>Ga0302326_10031004_pt1 | contig 10686 bp, 12 predicted proteins | sample Palsa_T0_3_FD_202264 | JGI IMG/M metagenome (GOLD analysis project Ga0302326, IMG submission 202264) | Peat permafrost microbial communities from Stordalen Mire near Abisko, Sweden - Palsa_T0_3 | ecosystem: Environmental > Terrestrial > Soil > Palsa > Peat permafrost | place: Sweden: Abisko...
CGCGTGGCGCGACTGTGCCGGAGATTTCATATGCGCCGTCGCCTGAGAGCTGCGCTTGCCCCTGGAGCGACAATGGGCCGGCGATATCACGCAGCGCACCCACGATGGGTCGAGTGCCATCTGCTGCATCGAGCGCCGGTGCCGGAACATCGAGCTCGACACTGCCGAGGTCGGCCGGCGGCTGCACGCATCGCAGCTGCAGTAGCCGCGCGCGGCCTTGTAGTGCGCTCAGCCGCCCGTGGCGCACAGCCGCACGCTCAATCGCAAGCTCCAGCGAGCCGCTCCAGCCCGGCGGGAACAGGCTCAATCCATTCTCTAATGGCAGGCGCGCCTCGAGGCCTTCAATGTCCAGCTCGCCGTCGATATGCGCTGTGAGTCGAGTTTGACCCACTGCGCGCGGATCCTGACTCACCAGATCGAGGATCAGGCGCGCGCGCAGCAGTCCCGCGGGGTGCGTGGTCCAATGCACGTCGGACAGCGTGAGCGCGCCACTGCGCAATACGCCGCACGAGCCGCCCCAGATCGTGCCGCTGGGGGACTCGCACAGCAGAGTAGGCGCAAGCAGGCTCGCCACCAGGCCTGCCGGTAGGCGCGCCAGCACGGTTAGCGCGAATATCGCGACGGCCAGGCTGAGCGCGCTCTTCAGCGACATCAGTGCGCCAGCACGAGACTCGCATTGACGGTTCCGACGTTGTTGCCCGCATCCACTACGGCCGAGTCGACCCGTACGCCGTAGCTATCGCGCAATTGCGCGAGCCACGTCACCAGGGCATCAAAAGAGGCCTGCTCGAGGTGGACGCTCAGCCCGCCATTGCCGCTCGGCTGACTGCCTGCCAGGGCGTGTTCGAGTCCAGACTGGCGCGCCGTGCGATCAATCAGCACGACCAGGGACTCGTGCAGTGGCGGTGGCGCACTCGACTGCAGGCCCGCAAGCTGCGGGGCCACGGAACGCAGCCAGAGCAGATCATCGCGTTTGCTCTCCACGCGCTGCTGAACTGCGTTGAGACTGTGTCGCAAGGGCAATACCACGGCCAGCACCAACAGCAGCACCGCGCCGAAGGCCCCTACCAGCACGATACGCCGCTCACGGGGGCTTAGCGCCGAGAAACGTTGCAGCAGTGGCTCGATCATGGGTGCGCGCGGCTCATTTAGCGCTGCCGCGCATCTGGATGCGGCCTTCATAGCCCGCTCCCGACGCACTGCCTGAGGTCAGCTCAGCTTGCCAGCCGTTATGGCGCAAGCTCTCATCCACGTGCTCCAGGCTCGCCGCGTCGCGAGCCTTGAGCTTGAGCTCCATACCGCCCTCGCGAAAGCTCAGGGCCTGCAATGAGGTGCCGTTGGCGCCCCCGAGCGCCTGAGCCAGCGCTGCGAGCGCAGACATGAAGCCGGAGCCAGCGGCATCGCCCTGCGCCGCGAGCAGGCGCTTCTCGATGCGTGAGCGCATCCCGCTCTGCACCGATTCGCCCGGCAAGGCGCTGTGCACGAGCGTACCGATGGCCGCATCCAGCGCACGCTCACTGCGCTGCTGCTGGAATAACTCGAGTGCGAGTCCGCCCACATGCACAGCGAATAAGGCCACGGCCAGGATGGCCGCGAGCCGCCAGCGCTGCCAGCCGCTGCCGAAAGAAGTCTTCGGAGCGTACTCGCCACTGAGCAGATTGATAAAGCCGCCCTGGACCAGTTGCGGCGCGAGCAGCGGCAGCGGGCCGGAATTGAGCAACTGCACCTTGAGGCTGGCGCAGCGATCTCGCAGCGCCTCGATCTCGCGCGAGCGCCGCTGCCAATCGTGCGGGGAGGCGTAGAAAATGAAATGCTCGCTCGCCAATCCGGTCTCGAACACGGCCTCAAGCGCGGCGCCGACATCGTCCGCCGGCACGGCCTGAGTGAGCTGGCCGGCGCGGCGCACCCAGAGCGAGTCGGCCTCGAGCATCAGCACCGTGTGGCCCGGATTTTCCGGCAATAGGGATGACTCGGCACATAACGCCGTCGCCTCGATGCCGGCTGCATTGAGCTCCTGCAGCCATCGGCTCATGAGAGCTCGCGTCACGACCGCAACGGCGGTACGCCCCGTGGTCGCATCGCGCTCGCCGAGCGCAAAGTGCAGCGTCTCGATATCGGCCGCGAGCTGCTCCTCGAGCGCATAGGCGACCACCTGCTGAGCACGCACGGCGCTCTTGAGCGGCAACTCCACATCCGTCAGCAGTACATCGCCGCCTGGGACGATCACCCCGACGCGTCGCCCCGTGGCCTGCGGGCCGGCCTGCGCGAGCGTACTGGTCTCGGGCGCGCTCAGCGCGTGGCCCTGGGAGCCAGCGGGCATCCAGACGCAAGGGCCATCGGCGTCGTGTGGCAGCTGCAGGATGAGCCATTCCGCCATGATCATTCCGTGCCAAAAGTTCTCAGTAGGACGTGGATCTGCGACGCGCCGTCGCGCTGCAACAGACTGTACAAGGTGAACCGTGCAGTGCCAATAGTGATGAATGTGCGCAGACGGAAGTAGGAGGTGGTCTGTCCGAGTCGTCCGGCGGCCAGGTTCTGCTGCTGCGAGCTCATGCTGCTCTGATAAACACTCAAAGTCGGGAAGCAACCCTGGTTCTGCCGCTGCGAGAGCAGTTGCTGCGGGTCCGTACTGTATTCGGTCTTGCCGCTGATCGCATCGAGCAGCACACCCGATGCCGTGCACACATTGATCTGCGTTCCGGCGGGCAGCGCGGTGATGTAGGGCGCGAGGCGATTGTAGCGGTCACGGCCGAAGCCAGGCAGCGCCAGCAGCTCCGAGATGCTGGTGATCGGTTCATTGGCAGTGCGGTATTGCGGCGACTGCGCGAGGTACACGCTGTCCTCGGCGCCATCGGGAAAATTCGGCTGATCGTCGCTGTCGATCCAGTCGGCAATCAACGGGGCCCACTTCGTCTCCAGTCCGAGCAGGGTGAGCAACTGCTGGAACTCGGTGACCGATGTCGCATCGGTGCTGCCGCCATCGGCGAGATTGTTGAGATTGAATTTGCTCTGCTCGTCCTCGAGTTGAGCGAATTCGAGCAGCACGCCGGGCAGCAACTCGAACGGGCCGTAGCTCTGTGCCCAGGGCTGATTGAGCGCATCGGAGCCGGTCGTGCTGGTCGGGCCCGTTGTGCTCGTGGCCGCCCCTGTCGTGCTGGACGTGCTGGTGCCCGAAGCGGCGCTCGTGCCCGAAGAACTGCCCGTACCGGATGTCCCTGTTACGCCCGTGGTTGCGGTCGTGCCCGATGTGCTGCTCGAGAGGGATTGTTTGAGCACGTACGCCGCCATTGCCTCGGCGCCTTCGGCGGCGAGCAGACTTTGATCGGCACCGAACATCGTGGTGGCGCGCCGGGCTGCCATGGTGCTGGAAAAGGCGATCGCCGTGGCGAGTACCGCTGCGATGGCTACCAGCACGATCGCCGTCATCAGCGCCACGCCGCGCTGCGAAGCCTGTGTGCTGCGCTCTTTCATCCCGGCACTTCAACGTGACGCATCAAGATACCCCAGTCCTCCAATTCAATCGTGATCTCGATCGCCACCGGGCGCATGCGCAGCGTCAGGCTCAGCTGAGCGCCGGCTGTGATCGGCGGCCACTGCGTCTGCCAGTTGTGGCCAGCATCCATGTATCGCAAAGTGAAACTGCGAACGTGATCGACCAATTTGCGCTTGATCGGCGCGTTGGCTTGGGTGGAATCCAGCTCCATGGAGTAGGAGCGCATCAGGGCGCCGTTTTCGATTGTGTAGCTGACGCGCTGCAGTTCGGAGCGAGGCAACCCCACTGGATTGGTCCAGCCGCCACGAGTGAATGTCAGTAGCGGCAGCGCCGTGTTACTGAGACTCGAGTTGCCCAGCGTGCCGCTGGCGCCACCCAGCGTGGCGCTGGAACTACCCAGTGTGCTGCTGGAACTACCCAGTGTGCTGCCGGAACTTCCAAACATGCTGCCGGAGCCTCCCAAAGTGCTGCCGGAATTCCCCGGGGTGCTGGCGGAACTTGCCAGCGCGCTGCTGGAGTTGCCCGACGTCGTGCCCGCGCTGATGAAGGTCGTGGTGCTGCCCGCGACCGTGTAGCTCGCACTGCCCGCGGTGCTGGCCAAGCCACCGGCGGTCGGCGCGCTCAATACCGCCGGCAGAAAACCGTCGCCGATCACATTGCGCACCGGTCGCGGCTGCAGCAGCTCGAAATCCTGCTCGATCGTGCGCATCGCCTGCTGCACGGCGATCAGTCGGGCCGATTGCTCTTCGATCTGCTTGCGGCTGGTGAAGGCCTGATCCAGCGCGCGATAGCCGATCGTGAACATGATCGCGGTAATGAACAGCGCAACCAGCAGCTCGATCAAGGTAAAACCAGCGCGACGCTTCATGGCTTGCTCAGGGACCGCCGGTGCCCGATCCCGTCGAACCGCTCGGGTTTGCGGGTGTCGTCGCGGGCGTCGTCGCGGGAGCGGTAGTAGACGTGGGAGTGCCGGGATTGGCCACGTTGCCGCTCGTGTTGCCGGTCGTACTGCCGTTGTTTAACGCGCTGAATGCTGCCCCACCCCAATCGGGGACCTCGCCGCTGGCCGGAGCCAGGCCATTGCCGCGAAAACCAACCACGCTGGCGAGCCAGTTCGGCGCCGTCGCGTTGCTCGAGGTTTTGGTGGCAGGAGCCGCGGCAGTATTGCGCCGCACGCTCACCGTGATCTGCAGCAGCCCAGGAATCTGAGTCAGCGCAATGACGTCCTGCTGCCAATGCCAGTCGCCGTTACCAAAATTCTTGATGTCTCCCTGCGTAGTGCCGCTTGCGGGCACCTGCAGGCTCAGGCGTGTGTCGGCAATTTGATTAAGTGCGATCCATTGCGCCAGAGTTTTGTCGCGCAAGGCGCTCACGTTGAAGGCCGATGAGCTCAAAGCGGACAGGACAGCCCCCATGCCGAGGGCGACGATCATCAGCGCCACCAGTACCTCGATCAACGTGAAACCGCCGCTGTACGCCGCCGCGTTAGCTCGCTGCATTCGGCTGGCGCGCCGGTTCATTGCTTTGCCTCGATGATGTCCCCGACCCGCACCGTGCCATCATCGCTACTCTGCAGCGTTGCGCTGCGTCCTACTTGTTCACGCACGATCGTGAGCGCGAAGGAGTTCGTGTCACCATTGGAGAACAGCTGGATCTGAGGCGTGTCGTTGCTGATGGTCGAGTTGAGACCGCCGCTGCTGGCGGGCCCGCTCGGGCTATTCGACGTGCCAGGTGCGGGAGGTGCGCCAGGTGTGCCTGGCAGATTCGAGAGGTTCGCCACACTCAATACGCCCGGCGTGGCGCCGCTCGATGAGGAGCCGCTCGCATTCACAGTGGACAACGCGCCGGCAGGTGCGGGCGTTACCGGACTGATTTGCAGCGCCTTGTCATCCAGTACGATCTCTTTACCTTCGATCAGCAGCTGAAAGCGCAGGCCCTCCGGCAGCCGGCGCAACCGCAACGTATCATCGACGCGCTCGGGGCCCCATTGCGCGAGACGATTGTCGTAGAACGTGAAGCGATAGCCGTGCTGCCCAAGGCGGATGCCATATTCAAGCGTGAGCATCTCGCCGCGCTCGCGCGTGTAAGCGATCAAAGCGGCCAACCGATCACGCTCCTGCTCGAGGCCGCTGTCCCTGCCGGTTGCCCCGAGACTCAGGATCGTGCCGATGACGACGATCCCGATGATCACGACGACCACCATGAGCTCGAGCAGCGTGAAGCCCCGCGCCGCACAGTACCGGCGCGGCTCTGGTGCTAGCGCATGCATCGAGTTCGAGCCGCTACAGAAGCAGCCGCCAGGCACTCAATTGTCCAGGTTCCAATTGCCGACGTCGGCGTTTATGCCGGTACCGCCCGGCTGACCGTCCGCACCGAACGAAAACAGATCGTATTCGCCATGCGTGCCTGGATTCTGGTACTGGTAGTCGTTGCCCCAGGGATCCTTGTTGAGTCGCTTAAGGTAGCCACCCGAGCGCCAGTGCGTGACCGTGGGATCATTCGGCTTGACCACGAGCGCCTGCAGTCCCATCTCCGCGGTTGGATAAACGAAATTGTCCAGCTTGTACATGGTCAGCGCGGTGTCCAGGGCCTGGATGTCCTGCTTGGCTTTTGCGATGCGGGCATCGTCCACACGTCCGAGGAACTGCGGCACCACCACGGCCGCCAGCAGGCCGATGATGATGACCACGACCATGATCTCGATAAGGGTGAAGCCGCGCTGTGCGCGCGACTTGATGCGCAACTTGCTAGGCTTGACCTGGGTACTCATGCGTGCCTCATGTAGCTGTTAATCATAACAAATGAAGACCACAGGAACTGACCGCGCCTCACAATCTTGGTTCCGGTCGGCGAATTGCGACGGGTACTACGGCGCTGCGCTGCTCGCATCGCTGGGCGTGATCCTCGCGCTGAGTGCGACCGGAGAGCCTGGGCGCGAGGCGCTGTGCTACGAGCGTCAGGCACTGGCTCAGGGGCAGTTGTGGCGGCTGCTGAGCGCGCATTGGGTGCACTTGAATCTGCGGCACGCGCTGCTCAACGGCGCCGGTCTGACGCTGCTGTGGATATTAATGGCACGCGAATTCCCGCCTCGGCGCTGGGTCGGCATACTCCTGGGTTCGGGCCTGGCGATCGATGCCGGGCTGTGGTTTCTGCGCCCGGCGGTCGAGTGGTACATGGGCGCATCGGGCGTATTGCACGGCGCGCTGGCCGCCGGGGCAGCGGCCCTGTATCGGCGCGGTGAGGGGCTCGGCGCCGCGCTGCTATTGCTGCTCGTGGTCAAACTGATCTATGAGCAGCACAGCGGCGCCAGTGTGTTTGTCGGGGATCTGCCGCTGGTGCCCGACGCGCATCTGTTTGGTGCCCTGGGCGGGTTAACCGGCGCCCTGATCAGCGCACGCATGCCGCAGCGCACGCCGAAGCCGCTATAATCCGCCGCCTTTTTTAACGTGAGGCGCGGGCCAGAATGTCGATTGCGCTGGTTTGTCCGGGTCAGGGTTCGCAATCGGTCGGCATGCTGACCGCATTCGCGGCGCGCTATGCCGCGGTGCGCGAGGCCTACTCGGCAGCCTCGCAAGTGCTGGGCTTTGACCTCTGGGAACTGGTCGCCCGAGGTCCCGCAGAACGGCTCAACAGCACAGAAATCACCCAGCCGGCGATGCTGGTGGCTGACGTGGTCACGGCCCGCATCTGGCGCCAGGAGGGCGGGGTGGCCTGGTCGGCCGTCGCCGGACACAGTCTCGGGGAATTCGCGGCATTGGTGTGCGCCGAGGTGCTGCAGTTCGAGGACGCCGTGCGACTCGTGCATTTTCGCGGACAGGCGATGCAGCAGGCGGTTCCGGCGGGCGTGGGCGCGATGGCGGCCATACTCGGACTGGATGATGCTCAAGTCGAGCAGGTCTGCCTCGATGCTGCGCAAGCCGATGTGGTCGAAGCCGTCAACTACAACATTCCGGGCCAGGTCGTGATTGCCGGTCATGCGGCCGCTGTGCAGCGGGCCGTGATTCTGGCCAAAGATCGCGGTGCGAAGCGAGCGCAGATCCTGCCGATCAGCGTACCGGCACATTCGAGCCTGATGCGCGGGGCCGCACGGCAACTCGAGTCGCGCCTCGCGGACATCGAGTTGCGCGCCCCGAGCTGTCGTTACATCAGCGCTGTGGACGCCGCCGAGCACAGCGAGCCCGCTGACATTCGCGCGACGCTGGTTCGACAACTGGCGAGCCCGGTACGCTGGTCACAGACCGTGCAGACGCTCCTGCAGCGTGCCTCGACGCTGATCGAAAGCGGTCCGGGCAAGGTGCTCACGAGCCTGAACCGACGTATCGAGCGCGCGGGCAGCTGCTTTGCGCTCGAAGATCCCGACTCACTGGCCGCAGCGCTGGTGGCCACGAGGGCAGCCGCACATGCTTGAGTCGGATCTCGCATTGGTTACCGGGGCCTCACGTGGAATCGGTCGCGCCATAGCGCTGGCGCTCGGCAGCGCCGGCGCAACAGTCGTGGGTACGGCAACCACGCAGGAGGGGGCCGCGCGCATCACCGAGACCTTTGCCGCCGCGGGTATCCCCGGGCGCGGCGCGGTGTGGATCGCGACCGACCCCGCATCCACCGAGGCACTGGTGGAGGGCATGAGTGCTCAGGGCGGTCTGCCCACGATCCTGGTCAACAATGCCGGCATTGCGCGTGACGCCTTGATTTTGCGCATGAAGAGCGATGACTGGGAGCAGACGCTGGACATCAATCTGTCGGCGGTATTTCGCCTGTCCAAGGCCTGCCTCAGGCGCATGCTCAAAGAGCGTCACGGGCGAATCATCAATATCGGCTCGGTGGTCGGGTCCATCGGCAACGCGGGCCAGGTGCACTATTCGGCCGCCAAGGCGGGCCTGGTGGGCTTCACCAAGGCATTGGCGCGCGAGGTGGCTACACGCAACATCACCGTCAATACTGTGGCGCCGGGTTTCATCGAGACCGACATGACGCGCGCTCTGGCCGAGCCGCAGCGCGCCGCCTATCTCGCGCAGATTCCCGTCGGTCGCTTTGGGGCCCCCGAGGAAGTAGCCCACGCGGTCGTATTTCTAGCCTCGCGTGCCGCCGGATACATCACCGGTCAGACCCTGCACGTGAACGGTGGGATGTATATGGGCTGAAGGCTCAAGCCTCCATGCACCAAATATGTTGATTAATCAAGTACTCGCGATGTGGCGGGTGCGCGGGGCTTCCCCTACAATACGCCGCCCACTTGGCGCGCCGCTCGAGGCGCGGTCAGCGGACCTAAGAGTCATCACCGAAATGAGGATTACGAAAAGATGAGCACCGTTGAACAACAGGTGAAGGCGATTGTTGCCGAGCAGCTCGGTGTCAAGGCCGAGCAAGTCACCAACGCCGCCTCCTTCGTCGATGACCTGGGCGCCGATTCGCTCGATACCGTCGAGCTCGTCATGGCGCTGGAAGAGGAATTCGAGATCGAGATTCCGGACGAAGATGCCGAGAAGATCACGACCGTACAGCAGGCGATCGATTACATCAGCGAACGACGCAACAAATCCTGATCGTTCTAATCGTTTCAACGTATCGGCGATTCGCTCAGCGCGTGCGATACAGCCGATTGTGGTCCTGCCGTGAGTAGTCGCCGAGTCGTCGTCACCGGTTTGGGTCTGGTCAGCCCTCTGGGGGCTACGGTGGCCGACTCCTGGGCGGGGATACTGCAGGGTCAGAGCGGCATCGGGCCGATCACGCGCTTTGACGTATCGGCTTTCCCGACGCGCTTCGGCGGGGCGGTGCGCGGGTTCGAGGTCGAGCAATACATGTCGGCCAAGGACGCGCGGCGCATGGATGAGTTCATGCACTACGGCATAGCCGCCGGTGTGCAGGCCGTGACGGATTCGGGCGTGGATTTCGAACGCCTGGATCGCGACCGCTGCGGGGTCGTGACGGGCGCGGGTATCGGCGGGCTCTGGACGATCGAGGCAACGTACCAGGCCTATATCGAGTCAGGGCGCAATCCGCGCAAGATCTCCCCGTTTTACATTCCCTCGACCATCATCAACATGATTTCGGGGCACCTGTCGATCCGCTACGGCTTGCGCGGCCCCAATCTGGGCGTGGTGACCGCGTGCACGACGTCGACCCACGCTCTGGGCCTGGGGGCGCGCGCGATCCAGTACGGGGATGCCGATCTGATTCTGGCGGGCGGCTCCGAGATGGCCACGACCCCGACCGGGGTCGGCGGCTTCGGACAGGCCAAGGCACTCTCGACCCGCAATGAGGCTCCGCAGCGCGCGAGCCGCCCTTGGGATCGCGATCGCGACGGCTTTGTGCTCGGCGATGGCGGCGGCGCCATGGTGCTCGAGGAGCTCGAACATGCCCGCGCGCGCGGCGCGCGCATCTATGCAGAGCTCACGGGCTTTGGCATGAGTAGCGATGCCTATCACATCACCGCGCCGCCAGAGGATGGGGATGGGGCTCGACTCGCCATGGCCAATGCGCTGCGCGATGCCCGGATCGATCCGAGCGAAGTGCAATATCTGAACGCGCATGCGACCTCAACGCCGCTGGGCGATAGGGCTGAGACCATCGCCATCAAGCGCGTGTTCGGCGAGCATGTCGCGCGACTGGCCGTGAGCTCGACCAAATCCATGACCGGTCATCTGCTCGGCGCCGCCGGAGTGGTGGAGGCGATCTTCTGCGTACTGGCGATCCGCGATCAGGTGGCGCCTCCAACCACCAACTATGAGAACCCCGATCCGGACTGCGACCTGGACTACGTGCCCAATCATGCTCGGCCCATGAAGATCGAGATCGCGGTTTCCAACTCCTTCGGCTTCGGCGGCACCAACGGCACGCTCGTATTCCGTCGCTACGGCAGCGCCTGACATCGCCCAGTCCCGGCACGCACACGAGCTGCGCCGCTTGATCGATGCGTCACCGTACTAAGCTGCTGATTGGCGTGCTGGGCCTGTGCGCCGCTGGGCTCTGGTTTGCGCGCGAGCTGGATCTGCAAATGGATCGCCCCGCCGCCAGCACTGTGCCGGTGCGCATCGGCATCAAGCCCGGGGAGCCTCTGCGCAGCATCCTGTTGCATCTGCAGCGACTGGGCGCCATGCCGCACGCTCGCATGGTCGAGTGGGACCTGCGCTTGCATCGGCAGCGCCCGCGCGTACAGGCCGGTACCTATGAGATCGCGCCGCACGCGAGCGCGC
>Ga0302326_10031005_pt1 | contig 10686 bp, 8 predicted proteins | sample Palsa_T0_3_FD_202264 | JGI IMG/M metagenome (GOLD analysis project Ga0302326, IMG submission 202264) | Peat permafrost microbial communities from Stordalen Mire near Abisko, Sweden - Palsa_T0_3 | ecosystem: Environmental > Terrestrial > Soil > Palsa > Peat permafrost | place: Sweden: Abisko...
ATCGTGATCCAGGAGAACCGCAGCTTCGATAACTTGTTCCAGGGCTATCCGGGTGCCAACACCCAGTCCTACGGGCTCGACTCGCAGGGAAACGACGTTCCCTTGAAGCCGGTCGGGTTCACCGGAAAGGTCCCGTCGGTCATCCATACATTGCGAGGGTTCCTCGGCGACTACGACAACGGGAACCTCGACGGTTGGGACACCGTCACGAAGAAGGATGCCGCGTATTCCTACGTCCCCGCCGCGCAGGTACAGCCGTACCTCGTTATGGCGCGTCAGTACGTGCTTGCGGACGAGATGTTCGCCTCCAACATCGATGCAAGCTTCGTGGCGCACCAATACCTGATCGCGGGGCAGTCCAACGATGAGGTCGACTTTCCGCAGGGCGCATGGGGCTGCAACTCTCACGGTAAGACCGACCTGATCTATCAGCTGACCGCACAGCGAACCTACGGCGCGCAAGTACCGGTCTGCCAGAATCCGCAGACGTTGGGCGACGAACTGGACTCCGCGGGCGTGAGTTGGCACTTCTACGCAGCGGCGACGATGGGCTCGATTTGGTCCGCGTACCAGGCCGTGAGCCACATCTACAATGGCCCGGACTGGACGAGCGACGTGGTGACGCCGTCGTCGCAATTTCTCGCCGACGTGTCGAACCCGAGCAAACCGTATCTCGCGAACGTCACCTGGATCACGCCGACGTTCACGAACTCGGACCATCAGGGCAGCAAGAGCGCGACGGGACCCACGTGGGTAGCGTCGGTCGTGAACGCGGTCGGGCAGAGCCAATTCTGGGATTCGACCGTGATCTTCGTCGTGTGGGACGACTGGGGCGGTTGGTACGACCACGTGCCGCCGCCGCAGCTCGACCTGGACGGTCTCGGCTTTCGCGTTCCCCTGCTGTGCATTTCACCGTACGCGCAGCAGGGCGTCGTGAACCACACGCAACTCGAGTTCGGCAGCATCCTGCGATTCGTCGAAAACAACTGGAGCCTGGGGCAACTTGCCGCAAGCGACTCGCGAGCAACGCCCGCGGACACCGGCTGCTTGAACTACAGCCAGGCTCCGCGCACGTTCGTCCCGATAGCGAGCGTGCACCCCGCCTCGTTCTTTCTCCGCCAGCCGCAATCGGCGCAGCCACCGGACGATGACTAACGCGCATGCGGCCCACGCGTCCGGCCCGTTCGCCTGCAGGGCTCGCCGCCGCGGACGCCAAGAATCAGGGCGAGTGCCGCGCGACCCTTGTCGAGCGGTGCCGTAGGCCGTTGGCCTGAAAAGGGAGATCCCATGCGTCGCGCGTCGCTCATCACGATCATCGCACTTCTCGGCCTGCCGTCGTGCTCCGGACATACGCTCGGCGCGACGCCGCCGGCGCCGAGCGTCGGCGCGGCTGCGCATGCCAAGCAGCGCTCGAGTCCGCGCCACCTGAACACGACCCCAATTCAGCACGTCGTCATCGTGATCCAGGAAAACCGTTCGATGAACGACATGTTCAACGGCTATCCGGGCGCGCTCACGGTGACGACAGGCTTGATCCATACGGGCAAGCGAGTGAAGCTAAGGTCCGAAGGGCTCGAGACGCCGGCCGGCTCGAACCACACGCTTGCGGACTTCCTCGCGGCCTGCGACGGGAGCCCCTCGGGGCAGGGCTGCAAGATGGACGGGTTCGACTTGGAGTCCGGCGGCAAGAAGAAGGCGTACGACTATGTACCGCAGGCCGAGGTGCAGCCGCTGTTCGACATCGCGAGCCAGAACGTGCTCGACGATGAGATGTTCCAGTCGCATGTCGACGGAAGCTTCGTCGCGCACCAGTACCTGATCGCCGCGCAGGCGGAATCCGCCGTAAACTATCCGAGCGCGCAGTGGGGTTGCGGCGGTCCGCCGGGCGAGGTGGTGTCGACGATCACCCAGCAGCGCACGATCGGCCCGACCGAATCGCCATGCTTCGACTATCAGACCTTGGGCGACGAACTCGACAATGCGGGCCTGTCCTGGCGCTTCTATGCGCCCCAGATCGGGAAGCCCGGCGACCTGTGGTCGGCCTACCGCGCCATCAGCCACATCTACAACGGGCCGGACTGGAAGAACGACGTCATCAATCCGGAAACCCAGTTCCTCACCGACGTCACGAACCCAACGAACCCATACTTGGCCGACGTCACCTGGATCACGCCGGATTACAAGAACTCGGATCATCCGGGTTCGAAGAGCGCGACCGGACCGCAGTGGGTGGCATCGGTCGTCAACGCGGTCGGGGCGAGCACGTTCTGGAGTTCGACGGTGGTGTTCGTGCTGTGGGACGACTGGGGCGGCTTCTACGATCCGGTTGCGCCGCAGTATCTCGACTACGACGGCCTGGGATTCCGCGTACCGATGCTCTGCGCGTCGCCGTATGCCATTGCGGGCACCGTCAACCACACTCCCCTCGAGTTTGGCAGCATCCTACGCTTCGTGGAGAACAACTGGTCGCTGCCGCAGCTCGCCGCCAGCGATGCGCGAGCGACGCCCGCGGACACCGGTTGCCTCAACTACAGCCAGAAGGCGCGCCCGTTCAAGCACATCCACACGCAGCTGCCACCCAGCTACTTCATCCACGAGCGGCCGTCCCTGGTTCCGCCGGACACCGACTGACCTCCGGCGGGGTGCCTGCGCGGCGGCGCGCGAACGACGCCGCGTGAAGCGCGTTTTCGATCCGATCCACCGCTTCATCGAACTCGACGACGGTGAAGTCGAGTTGCTCGACGCGCCGCCCATGCAGCGGCTGCGGCGCTTGCGTCAGCTTGGCCTCGCGTACCTGGCATTTCCGGCCGCCGAGCACTCGCGCTTCACGCATGCGCTCGGCGCGCTTGCCGTCGGCGCTAGGGCACTCGCGGCGGTTCGGCGCGCGGGAGCCGAAGACTTCGCAGACGAGGCTGAGTTTCGTGCCCAGCGGCGCCTGTTACGCGCCAGCCTCCTGCTGCACGACGTTGGCCACGGGCCGTTCAGCCACGCGAGCGAAGCGGTGCTCGGCGTGCCGCACGAGGCTCGCACGAGAGAGATCTTGGCGCTGGACGACGTGCGCGTGCCGCTGTCCCGGCTCGGCGTCGACCCCGACGAGGTCGCTGCGCTCGTGACCGGCGACGCGCCGCCGCGGTCTCCGGTCCTGCGCGAGCTGGTCGGTGGCCCAAACCTCGATGCGGACCGCATGGATTATCTGCTCCGGGATGCGTACTTCACCGGCGTCGTGGCCGGCAGCTACGACGCCGAGCAGCTCCTGGGCTCCCTGCGGGTGTACGGCAGTGGAGACGGCGCACGGCTGGGCGTCGACGGGCGCGGCGTCGTGGCGCTCGAATCGTTCGTGCTCGCTCGCTACATGATGTTCGCGACGGTGTACTTTCACCACACGACGCGCATGTTCGAACGCGTCTTGCAGGACGCGCTGCGCGAAATCTGGCCCGACCCGCGTGCGCTCGACCCCATCGACGAGTTTCTCGCCTGGGACGATTTCCGCGTGCTCGACGCACTGCGGGCCCAGGGCGGTGCCGCCGCGCGGGCGCTGCGCGACCGCCGCACGCTGTACGGTGTCGTGGCCGAGTTCAATGCCGAACACGACCTGCGCATCTACGAAGCCTGCCTGGGCGCGCTCGTCGAACTCTACGGCGACGCGGTGTGGGGCGACGAGCAGCAGCAGCTGTACCACCGGCTGCCGCTCGATGCAAGCGTCGGACGCAGTGTCGCCGTCGGAACGCGAGCGGGCGTCGTGGACGCGCGCGTCGCGTCGGACGTCATCGCACGCATCGCCGGAAAGGCGTACTGGCGCAAGATCTTCGTGCGCAAGGACCGCGTCCCGGTCGAGGACGCGCGCCGGCTTTGCGAGGCGGTGAGCGCTACGCGCGAACTGCACTAGGCGGGAACTGCACTATGCAGGAATCGCGCTAGTCGGGCATCGCGCTAGGCGGGGATCGGTTCCAGGCTGACGCGGTAGACCCGGATTTCGCCGCGCCCGGGGCTGAACAAACGCACCTCCAGGTTGTCGTGCACCGGCGGATCCTCCGCGTCGATCCGAAACGGCCCGACACCCTTATAGATGTCGTTGGTGCCGCGATCGAGCGCGCGGAAGTCCACCGTCACGGTCCGCCGCGGCCCGGGCGAGATCGGCGTGCGTGTAATCGGTTGATCGAGGGTCTGATCCCACACCTCGAGCGCCGAAGGTCCGCTTCCCTCGATCTCGACGCCGGCGCGATAGTTGCCCGCGGGAACGCGCCAGTAGGCTCGGGACACGACGTCTCCCCGCGTATTCCGTAAGACGGACGCCCATCGATCGGACGGCCCGAACAGATCTGCGTACGCAAGCCGGCCGGGGCACGCCCACGCGGGAACGCTCGCACTCTTCGCCGGCAGCTGGAACTGGATGCCTTGGTCGCCGCCCGAAACGGTGAGCCACCAGACGCCGCGATCGGCGAGCTTGATCTGCGCGTGGTACTTGTTCACGAGAACGTCGAGCGCACCCAGCGTGCGGTTGGGAGACTCCACGTTGATGCCTTCGTACGGAACGAAGATGAAATCGACCATGTCCGTTCGCCGGTTCGTCGGCCGCGCGCCGAGCCAGAGCGCGCTCGCGTACTTGCGCCCGGCGAACGCACCCACGATGCCTTGGGTCGTGACGACCTGATCGTCGTCGCCCACCGAGCCGCGCACGGTATCCAGCACCGACGCGGTCGCCGTCGACAGCCGCACCCAGTGCGGGTAGAGCTGCGGTATCCAGACCGCAGCCCAGCCGACGGAGTTGAGCGCGGCGAGGACCGCGAACGCCGTGGCCACCTTCGTCCAGGACGCTCGCGTCGCGCGGACGAGCATCCACGTGAATCCGACGCTCCCGAAGATATACACCGGTACGTTTTGGAAAATCGGCTGCGCGTAGGCGAGCGCGAACGCCAGCTGGTTCTCCACGAGCACCAGGAGCGCGACGCCGAGCGTCCACGGGCTTAGGATGCCGATGAACCCGATCGGGGCCGTGTTGGCATAGCTGGCGAGCCACTTGTCGCGCAGCACGGCGAGGGATTGCAGCGGGTGCGTCGCGATTCCGGCCGCGACCTGGCTCACCGTCAGTGCATGGAACTGCGGGAGGCTCGGGTCCGGGACGAAGCCGTAGAGCAGGTAGCCGTAGTTGAAGTTGAATGCCGACTGCACGCCGGCGCCGAGAACGTGGGTGAGCTGCAGCCAGCCCGCGCCGATCACGACGAGCGCGAGCCCGAACCAGGGCTTGCGCCAGCGCACGATCAGCAGCGTCACGCCCAGCCCAACGAGGTGCGTCGCCGTGACGTCGCCCTCCAGCAGGACGCAGAGCGCGAGCCCGAAGGCGAGCCACGTCCTGCGCAAGTAGAACGCGTAGGCTGCGCCCACGACGAACGCGATGCTGATGGACTCGGAATGGATGTCGAAGCCGTAGGTCCAGTAGATCCACGGGTTCAGTACCAGCACGAGCAGCGAGCACGCGGCGAAGGCGCGCCGGTGCGCGAGCGGCGGCACGGGGCCGTAGAGCATCGATTGCATCCAGCGCCATGCAACGATGCAGGCGGACAGGCCGAAGATGTCCTGGATGAACTGCAGCGCGAGCGGGCTTGGGAATAGGTACGCGATCGGGGCGAGCACCCAGAGATACAGCTCGGCGTGGCCCGTCCAGAACTTCGGCAGGACGTCGAGCGTGTTCTCCGGGTTCCAGTCGCCGTGGGAAATCTGGTGGTAGGCCTGATAGATCTCACCGAAATCGTTCGTCAGCGCGTAGTGACGGAACTCGACGATCGAGGTGATCGCGAGCATCGCCGCGCACGCGGCGAAGGCCGCGTACGCAAGCGGACGCAGCACGCGTGCTTCGGCGGGGTCCTCGCGTACTGCCCTGCACAGCAACAGCTTGTCCACGACGGCACCGAGCGCCGCGGGAGCGCGCCCGACTCGCGCTAGCATTCGTCGCCCGTGTATGCAGGCTCGGGCGTCGGCGGCAGCGTCGCGCCCGGATCGGGGAAGTGTCCCTCGTCGAAATAGCGACCGTGCTTGTTCACGAACGCGCGCACGGCCAGGAGGGGCGAACGACAGGCGATCGAGCGGGCGTTCCAGGCGTCGCCATCGTGCTGCAGCAGCACGAGAGAGCCGTCCCGCCCGTCGCCGAGCCGGCCGACGCTGCGCTCGACCGGAAACAGGCGCGCGGGCAGGTTGAATGGCCGCGCGATGACCGCAACGTATCCGTTGCCGTCGAATGGTTGCAGCGCGTAGATCGCGTTCCCGCTGTCCGAGTACACGGGGTCGCTGCCCGCCGCGCCGAGGCGGTGCCAAACCAGGCCGCCGGGCAGGCGCTCCCACAGACGCTCGCTCGCGTCCGAGACCAGCAGGGAAAACGCGGGAGCCTCGCCCGACACCGCGAGCGATTCCGCGCCGGGCGGAGCGGGAATCGCGGCATGCATGAAACGCCTCGCGGTCTGCACCTCGACGACGGCGCGGCCCCCGCCGCGTCGCAGCAGCACGAACGCTTCGTCATCCGCAGGCGCGGCGACGCTCAGCGCGACGCCGGGCAGGGGGTAGGCCTGCTCGCGCGCTCCCCCAACGCTGTACACGCCCAGCACGCTCGTCGCCGGGCGGGCACCCAGCGCGTACACGTGCAGCGGCCCGTCGGGAGCGATCGCCACGGTATCGGTGGGGACGTTGAAGCGCGCCGTGACGACGCCCGCCTCGCGTTCCACGATCGCAACGGAACTGTGGCCGCTCGGATCGCGAACCAGCACCGCCAGGTGCGCGTCGTCGACACCGGCGACGTCGACGCTGCCGGGCGGCAGCGGAATCAAGCGCTCCTGCGGTCCGGATGCCGCGTGGATCGCGCAGCCGGACATCGCGAGGCCGGCACAGGCGAGCGCGCACCAGGCGCGTCGCCAGAGTGCCGCCGCAGCGCGGTCAACCACTACAGCCCTCCCTGGCGATCGAAGACCCAGCGCAGGCTGCGCCGCATCCCCTCGCGGAGATCGACCGCCGGTGCATAGCCGAGCACGCGGTTCGCCTTGTCGATCGAGCAGGCGATCGTCTTGTTCATCTCCCCCAACACGTGGATCTTTTGATGGTACCGGCCCATCCCCTGAATCGCCGCGTCGAGCCGGGTCGCGATCTCTCCGGCGGCGTCGGGCAGGCGTAGCCGCTTGTGCGCGCACGGCGTGTCGAATTCCCGCTCCAGCAGGTCCTCGATCGTGTCGACGACTTCGTTCATCGTGTACGGTCGAGCATCTGCGATCCAGAACGTCTGGTGCTCGGCCTGCGGGACGGTGAGCGCCAGCACCATCCCGTCGTAGATGTTGTCGAGGTACGCCATCGACCGCCGGTTGTTCCCATCGCCGACGATCGGCGCGCGGCCGTCCCGGATCATGCGGAAGAACTCCGTCTGGCGCGGCGGCTGCTTGATCCCATAGAACCACGGCGGGCGGATCACGACGCCGTCCAGCCGGCCGCTGCGATTGAGCTCGCCGATGTATTGCTCCATCGCGACCTTCGAGCGGCCGTACCCCATGTACGGGTTGAACGGGCTTTCCTCGGTAAAGACGACTTCCGGATCGCGACTGACGCCGATGGGCGAATTCGACGACACGAGGACCGCCCGCTCGCATTCGCCGCGCGCGACGAACGCGTCGAGAAGACGCCGCGTGCCTTCGGTATTGACCTCGAAGAACTCCGCATATCGCTGGGGGTGGATCATCCCGGCGCAGTGGATCAGCGCGCACGGCCCGGCGGCGGCGGCGAAGCGCACGACGTCGTCGGCGCTGCGCACGTCGCCTTCGATCGTGCTCACCCGCGGGTCGCTGGCAGCTCCTTCCGGCAGCGTGCCGGCGCCGTGCATGAAACAGACGACGCGCTCGAACGTCAGGCGGCGCCGAGGCACGTCGTCGACCTCGGCGAGGAGCATCTCGAGGACGCGTGCGCCGAGCCAGCCGCTGACGCCGGTCACGGCGATGGTCTCGACGTGGCCGACCGCGCTCATCGCAAGAACTCCAGGGCGTTGCGCCGCGCGAATGCCATGATCGATCCTTGCGGGTTGACGGTCGTCGACGTCGGCAACATGCTTGCGTCGGCAACGCGCAGCCCTGGGGCATCGTGCACGCGGCCGAAGCTGTCGACCGCGGTGCGCTCGCGCGCCTCGCCCATCGGGCACGTCGAAAACAGGTGGATCGTCATGAGGTTGGCGGCTCCAGGTGTACACCAGTCGTCGAGGTCGCGCAGATCGTCCATGCGACGCACGACCGGGGCGCCGGTCACGGCGGGGTAGACGGCCAGCGCGCCCGCGGCGAAGAGCAGTTCGCAGAGCAAACGCAGCCCGCGCCGCAAATGGTTCGCGTCGCCCGGCGCCAGGTCATACGTGACGAGCGGATCGGCGAACCGGCCGAGGACGCGCACGCAGCCCGTCCCGGAGCCTTCCGCCATCACGTAGTACGATGCCATGCGGCGCGCGCGAGCGCCGAGGTCGCGCAGGACCTCGCGGTGGCCGTACAGCTTGAGGGCGAGATATTCACGGCTCGAGATCGAGCAACCGAACGAGATCTCGGGCGAGAACTGCTTGACCTGCTCGGACGGGACGCCGGAATTTTCGTCCGTCACGTCGTCCGGAAACTCGGCAACGACTTGCAGCGTCGGATGCATGCGCAGCGTGCGCCCAACGTTGTGCCCGAGGCCGGAGCGCTGCAGGATCGCTGCCGTCTGGATCGCTCCCGCGCTCAGGAACACATTGCGAGCGGAGATCTCGAACGGCTCCCGGTAGCGCCCGTTGCGCACCCCGCGTACGACCCAACGCTGCCCGCGCCGTTCGAGTCCCGTCACGCGCGCGTCGCTCACGAGCTGCGCTCCGGCCGCAAGCAAGTCGGGGACGAACGTCTCGGTCATCGACTGACGGCGGCCGCCGCCGGACGAGCCGTCATAGCGAAACCATCGCGGAACCTCGCGCGACTCCCAGCCGAGCTGCGTGGCGCCAGCGCGCATCAGGAGCGCGGCCCGCGGCGTCGCATCTTCGGACGGCAAGTACGAGACGCAGAGGCGCCGCTCGTTTTCGACGAAGTGCTCGAGCAGCTCGCGCTCGCCGTCGAGTCCAAGAACGCGATACTCGCTCCGCCAGCGGTCGAGCACGGCCGCCGGCGTCCTGTGGTAGAGGCCGCTGTTGATTTCGCTCCCGCCGCCGACGCAGCGTCCCTCGACGTACTGCACGCGTGCCGCCCCGAGCGCGACGGTCAGCCCTCCGTTGCGATACTTTTGCTCCATCTCGTCGCGCGAGAACGCTCGCGCGCTGTCGAGCGGGAGGTGTGGACCATCCTCCACGACGGTCACGGAGCGTCCCGCGGCCGCCAGGTGGTACGCCGTCACGCTTCCGCCGGGCCCGGAGCCGACGACGACGCACTCGTCCTCCACGGGCACGGATCGCGCGCTCATGGGCTCAACCACCGGCGCCGTCTTCCTCGCGAACCAGGAGCGCGAGGCTCTCGTAGAATCGCATGGCGTCGCGCACGGGCCCGAGCCGCGAGCCGCGCGCGCGAGCAACGACATAGCGCTGCTGCGGAAGCGAGAGCATCGTGAACGGCCGGGCGTAGACGCGGAGCGCCACGCCGTCGACGGTTCGGCTCAGTACGCGCACGGGTAGGCGAAGGTGGTCGGGAAGCCGCGCCAACTGCCGGCGGACGAACGCATAGGCCTCGTCCTCGAGGGCGCCGGCGGCCGGACCGTCGGGGCTCGCGAGAATCGCGCGCACCAGGGTCCGCAGAAAGGTCATCCGCGCGCCACGAGCGCGATCCCGATCAGCGTGACGACGATGCCCGCATACTGCACGAGGCTCAGCCGTTCGCCGAACGCGACCGCGCTGACGAGGGCCAGCAACGCGAACCCGGACGCGGCGAGCACCGGGTAGGCCGCGGACACCGGCAGGCGATCCAGCGCCTTCGCAAAGAGGACGACGTTGACCGCGTAGAACGCGAGGCCGCCGAGAAACCACGGCGATCGAAGCAAATCGAGCAGCGACGGCGAAGCGGCCGTGAGGCGCGACTGCTTGAGCAGAACGTTGCCGATCATGCTGTTGACCCCCGCCGCGAGCACCAGCAGCCATGGGCCGAGCGCCAGCGCGCGCGTCATGAGAAGCGCCGCACCAGGCCGAGGATCTTCTCGGCGACGGGTTTGCGGTGCACGGATCCTCCATCCGTCGGGTCCGCGCGATGCTCGAGCCACCAGGCGAACGAATCGCGCATCATCTCCTCGTTCGAATAGCGCGCGTGCCAGCCGAGCGCCGCGAGCGGCGCGACGTCGAAGTAAAACGCCTTGCCGTACGTCAGATAATGGTACGGTGCGAGCGGGCTCACGCCCATGCGGTCCAGAACGCGGAGCACGCCGCGGGTCCCTTCGGGGAGACCCACCACCTCCGAGCGGCTGCCGGCAAAGCGGATCGCATCCTCGAGCACCGCGCGCAGCGGTCCGTAGCGGTCGGTTCCCACGTTATACTCGCCGGGCTTCCCCTGGTCGAGCGCCAGCATGTACGCGTCCATCAGGTCGTCGGCGTGCACGAATTGAAACGGTGCGCTGCCGTCTCCGATCACGTAGACCTTGCGGTTCTCGACGATCCACTTGAACAGGATGCCGAAGATACCGGACCGCCCCGGAGCCAAGATCGTGCGAGGACGCACGACGGTCACCGGGATGCCG
>Ga0302326_10031009_pt1 | contig 10686 bp, 7 predicted proteins | sample Palsa_T0_3_FD_202264 | JGI IMG/M metagenome (GOLD analysis project Ga0302326, IMG submission 202264) | Peat permafrost microbial communities from Stordalen Mire near Abisko, Sweden - Palsa_T0_3 | ecosystem: Environmental > Terrestrial > Soil > Palsa > Peat permafrost | place: Sweden: Abisko...
CACAGAATCATTAAGCGTACTCATACTCGGATATAACGCAAGGAAGGGGAAGGCACGATATCTCGATACGTTAGGGATTATGCACTCGAGCGAATGCCTGGAGTGAAATACGATCCCTCTTTCTCAAAGAGGGTTTCTCCACAACAATAAGAAGGTCGAAAGAGCGATCCAAGGTTGGTGTCGGATGCGCGCTGGTAAGCGCCCATTCAATGTGTCGGCTTTCCTGCTTCGGTAACCCATGCGGAGATAAGCCAAGCGGAATCCTTTGCGTGTAACTGTTGCTTCCATCGAGATTTCGAAAAGTTAAACTGAGGATTGCGTCTTTCCAAGGAACACGAGTTTCGATATTAGGCTTTTTTGGATCAATTGACCCCTCGTAAACCAAATCTACCGAAGGAGCGTTCATCCAGAGAAAATAATCAAAATGCCCCACGAGAAAACCCGGAAGATTTCTCACCTTAAACGCATTTGTGCTCACTTCGGAAAGGCTGACCGCAGGAAACTTAATGCGGTATAGGCCCATCCCAGTTTCATGCATAAGTTCCCAACATTTGTAAATTTTTGCGTCGCCAGATTGAACTACGAACGATTGACAACCCGTCGCGAAACATGCTCCAAGAACGCAAAGTCCGATCAAGCTGATATTAGTCATGACGCCCTTTGGGTTTAGCACATAACAGCCATTCCCGAAGCCTCGTTTACAAGATTTGATAACGCTTGCGCGTTTCGTGTTCTCCCAAAAACGGCGACACCACCAAAGGCAGTGTCCTCCATAGTAACTCGCACGGTTTGACCGGGTGCTGGGACGGCATCGTCAACAACGAAGACCATGAAAGACGCGAAGAAAAATGGCTCTTTCAAATCTTCGTGTTCTTCGTGCCCTTCGTGGTGAAAATCAGTTGGCCGTTCGTCGCGCTTAAGCGATGGCCGTCAAACGCGCTGCAGGCTCCTTCGCCAGGCTAGTTTTGACTTTGGCCACGACCTGGCTGGTGGTCAGTCCGTATTTTTCGCGCAAGTGATCGACCGTGGTGGCGTGCTCGATAAATTGGTCCGGCCAGCCCACCCTCTCCACCGGTGTGGCGATCTGTTTCTCGCTCAGTAATTCCAAAACCGCCGCCCCATAACCCCCTGGCAAAACGTGGTCTTCAATGGTGACCACCAATTCTGCGGCGCGCGCAAAAAATTCCGTCACACCGGCGTCCAGCGGCTTGGTGAAGCGCGGGTTGATCACGGCGCAATCAAATCCTTCTGCTGTCAATTGCACGGCAGCCTGCTCGGCCAGGCGGTGCATGTTGCCCAAGCCAAAGAGAGCCACTTTACGGCCCTGACCGGAAAAGTTGCGCGTGATTTCGGCTTTGCCGATCTCCAACATAGCCGGTTGTTCCTTGATGGCGACGCCTTCGCCCGCGCCGCGTGGATAACGGATAAAAACCGGGTGCTTTTGATGCGTGGCGGTGAACATCATATCGACCAATTCATCTTCGTTCCTCGGCGCCATTGCGATAATTTTTGGCACGCAACGCAAGTAGGCGATGTCGAATAACCCGTGGTGCGTCGGCCCGTCGTTGGCAGAAAGCCCGGCGCGGTCCATGCAAAAAATCACCGGCAAATCCTGCAAGGCCACATCGTGCACAATGCAGTCGTAGGCGCGTTGCAGGAAAGTCGAGTAAATGGCCACCACGGGATGAAATCCCATCGTCGCCATCCCCGCCGCGAAAAGAACCGCGTGCTCCTCGGCAATGCCAACATCGTAATAACGGCGCGGCATGGCCTTTTCCAAGGCTTTCAGGCCGGTGCCGCTCGGCATGGCGGCGGTGATGCCGACAATCGAATTATCCTTCTGGCAAAGTTTAACCATAGTTTGCCCGAACACATCCTGGTAATTCGGTGGTGTGCCAGGTTTGACCGCCGGCGTGTCGCCCGTGATCGGATCGTAAGGCCCGAGGCCATGGAATTTTTCCGGGAAATTCAAGGCCGCCTCATAACCTTTGCCTTTCTTGGTCAGAACGTGCAACACCACCGGCTTATCACTAGCCTTGGCGTATTCAAGCGAGCTGATCAAAGTTGGCAAATCGTGCCCATCAATCGGCCCGAGATAATGCAATCCCATTTCCTCGAAGATCAGGCTATTGCCGTGGCCGCCGCGCCCATCGGCTTCGACCCGCTCCTCGTTCTGTTCCATCGCCACCTCCGCAAAAGCGCTCTTGATGGCCTCCTCGGCTTTGTGCCCCAACTTAAGCGCGAGCGATCCTTTGGGCATTCGCTTGACCAGACGACCGACGTCGCGTTGCAATTGATTATAGCGGGGGTTGGTGATGAGCTTGTTGAGATAGGCGGAAATGGCGCCGACGTTTTTGGCGATGCTCCACTCGTTGTCGTTAAGAATTCCGATGAAGCGCCGCGTGGTGTGGGCAATGTTGTTAAGGCCCTCGAAGGAAATACCGTTGGTTAACGCCGCATCGCCAAAAATGCAGACGACATTTTCGTCCGAACCGCGCTGATCGCGCGCGGCGCACATGCCAAGTGCCGCCGATAGCGCCGTGCCGGCATGGCCCGCGCCGTAACAATCATGCTCGCTTTCCGTCCGCAGCGAAAAACCGTTCAAGCCGTTCGTCGTGCGAATGGTATCGAACCTGTTCTTGCGTCCGGTCAGCAATTTATGCACGTAACTCTGATGGCTCACGTCCCAGACAAATTTGTCATGAGGCGTGGAAAAAACGCGGTGCAAGGCAATCGTCAACTCGACGACGCCGAGGTTGGGGCCGAGATGACCGCCGTTCTTGGCCAGCTTGGTGATCAACTCGTGCCGGATTTCACCCGCCAACTGGCTGAGTTGTTCCGGCGTTAATTTTTTGACGTGCGATGGATGATCAACCATGTCGAGATAACGATTCATTCAGTTTCCTCCGAAGAGGTTAAAGGTTTGAGCGAGAGCCCGCCCTTGGCATTTTTCTCCAATTGTTGAACTTTCACTTCCGCTTCGTTCAGTTTGCTTTGGCAAAGAGCGGTCAGGCGCGCGCCTTCCTCGTAACGCGCCAGCAATGTCTCCAAAGGCAAATCCTGCGCTTCCATCGACTCGACAATCGTCTCGAGCCGTTTTAGCGCATCCTCGAAGGGAAGATCTTGGAACTCAAGCGCGGCTTTGTCCGCGCCCTTTGCATTAGACATCGGCGGCAAAGTAGTGGAACACGCGCGACTCGTCCAGTGTTAAGAAATGGCGTCGCCCGCGCAGAGCAACTTGGCTGACCTGGGAAGCATCGAAAGAGGTTTTTCACCACGAAGGGCGCGAAGGACACGAAGTTTTGAAAGACCGAATTAGGGTGGCTGTTTTTATTCCCTTGCCTAACATTCCTCTGCCGTGAGTCTTTGCTTTATTTCGTTTTATTCCTTCGTGTTCTTCGTGCCCTTGTGGTGAAAGTCAATTTGTGGCTGGCGTTGCCCTTGCTTGCAAACAAATTTTCCCATTGCCCGCCAGGAAATTCTGGCAGACCATCAACTCCCGTATTATGACGCTCCACCTCCGGTCACTGGTTTTTGCAGTTTTAGCCTTGCTCAACTTCGCTGCCAACGCGGCGGATTCTCCTGAGTCGCCTCCGGCAAAATCCTGGGCCGACATGATTGCCAGCAAGAAGGCCATGCCTGGATTTTTCCCGCTCTATTGGGACGCCAAGGAAGGCAAGCTCTGGCTCGAAATTTCGCGTTTTGACGAGGATTTTCTTTATTACGATTCTCTTCCGGCCGGTCTCGGCTCCAGCGATGTCGGGCTTGATCGCGGCAGCCTGGGCCGGGAGCGCGTCGTCCATTTCACCCGCGTTGGGCCGAAGGTCCTGCTTTTCGAATCCAATCTCGGTTTCCGCGCCGAGGAAGGCTCGGCAGCCGAGAAACACGCCGTGGCCGACTCGTTCGTGCAATCGGTCATCACCGGCTTCAAGGTTGCGTCCGAAGACGGCGGGCGCGTCCTTGTCGATGCCACCGATTTCTTCGTGCGCGATGTGCATGGCGTGGCCGAAACGCTCAAGAGAAGCAAACAAGGCGACTTTAATATTGACGCTTCGCGCAGTGCGGTCTATCTGCCGAATACCAGGAACTTTCCCAGCAATACCGAGGTCGAAGTTACTTTGACCTTCACGGGCACAACCAGTGGAGAGCTGCTGCACGCGATTGCCAGCGAGCCCAATGCAATTACTTTCCGCGAGCACCACTCTTTCGTGCAACTTCCACCGCCCGGTTACGTGCCGCGGGCTTTCGATCCGCGGGCGGGATATTTTTCGCTCAGTTATGCAGATTATGCTTCGCCCATTGGCGAGCCGTTGCAGCGCCAGTTCATAACCCGCCATCGTCTCCAGAAAAAAGATCCCACCGCCGCGCGCAGTGAAGCTGTCAAACCGATTGTCTATTATCTGGATCCCGCCACGCCCGAACCGATTCGCAGCGCTTTGCTCGAGGGCGGCCGCTGGTGGAGTCAGGCTTTCGAGGCGGCGGGCTACATCAACGCGTTCCGCGTGGAAATGCTGCCCGAAGACGCCGATCCCATGGACATCCGCTACAACGTCATTCAATGGGTGCATCGCATCACGCGCGGTTGGTCCTACGGCGGCTCCATCACCGATCCGCGCACCGGCGAGATTATTAAGGGCATGGTCACGCTCGGCTCGCTGCGCGTGCGCCAGGATTACTTGATCGCCGAAGGCCTGCTCGCGCCCTACGAAAACGGACGAACGAATTCGCCGGAAGCGGAGAAAATGGCCCTCGCACGCCTGCGCCAACTTTCCGCCCACGAGCTCGGCCACACCCTTGGCCTCGCGCACAATTTCATTGCCAGCGCCGAAGGTCGCGCTTCGGTGATGGATTATCCCCCGCCCTTCGCGCAACTTAAGGCGGACGGCACAGTTGATCTTTCCGACGCCTATGCGGTCGGCATCGGCGCATGGGACAAAGTGGCCATCGCTTACGGCTACCAGGATTTTCCCAAAACCACCGACGAAAAGCACGCCTTAAGCGATATTCTTGACTCCGCCCGCGCCCACGGCCTGATTTTTCTCACCGATCAGGACGCGCGCCCGGCCGGCAGCGCCCATCCGCAGGTTCATCTTTGGGACACCGGCACCAACGCAGTTGACGATCTCAAGCGTATGCTGGCCCTTCGCGCCGCAGTGTTGGGGCGCTTTGGCGAAAGTGTCATTAAGATCGGACGCCCGCTAGCCACCATCGAAGAGACGCTCGTGCCTGCTTACCTAATGCATCGCTACCAGCTTGAGGCCGCCGCCAAATCCATCGCCGGCGTCTATTATACTTATGCGCTGCGTGGCGATGGGCAAACGCCGCTGACACCGGTCGCCCCTTCGGAGCAACGGCGTGCGCTTGACACAATTCTAGGCTCGCTCGCGCCTGAGGCGTTGCAACTTCCCGAATCGCTCTTGAAAATAATTCCACCGCGACCGGAAGGATTTTCCCGGACGCGCGAGCTCTTCGCCAATCATACCGCCGAAATTTTCGATGCGCTCGCGCCCGCCGAAGCGGCCGCGGACATAGCGTTTAATGTCCTCTTGGATCCCGGACGAGCCGCACGATTGATCGAGCAGCACGCCCGCGATCCAAAACAGCCCGGGCTGGACGAAATGCTTGACACAATCTTCGCCGCCACCTGGGGAAAGCCCGCCAGCGATGATTACACAGGCGAAATTCAGCGCTCAGTGAATTATTCCGCGCTGGCGCACCTCATCGATTTGCACGCCAACCCCGCTGCCACCCCGCAAACCAAAGCCGTGCTCCGTCTCAAGCTGGCGGCGCTGGCCGACGACCTGGGGAGAATTGGCGGCAATGAGGTCTTGCCGGCGGCTCAACGCGCGCATCTCTTGGAAGGTCACAGGATCATTACAGATTATTTCGCCCATCCCAAAGATTTCGTACCGCCGACCATCGTCCCGCCACCGCCCGGAATGCCGATTGGGGATATTCTTGACTGCGGTTGGGAAGATCGCTGAATTTACGAGAGTTGCTGCGCGATAGCGCATTCCCCTCTCCACGGTAGGGCGAGACTCTGTCGAGCCCCAACATTTCCCTACGAAATCGAGTCAGGGCTCGACGGAGTCCGCCCTACCTTTCAGGAAAAACCTACACCTCCGAAATTCCTTGAAACTTTTCCCTTTCAGGCGTGTCCTTTCCTTATGAAAAGACTTTTCGCATCCTTTGTTTGCCTCGGCCTTTTGCATCTTTGCGGTTGCAGCTTTGTTGGAATTCACGGTTCGGGCGTGGCCAAAACGGAGACCCGCCCGGTCGCCTCGTTTTCCAAGATCGAACTCGCCGGCTCGCCCGATGTCGAAGTCACCATCGGTTCCCCGCAATCGCTGGTCGTCACGGCCGATGACAATCTTCTCCCGATCATCGAGACGAAAGTGGCGAATGGCACACTCCAAATCGGTTCCAAGCAATCGTATGAAACCCACCTCGGTATCAACGTGAAAATCACCGTGGCCAAGCTAGAAGCCGTCTCGGTCAGCGGCTCCGGCAACATCCACGCCACAGGTTTGACGGCGGGCGATATGGACGCCACCGTCACCGGTTCCGGCGACGTTATGCTCAAAGGCGCGATCAACCTATTGAGCGGCCAAATAACGGGCTCAGGCCAATTGCAGGCCGGGGACCTTGCCGCCAAAACCGTCCGAGTCGGCGTGACGGGATCGGGCGACGCCAACGTTCATGCCACCGAAGAACTCGAGGCCAGCGTCACAGGTTCAGGCGACGTGAAATACTCCGGCAACCCCGGCAAAGTGCAGAAAAGAGTAACCGGCTCCGGAAGTATTTCCAAAGGCTAGATAAAACGAGTTTGGTAAAGTCACAGGCTGACAAAAATTACTTTAAGTCGCTTAGATCGGATTAAGCGCTCCAGTGCAAGCCGCTGCGTGGCCGGTTTGGTCAGCGGAACCGGCTTGATCCAAGAGAGTCACCCCCGCGCTTCACTTCACCGTGGTCGCCGCTCCGGGCACCGCAGCCAAGCGTCGGAGCGCCTCATCGAGCACGGCCTCGGCCTCGCTCAACCGGCCGGCTTGCAGGAGCGGCTCAAGCCTTTCCTCGACATAACTGCCAATCGGGCCCGGATTGCGACCCGCCGCCTGCCATTTCCTAAACCCCGCCTGCACCGCCACCATCTTGCGCTGGACGCGCAACTGCGGGGTATCGGTAGCCGGCTTTTCTCGTAAGAGATCTCCCGCCAGAAACTTGCGGTAAGCGGCCAGCGCCTCCTGGCCAAAGGCGCTCTTCACCAAGAGGTCGGGCAATTCCTGACCGGTCGCGCCAGTGTTAATCGACACCAGCGTTGCCCCATGGTTGTAGTGCCAGCCGAGGTAGGTTTCCCAGTCCACCGCTCCACCGGCCATGCCAGCGTTGGCTTCGACCCCGCCCCATGGGGGGTTGCCGCGCTTTTGCAGTTCGCCGTAAAGCGCGCCGAAATCCGCAGCCAGCAGCCCGACCGGGTAAGTCGTCCAGCCCGGGCGCGACCAGGCATTGAAGGCCACGCTGGCTGGCGAGCTGGACTCGGGCATCTGTGGAGCGACATGGGTGTAGAGTCTTTGCTGCGGCACGCCTGCTTCCGCAAGCTGGCGGCACCAGAAACCGACTGTTTCCTGCACCACTTCGGCCAGCGCCTTTTGCAGGTCCGCCGGCGGTTTCTCTTGTGTGTAACCCCGGTCCAGCAGCGCCCGGTAGCCAAGCCGGCCCCGGGGCATGTGGTCCTCCGCCATCAGTTTCGCCGTTTGCGGGTCTGGGTTCGACCAGTTATCGATGCCCGGCTCAGAGCCGACCAGCACCCCGGCAAACAAGTGCCCCTTACACTCGCGCTCGAGCACAGCCAGCTCTTCCTTGAGCGGCGGCGCAATCACGTCCTGAACCAGACGCCTTACTTCTGAGCGGTAGGCCGCGCTCGTTAGGCAAGGAGGCGGGGCGATACGCTCGACCACCCCCCAGTTGAGATAGCGCGTCTTGGCGGGCGGGCCGTCCCAACCGAACCATTCGACATTCATCCGGTTGGCGGCTTTGTAGCCGGGCTGGTTCGTGTCAAACCAATTCCATAGGTCGGTTCGGCTACGCCATTGGGTATGGAAATCGAAGGACAGCATGACCGCCAGATCGTGGACACGCGCCATGGTGAAGGCCTCGTGAATACGCGTCGGCAATTGTTTCTCCTCGTCGAAGGCCGACATGACAACACCGAAGCCAAGTATGCGCGAGTGGCTCCCAACGTCGGCGCCGAGCTGGTGCGCCAGTTCCAACACCTTTTCGGGCTCTCGCCAAAAAAGCAAAAAGCGCGGCTCACTCGGCGCCGCAGGCTCCGCCTCAACGCTCGTTGTGAAAACTGGCTCCGCTGACTTTGCGCTGGGGTTGGCCATCAGCCCCAGGATCAGCAAACGCCCGAGGGAACAGCCCCGTGGCCCGAGTAAAGCTAGAATGTTCATTGATACGCTATCCCAAGATACAGTTTGCCGATCGCTCAGTAAATCGGACATTTACCTGAGTCTTGGGCCTCCAGGGCCGATTCCGGAAACGCACTCCACATATGGCTTACGATTTGAATTTTACAACTCTGAAGAAGTTGAGCAGCAGGCGCGTATCGCGTCGATATATCCCTTTCAGGTATTTACATTCGACGTGAAGCACCCAAGGTAGCTCGTTCCTTGCAACCTTGGGCTGAATGCCACAATCCCCTTGGGATTGGCGGGGCCTGCCAACGATCAACTAAACGCCGCCTTGTATTCCACTGAAAATAGCGAAAAGCCTGCCGCCAAAAGATCGCACTTGCAGTCCCAATTAATTATGGTATGATGGTCATGTTAACAGGGCTTGAGGGTTGTTCTTTGAAATTTGGGACAAGAGGTCAGCGGCAAGAGGCGCGGTTGCAAAACCGCCGGCGGTCCTGTTCTGGTCGATCGGGATCGCGGGCTACGCGTCGTAAGTCGTTGATTTCCATGATAATTTCGGATAATTCCGCATCGTTTTTCGAGGAAACGGATCGGCCTTCATTCCAGCCGATCCGCCAAGCTCGAAAAAGAAAGGAAATTCTCCGAAGAGCTGCCGGTGTGGTGTATCCATCACGGATCAGCGTGGCTGGCGCGTTCAGTCGTACCGAGTCAAAGCAAATCAAACCAGTTTCCCATCCATTATTGGTAGGGCGGCGCCGCCGCCAAGGAGGCGGAGGAGCACCTCCGCCCCACCAAAAACAACCTCGGTCGCACCAAGTCGCACCAAATCAAGCCAACTGAGGCCCCTCATCCTAACCTCTCCCCGTGGGAGAAGGGAAAGCTGGGGGGCATTTCCTGTTGGGTGACCAGCGTCCGGCTAGTTCTGTTGCCCGAATTTGGCGGCCAACGGGAGACAATTTCACCCTCGCCTTCATGGACAGGGATGGGGTGAGTTGGCCATTATCGCGCCTAATCAAACCCAGTCAAACCCAGTCAAACCAAAAACGACAGAATGTACCGAAATCCGCGCAGAGGACGACCAGAAGCTTCGGACCAGAAACACCGCCCCTTGCAAAATTCAGCATTGGGCCAGAATTCCAACATTCCTTCCTTATTTCATTGAATGAGGCAAGCAACCGATTTAGGCTAAGTTGGATTTTTGATTGCCATGCACGCCGCTCAATCAGTCAAAACACAATCCCCCCGGAAAAAACCGGCGGGGAAGAGTCCCGGTGTGCCCACGATCGCGCCTGGCCAGGTTGTTTCAGAGTTGGAAAAGCATCTGTTGGTGGACGGTTTCAAGCTCGTCCTGGATTTGGCCAAGAGCCGAGGTTCGACATTGGTCGATGCCGCCACCGGCAAAAGCTTCATTGATTTCTATTCCTTCTACGCTTCGATGCCGGTCGGGTTTAATCATCCCTATTTCGATGATCCGGTGGTCCACGCCGATTTGCTCGCCGCGTCCAAGATCAAAGTGGCCAATTCGGATGTCTATTCGGTTCCTTACGCCACCTTCGTCGAGACTTTTGCGCGCGTGATGGGGCTGCCGCCCCTGGAACGCTACTTTTTTATTGATGGCGGAGCATTGGCGGTCGAGAACGCCCTCAAAGCGGCCATGGATTGGAAAGTGCGCAAGAACATCGCCGCCGGGCGCGGAGAACGCGGCACGGAAATTCTCCATTTCACCGGCGCCTTTCACGGCCGCAGCGGCTACACGCTGAGCCTGACCAATACGGAGTCGCGCAAGACCGATCTTTTTGCCAAATTTCCCTGGCCCCGCGTCAGCGCGCCCTTCCTGGATTTTTCGCTGCCGGAAAATGAGCGCCGACAGAACGCGATCGAAAAGGAAAAGCTGTCCGAGGATCAAATCCGCCGTTTCATCGCCGAGCGCGGCCAGGACATCGCCGCCATTATCATCGAAACCGTCCAGGGCGAGGGCGGGGATAATCATTTTCGCGGCGAATGGTTGCACTTGCTGCGGCGCATCTGCGACGAAAATGAAATGCTTTTGATCTTCGACGAAGTGCAGTCCGGCATGGGTGTGACGGGCAAGAACTGGTGCTGCCAGCATTTTGACGTGCTGCCCGACCTGCTAGTCTTTGGCAAAAAAGCCCAGGTCTGCGGCGTCATGGCCGGACCGCGCCTCGACGAAGTCCCAGAGAATGTTTTTCGCCTGCCGAGCCGCATCAATTCCACCTGGGGCGGCAATTTCTGTGATTACGTCCGCTCGACG
>Ga0302326_10031010_pt1 | contig 10686 bp, 7 predicted proteins | sample Palsa_T0_3_FD_202264 | JGI IMG/M metagenome (GOLD analysis project Ga0302326, IMG submission 202264) | Peat permafrost microbial communities from Stordalen Mire near Abisko, Sweden - Palsa_T0_3 | ecosystem: Environmental > Terrestrial > Soil > Palsa > Peat permafrost | place: Sweden: Abisko...
ATCGATCCCGCGCACCAGCGCCTCACACTGGACGTCGCCGGCGGGCCTGCCCTACCCCCGACACTCATCCAGGCCGGTGGCGCCGAGATGCTGCTGGCCGATTCGCGCCACTTGGCGGCCGACATCCGCACCGGCGGGGGCCGCTGCCGGCTGGAAGTCTGGCCGGACCAGGTGCATGTATTTCAAGCACTTCCGCGGCTGTCGCCCGAAGCCGCCAAGGCGATGGCCCATGTCGCACAGTTCATCTGCGCTTGGCTGCGAGCCGACGACATGGACACCGTAACCGGAAAGGCGGGCTGAGGATGATCGGGCCGTTTGGTAAGTCGAACAAGGTGAGCCACCATGCGCGTGCGGTGGTGACGGGCGCGGGCAGCGGGATCGGCGCGGCGTTCGCAATCGAGCTCGCGCACCGCGGCGGTCGGGTCGTCTGCAGCGACGTCGACGAAGTGGCCGCTGCGAGAACGGTCGATGTGATCACCGACAACGGCGGCGAAGCTTTTGCAATCCCTTGCGACGTATCGCGATTGGACGACGTCCGCGAACTGGCCGCACAGTCCCAATCATGGTTTGGCGCCGCACCCACGCTGGTGATCAACAACGCCGGTGTCGGCTCCGGCGGCGCCCCGATCGGTGAACTCCCCATCGAAGACTGGCAGTGGGTGCTGAGCATCAACCTGTGGGGACCCATTCACGGCTGTCACGTGTTCGCGCCAATCCTGCGATCCGCCGAACCTTCGAACATTCCGCGGGGCATCATCAACGTCGCCTCCGCCGCCGCGTTCGGCGCGGCGCCCGGCATGGCCGCCTACAACGTCAGCAAGGCCGGTGCGCTGTCGCTATCGGAGACACTGGCCGCCGAATTGTCCGGCAGCGGAGTGAGAGTCACCGCGCTGTGCCCCACCTTCGTCAAGACCAACATCCTCGAATCCGGTCGCATCTCGACCGAGACGAATCAGTTCGCGCACAAAATCATGCGTTGGACTGGAGTATCGGCTGAGAAAGTGGCGCGCACCTGCCTGGACGCGCACGATCGCGGCGACCTGTACTGCATGCCGCAACTGGAAGCCAAGATCGGCTGGAGCATCAAACGTTTGGTCCCTGGTACCTACACCCGCGCCGTCGGCCTGGTGTCCAGGGTCTCTCCGATGTAGGAACATCATCCAAAGGAGGACACCATGGCGCGCGCCAACGACGATGCAGAGCGAAGCGATGAGGAGGAGTGGCGCAAATGAGTATCGACATGCAAGTGATGCTCGCCAAGATCAAGGATCGCCAGTGGGCGCTTGCCGACATCGATTGGGACGCGCCCGGCGCCGAGACGATCACCGACGACCAGCGGCCACAGCTCAAGGCGTTCATGGCTGACCTGTGTTGGATCGAGAACATCGGCGCCCGAGGCTTTGCGGCGCTGGCGAAGAAGGCACCCACACCGACCATCGCCGAGATCTACCGCTACTTCCACGCCGAGGAGCAGCGGCACGCCAACGCCGAACTGGCGCTGATGAAGCGCTGGGGCATGCTCGAAGACGGTGAGGTTCCGGAGCCGAATGTGAACATCCGGCTGGCTATCGATTGGCTGGACCGCTGGGCTGACGACATGCCGCTGTCTCTGCTCGGCACCGTCATCCCGATGCTCGAGGTCGCCCTGGACGGCGCCCTGTTGAAGTTCCTGCTCGACGAGGTGAGCGACCCTGTTTGTCACCAGGTGTTCGACAAGATCAACAATGACGAATCACGCCATCTAGTTGTTGATTTCGAAGTTCTCGACATGATTGGGCACGCGAAGATCCGACGTCTGCTGATCGACTTCGTTGGTTACAATGCCACTCCAGGTCTCGTCATCGGCGCGATCATGGGTGCACCGTTGATCAACAGGATCCGCAACGAGATCACCGCCATGGGTATGGAACCCGAGCGGCTTTATCGGGCCGTGAAGCGATTCAAAGAGCTTGGCGACCGCGGCGAACACACCAGTCGGGTACCGACTTATCGGTTCCTGAGGCGCTTCGCCGGTGTGGTCACAAATCCGCGCCACCCGTACCACCTGCTGGCGAATTCGATGGTGTGGATTTCGGACCGGTATCCGCGGCCCCTGCTGCCGTCGGTACCCACCTGGGTTAAAGAAGTCACCCACGAGCCGGCGGCGTGATCATGCCGAGCACACACACCTTTTCGACGCTGATCGTCGGAGCCGGTTTCAGCGGACTCGGCGCGGCGATCAAATTGTTGCAAGCCAACGTCGACGACATCGTGATCCTGGAGCGCAGCGATCAGGTGGGCGGAACCTGGCGCGATACCAGTTATCCGGGCGCCAGTTGCGACATCCCGTCGCTGCTGTACTCGTATTCCTTCGTCAAGAACCCGACCTGGTCGCGGACGTACTCGCCGGCCGGCGAGATCCGCCAACACCTCGAGGACATGGCCACCCGGTTCGACATTCGCCGCCATATCCAGTTCGGCCAGGAAGTCACCGGATTGTCGTTCGACGAGCAAGACGGCGTGTGGACCGCAACCACAGCCTCCCGCAAGCGTTTCCGGGCTCGCACCGTCGTCTTGGCGTCGGGGCCGCTGCCGGACTCGAGCTTCCCCGACATCCGCGGCATTGATTCCTATCGCGGGCACAAGATCCACAGCGCCCGGTGGGACCACGACTACGACTTCGCCGGCAAACGGGTTGCAGTCATCGGCACCGGCGCGAGCGCCATCCAGATCGTTCCTGAGCTTGTCAAGCAAGCCGACTTCGTCAAGGTGTTTCAGCGCACCCCGGGCTGGGTGCTGCCCCGTTGGGACGTCGCGACTCCGACCGCCGTGCGAAAGGTGTTCGCCAAAGCTCCTGCGGTGCAACAGCTTGCCCGCCAGGCGCTGTATTGGGGGCATGAGGCCAGCGCCACGGCTCTGGTGTGGAACACGCCGCTGACCTCGGTCGTGACTCGGTTGGGCCGCCTGCACCTGCGCCGGCAGGTCAAAGATTCCTGGCTGCGCCGCCAGCTCACGCCCGATTTCACCCCCGGCTGCAAGCGCATGCTGGTTTCCAGCGAGTACTACCCCGCCCTGCAGCGTGACAACTGCAAGCTCGTCGACTGGCCGATCGCGACATTGAGCCCGGTCGGCATCCGCACCAGCGACGGCATCGAACATCACGTGGACTGCATCGTGTTCGCCACCGGCTACGACGTGCACTTGACCGGTCCGCCGTTCCCGGTCACCGGGCTCGGCGGACGCACGCTCAGCGCCGAATGGGCCAATGGCGCACAAGCTTACAAGAGCGCCAGCGCGCATGGCTATCCGAACCTGTTCTTCATGACCGGCCCGAATTCCGGGCCCGGACATAATTCGCTGCTGGTCTACATCGAGGGCCAGCTCGACTACGCCGTGCGCGGTATCACCACCATCCTCGACAACGACCTGCGTTACCTCGACGTCCGTCCCGACGTTCAGCACCGCCACAACCAGCGTCTCCAGCAGAGGCTGACCAAGACCACGTGGATGACGGGCTGCAAAAGTTGGTATCTGACCAAGGACGGATTCAACGCCTCGATGTATCCCGGGTTCGCCACCCAGTATCTTCGGCAAATGCGGAATTTCCGGTTCGCCGACTACGACGCGGTCGACAGAACTGCCGTTCGCGTCACGACAACCGCCTGAACGATGGCCCCCGACCGACCGCCCCGCGTTGAGACCGGCACGATCGCCGGCGTCTTGGCCAATTTGCGTCGCGTGCCCAAACGCGTTCGGCGGCAGTCGCGGGAGGTCATCGAAAACGCCGTGTCGCAGTTGTTCGATGCGGCGGTCCGGCATCCGCACGGTGCGCCGGGCTCCGGGGAATACCGCATCGACGACCTGGCCCGGCTGGCCGGCACCACCACTCGCAACGTCCGGGTGTACCGCGACCGCGGGTTGGTGCCGCCACCGTTACGGGTCGGACGCATTGCGCTGTACAACGACACCCACCTGACCCGGCTGCGGCTGATCACCTCGATGCTCGACCGCGGATACAACATCGCGCACGTCCGTGAGATGCTCAGCGCCTGGGAGGAGGGCAAGAACCTCGGCGACGTGCTCGGCCTGGAAACCGCGATCGTGGGCACCTGGACCACCGAAAAATCTGAGACCATGCCGCTCAACGAGGCGCGACGACTCATCAACGACGCCAAGGCTTTCGACCGTCTGGTGCGGCTGCAAGTGATTCGTATCGACGACGCCCAGGCCACCGTCACGCGCCCAAAGCTGATCGACGCGTTCAACGAGATTCGCGGCTACGGCATGAGCATGGACAAGCTCGTCGATTTGCACGAGCAGATCGTTCCGCTGATTGATCAGATCAGCGAGATGCTGGTGCGGGCGGGCGCTGAACACGTCGCCGACCGGATCAAACCGCGCGAAGCTCTGCCTGCCGACACCGAGATCGCTGAACTGATCACCATGCTGGTCCGGTTTCGCACCCAGGCCGTCGCTTCCGTCACCGCCACGCTCGCATCGTCGATCGAATCGACCATCGAATCACTGGTCAGCAGCATCCTCGCCGACTATTTGGAACGCTCTCCGGACGCCGAAGTCGGCTAGAGCGACTGGCGGCGCGCGACAAGGTGTGGTGCCAGCGTGGCCAGCTTCTCGCACGTCTCCTCGAATTCGCGCTCGGGATCTGAGGCACCGATGATGCCAGCCCCGGCCCGCAGCCAGGTTCGCCCGTCACGCTCGTAGACCGTCCGCAACGTCAGCGCCGCGTCCAGCCCGCCGTTAGCCGAAAAAACCACCACCGCACCGGAATACAATTCCCGCGGATTCTCGTCGAGACGCAGGATGGCATCCACGCTGGTCGCCTTCGGGATGCCCGAAGCAGTGACCGCCGGGAACAGCGTCTCCAACGCGTCCATCCGGTCTTTCGATGCGTCAAGTCGGCCGGTGACGGTCGAACCGAGGTGCTGCACGCTGCCGCGCTCGCGCACCGTCATAAAGTCGACCACCGCGGCGGTGCCGGGCTCAGCGATTTCGGTGATCTCCTGCAGCGAACTGCGCACCGACATGGCGTGCTCGACGATTTCCTTCGTGTTGGATTCCAGGTCGTCGCGGGCTTGGCGGTCCCGTGCGGCGCCGCGACCCAACGCCCGCGTACCGGCCAGCGGTTCGGTCACCACCACACCGTCTTCGCCTACCGCCGCCACCAGTTCGGGGCTGTAGCCCAGCGCGCGAAAACCACCGAGCCGCAACAGGAAAGAGCGCGCCGGGGTGTTGTGCCGCCGTCCCAGCCGATAGGTTGACGGAAAGTCCAGCGGGAACGGCACAGCGACGCTGCGAGACAGGATCACTTTGTGATAGTCGCCGGCGACGATCTCGCCGATCGCTGCGCCGACCCGCGCGCGGTAGTTCGTGGTGTCGGCGACGACGTCGACAGCGGATGCGGTTGGGGTGGGCGGTAAACCCGCGCTGAGCAGTCGGCTGACGATCTCGCGATGACGATCCTCGGCGTCGAACAAGCGAACGGCATCGTCGGTGACAACGATGCGGGCGCGCGGCCAGAACACCCGCGCCAACGCGGCCTGCGGCGCCAGCCGCTCTTGCAAGCCGAATCGATACGCGCCGAATTCGAAGGCGATCCAACCGAAGGCGTGGTCGGTCTCTAACAGCAGACGATCGACGGCCTCGCCGAGCACCAGCCCCGGCCGACCGGACCACGTCTGTCGCTGGGTCACGCCGTCGCGGATGATGCGCAGCTCGTCGCGGTCCAGCTCGATCATCGCCAGCGCACCGATGGCCAGCACCCATTCGCCGTCCTGCTCGTAAAGCAGGTATTGCTCGCCGTCCCGCTCGGGTAGTGCCGCAACCAGTTCGGCAGCCAAGTCCGCAGGAGCGATGTCCGCCGGCAACGGATAAGACAGTGACGTGGCGCCAGCCTGACTGATCTCGACGCCGACTTCGGTCACGGTTAGTAACCGTAGCCTAACCTATCAAGAGGCGGGGAGTTCAGTCGGCGAATACCCTATGTGCAGACCGTGGCGGCACGGACCATCGCGTCGCCGACCTCGTGACTTTCACCTTGGAACCCTAGTATTCGGCTAGCGCAACCCGCGGCGGCGGAGTGCCGTGGTCTTCCAGAGAAAAGGAATCCCAACATGAAGACGAGAGTATTGACGGCCACGGTCGGTGGTGCAGCGGCAGCCTTGGCTGCTGGTGTTATGTGGACCGCACCATCGGCCTCGGCTGGTAGCGACTTTTGCAATTCGCTTCCCCCCTCGCAAATTCATGATTGCAGCTGCGGCGCCGACAACGTCCCAGGCACTCCGGAATACGTGCAGTGCCTGCATCCAGGTGCGGCTGCGCCCGGACCGGCCAGCAAGCCGGCACCCGCGCCGCCCCCCTAGTCCCTACCGCGCTTGGCTCGCCACCGGTGCGGCGAACCGCGAGGGCGCGTCCCAGATCGCGATTGTCGCCCGAACCGTATATACTCGAACGTATGTTCGATTCCTTGGCCATCGTGGACCCAGTCGCCGATGAATCAACGCTGATCGAGCGGATCGCGGAGTTGGAGCGAATCAAGGCCGCGGCAGCCGCCGGTCAAGCACGGGCGGCGGCCGCGCTGGACGCAGCGCGTCGGGCCGCCGAAGCCGCAGCCGGTGTACCGGCCGCCAGTCGGGGTCGCGGGGTGGCCAGCGAGGTCGCCCTGGCCCGGCGGGATTCACCAGCCCGCGGTAGTCGACATCTCGGTTTTGGCAAGGCTCTGGTGCATGAGATGCCGCATACGCTGGCCGCATTGGAGCAGGGCCTGCTGTCGGAGTGGCGCGCGACCCTCATCGTGCGGGAAAGCGCCTGTCTGGACGTCGAGGACCGGCGACTCCTTGACGCCGAGTTGTGCAGCGATCCCGCCGGTTTGGAGGGAATGGGTGATGCCCGGGTGGCTGCGGCGGCCAAGGCGATTGCATACCGGCTGGACCCGCACGCCGTCGTCGACCGCGCCGCCAAAGCGGAAACCGAACGCACGGTATCCATTCGGCCCGCGCCCGACACCATGACATGGCTGACCGCGCTGTTGCCCGTGGCGAAGGGCGTATCGGTATACGCCGCATTGCGCCGCGCCGCCGACGCCACCTTCGACGGCCGCTCCCGCGGCCAGGTTATGGCCGATGCGCTCGTCGAGCGCGTCACCGGCCGGCCGGCCGACACGGCCTGCCCAATTGAGGTCAACCTGGTGTTGTCCGACCAGACCCTGCTCAGTGACGACAACACCCCGGCCGATATCTGCGGGTACGGCCCAATTCCGGCAGCGGTGGCCCGCGGATTGGTATCCGCCGCCGTCACCGACTCACGCTCACGCGCGACGCTGCGCCGGCTTTACACCCATCCCCGCTCCGGGGCGCTGGTGACGATGGAGTCACGGGCCCGCCGGTTTCCCCGCGGGCTCGCCACCTTCATCGGGCTGCGCGATCAACGATGTCGAACGCCGTACTGCGACGCGCCGATCCGGCACCGCGACCACGCAACCCCGCACACGCTAGGCGGGCCTACGGCAGTTGCCAACGGGCTGGGATCATGCGAGCGCTGTAATTACGTCAAGGAGGCCCCCGGCTGGCGGGTCAGCACGGATGTTGACGAAAATGGCAGACACACAGCGGAATTCACTACCCCAGCAGGCGAGGAGTACCGATCCGCGGCACCACCGCGAGCCCCTGCGGTGACGGTCAGCGAACTCGAAGTCAGGGTCGGCATCGCGCTGATGCAGCACGCCGCTTAGCCCAGCAGGTCGCGAACGATGCCGTCCGCCAACAACCGGCCCCGATCGGTAAGCACCAGGCGTTCGCCCTGACGCGCCAGCAAGCCGTCCCGGACGGCGATAGCGGCGCGCTTGCGCTCGGCGTCGTCCAGTAGCTCGAGCGCCAAACCCTCACGCAGCCGAATCCTCAGCAGCACATCCTCGGTGTGGCGGTGCGCGGCATCCAGCTGCTCGAAACCGGCAATGGGCAAGGTCGCGCTGTTCAGAATCTGCGCATAAGCGTTCGGGTGCTTGACATTCCACCAGCGTGTAGTACCAATGAAGCTGTGCGCACCGGGGCCCGCACCCCACCACTGTCCGCCGTTCCAGTAGCCCAGATTGTGTCGGCACTGCCCGCCCGCACGGCTCCAGTTGGACACCTCGTACCAGTCGAAGCCGGCCGCCGATAACCGCTCGTCCACCAGTTCATAGCGATGCGCAAGAACGTCATCGTCGGGAGCGGCAAGCTCGCCGCTGCGGACCCGTCGCGCCAGCGCCGTGCCCTCCTCGACGACCAGTGCGTAAGCGGACACGTGATCGACACCCGCATCAACCGCAGCGTCCACCGAGCGCAGCAGGTCGTCGTCGGATTCCCCCGGCGTGCCATAAATCAGGTCGAGGCTGACGTGGTCGAAGCCGGCCGCCAACGCCTCGCCGGCGGCAACCGCGGCGTGCCCCGGCGAATGCACGCGATCGAGGGTGGCCAGCACCCTCGGCGCCACCGACTGCATGCCCAGCGAAATCCGGTTGTATCCGGCTGAACGCATCGCCGCCAACATCGCGGGCCACGTCGACTCCGGGTTGGCTTCCGCGGTGATCTCGGCGTCAGCGGCCAACTCGAAGTTGTCGCGCACGGACTCCAGCACCGCGGTCAGCCGCTCACCGCCCAACAACGACGGCGTCCCGCCCCCGAGGAACACGGTCTGCACGGTCGGCGCGTCCAGCCGGGCGGCTGCCAGTTCCAGCTCCAGCCTCAGCATGTGCAGCCACGCGTCGGGGTTGACGCCCCCCAGCTCGGCCGGGGTGTAGGTGTTGAAGTCGCAGTAGCCGCATCGGGTGATGCAGAACGGCACGTGCACGTAAATGCCGAATGGGCCGTCGGCGCTCCACTCGAGATCGGGGAGGCCGACTGGCGGAGAGGATGCGGTCACGTCAGCTCAATATTCCCGAGTACCGGCCCAACCTCCAGCGGTGGAGGCCCCGAACGGCACGCTGTGGACATTCTCACCGGAATTCCGGAGCCCGCTGAGCGGCGCCCAAGTCCGCTCGGGTAGTTTTACTCACTATGAAGAAAAGTACCCCCTGGTAGTAGCGGCTCGCGGCATCCGTGGCACAATGGTCGAGTGACCGTCGCCCACCTCAGCCCGTTCGGTATCGCGTTGGTGGCGCGTCGATATGTCGACTTCAAGCGTGTCTGCAGCTGTCGCTGTCTGCCTTGATTTCGTAGACCCGCCCACCTGTATCCAGCTGGCCCCGGATCTGCGCCGCCGGGACAGCCAACCGGTGTTTTGCGCGGTCCAAGCCGGCTGCTCCACAAAGGAGATTGCCGAATGACGTCCCCCCGCCCCGCGAAGTCTCGCAGCGAAGGCCAGTGGGCGCTCGGCTACCGCGAGCCACTCAATCCGAATGAGCAGTTCAAGAAGGATGACGACGCGCTCAACGTGCGCGACCGAATCCTCAACCATTATTCCAAGGCCGGCTTCGACAGCATCGACAAGAACGACTTACGCGGCCGAATGCGCTGGGCCGGGCTTTACACGCAGCGTGAACAGGGTTACGACGGCAGCTTCACCGGCGACGAGAACATCGATCTGCTCGAGGCCAAATATTTCATGATGCGGGTGCGCTGCGACGGCGGCGCAATCTCGACCGCGGCGCTGCGGACGCTGGGACAGATCTCCACCGAGTTCGCCCGGGACACCGCCGACATCTCCGACCGGGAAAACGTGCAGTACCACTGGATACGGATCGAGGACGTACCCGCGATCTGGGAGCGGCTGGCCGCAGTTGGACTGCAGACCACCGAGGCATGCGGCGACTGCCCCCGCGTAGTGCTGGGCTCCCCGCTGGCCGGTCTCTCGGTCGACGAGGTCCTCGACCCGACCTCGGCGATCGACGAGATCGTCCGCCGATACATCGGCAACCCCGAGTTCTCCAATCTGCCGCGCAAGTTCAAGACCGCCATTTCGGGTCTGCAGGACGTCGCGCATGAGATCAATGACGTGGCGTTCATCGGCGTCAACCATCCGGAACACGGCCCCGGGCTGGACCTATGGGTGGGCGGCGGCCTGTCCACCAACCCGATGCTGGCCCAGCGGGTCGGTGCATGGGTGCCGCTGGACGAGGTCCCCGACGTCTGGGAAGCCGTCACCTCCCTATTCCGGGATTACGGCTACCGGCGGCTTCGGGCAAAGGCCCGGCTGAAATTTCTCGTCAAAGACTGGGGCATCGAGAAGTTCCGCGAGGTGCTTGAAACCGAATATCTGAAACGCAAACTCATCGATGGTCCGGCCCCCGAACCGCTCAAGCACCCGATCGACCACGTCGGCGTGCAGCGGCTGAAGAGCGGGCTCAACGCTGTCGGGGTGGCGCCGATCGCCGGACGCGTTTCGGGCACCATTCTGTCCGCGGTGGCCGACTTGGCCGAGCGGGCCGGATCGGAGCGGATCAGCTTCACCCCGTACCAGAAGCTGATCATCCTCGACGTTCCCGACGACAAGGTCGACGAGCTGACCACTGGCCTGGACGCGCTGGGGCTGCCGTCGCGGCCATCGCACTGGCGTCGAAACCTGATGGCCTGCAGCGGTATCGAATTCTGCAAGTTGTCGTTCGCCGAAACCCGGGTTCGTTCCCAGACGCTGGTGCCCGAACTGGAGCGCCGACTCGACGACATCAACGCCGAGCTCGATGTGCCGGTCACCGTCAATATCAACGGCTGCCCC
>Ga0302326_10031011_pt1 | contig 10685 bp, 10 predicted proteins | sample Palsa_T0_3_FD_202264 | JGI IMG/M metagenome (GOLD analysis project Ga0302326, IMG submission 202264) | Peat permafrost microbial communities from Stordalen Mire near Abisko, Sweden - Palsa_T0_3 | ecosystem: Environmental > Terrestrial > Soil > Palsa > Peat permafrost | place: Sweden: Abisko...
GCCCCAGTAGATGATCTCGCTTACATTGCCGGGCCTGATGTAGCCCGCATCGAGGATCCGTGCTCGCGGTGACGAACCGTCCGAACCGATGTGGCCACCCTCGACACCGCTGATCGCCAAGTCGTCAGCGTGCCGCTGGGCCGCTGCTGCCAAAAGCGGGTCGTCACCGATCACCCCGCATGACTGCCGAAGGTCGCTGACGCCGCTATAGACTGCGGCCCTGAAATCGTCTGCGCGCGCAGCAAAACCAGCAACGGCACCGACAGGCATTGTGAACACGGTACAGACCGACAATACGGCGATGATCTTGACTTTCATCGTCATGGCACCCCCCTACCACGCGCCGTTATGCTGTTGTAGCAAACAAATGCTAGCCACTTCCGGCCATAAACGGGCGAGAATCGCGAATCCCGGCTCCCCGGTGTCGTTGCTCACACTGCGTCGTCAATGACGGGATATCCCTCTTCGTCAGGTAGGCTCACGAATAACGTTGGCGTCCAAAGATGCCGACAACGTCGTGGAATGCTCCGACACCAAATTCCAAGCTTTTTCGCGGCGATCGATTTTGCCCACCGGCAATCTCGCCACCTTGTGCTGATCGTCTGAGGACGCGGGCACACCCTGATGCCTGAAAGGCACCACACCACAATGACTTCCAATAGTTCGTTCGCTGACCTCGGCGTGCCCGCGCGGCTGATCAGCAACCTGTCCGCGCGCGGGATCACCGACCCATTCCCTATCCAGGTGAGCACCCTGCCCGACACCCTGGCCGGCCTCGACGTGCTCGGCCGCGGTAAGACCGGCAGCGGCAAGACACTGGCCTTCGCGATCCCGTTGGTCGTCCGCCTCGCGGACGCCAAGCGGCGGCCTGCTCACCCGACCGGCCTGGTGCTGGCACCCACTCGCGAGCTGGCAACCCAGATCAGCGCAGCCATGGAACCGCTGGCCGCCAGCTACGGCCTGAAGGTCACCACGATCTTCGGCGGGGTGTCGCAATCCCGCCAGGAGTCCGCGCTCAGAGCCGGCGCCGACATCGTCGTCGCCTGCCCGGGCCGGCTTGAGGACCTGATGCGCCAACGGCTGATCAGCCTCGACTCCGTCGACATCACGGTGCTCGACGAGGCCGACCACATGGCCGACCTCGGATTCCTACCGGGCGTCACGCGCATCCTGGCCGCCACACCGTCGAACGGTCAACGACTGCTGTTCTCCGCCACCCTGGACAACGGCGTCGACAAGCTGGTCAAGCGCTTCCTGCGCAACCACGTCATGCACTCCGTCGACGAGGTCAACTCGCACGTCGCGGAGATGACCCACCACGTCTTCCACGTCGCCAGCGCCGGCGCGAAGACGGAGTTGGTGCACCGCTTGGCTTCTGGCACCGGTCGCCGAATTCTGTTCATGCGCACCAAACACCAGGCCCGTAAGCTGGCTCGCCAGCTCACCGACGCCGGGGTGCCGTCAGTTGACTTGCACGGCAACCTCTCTCAGCCGGCCCGCGACCGCAACCTGGCCGCCTTCACTTCCGGCGAGGCCCGTGTGCTGGTGGCTACCGACATCGCCGCCCGCGGTGTGCACGTCGACGACGTGCAGCTGGTGGTGCACGTCGACCCGCCAGCCGAGCACAAGGCATACCTGCACCGCTCCGGGCGTACCGCCCGCGCCGGCAGCGCCGGCGACGTCGTCACCGTGGTGCTTCCCGAACAGCGCAGAGACACTTCGGCACTCATGCGCAAAGCCGGTATTTCCGTCAGCCCGCAACAGGTCACCGCTGCGTCGGAGCCGGTTACGGAGCTGGTCGGTGAGGTCGCGCCCTACCAGGCTCCGGCCCCCAAAACTACACATGTCCAGCCCGCCCAGCGGTCCCAGCCGCGACGCCGTCCGAACCGTGGCGGCGAGCGCGCCAAGGCGGCCCACAGCGGGCAGCGGTCCGGTGGTGGGCGTGGACATCGCGCCGGCGCCAGGGTGTCGCGCTCGTACTAACTCTTGTTTCGATTGTTTCAATCGAACGGGCCCGCTGGTAGCCTGGAGCCATGTCCACTGCCGTTGCCCCGCTGGTTGAACAGGTCGCCGAACGCGCCCGCACCGAACCCGGTTTCGCCGAGGTACTCGACGCCATCCTCGGTGCGCCGACAACGCCGCAGGGAACGCTGGAGCGGGTTGCCGCTCATAGCCTGAACGAAGAACGCCGCAGTGCGTTGGTGCACGAATTCGTCGAAGGCTCGCTAGCGACGCCTAAGGTGCAGCAACGACTGGCTCTGCGGTCGCCGCAGGCGGTGCATCGGCTGCGCAGTCGGGGCAAGCTGCTGGGGTCCGCCGTCGGAAACCAAACATATTTTCCGGCTTGGCAATTCGACGCCGACCGGGTGCGGACCGACCTGCCCCGGATTCTCGAACTGCTGAGTGCGTTCACCTCGGACCCGCTGGCCGCCGACCGGATCATGCGTCTGACGCACGACGAACTGGGCGGCTCGTCGATCGCCGAGGCGCTGCGCCGCCCGAAGACCGCCGACCTCGCGTGGCGGATGCTCGCCGCCGTCGGTGCCTGATCTTCCGGCCGGCTATCAGAAGCCGCTGCCCGCCGCTCGACCCGTCGGCCTGCGCCGTCGACGTGTCGACGCCGGCACCGAACTATGGCGCGTCGAAGCGGCGCCACCCGCTGAGTGGAGCTGGGCCGGGTTTCCGACCGCCCGCTACCGCTTCGACCCGGAGTCCGGGGCATTCCGAACACGTTATGCCGCAAGCACTCTGGTCGGCGCGTTCCGGGAACGCTACCGGCCCACGGGTCTGATGATTCCCGCCGACCACGCCGACCACCGGCTGGTGCGACTGGTCGCCGCCCGGCACCTGCGGGTTCTGGACCTGCGCACCGAGGCCAACCTCGACGTGCTCGGCGTCGACGACCAGATCAACACCGGCCAGCACCCCGACGTGTGGGCCACCTGCCACCGGCTGGCCGATGCCGTCAAACGTTGGTGGCCCGAACCTGACACCCTGGATGCGGTGGTCTACCGGACGCGCACCACGCCGGAAACGTCGATCAACTACGCCTTCTTCGCTCTCGAACCGTTCGGCTATGAGTCATGGCCGCTTGCCGAGCGGGCCGACGTCCTCACCGAACTGGTCTTGCGGCACAGCTTTACCGTCGGCTGGCAGCTACCGTGAAGTCATGACCGACCAGTCGAACCCGATCACTCAGTCGCATCCGCCCAAGGCATTCCTGCGCCTGGTGGCCAATCCGATTCTGACGCTCCTGCTGCGCACCCCGTTCGCCGGCGCGGCGCGCCACCAGTTTATGGTGGTCGACTTCAACGGCCGCAAGAGCGGACGTCCGTATTCGCTTGTGCTGACTGCGCATCTGATCGACGGCATCCTCTACGCGTTGACCGGTGCGAGCTGGAAGGTCAACTTCCGCGACGGCGCCCCCGCGCAGGTGCTGCACGACGGCACGACGACGGCGATGCGCGGCGAACTCATCACCGACCCTGCGCTCGTCGCTGACCTGTATGCCCGCTGCGCCGAGTCCTACGGCGCCAAGCGCGCCGAGCGCGTGATGGGCGTCGGATTCCGCAACCACCAGATGCCGACCCGCGATCAGTTCGCCGAGGCCGCTAAGGAGCTAGGCCTGCGAGCAATTCGGTTCACTCCTGCAACATGAGATGACCATGTGCCGTTGTGCCCGCCTCTGAGCGAAAAATTGGTAGGCCGTATTCGGTTTTCGCTCGGAGGTGGGCAAAACGTCCACCCCGACCTGGACGTGACTCAAGTGGCGGATGCGCCAGCGGCCGCATACGTCTGAGAAATCACCGGATCTTCGTAGCGCGCTGAGCGCACCGCTGACCGCACCGCCGCGCCGACCGCGTCCACCCGGTCGGCCGGCACCAATGCGATCACACAGCCGCCGAAGCCGCCGCCGGTCATCCGAGCGCCCAGAGCGCCCGCATGCACGGCGGTGCCGGCGATCAGATCGATGTTCCGAGTGGTGATGGCGAAGTCGTCGCGCATGGACGCGTGTGACGCGGTGAAGATGCGGCCGGCCGAGCCATAGTCCGAATCGCGCAACGCCGCAACGAAATCGAACACCCGCTGGTTCTCGGTCAGCACGTGGCGGGCTCGACGCGCATCGACCGGGTCTTTGACGCCATCCAGCACGGCGATCCCGCGATCTTGGATTTCCCGCAACGACACCACACCCACATCGGCCGCCGCCCGCTCGCACGACAGCCGGCGCGCCGCATACTCGCCGCCGACGTGGCCGTGCCGCTCCCGCGAGTCGATCAGCAGCAACTCGACTCCTGACGATGACGGCTCGAAGCCGACCGGCGATACGGTCAGCTCACGAAAGTCGATCAGCAGGGCCTTCGACGTTTCGCCGAACAACGACGACAGTTGGTCGAGCAAACCGGTTGGCGCACCGACATATTCGTTCTCCGCGCGCTGGGCAAGACGCGCCTGATCGAGACGGTCGATATGCAGACCCGTCGTCAGGGCACCCAGCGCGGCGCATTCCAGCGCCGCCGACGACGACAGGCCCGAACCCATCTCGACCTCGCTGCTGATCGACATCTCCCCGCCACTGACCGGATGCCCGGCATAGCGAAGCGCCCACACCACCCCGGCCACATAAGCCGCCCACCCGGTCACCTCACCGGGCTTGGTGGTCAACGGAATTCGTACCGGACCATCGACCCGGTCGCTGCGCACGGTGAGCGCATCGGCGTCCGACGGTTCGAAGGTCACGACGGTGCGCCGCGGTAGCGCGATCGGCAACGACCAGCCGAGGTTGTAGTCGGTGTGCTCGCCGATCAGGTTGATCCGGCCCGGCGCCGAATAGCGGATCGTCACGCGAGGTCTCGCAGTCGCTCGGCCACAGCCTCGGGCACCACGTCAGTGATGAACGCATCCATCGCCGATTCGGACGCCGCCAGGTATTTCAGCGCAGCAGCGCTGCGCCGGATCGACATCAGCTCGACATGGAAGTAGCCCTCCCGCAGCGCGTCGGTGTCGGCGTACTGGTGCAACGCCGAAATATACGGCAGCGGTCCGGAATACATCCGATCGAAGCGACGCAACACATCAAGATAGATCTGTGCAAAATCATCCAGCTCGTCATCGGACAGGTCAATGAGATTGTGCACGAACCTATTCGGGTAGATGTGCACCTCGACCGGCCATCGCGCGGCGAAGGGCACGAAGGCGGTGAACAGGTCGGTGCGTGCCACGATCCTGGTGCCGTCGGCGATCTCGGATGCCAGCAGATCGGCAAACAGGTTGCCGCCCCGGTGTTTACCCGCCTGCTCCATCATCGCCGCCGTCCGCGGTGTCAAAAACGAGTAGCCGTAGATCTGGCCGTGTGGATGGGCCAGCGTGACACCGATCTCCTCGCCCCGGTTCTCGAAGCAGAACACCTGCTCCACACCCGGCGTCGCCAGCAGAGCGGCGGTCCGGTGTCGCCAGGCGTCGACAACCAAACGGGCATGCGGCTGCGACAGTTCACCGAACGACCCGGTGTGATTGCTGGAGAAGCAGATCACCTCACACCGCCCGACACCGGGCATCGGCACGAAGCCGTCCGGCACCGAGGCCACCGCCCCTGCACCGGACAAACTCGGGAAGCGGTTCTCGAAGACGACCACGTCGTAGTCGGGCGCGGGCACCTCGCTGGTCAACCCCGTCGGCCCCGGGCACAGCGGGCACTGGTCCGGCGGTGGCTTGTAGGTCCGGTCCTGTCGGCGCGCGGCGATGATCACCCACTGCCCCGTCGTCTGGTCGAACCGCAACTGCGACTGCCCCGGCTCCCACGGCGGCAACGGCCGGCGATCAACCACCGGCGCCGGGGTGTGGCCGGGCAGCGAAAAGAACAACAACTCGCGGCCATCGGCCAGCGTCGTTCGCGCGCTCATTGGGTCCCATCTTGGTCGCTATGCCAGAGTCGAGTCACGATAGACATGCAAACCGCAACAGAGAGGCTGGTCACGAGTGCCCGGTGATGCAACCGCGCTGTACGAGCGGGCGCGTAACTGGGCGGTCGGATCGGACCCCGGGCTGCTGCGGCTGCGGATGGCGACCCGGACGACTGGCGCCCTCGCGACGGCACTGCTGGTCCTCTTCCTGCTGACCAAAGTCACCAATCAGCCGCTCACGGTCGCGCTGCTCGGGGTGCTGATCACGATGATCTCGGCGCGTTCGGTGAACGAACCCGATCCGCGCCGGCAGCGAATCACGATGGCACTGCTGCCGCTGCCGACCGCGCTGGCCATCACGGCGGCCGCGCTGCTGTCGCCGCACCCGCTGGTCGCCGACATCGGGTTCGTGTTGGTGGTGTTCACCGCGGTCTATGTGCGCCGGTTCGGCCCACGCGGAACCGCGCTGGGGATGGTCACCTTTATGTCCTACTTCTTCTCGCTGTATCTGCGGGCGAAGTTCTCCGAGCTGCCATGGCTGATCGGCGCGACACTCGTGGGCACGCTCTGCAGCTACGTGTGGAGCGCGTTCATCGTGCCCGATCGACCGGAAAGCGTTCTGCGGGAGAACATTCGGTCGTTGCGAGCGCGGATGGCGATCGTCGTCGACACCACCGCCGACGCCGTGCGAATCGGCGACCCAGACGAGCGGCGCCAGCGTCGACTTCGCATCCGGACTCGCCGGCTCAACGAGACCGCGTTGCTGGTCCAGGCGCAGATCGAAGACCGGGTCAATCCGAGTGCGCTGTGGCCGGGAGTCAGTGGCGAGGATCTCGCGCTGTGGCTCTTCGACGCCGAGCTCACCGTCGAACGCCTCGCGACCGCGGGCACGCGGGCGGGGTTTGCCGACATTCCCGCCACCACGCGTGCCGAACTGGCTGACACGGTCAACATGCTCTCGCGGGCGATCCGGACACCGCATACCGACGCCCTGCTGCTGACTGCGAACCGCGCTCAGCAGCAGCTCGATCGGCATCCGAATGACGTGCCGGTGCGGCGCTTGGCGCTGGCGATCGTCGACACAGCCAAAGCGACCGCCGAAGTCCGCAAACGGATCGAGCGGATCGCGGCCGATGCCGCCGAGCACCCGGAGCTCGTGGCGCCAGCGGCCGAACAGCAATTTCGGCCGGGCATGCTGCCGTCCACCCGGCAGGCCATTCAGGTGGCCGTCGCCGCGGCGCTGGCCATCGTCGTCGGCGAGGCGATCTCGCCGTCGCGCTGGTATTGGGCGGTGATCGCTGCGTTCGTGATTTTCGTCGGCACCAACTCGTGGGCCGAGACGCTCAACAAGGGCTGGCAGCGTCTGCTGGGCACGGTGCTCGGCGTGCCCAGCGGCGTCCTGGTCGCCACGCTGGTGTCCGGCAACACCATCGCCTCGCTGGTGATGATCTTCGTATGTCTTTTCTGCGCTTTCTATTTCATGAAGGTCACCTACAGCCTGATGACCTTCTGGATCAGCACCATGCTGGCCTTGATGTACGGCCTGCTCGGCGAATTCACTTTCGGTCTGTTGCTGTTGCGGATCGAGGAAACCGCCGTCGGTGCGGTCATCGGGATCGCGGCCGCCGTGCTGGTATTGCCGATCAACACCCGGGCGAAGATTCGCGGCGACGCCCACACGTTCTTACTGACACTGTCCGATCTCGTCGAGGCGTCGGTCACCAGCCTGCTGGGTACTCCCGCACCCGCGAGGTTGACCGAGACGGCCCGTCAACTCGGCCGCGACCTGGCGCAGCTCCGGATCACCGCCAGGCCGATGAGCGCCGGGGTCGCCGGATTAGCGGGTCGCCGAACAATTCGGCACGGCTTGCGGATGCTCGCCGCGAGCGATCGCTACGCGCGAATGCTGGCCCGCAACAGCGAGATACACATCGAAACGTCTGCAGAGCTCGCCGACGCGATCAGATCGACCGCCGGCCAGATCCGGCGCAACATCGACATGCTGATCACGTCATTGGAGTTCAACCGGGCCGCGACGGTCTTTCCGTCCACCGACTACATCGACACCGCGGAGACTATCGCCCGGCAGCATGTCGATCAGCGGCTTGCACCGGATCACCAACGGTTGATGAACGCATTGCATGCGCTGCGCCAGATCGACCGCGTCCTCATCAACGCCGCTATCGATCTCGGCGCCGACAACGGGGCGCTGTTGACCGTCGGGCGAGGGACTGTCTAGTATTTTGGGTTGTGTCTCCCAATTTGCCGCCCACTGTCGTTCTCGTCCATGGAGCGTGGGCCGACGGGTCGAGCTGGAGCCGCGTCATCACCGGTCTGCAGCAAGCCGGGATCAACGTGACCGCCGCTCCCATCCCGCTCACCACGCTCGACGATGACGTGAACGCCGTCATACGGGCCATCGATCGAACCGAAGGACCGGTCGTGCTGGCCGGCCACGCCTACGCCGGCGGCGTTATCGGCGCTGTCAGCCACCCACGCATCAAAGCGCTGGTCTACGTCGTCGCGTTGGCGCCTGACGAAGGCGAAACCGTCGCCGACGTCTTCTACCGGGATCCCCCGCACCCGCAAGCCCCAGAACTCAAACCCGACAGCAACGGGTTGATTTGGTTGCCCGAGAACGCTTTTGCTACCGCATTCGCGCAGCACGCCACTGCCGAAGAACAAGCCGTGCTGGCTGCGGTCCAACGACCTATTGCTGCTCCGTGCATCCAGCAGGCCGTGCCGAGACCCGGCTGGAAAGACCTGCCGAGCTGGTTTCTGGTCGCGGAAGAAGACCGCATGATCAACCCGGCCACCCAAAAGTTCATGGCCGAACGGATGCAGGCGCGCACCCGTACCGACAAGCACGACCACGCACCATTGATCACCCAATCTCAGGCCGTCGTCGACATCCTGACTGAGGCAGTCCACAGCGTCTGACTAGCAGCTAAAGCCCTTGACGGCCAAGGAAATCCAGCACCGCATCGGCGAATAGATCGTTGCGGTCGCCGGCCACCATGTGCCCCGCGCCCTGGACGTCGACGAACTCGACCTGCGGGAAGCGGGCCAGGAATTCGTCGGCGCGGTCCTGGCTGACCAGGTCGCTCACTTGACCGCGGACCAGCAACATCGGCACGCCGCCGGCCAGGATCGCGTCCACCGCGGCGTTCATCCGACCGACGTCGGACAGTTCGATGGGCGGAAGCGATGCCTTCTCGCTGATGAACCTGGGATCCCAGTGCCAGTACCAGCGGTCGCCGCGACGACGCAGGTTGGTGCGCAAGCCATTCAGGTCAGTCGGCCGCGGCCGATGCGGGTTGTATTCGGCGATCATGTCGGCGACCTCGTCGAGCGACTCGAAGCCGGTCTTCATCCGGTCGGCCATGAAGGTGTGAATCCGGTTAGCGCCGGACTGATCCATGTTCGGCACGATGTCGACCAGAACCACCGCGCGAGCGATGCCGGGTGAAATCTCGCCCGCCAGAAGCATTGTCGTGAAGCCACCCAACGATGCACCGACCAGCACCGGTTGCGGGGGTAGATGACGCAGCACCTCCTGCACGTCACCCGCGAAGCTGGCCAGCCGATAGTCGCCGTCTTCCGACCAGTCCGACTCGCCGTGGCCGCGGAAGTCGACCGTGACCGCTTGCCAGCCGCGCTCAGCCACTGCGGTGGCCGCCTTGCCCCACGAGCGGCGGGTCTGGCCGCCGCCATGCAGGAACACCACGGCCGGCGTGTCCGGATCGCCCAGCCGGTCGGCGACGATGCGGGTGCCGCCGACGCCGCAGGTGGTGAACGTCTCAGGCGTGGTCGTCACTGTTCTCCCTTGCCTGTAGCTCTTTGCCCAGCGCCCGGATCTCGTTGCGCAGCTCCTCGACATGAGCGACGGTAGCCGTCTGCATGAGGGCCTCCTCTTCCGTCACGCGCTCGATGATCCACGACGCCAGGGCTGCCGTGACGACGCCGACCAGGCTGATGCCGCCGATCATCAGCAGCACGGCGATGACCCGGCCGGTGTTGGTCACCGGATAGACGTCGCCGTAGCCGACAGTGGTGACCGTCGTGATCGACCACCACAGCGCCTTGCCGAACGAGTTGATGGTCGCGCCGTGCAGGTATCGCTCTTTATCGAATACGGCCAGCGAGGAGGTGTAGATCAACAGCACGACACCCGACACGGTGTAGACGACGATGCGGCCGCGGAATGCGTCTCCGACAGCCTTCTGCAGCACCTCGATCAGAACAAGCAGGCGCAACAAGCGAAGTGGCCGCAGCAGCGGCAGTGTCACAATCGCGAAGTCGAGCAGGTGCCGCAGAAACCAGTGCCACCGGTTGTCGGCAAGGCAAAGTCGGACAACGTAATCCACCACGAATAGGCTCCAGATGGCCCAGTCGACCGCCCAGACAATGTGCGCTTCAAGCCCGTGCGGCTGGGCAAGCACTTGCCTGGAGAACAGGACCAAGAAGAGGATGGCGGCCACGGCCAGCGGCCACTCGGCATGCCGCTCCCACCGCTGCAGCTTGGTTTCGGTGTCCATGCCGCGAAGTATCGCCGTTGCGCCGAGCGCTCGTTAGAAGATCTAGAAAACTAGCTGGTCCAGCGGGTTGGATCGCTCCAGCATGCCGAATGCCTCTTCGCCGTCCCAGTGATAGCGCACACCGGCCTGCTGCAACGCCGGAAAGCTGGGCATCTCCTGCTTGAGCGCCTGGCTCGAGAACATCTTGTCGTCGTGATACACGTCGTGGGTGGACAGAATCGTCTCGCCGTCGATATGCACTGTC
>Ga0302326_10031012_pt1 | contig 10685 bp, 11 predicted proteins | sample Palsa_T0_3_FD_202264 | JGI IMG/M metagenome (GOLD analysis project Ga0302326, IMG submission 202264) | Peat permafrost microbial communities from Stordalen Mire near Abisko, Sweden - Palsa_T0_3 | ecosystem: Environmental > Terrestrial > Soil > Palsa > Peat permafrost | place: Sweden: Abisko...
GAGGTCAACCGCCTCGGCGAGAGCCTCGCGGTTGCAATCGAGCAGGCCGCTGGCGTGCGCTGCGATAGCGGCCAGCGAGCGGACGCCGGGGTTAAGCGCTGACTGGCGCTGCGCTACCGCGGCCGCGCTGACCGCGAGCTCCTGGTCCTTCACCGCCAGCGCCATGTGAACGAGGCGCGGATGGTCGGCGACGTCCATGGGGAAGAGCGGCAAGATGGCGGTGCGCTCGTCTTCCCCGAGGGCGCAGAGCCACTGGTGCGCTCTGGGCGGATCGCCCGCTGCCATCGCCTGCAGCGCGAGCAGCCAGGCCGCGTGGCGGCGTACGCTGGGCGCGCTCTGCCCTAGCATGACCTGGGCGATCTCGGTGGCCTGTCGTGACAGTGCCAGATCGCCGGTGTGCAGCGCGACACGGCCGAGAGCGGCGGCCCCGGCCGCGTCCAGCACGCTGACGACACCGCTGGCGGCATCCAGGGTGAAGTGCTCCTCAAGGACGGCCGCGGCGTCCGACAGGCGGCCCAGCTGGAGCAGTTGCCTGCCGCGCCCGGTCTCGTACAGGGCGAGCGCCCAGCCCTGCCGGTCGCGCTGAGCCGCGGCGACGTTCTCGGTCGCCAGCTGGAGCGATTCACCGAGCCGGTCGGCCGCGGTGAGCACGTCGCAGCGCCACTGACGGGTGAGGTGCAGCCGCGTGTCGTCGCTGGTGTCGAGACCGGTCCGGAGTGCGGCCTCCACGAGGTCACGTGCCGCCGCGAAGCGCCCGTCGGCATACGCCAGGCCAGATTCGGCAAGTTCAAGAACAAACTGCCCGGCGACGTCCTGGCACGCTCGCACCGCCGCCACGGCGTCGCCGAGTACGCCGCGCGCTGCATCGGTCCGGCCTGCAGTCACCAGGTTGTGAAACAGGAAAGCCAGATGCCGGGCTCGGATATTCTCCGGGAGACCAGGCAATGCCAGAGCCTGGCGGCAGGCTTCGGCGCGCACGTCGGGGGAGATGGCGAACATGCCAGCGATGCTGAGGTTAACCTCAGCCTCCTGGCCGGCCGGGAGCACCTGGCGTAGCGCGGTGTCGGCGAAGGCCTTTGCCTCCTCACCCCGAGCCGCGGCGTGCAGCCAGACCGCGGTCGCGGCCACGAGCGGCCCGCGCAGCGCGTGATGGCGGGGCGCGAGCTCAAGGGCGCGCCGGCTCAGGTCCGCGGCACCCCCCGGGTCGGTTGTGCCGAGTGCTTGTGCTGCCGTGAAGAGGGTGGCAACGGCGACCTCGTCCCCTGGCTCGGCGCTGGCGGCCAGCTGTGCCGCTACCTCGACGGGTAGCGCCCCTTCGGCGAGCAGCACCGCGGCTGCCTGCCGGTCGAGCGCACGACGGGCCGGCCGGGACACGCTGGCACGCACCGCCTCGCGGATCAGGTCGTGCCCGAACGCCAGCTTGTCGTCGCGTTCCGTCAGCAAGTCGGCGTGATTGAGTTCTTCGACGGGCGCTAGCAGCGCCGACGGTGACAGGCCGAGCATCGCCGCCAATTCGCCGAGAGAGAACCTCCGCCCGAGCGCGGACGCCACCGTTGCCGCCTGGCGCGCCGGGTCGGACATTCGCTCGAGCCGGCGGCGCATGCTCTCGCTGACCCGGTGCGGTAGCCGTGCCTCTACCAGTTCGGCCCGTCCCGATTCGATCTGCACGAGCTTCTCCTCGCGCAGCCCGGACAGGATCTCGACCAGAAGGAACGGGCTACCGCCGGCCTGCCCCGCCATTTTCAGCACAGCGCCGCCGGGCTCCGCTCGCAGGACATCCGCGGCGACTTGCGCCACGCCATCGGAGTCGAGCGGGCCGAGAACGATCCTCTCGGCTCCGTTGCCCTCCAGCCAGTCGATCGCACCGCGAATCTGGCGCGACCCCTGACCGGGGCGAAGGGCGATGAACCAGGCAACCGGCACGGTCGCCAGCCGGGCGGGCAGCGTCCGGAGGGCAGCCGCCGTGCCGCTGTCGGCCCACTGCATGTCGTCGAGGCACACCAGGAGCGGCGCATCGAGCGCTGCCCGCTGGAGCAGGGCCTCAAGATCCTGAAGGAGCCAGTATCTCTGCTCGGGCGAGGTGTGGGCGTCACCCAGCGCGGCGCGCTGGAGAATGGGCCAGGGGCCGTCGAACAAGGCTTCCATCAGCGCGGACAGCTGGACCACGGTGTCACAGGGCTCGGCCACGGCGCTGCCGACCCTGATCGACTGGCCGCGCGCCATCGTGGCCGCCTCTGCTAGCAGGCGGCTCTTGCCCATCCCGGCGCCGCCCTCGATCAGGGCGACGCTGCCCGTGCCGGAACTCAGCCGGCCGAGGTGCGCTGCCAGGGCCGTCAGCTCGGCGTCGCGGCCGCGGACAGGCTGGCCCGGCTCCAGGGCGGGGCCCGGAACCCGGCCGGGTTCCGCTGCCTGCCCGTCCGCCTGGATCGCGACAACTCGCACAGGCCCCATGGTACGAACTGCGGGGCACCGGCGCCTGGATCCGGCGCACGGGCAGAGGGCCTAGCAGGGAACAGGCAGCCAGCAACGGGTCAGGTGGTCGCCTGGACTGCCTCGAGGATGACCCTGGTCACGACACCGGGGTTGGAGATCATCGACAGGTGAGGCGCGCGCACCTCGGTGATGTGCGCATGCGCCCGCCTGTCCATGGCCAGCTGCAGGGCCGGCGGGATGGCCTGATCGGCGGTGCCGACGACGGACCACGAGGGGATGGTCTTCCAGGCCGGGACACCGGACTTCTGGCCAAGCGCGATCGACGCGAGCGGGCGCTGGGTAGCCGCCAGCATGTTCGCCTCGCTGGCGGGCAGGCCGTTAGCCATGCAGGACGGGAACGCGCTCTGCTTGATGTAAGCGTCAGCGACGCCCGTGGGGGCGCCGGGGAACGGCACGAAGTTGAGGTTCGCCGGCGCGGCGCACGAGCCGGGATACGCGGCGAGGAGCTGCGCGATGGACTGGCCCTGCGCGGGCGCGAAGGCGTCGATGTAGACGAGGGCCTTGACGCGGGTGTCGCCGGTCGCGGCGTTGGTGATGACCGCTCCGCCGTAGGAATGGCCGACCAGCACGATGGGCCCGGAGATGCTCTGCAGGAAGTCCCTCAGGTACGCGGAGTCATAGCCGAGCCCCTGCAGCGGGTTCGGCGGCGCGTAGACCGTGTAGCCGTCTCGTTGCAGGTTCTCCACGACGGCGTCCCAGCTGCCGCTGTCGGCCCACGCCCCATGCTCCAGCACGATGGCGGGCTTGGGCCCGTCGGCGGCAGGCCGCGTGATGACGTGCGCTGACGCCATCTGGCTGGCCGGGATGAGCACGGCTGCGATAGCTGCGGCGCATGCCGTGACGGTGAGGCGCAGCCCACGGCGCTGCGCGATCCGGGCGATGTGCATGGTGACCTCCCTTTCCGGAATGCTGAGGGCCTGTCCTGGCGCACCGGCCGAACGTCCCGCGCTCGTGCCCAGGCAGCCCCGCACCGTCGACTGTGTGCGCGCCACCTGGCGCCGGGGTATCCGCAACCTGACTGCACTTACCTGGGGCCGCAGCCGGAAATGCCAGTGCGCGGCGCCGGCCCTGCTCTCACCGACAACTACGACCGTGATTTACGTGGTTTACGCGCTGGGTCGCTTTCTGCAGGCGATATCCCGAGCGGTCCACATGACACATGTCGCCTGCGAGGCCGGGTCTGGCGGTAGCCAGGTCCCGCCCTGTCATGGCCGGCCGGCCGGGCTCAGCCTTGGTAGCCGGCTTGAGCCAGAAGCCGGCGCAGGTCAACGACCATCTGCGTGTCGATGTCCTTATGCGCGGGCCGGTCGAGGAACTCGGTTTCCGAGCCGACCGTCACCGCGACTTTGCCGTCATGATGCTCGGCAACTGAGCCGACTGCCTCCAGCAGGGACACGACCGCGTGCCATTCGATGTTGTGGCTCACGGGATGCTCGAACAACTGGCGGAGCGTAGTGCGGTGGTGGTTAGTCAGGTGCTCTGGCTCCGAGCTCGATGACATGGTGGCTCCTTTCCCTGGGCAACCATAGCGCCGGCCGGTCGCGGCGAAGGCCCAGCCATTGTGCCGCCCTCCGGCGAGCCGGATCGGGCGGATGGGCCGCAGGTGCAGTCAGCATACGGATACCCCGGCTGCCATCTGACGCTCAGCCTGGGGAGGTGCGTCCGATGTCAGGGGAATGAGGAATAGGGAGAAATAAGCAGTGACTACGTACTCGGAGCTTCCGAACAAGCTGGTCAGTGCTGCGGACGGCGTCGACTACGCGTACCGGGACTCGGGCGACGGTGCGGTGCCACTGGTCCTCCTGCAGCACTTCCGCGGGAATCTTGACAGCTGGGATCCCGCCCTGATCGACGCGCTGGCATCGACCCGGCGGGTCGTGTGCTTCGACAACGCCGGCGTCGGCGGCTCAACCGGAAACACGCCCAGCACAGTCCAGCAGATGGCGCGCGATGCGATTGCCTTCGTCACCGCCGTGGAACTCGGCCAGGTCGACATCCTGGGCTTCTCCATCGGCAGCTTCGTCGCCCAGGAGATCGCACTGACCAGGCCCGCGATCGTCCGGAGGCTGATACTGGCCTCCTCAGCCCCCCGCGGCGCGGCGGGCATGCACGGCTGGGCGCCGGACGTCATCGGGGCCATCGGCACCCCGAAGACCAGCCCCGAGGAGTACCTCGACGTGTTCTTCGCGCGATCATCCTCAAGCCGGCAGGCTGGCAAGGAAGCGCTGCAGCGCATGTACGCCAGGACCGAGGATCGTGACACGGCAACGACCTGGGCGACGCGCGAGGCGCAGTATGACGCGGTCTGCGGCTGGGGCATCCCGGATCACTCGCTGCTGCAGCGAATGAGTGCTATCGACCTGCCGGTATTCGTGATGAACGGCGACAGCGATCCGATGATATTGCCGCACTACTCTTACTTGCTCGCGGGCCTGATCCCGCACGCCCGCGTCAAGATTTACCCTGACGCGGCGCACGGGTTCCTGTTCCAGCATCACGCCGAGTTCGCCGGCGACGTCGGCGCGTTCCTCGCCGGGCCGACCTGAGCAGGACGCCGTCGTTCTTCGCCGATGCCCCGCGTAGTTCGGAGATGCTCAGCCGACCGTCTTGACCAGGTCGATGGCACGGCCGAGGGTGGCGAGGCGCTGGTCAAGGGTGTCGCCCGCCGGGTAGAGCCGGACGGTGTCAACTCCGGCGTCGCGCCACACGCGCAGCCGTTCGCGCACCATCTGCTCGGTGCCGATCAGCGTGGTGGCCAGCACCATCTCGTCGGTGACCAGCGCGGCCGCACCATCGCGGTCGCCGGCCTGCCAGCGCGCGTGGACCTGCGCCGCGACCTGCGCCCAGCCCTGCCGGCTATAGGCATTGTTGTAGAAGTTCGTGCTGGCCGATCCCATCCCGCCGAGGCTGAAGGCCAGCTCTTTCTTGCGAGACGCCACGTGCGCCGCGACGGCGTCCTCATCGCCGAAGAACGCTACCTCGGCGCCCTGGCACACGTCGAGATCGCCGCGGCTGCGCCCCGACGCGGCCAGCCCGCGGTCGAGATGCTCGAAGTAGGCGGCCGAGCCTTCCGGCACGAAGCTGGTCCCGAGCCAGCCGTCGGCCACGCTGCCGGTGAGCTCGAGCATCCTGGGCGACATCGATGCTATGTAGACGGGGATGCCGGGGTTCGCGGGCAGCGAGAGCCGCATCGGCCGTGCCTCGCCGGCGGGTCTCGGGATCTGGAACTGGCTCCCGGAGTAGGCGATCTTCTCCCCGGAGAATGCCTCACGGATGACCTCGATGGTCTCCCGCATCCGGGCCAGCGGCTGGGCGAACGGCACCCCGTGCAGCCCTTCGATCACCTGCGGCCCGGACGGGCCGAGGCCGAGCAGGAACCGGCCCCCGGACAGCTGCGCCAGGGTCATGGCCGTCATCGCGATCAGCGGCGGGGTCCGGGTGCCGATCTGGATGATGCCCGAGCCGAGCAGCAGCCTGCTGGTCCGCGCGGCGAGGTATCCCAGCGGCGAGGGCGCGTCCGATCCCCAGGCTTCAGCGACCCAGCAGATGTCCAGGCCGAGCTTCTCGGCCTCAAGGACGAAGTCGAGCGTCTCGCGCCAGGTGCCGTGCGCCGCGGCCTCGACCGTGGTCGCGGTGCGCATCAGCCCTGCTCGGCGAGGGTCTTGATCTGGGCGAGAGTGCGCGTCATCGACTTCTCGAACTCCTGCAGCCGGACGAAGACGATCTTCTGTTCCTTGTCCGGCATCTGGTCGATCGCGATGCTCAGACCGGACCGGCCTGGCCCCAGCTGCACCCACTGGCTCAGTGTCGTTCCCGCCCGCTCGCCGCGCAGGGTGAACCGCCATGTCGCGCCCGGCTGCCGGGGATCCCCCACTGCCCAGCTGAACACCCGGCACGGGTCATGCTCGACGACGCAGGACTCGGCCGACCACTCTCCGATGGCGGGGTGCTTGCTGCGGCCGAGGAACCGCGCGCCTACCGCGGGCTGCGTGACGCCGTCCAGCCATTCGACGGACTGGAGTTCCTCGCTCAGCCCCGGCATCAGCCCGATGTCGGAAACCAGCCGCCAGACGCGTTCCGGCGGGGCATCGATCCACGTCGTAACCTCGACCGTCGGCATGTCGGCGTAGCGGGCGCCAGTCCACTCCACCAGGCCAAGCTAGTTGCTGCTGCTGCTGGGTGGAAGTGCAGTCAGCATGCGGATACCGTGCCGCCTTCCGCTGCGCAAAGATGCCAGGACGCGATGCGAGTCACGCATCAGAGCGCGGGAGGCCGCCATGCCGATGATCGACACCTACGCTGCCGCCGGCACGTTCGCCGACAAGCACAAGCTGGCGGCGGACCTGGCCAGCACGCTGATGCATATCGAGCAGGTGCCGGACATCCCGATGTTCCGCAAGAACACGGCGGGGTTCATCCACGACCTGCCAGCCGATTCGCTGTCCAACGTGGACGGCGACAGCACCTACGTGCGGGTTCAGGTGCTCACCAACGCGGGTGCGCTCGACCGGGACAAGCAGCTTCAGGTCGTGCGGCAGTTCACCGACATCATCGCCGCGGCCGCGGATGACCCCACCATGGTGGACCGGACGTGGGTGCTGCTCACCGAGGCGCCCGACGGCGGCTGGGGGCTGGCCGGGCATGCCAACACCAACGCCGAGCTCATCGCGGCGGCGCGCGCCCAGATCGCCGAGATCGCCGGCAGCGGCACATAGATCGCCAGCGTGACGAGGGCGACCGGCGGGCCCGGTTGCATGCGCGAGCGGCGGCCGTGGGACTGCTCCGTGCAGCGAGCGGCGCAGCGTTGGACGCCGCCACGCGGCGCCGGATCGTCGCATCGACGAGGGGCATCGGCTGCGCGACGGGGACCTCGCGATGAGCCTGGGGCTACAGCTCGTGTAGGTCGGCTACCGTACGGCAGTCGATCACGAGCCGAGCCCACGCCGCCATGGCCGGCTCGACCGCTTGGTCCGGCGGCGTAGCCAGAGCAGGCCGAAGACGGGAAGGACGAGCGGGACGAAGCCGTAGCCGCTGCCATAGCCAGACCCGGCCGGGCGTTCACCGCCGGCGAGCCTGGCCACGATGACGCCGACCTGGACAAGCAGCAGGATCTCAAGGACTCCGACCGCGGCCAGGAGCGGGACGCTCATCCGCCGGTTCCTGGCGGTCATCAGCAGCGCGTATCCGGCCAGCGCGAGACCGGCGACAATGATCGTCGTGGGGACGGCGCCGTTCACGCTCGACACGTTACTACGTTTCGTAGTAACAGGCGCTGGGCCGGGCAGTGCGGCCCGTGCCGCGAATCAGCGAGGTGGGGTGTGCACGGCCTCAGGCGCTAGGCCCGGAGACGTTCTCCCACGAGTTCCAGTACGTCACCTCATCTGCGGGCTGCCGGTTGGCCGCCTTGAACTCGGTCCCCAACGTGTAGCCCACCGGCAGCAGGCCGACCTGGGTCACGTCGTCGGGGATGCCCAACAGTTCAGCAGCCTCCCGCTCCCTGGACACGTGCAGCGTGGTCCACACAGAACCGAGGCCCCGTGAGCGCAGGGCCAGCATGAAGCTCCAGGCAGCGGGCATGATCGAGGCGTAGAGGGCAACAGCACCCTCCGCACCCCGGCCCTCGGCCCGTCCCAGGATGCACGGCACCACGTGGACCGGCACCTCCTGGAGGTGCTCGATGAGGAAGTTGGCGCTCTCGTAGAAGGCGTCACTCTCCGGGTGGGGGTTGCCCGCCATCATCTTCTGGAACTCGATGTTGCCCTCGCGATACAGGTCGGCCAGGGCAGCCCGCTTCTCCGGATCTGTGACGATCAGCCAGCGCCACCGCTGCACGCCGCTGGCCGTCGGTGCCTGCACGGCGAGGTCCAGGCACTCCATGATCACCTCGGGCTCGACCGGACGGCTCAGATCCAGTCGCCGGCGAACGGAGCGGGTGGTAGCGAGCAGTCGGTCAGTGACGGCGACGTCGAATGGGGGTGATTCGAGCATGGTCATGATGTGAGACTCCTCATGCGGGCTGGGTGGCAGGTACGCATCTACGGGGATACTGGGACTCCACTCGCCGGGCGCCCGGAAGGATCCGGGTGCCCGGCGAGGGGGATGCCGTGAAAGTCAGAGGGGATGCACCGCTTCGGCGTCGATCTCGATGGTCACGTCACGGGCGACTTGCAGGCTTCCGCTGTGATCCTCGAGCTGGTGGAGGATGCCGAAGTCCCGGCGGCTGATGGTGGTGGTTGCGTGGAAGCCCAGCCGGAGGTTGCCGAAGGGGTCGGCAACCGCCCCGCCGAACTCGACGGTCAGTGCGGTGGCCACGGTGACCCCCTTGATGGTGAGGTCACCAGTGATCGACCACTGGCCCGAGGGAAGCTCCGTGATGCCGGTGCTCTCGAAGGTGAGGTTGGGGTAGTTGGCCACGTCCAGGAAGTTCGACGAACGCAGATCGTCGTCCCGCATGGGGAATTGGGTGGCGACGCTGGCGGCGTCGATCACCACCTCGACGTGGGAGTCCAGCACGTTCTCGTCGACCGTGACGGTACCGGACACCGTCTCGAAGCGCCCCTGTACGCGACCCACGATCAGGTGCTGGGCCCGAAAGGTCACGAAGGTGTGAACAGGGTCGATCTCGAAGATCCCGGTAGGGGGCACCAGTCGGTCGGCTTCGGTGCGGCTCTGGATGCTCACGAGTGAATCAGTCACGACGTTCTCCTTCTTGGTTGGTCTGGGTGATGGGTGAGACTCGCCGGCCGGTCATTGAGTTGATATATCTACTCTAATGGATTCAGGTGACTTGTCAACCCTGAGCTAGGATGGGTGCCATGAGCGACCCATCCACGCTGAGCCCGGAGATGACCCGGGCATGGCAGCAGTTCCAGCAGATGGAGGAACTGCTGCAGTCCCGGCTCGGCCAGCTACTGCAGTCGAGGTCCAACCTGTCGAACGCCGACTACACCGTGCTGGTGGTGCTCTCGGAGGCTCCCGGTCGGAGGTGCCGCGTCTACGAGCTGGGCCGGACGATCGGCTGGGAGAAGAGTCGCCTCCACCACCAGCTCTCCCGGATGTGCACCAGGGGCCTGGTGGTACGCGAGGCGGACCCGGACACGCCGAGGGCCATGCACGCCGTCCTCACCGACGCCGGGCTCGCCGCAATCAGGGCCGCAGCACCCGAACACGGGCGGGACGTCCAGCGCCTTTTCTTCGACCGCCTCACCGACCGGCAGGTCAGCCAGCTGGCTGCCATCTCCCGGCGGGTCCTCGAGGGCCTGCTACCCCCGGAACTGCTCTGACGCCGAGCTCTCGGCGTCCTGGCGGCCCTGCACACCCCGGCGAAGCGGGGTGGATGGCATCCCGGCGGAGTCGGCCGACCCGCCGGGATGCCGAATGGGTTCAGCTCGCCTGTTCGAGGTCGTACAGCCCTGCCCGGGCGTCGAGGATCCGCTTGGGGTCCCAGAACTCCTTCATGTGCACCAGCAGGCCGTTCTGGAACTGCATCTTGTTGATGTAGACCTGCCGGTAGGTATGGCCCCCGGGGGTCGGCACGTCCGAGATGTACTCGATGAACACGGTGGTGGGATCGCCATCCGCCGAGTAGAACGTCCGGTCCCGCATGGTCAGGCCGGGTAGGTCCCGGAACAGCCGGCGGGAGTACGCCACGACGACCGGCTTGGTCTCGAACCGGTCGGGCATGCCGAGGGACGGGCCGTAGGGGAACTCGATGACGATGTCCTCGGCGAAGAGGTCGAACTGGTCCTCGCTGCCCAGGAGGTCCAGCACCTTCGCGGCCAGCTTCTGGTTGGCGGCGGCCAGCGCTGCCGGATCCAGCGTTTCTTGCATCTGCGCCATGGTCAGGCTCCTTTGCTTCCGCGCGGCCGGATGGCCGCCCAGTCGATGAGTTGACATATCATCTGCGTTCCACTATAACTGGCTGGGATGACGTGTCAACCCGAGTGTCAAGGGTTCTTTCCCGGAAGCGAGGAGGTAGGTGACGATGGCCGAAGAAGCCGACGCATACGGACTGCACGGCAGGAAGCTGGTCCTGGTCCTCACCGGGCTCATGGTGGTCATGCTGATGGCCGCCCTCGACAGCACGGTGGTGGCCACCGCACTGCCCACCATCGCCGGCGACCTCGGTGGTCTCGACCACATCGCCTGGGTCACCACCGCCTATCTCCTGGCCCAGACCGTGGTGACCCCGC
>Ga0302326_10031013_pt1 | contig 10685 bp, 13 predicted proteins | sample Palsa_T0_3_FD_202264 | JGI IMG/M metagenome (GOLD analysis project Ga0302326, IMG submission 202264) | Peat permafrost microbial communities from Stordalen Mire near Abisko, Sweden - Palsa_T0_3 | ecosystem: Environmental > Terrestrial > Soil > Palsa > Peat permafrost | place: Sweden: Abisko...
GGGGCTGCGCCGGGAGTACTCGGCTATTCTCCCGTCCGCCGTCCGCCGGGGACCGTCCGTCCGCCGGGGCCCGGTGCGGTCGGTCACACCGCCCGGGCGCAGTCGCCTGCCGGCCGCCGCCCCGACCGCCGCGACCAAGGGCGCCATGACCAAGACCGCCCGGAGCAGGCGGGGTCGCAGGCGGAGCGAAGCGCTCGGGTCGGACGCGACGATCACCCTCGAAGGCGAACGGCAGGCATCGGGCATCGATGACCTCTTCGCCGGCCTCGAGAGCCAGCTGATCGGGCTTGCCCCGGTGAAGAAGCGGGTGGCCGAGATCGGTTCGCTGCTGCTGGTTGACCGGGCGCGCCAGCGGTTCGGGCTGGCCGCCGAGTCCAGGCCGAACCTGCACATGTGCTTCACCGGCGCGCCGGGAACCGGCAAGACCACCGTCGCGCTGATGATGGCCGACCTGCTCTACCGGCTCGGCTACCTGGAAAAGGGCCATCTCGTGCACGCCATGCGCGATGACCTCGTCGGCGAGTACATCGGCCAGACCGCGCCGAAGACGAGGCACGTTCTCGAGCGTGCGATGGGCGGGGTGCTGTTCATCGACGAGGCTTACTCGCTTTATCGGCCCGACGATTCACGGGACTACGGCCAGGAATGCGTCGACATCCTCATGCAAGTGATGGAGAACGACCGGGATAACCTCGTGGTGATCCTGGCCGGATACAAGGACCGGATGGATCGCTTCTTCGAGTCCAACCCCGGTATGAGGTCGCGTGTCGCGCATCATCTGGATTTCGCCGCTTACGAGCCCGACGAGCTGCTCGCGATCGGCGAGCTCATCCTGGGGCGGTCGTCCTACTATATGTCGGACGAGGCGACGGCGGCATTTCGCGACTACCTGTCCAGGCAGATGTCAGATCCCCATTTCGCCAATGCCCGCAGCGTCCGCAACGCGCTCGAAGAAGCCAGGCTCCGGCATGCCTATCGCCTCTCGGCCGAACCGCTCCGGCCGTGGAGCAAGGACGACCTCATGCGCATTGAGGCGCCGGACATCTGATGACCTGCTCCGTCGGCTTGACCCTCCTGTTATGGGAGGGCCCAGCATCGTATCCGGAAGGCAAGAAGCCGGAACGACGGGAGTAGGACCATGACAACGACTGAAGCAGCCGCGCGCACGATCACCGACCGGTACGTGGCGGTGTGGAACGAGCCTGACGCACAGTCACGCCGGGCTGCCATCGGGGGCCTGTGGGAGCCTGACGGCGTCGAGTACGTCGAGGGGGGTATCCAGTTCCGCGGCCACGAGGAGCTCGACGGCAGGATCGCGCGCGCTTACGACGAGTTCGTGGGAAGCGGCAAGTTCCACGCCACGATGGCCGATGACGCGAGTCGCCACGACGACCTCGTCACCTTCACGGTTCAGCTCAGCACGGACGAGGGCGAGGTGGCGTGGGCCGCCCGCGTCTTCGTCCTCCTCGGCGAGACAGGCCGCATTCGCGAGGACTACCAGCTGACGGTCAAGCCCCTGGCCGCCTAAGCCAGGAACCCTCTATGGCGTGGCCGGGTCGGATTCAGACCCGGCCGCGCTCCGGGGCCTGTCGCCCGGAATGGGGAATCCCTCGGGGGGATCCTGGTAGACGGACGAGCCTTCCAGGCCCAGCTCTTTCCTGGCCGCAATGTTGAACGCGGTCAGCCAGGTGCGGATCTCTTCGTGAGCCTGCCAGAATTCTCCGCGGCCCCCGATTGTGGACCGCCATTGGTAGTAGCTGTAGTGCTGCAGCCGTCTGGCGGCTTCTTGCGTTGCCACCGACTTGGAAGTGAGACGGAGCCTGTCTTGGAGGGCCCTCAGCCTTGAGTGCGTCTCCACCACCCAAGGCAAACCATGCGGCCGTCAACCGTCAGCCACCTCTCCCGTCTGATGACCTTGCCCACGGGCAGGCTACGCGCATCGGCCTCGGTCCCAAAAGGCAGCCGACGCGTGACGAGGTCGCGGGATATTAAGTCAGCAGGTCGGTGAGCGTGTCGCGGACGGACTTGCCGTCCATCTGGCGGGGGATCAGGGCAGCCGGGTTGTCCGGGGAACGCCCGTAGACGTGCAGCTGGTCGTCGTGGCGGGCGAGGACCAGGTCGCTGCTCGACCCGGCGGTCTCAGCGGATCCCTCGGCGGTGTATTTGGTCACGGTGACGAGCGCGGCCCGGGAGGAAGACGAAAGCACGGCGGTCGTGTCTTCATGCGCCTCGGCATCGGCCAAGTCGCCTTTCGGCAGCCAGTCGATGAGGTCGTCGAAGGTCTTGTCGGCCTGAAAGAGACCGAGTTCATGGACGCCGAGGGCATCGATGCGGACGACCAGGAAGATGTTCTCGGGCTGCGGGATCAGCAGGGTCCGCCAGGGCTCGCCGGGGGCGGTCCCGGTCGCGCGGGCGTCGAGGACCATCCGCGCCCGCTGCTGGAAGGCCACCGCGATCCCGAGATCCCCCCGTACCTGCACCTGCCGCCCGTCTCCGCCCGTCACCAGGAGCTGACGCGCGGAGAGCGACCGGACGGCCTCGGCCAGAACCTCGTCCGACGGCCGGGCCTCGAGGAAGTCCACGATCGCGTCCACCGCGGTGAGCTCCGCGAGGGTGTAGGCGCCGAGCATCACCGGCCCGGTATGGACCAGCTCCACCACCGCGGATACGAGGCCCTCGGGAACGGCGGCCTCGCCCGGGCTTGATTGCGGTGAGGTGGGATCTCCCGCTGCCGCGTCGCTCACATCAGCCCCGCTTGCGCCCACAAGTCCCCCGTTGGTGGTTCCGTGCGTGCCTGATCCATGATCGTGGCCGCTACCTGAGATGCGGTTTCCGTCACCCATACGTCGGAGTTGCCGAAGAGCCCCCGTCCGGACCGCCCCGACAGTATCTGGCCCAGCTCTTCGGCCGGTTCCGCCCGCTCTGGGGGCGGGAAGGCGGCGGCGAGGTCGGCCGAGGCAGCCGTCGTGTCGTCCTCTTCCTCGATCCGTTGCAAGGCCGAGTTCAGCGACGCCGCGACCTCCGGCGTCAGCGGCGTCGGCACCGCCAGATCGGGCGACAGGTACATCGGATGCCGCTCGGTCATCCGCGACAGGCCCCACGGTCCGACGTTGCTGCGGGTGATCCGGTAGGTGACGTAGTCCATGAGGTGGCGGAGGTCATCCAGGCTGGGAAGCTTGCCCTTGCCGAACGCGGCCGGGGTTTTCTCGAGTTGCACCCAGGTGCCGCGGGCGGTGCGGCCGTGGAGCTTCTCCCGCACCACCGGTCCGCGCATCCCGAAGTCCGGGTAGAGCTTCTTGTCGATATCGCGGTGATGACTGGATATCCGCGGGTGACTGGTCGCGAAGCGCCACTTCTCGTACAGCGCCGGATCATCGACGAGCACGTGTCCGCCGCGGAGCAGGTCGCGCATTTGCGGCACCTGCAACCCGTGGTCTTCCAGGTCGACGATGATCGCCGCCTCTTCCGGGCTGAGTTGGGCGGCGGCCGCCTGCAGCCCCCGGCGATAGCTCCCGGCGCGGGCGGTGATGTCAATGAGCAGCCGGACCCGGGTACGCACCTGCGCGGTCTGCTCCGCGCTGAGCGCGGGTGAGCCCGGATTACCCGTCTGAATCGCCATGACACCTCAGCATCAGCAATCGCGTGGAGTCCGCATACGGAACAGGAACGTATCCAGGCGGCCGACGGCGTGAATCACCCGGCCGGGGTGATTCACGCCGCCGAAGTTACCGACCGGCTTTCTCATACCGCAGCAGGGCGGCCGTGCCGCTCTGCTCGGCCGAGATCAGGCGCAGGTCTCCGGCCTGAGCCTGACTGGTGAACAGCCGGCCGCCGCGACCGAGCACGGTCGGGAAGATCAGCAGCCGGTACTCGTCGACGAGGTCGTGCTCCATCAGCGCGTGCACCACGCTCGTGCTTCCGATGACGATGACGTCGCGTTCCTGCTGCAGCCGCTTAACCTCGCTCGTCAGCTCACCCTCGAGCAGGCTCGAGTTGCTCCAGGCGCTGACGTCGGTCAGCGTCCGCGAGGCGACCCACTTGGGGGCCGCGTTCAGCTGGGTCGAGAAGGGGTCGGACCGCGGGGGATAGAGCTTCGAGAACAGCTGCCAGGTGGCGCGCCCGAACAGCAGCGCGCCGGTATCGAGACGAGCGCCCAGCTTGAACTTGTCGCCGGCCACCGCCTCCGGTCCGAAGCGGAATGCCCACCCGCCGTCCGGTGAGCCGGCTGACCCGTCGGGGTCTTCAATGACACCGTCGAGAGTGATGAATTGGATGACGATGATGCGATTCATGGTGCTCCTCAGCTCCGGCCGGAACGGCCGTTCGCGTCCTGTGGTCGCGTATACATACCGGGGGCAAACCCGGAACTCATCGGCCGCCAGGCGATACCGTCGAACCGACGTCAGGCACCCGAGGGGACGGACAGGGGAGCGAGCGTGAACATCACCCTCGCCGCGGACTTTGACGCCGCGGCCGCTCCCTTCCGGCACGAGCTGGTGGTGCACTGCTACCGGATGCTCGGCTCGGTGGAGGACGCCGAGGACGTCGCACAGGAGACGCTGATCCGGGCGTGGAAGGCCCGCGACCGTTACGACGCGGAACGCGCGTCGCTGCGGACCTGGCTCTACCGGATCGCGACCAACGCCTGTCTGACCGCGCTGGAGAGCCGGCCCCGCCGGCCGCTGCCCTCGGGTCTGGGCGCGGCCAGCGACGACCCGGACACGCCGCTGGTGCCGGACTTCGAGGTCCCGTGGCTGCAGCCGCTGCCGGAGACGTACCTGCGTCGTGATCACGCGGATCCGCTGGCGCGCGCGGCCGAGCGCGACGGCGTCCGGCTCGCGCTGGTCGCGGCCATGCAGTTCCTCCCGCCCCGGCAGCGAGCCGTGCTCGTGCTCAGAGACGTGCTCCAGTTCAGCGCGGCGGAGGTCGCCGGGCAGTTGGAGACGTCGACCGCGGCGGTCAACAGCGCCCTGCAGCGGGCGCGGGCCGCGATCGAGGCGGCCGCGCCCGAAGAGAACGCCCTGCCTCAGCCGGACGACCGGGCCGTCCGGGAGACAATCGAGCGCTACATCCGCGCGTTCGAATCCGCCGACGTGGACGCCCTGGTCACGCTGCTCACCGACGACGCGATCCTGGAGATGCCGCCGGTGCCGCTCTGGTACACGGGACGAGTCAACTACGGCCGCTTCATCGCCCGCATCTTCGCCCTGCGCGGTGGCGGCTGGCGGATGACCTCGACCCAGGCGAACGGGCAGCCCGCGCTGGCCGCCTACTGCCCCGGCGACGCGGGTGCCCTGCGCCTGCACACGCTGCAGGTGCTGACCGTGACCACCGGCGGGATCGCGCGCAATGTGGTGTTCCAGGACCCTCGCGTGTTCGAGACCTTCCAGCTCGCGAAGGTCCTCGAACCACGACGCTGACCACCCCGGCACGCGTGATTAAGCCGGCTCCCACCGCCACCCGTCGTTGTCTTCGCAGGTGATCGCCTTACCGTCGCCGGCCACACCGGAGGTTCCGTGGTCGTCATCGCGACAGTACTCGCCGGGCTCGTAGCACGTTCCCTCATCGCTGATCGGGTAGCAGCCCGCGGGCGTGGCGGAGGCCTGGGTGGGGGCGGCCGCGGGTGCAGTCGACGGCGCCGCCGTCGTGGCCGCAGGCTCAGCTGTTGTGGCCGCGGGCTCAGCCGACGGCGCCGCCGTCGTGGCGGCGGGGGCAGGCGCCGCGGGCTCCGTCGGGATCGCTACCGGCCGTGACAGCACCCCGAGCAGCGATGGCGATAGCCGTTGGAGGACGGCGACCGCGTCAATTACCCGCGCTCCGGTGGCAATCTTTGCAGACGTCCCCATAAGATTGCCGGCCCTCGCGTCCGACGCGCCGATTATCCAGTCATGCATGCCGATTTGATAAGCGGAGCCGTGGTCCGCGCAAGCGGGCGGCAGATGGCTGTCGGCCCGGCTGGCGGCAGAATTCAGCCCCGCCGCCGCTCCGGCGACCCGGGTCAGGCTGCCGCTTTCCAAAGCGGCGCCCATCGCGGAACCCGCGGTCAGCGCCGACTGCAGGGCGCTGCCGCCTGGACCGTGCAGCCACACCGTCAAGGTCGATGTGCACGGCTGATGAGTTCCGGTGGACAATGCCGCGGCGGCCGGCGCGGTCGCGGTGGCGGTTGAACAGGCGGCCAGGGCCGCGCATGCTGTATAGACGGCGGCGATTAGCGGAAGACGGCGCATAAACAACTCCAGAAACGAAGATTCGGACCTGTTGGCCTACTCGCAATCACCGCAACATAGCAGCAGAACTAGTTCAGTACGTAATAATTTGCATTGTTAGAATTAATGCCGGTGCAAAAGATAATATCTCCGGCATAGCTCTCAGAAGGTATAAATTGCCCGCAGCGCGTCCGAGCAGACGGACCGGGAGTCGTCTGCGAGATCGCGCAGCACGGCCGGACCGCATTTTCCCGTGTCTGATGACTCAGACGTGGGGTAGGTTGCGGGCATGACTGAGCGGATCACCCCGCAGGAGTTCCTCGAGGCATTCGGCGTCGACGACTGGCGGGTGGTGTCAGGCGTCGCGTGCGCTTACTTCACGACCGGGTCGTTCCGGGCCGGAGTCGCGCTGGTCGACGCGATCGGGGTGCTGGCCGACGTGGCCAACCACCATCCCGACGTTGACCTGCGCTACCCGAGTGTCGTCGTGCGGCTCATGACGCACGACGTCGACGGGCTGAGCTCGCGCGACGTCGATCTTGCGCGGCAGATTTCGGCCGCGGCCCGCGAGCTCGGCGTGACCGCCGACCCGGGCAAACTGCCCGCGGAGTAAGACCGCAGAGTCAGTCGGATATCAGCAGGGTCTTGGCGATGGCCTCCCTCGCTTCGATCAGCGCGTGCGCACGGGCGGCCTCGACCAGCGGGAAGCTCTGCCCGACGTGCGGGCGGACCTTCCCCGTGGCGACGTCGGGGAGAAGCTGACGGGAGTCGTCGGCGCGTTCGCCCGGCCCGACCCGAAGGTCACCGAGACCGGTGACCGTGATCTTCCGGCGGCCGGCGTCGGCCGGGTCGATCGCGGAGAACGCGCCGCTGGGCGCGCCATGGGCGGAGAACCGCCCGCCATCGGCCATCATCACGTAGGCGTCATGGCCGAGCTCGCCGCCGACGCCGTCGAGGACCACGGTCGGGCCGACCCCTCCGGTTGCGTCAAGCACCGAGGATGTCCAGCCCGGCTGGCCGTAGTCGATCAGCACGTCGGCCCCGGCCTCGCCCACCGCATCGAGCTTGGCCGTGCCCCGGGCGGCGCCGATGACCCGCGCCCCGCGGGCCTGCAGCAGCTGCACCAGGAGGATGCCCATCCCGCCGGCCGCGCCCAGGATCAGGACCTGCTCGCCCGGGCGGACGTCGACCAGCCGGGCGACGCGAACGGCGGTCGGGCCGTCGTGGATGATCGCCGCCGCGAGCAGCGGATCGAGGCCGTCGGGGACCGCGACGGTCTCCTCGAGGCTGACCGCCGCCCGTTCGGCGTACCCGCCGGCCGAGCCGGTGTGGGCGATGACCGTCCGTCCCAGCCAGCCGTCGTCAACGCCGTCGCCGACTGAGATCACCTCCCCGGCGACCCCGCTCCCAGGCACGTACGGCGGCCGGATCGGGAAGAAGCCGCTGCCGCGCCCGGACCGGATCATGGTGTCGACGAACATCACGTCGCTCGCGCTGGCGGCGATCACGAGTTCTCCCGGCCCGGCGACGGGATCCGGCGCCGAGGCCGGCACGAGCACTTCCGGGCCGCCGAACCGGCCCACCTCGATGACGAGCACCCGCTCAGGCCACGGTCGGCTGGAAGTCGCCGGCCCCGACGTCGCCCGCTTCGACTTCACGGGTCTGCAGTCCGGGCTGCTCGGGACCGACGTTGTAGGCGATGACCCGCCGCGGCCGGATGCGGATGATCTCGGCCGCCAGATGGCCGTCGGCCGAGGCGGAGCCGGTGGCGGCCTCGGCGACGCCCCGGATCTCGAGGAAGTGCGCCCCCTCCATGCTCGCCTCGGTCATCTCGTCGACGACGAGGGCGACCCGGGGGTTGGCCTGGATATTGCGGTACTTGGCGCTTGCGCCCATGTTCCAGCCGGAGATGTCGATCGTGCCCAGGGCCGCGTTGTAGGTGAACGCGAGCGGCTTCACCTGGGGCGTTCCGTCGGGGCCGACGGTGGCCAGGCGGCCCAGGGGCTGGCGGGCGAGGAAGCGCTGTTCGGCGTCGGTGAGGATCATGCTCACACGCTAGGACCTCAAGTATTGTTGAGGTCAAGCCCATGTCCAGTGAACAGGCAGTCGTGCCGGGAGAGCTGACCGTCGGCCAGGTCGCCGAGCGCAGCGGCGTGGCCGTGTCCGCGCTGCGCTTCTACGAGGCGCAGGGCCTGATCTCCAGCCGGCGGACCCCGGGCAACCAGCGCCGGTATCCGCGCGAGGTGATCCGCCGGGTGGCGTTCATCCGCGCCTCGCAGAGCGTCGGGATCCCGCTGGGCCGGATCAAGGCCGCGCTCGACCAGCTGCCCGACCGCCGGACTCCCACCCGCCGGGATTGGGAGCGCCTGTCGGAGGCCTGGCGGGGCGAGCTCGACGACCAGATCAGCCGGCTCCAGCGCCTGCGCGACAACCTGAGCGGGTGCATCGGCTGCGGGTGCCTGTCGCTCGACCTGTGCAAGCTCGTGAACCCGGGCGACATCCTCGGCGGTCAGGGACCCGGACCAAGAAACCTGTGACCTCGGGGAGTCATGCACGGTCCGTTCGAGATGACGGCTTTGATCTTTGCCTCCGGCCGGCCGATTAGAAACCACGCCGGGCTCAGTCTGTCGGTTAGGAGAGGACTGAACACGGAGGCCACCCATGACAGTTACCGCTAGACCGAAGATCGTGTCCGCCGCCGAGTGGCAGCAGGCGCGCGACGAGCTGCTGAAGGCCGAGAAGGAAGCCACCAGGACGCTGGACGCGCTCGCCGCGAGGCGGCGCCGGCTGCCGATGGTCAAGTTCGACACCTACACGTTCGCCACCCCGGACGGCACGACCACGCTGCGCGACCTGTTCGGCGATCACGTGCAGCTCGCGGTCTACCAGTTCATGGACAACGGCCCGGACGAGTTCTGCCCCGGCTGCACCTGGTTCACCAACAACGTCGTCAACCTCGACGGCCTGGCCGAGAACGGCGTCGCCTGGGCGACCGTCTCCAACATGCCGATCGCCCAGATCGAGGCGTACAAGGCGAAGATGGGCTGGACCATGCCGTTCGTCTCGTCGCGGGGCACGACGTTCTCAGAAGACTGCGGTACCGAGGGCTACTTCGGGTTCAGCATGTTCTTCCGCGACGGCGAGGACGTCTACCAGACCTACTTCACCAAGGCCCGCGGCGTCGACCGGCTGCTGTTCGTCAACAACCTCCTCGACCTGGCGCCGTACGGCCGGCAGGAGGACTGGGAGGACTCGCCGGCCGGCTGGCCGCAGCATCCCACCTACGGGTAAAAGTAGTTGTCACGTCAAGGAATGCGGTTACAGGGGCCCGCGTTCTAGCAGGCGTGAAGCACATTGGCTTTCTTTCATTCGGGCACTGGTCGACCGCGCCGGGCTCGCAGGTGCAGTCGGCGTCCGATTCGCTGCTGCAGTCGATCGACCTCGCGGTCGCGGCCGAGGAGCTGGGCGCCGACGGCGCTTACTTCCGCGTGCACCACTTCGCGCAGCAGCTCGCCTCGCCGTTCCCGCTGCTGGCCGCGGCCGGCGCGAAGACCAGCAAGATCGAGATCGGCACGGCCGTCATCGACATGCGCTACGAGAACCCGCTCTACTTCGCCGAGGACGCGGGCGCGGCCGACCTCATCGCGGGCGGCCGTCTCCAGCTCGGCATCAGCCGGGGGTCCCCCGAGCAGGTCATCGACGGCTGGCGCTACTTCGGCTACCAGCCGCCCGAGGGCAAGACCGACGCCGACATGGCCCGTGAGCACGCCGAGGTGCTGCTGACGGTCCTGAAGGGCGAGGGCTTCGCCCAGCCGAACCCGCGCCCGATGTTCCGCAACCAGCCCGGCCTGCTGCGGGTCGAGCCCTATTCAGCCAGGCTCCGCGAGCGCATCTGGTGGGGCGCCGGATCGCAGAAGACCGCCGTCTGGGCGGCCACGATGGGCATGAACCTGCAGAGCTCGACCCTGATCGACCACGAGTCGGACAAGCCGTTCCACGTCCAGCAGGCCGACCAGATCCGCGCCTACCACGAGGCGTGGGAGAAAGCGGGGCACGACCGCGAGCCCCGGGTCTCGGTCAGCCGGTCCATTTTCGCGCTCACCGACGACCGCGACTGGGCCTACTTCGGCGGCCGCGGCACCGACGAGGACCAGATCGGCCACATCGACGCGAACACCCAGGCGATCTTCGGCCGCAGCTACGCGGCCGAGCCCGACAAGCTCATCGAGCAGCTGAAGGAGGACGAGGCCATCGCCGCCGCCGACACGCTGCTGCTGACCGTCCCCAACCAGCTCGGCGTCGAGTACAACGCGCACGTCATCGAGTCCGTCCTGACCCACGTCGCCCCCGGCCTCGGCTGGCGCTAGTAAGGCTCACAAGCAGTCATGTCGAACGGTCCCTGGCGACTCTCACCCGCCCATCGCCCCTGGTCGGCCGGGCTGACTACGGGGCGGTCCAGTTCACGATGGACTGGCCCGC
>Ga0302326_10031016_pt1 | contig 10684 bp, 11 predicted proteins | sample Palsa_T0_3_FD_202264 | JGI IMG/M metagenome (GOLD analysis project Ga0302326, IMG submission 202264) | Peat permafrost microbial communities from Stordalen Mire near Abisko, Sweden - Palsa_T0_3 | ecosystem: Environmental > Terrestrial > Soil > Palsa > Peat permafrost | place: Sweden: Abisko...
CCGGGGGCTACACAGATCCGAGTGGATTGGTCTACCTCATCGGGCGCTACTACGACCCCGCCACAGGGCAGTTCTTGAGCGTGGATCCCCTGGTCGACGAGACCGGGCAGCCCTACGCCTACACGGGTGATGACCCGGCGAACTTTGTCGACCCTAGCGGGCTCGGCTTAATCCCATCCTGGGTGAGCTCCGATATCAGCAACCTGGGGCATGGCGTGATCAGTATGGGGGGGTGCCTCGAGAGCTTCGGCTGCTTCTCTCCTCAGGGGTTGGCCAATGTGGGTGCCGGGTTCGCCAATGTGGCGACGCAAACTGCAGATGGCGTGATCTGCACGCTTTCGGCCGAACAGACCTGTCCAACGTGGAGTGTCGGCGCGCCTTACCCGTGTGGACCGCAAGGCTCCTATCAGGTTGGTGAGGCCGCATTCTTCGGACTTGGGTTTGCGATCCCGGGTGGTGATGAAGCCGACGCAGGAAGCGTTGCGTCGGAAGCCTTAGCTGCATCTCCCGCGGAGCTCTCCAGGGGAATCAATGTTAGCGATCTCAATATGACTGAAACCGTTCAAAACGAGGCGGCCGCCTTCGCAAAAGACGGCACCCTTACCCGCCCGTATATAAATTCGCCCCTAACTATCCAAAACATCATCGACTCTGCTGCTCCCACGGCTGACCCGGGTGGCGTATCATCGGCGGTGCGTTGGGACGCGCCTGGCACTTTCAATGGATCAAGCGGAACCTACGAACTCGTAATCGACAGCAAAACCAACACCATCCTTCATTTCGTGTTCACAAGTGGATGACACCGTGATCTCTCTAAACGAAGTCTCAAGCGAATTAATTCTCTCGGGGCAACTTGTTTACTTGGAATCAGAATATGGGTTTAAGTTCGAAGTGGACGCTCCAATGGACCTCCAGGTTCTTGCCGGTGACCAAGGAATTGGGAGCCTCTCATTAGGAACCCTTCAGATTGCGGTGGGGGTCGAAACAGGAAATCTGCTCTACCCGTGGGGTTATCATCCGCACGTAAGTTGGCTCGAGGCCAAGCTGCAACCGCCAGTTGGCCGGCGATGCCTGCTTCAGGTGGTATCCAACTCGACAAGACCGCTGGCATCAGGAGTCGCAGAAAAGGTTCTCGCCGCCGGCAAATGGATTTCGGAATGCGACAAGGATGCAGGTTGGTTGCGAGTTGCTGATGATGTAAACACTGAGTCACTGGAGTTTGTCGAATTTGCAAGCGGGTGCATTGCTGGCGTCGCCAGGGGGCAGCTGAATGAGCTGTGGTTTCACTTTGAGTGGAGACCATAGAAAAGCGATCGACCCTGAGTTGGCCGCCACCCGAGCGAAAAGGCGGGAGACCAGATCTGGGTCAGCCCATTGAGTCACAGGCTTTGCACTTTGGACGACCACCCAATCGTCGAGCCATGACGACGATGCGATCTGTGGGCCTCACCTGGTCGTAGTAGCCGCCGAGTTCCGCTGCTGATTGGCTGAGCCGAGGAGCTAGATCTCACGCTTGGCCGCGGACTCGTAGTGTCGGTGACTAAGCGGGCCCTCAGTTCTATCCTCATCGAGTAACTTGAAAATATTCCACTGACTTTCAAGAGAGCCGTCGAAGAACAACGCGTCTCCGTCCCAAGAGATCTCGATTTCGAATGTGTCTGCGTACTCTCTGAGTTGGTCTGGGGTAGAAGTCAGTTGGAGGCCGCGCTGAGCGATCCGGTTCAGTTTGCTAGCCATCGGAACACTTGCCTGGCAGCGCGCAATCATTGCCTCCGCGTTTACTATGGCGACGTTGTCAGTGATCTGAGCGACGTTGGCTGCTACGGCGGCCCTCAGCGCCGCAGTGTCGCGGAATTCGGCGTGAAAGCTTGATGCATCTATTACGTGTAATACGTCCTGCCAGACAATCCAGTCGTAAGTATCAGAAAAAGTTGCCACGCTCTCGGTGAGAGCGTTGAACGTGGAGCCGTCCCATACTGCGGCAAACATTCCTGTTTTCTGCTTCAGGACTCGAAGGTTCGCCATCCGTTTGCCGAAAAACGCGACCTGGCCGTCGATTTGAACCGCGACAACATAGAGACGTGGCTTCGTAAGGCTTCGCCTGTGAAAGTTGTCGAGGCCCTGGAAGTCTGCCAGTTGGTCGAACAGGTCTGTGACGGGCATCTCGTCAAGCGCAAAGAATTCATCGTCGCGAAGTAACCATTCCGGGTCGTAGGGCACCTCGCTGGCTTCGGCGAGCCATGCCGTCGTCTGCCGAGCGTATGAGAGGAACTGCTCGCCGACGTCGCGGGCCGTTTCAACCGTTTGTACCCGATAGTTCGGTGCAGTAGATCGCCAACACAGGATCAGGAACGCACGGGCCGACGACTCCGAGATCAGGGAATGTAGCTGGATGCGCGAATCTGCGGAACTAACCAATGTCATCTGAATCGACTTTCTTAAGGATCAAGAGATCTGGCGTTGCCCGCCAGGCCTCGATACGCATCTGCTTTTTCATCTCCGAGTGACGCGTCAACAAGAACCGTGGCCAAGGTGCGGCCGTAGTTGGCGGGTTGGCACCTGCGGTTATCGGAATAACCCGCCAAAGTCTAAATCCAAGCAGAGATAAAAGCGGGTTTATGTAGATGAGACGGGATCGGACATACACAATCCCAAGAATCAATACGAACCCCGCAAGAGAGGCGAGATCTTGCCAGGTTCCCGAGAAGACCGTGAGGAACGGAAGCAGGTAGGTGGCTGCGTAGGCCGCAACGTCAGGATCCCGGTTCTCAACCTCCAACAAGTCGTAGATGCCGGCCGGCTTTTCGCGTACGGCTAACAAGAAAATGAGCGTTCCCGCCAAACCCAGAAGCGCCAATGCGGCGCTCGTAATGGCCAGGACCCTGGATGTGCCGATTGAGCGAATAGCCACCAACACGAAGAGCGGTGCATAGCTGCTGAGGAAGAGCGCCCAGAGTGTCCAGCGGCGTGGCATGTCGCTGAGCCTAAACCGGGGTAGTTCGGTCGTTGCTGGGACATCAGCGGGTGCACTCTGCGACGAACTCTGCTCAAGGGGCGGGGCCACAGCAGCGCTCGAAAGTACTCAACCCAAAGTCTTCCCTGGCTGGGGTCCTTTGCGAATGTGCGAGAGGGCCGAGTCATCCCAAGATCAGCCCGTACGACCAGGTCCGCCGACGGTCTCGCGGTTCGGCGGGGTCCAAGTATGCGGACCGTTTCGGGCCAAGAAATTGGGTTTTAGTAGCCGCCATCCAATATCTCAAGAGCACTGAGTCGGGTCATGGCCCATGTACCCCTTCCTCATCGGCCTCCGCTGCCACGCACGGTGACTTCATCCGTCGACAAAAGACGGGTCGAGTGTTAGAGGCAGTTTCGGGGTCCGCCGAGCTTGAGCGCCGAATTCAGGCTTGTTTACGCAAGGGGTGATCGCGACGTTTTCGAATCTGGCGTCGCTTTGGTGATGAGGTCCACAGTAACGTTCGCCCCCAGGGACCAAGGGAGGAATTCGAGGTGCCCAGCGGACGTGAACCAGTGCTTCGCGGCGACGCTGCCGAAGGTGCGGCATTCCCTCTGCTGGCGTGCCATTTTACCGAGGTCGAGCACATAGGTAAATCCGGTGGCCCCGGTGACTTCAGATGCAGAGGTCTCCGCCCGCGACCGAACTATACGGCGTCGCGTACTAGTGCACCTTCCGACGATGAGAGGGTCCTTGCTAAGGCCACCTTCCATTTCCAAATCAAGTCGGCAGCCTCTGGCCAAGGCTCTCCGCGAATTGCCCGTCCAGCCGAGTCAACCTTTTCGTGGTGGATGGACCAAGCGGAGAGAGAGCCAGTGTTCATTCTCGCGATACGTCAACTAAGTGGGCAACGTTCTGCTTCGTGGATGCTCTGTGTTCATGATCTCATTTTGAATATGGCACTGGCTGGCGCGTAACAATGCCACTCACTGACTTTGTCAGAATCGATGATGATGGCGGCAACTTTCACGACCGGCTTCAAGAAGAAGCACAAAGGTCTTTGCAGTCACGTGAATCGGCCCGGGTTTTATGCAGACTCGGTTTTCTGTGACGTCACCAGCTCTGGCGTTGCAATCTGACGGTAGTAGTTCTCCTCGAACTCTGCCGGCGGTATCTTGCCGATCTCGTTGTGGATGCGGCGGTTGTTGAACCAGTCGACGTAGGTGAGGGTGGCCCATTCGACGTGGTCGACGTTCTTCCAGGGCCCGCGCCGATGGATCAGCTCGGTCTTGTAGAGCCCGTTGAAGCTCTCGGCGAGGGCGTTATCGTAGGAATCCCCTTTGGATCCGACGCTGTTGACGACGCCGGCCTCGTCCAGCCGTTCGGTGTAGCGAATTGCGAGGTACTGACCAGGTTCAATCAGTCGATGCAACACCGGCCTGTTGGAGCAACAGTAGGTGATCGTTGAATACCTCGGCCGGTGTTTTCCAGCCGAGAGTTTTGCGAGGCCGGGTGTTGAGCGCGTGGGCGACTGCCTCGAGCTCGTGGGCGGACCATCGGGACAGGTCCGTGCCCTTCGGGAAGTATTGGCGCAGGAGCCCGTTGGTGTTCTCGTTCGTTCCCCGCTGCCATGGGCTGTTCGGGTCGGCGAAGAACACCGGGATGCCAGTTTCGACTTTGAACTGTGCGTGGGCAGACATCTCCTTTCCGCGATCCCACGTCAGCGACCGGGCCAGCTGCGTTGGCAAGCTCGACATCGTGTTTGCCAGAGCATTCTTCATCGTGGTCGCGCCGTAGCCAGCGAGCGCAGGGCCGTTCTTGGGGGTCTCTTTGTGCCGATAGCCATCCTCGCGGGGAAGGTGCACCAGCATTGTGAATCGACTGGTCCGCTCGACGACTGTGCCGACAGCAGAGCGCTCCAGACCGATCAGCAGATCGCCCTCCCAATGCCCGGGGACGGCGCGATCCTCAGCCTCGGCTGGTCGCTCGCTGATCAACGCCTCGGGCGTGACGTGTGCCCACGTCTTGCGGCGAGAGCGCTCCCGCGGCACGCGCAACGCCCGCCCAGTGCGAAGGCACCAGACCAGCTCGCGTTTGAGCGCACCGCGACCTTGGATGTAAAGCGACTGGTAGATCGCCTCGTGGCTGATCCGCATGGACTCATCATGGGGGAAATCGAGCTTGATCCGGTTCGCAATCTGCTCGGGACTCCAGGCCCACGACCATGGCCGGTCTTTGCGGTGAGGCTTGTTGCGGCCAGTGAACCGAGGCGGCTTCGGCCCGGCGGTCGGCGTGCCGTCGGGCCGGCTGATCTGCCCAGATAGCCGATTCTCGACGTAGGCGTGCAGTTGCTGGTTGGCAACCAATTTCGCGGTCTTTGGCCGCCGTGCGGCCATGTCAGCCTTCCACTGGGCGACCGACGCCCGGTACTCGATCTTTCCGCAGCGCGTTGCTGCGTTTCGTCGCAGCTCGCGAGAGATCGTCCCAGGGTCACGGCCGATCGCCCGAGCTATCGGGCGCACGCCCTTGCCCTGGGCTCTGAGCAGTGCGATCTCCTCCCGTTCAGCAAAAGACAGGTAACGACCCGACGGTTTGTGCTTTAGATCGAATGGCGGCATCCCACCAGCGTTGTGGAACCACCGTGCCCCGACTGCCTGCGCCACCCCCGCTATACCCGCTGCTTCCTCGGGCAACAGGCCCTTGGCGATCTCGGCCCAGAATGCAGTCTCGACTTCGCGTTGGAACTTCGGATGCCCTGGCGATCTCAGCTTCGGACGGATCGCGCGGTCTGCTGTTTGCTGTCGACGAACCATCGAACACCTCCACCATCACGAGGTGTTGCGACAACCGATTGAATTCGCCCTGAACTCCGCGGTCGCTGTGATGAATGAGCCCGTCGAGATCTCGATCGCTTCGGGCTTAGATGGCCATCTCGAGGGCGTCAATGGCCAGATCGCTGCGCAGTGAGGTCGAGGTCTGCCAGCCGACGACGCAGCGGCTGTAGACGTCGATCACGAAGGCGACGTAGACCCAACCGGTGAAGGTCTTGACGTATGTCAGGTCGGCCACCCATAAGCGGTTGGGACGGTCGGCAACGAACTGGCGGTTCACCAGGTCGGCCGGTCGGTGCTGGGCCTCGTCGGCGATTGTGGTGCGCTTGAACGCCTTGCCTCGTCGAGCGCCGCTCAGATGCAGATCCTTCATCAGGCGTTCGACCGTGCAGCGAGCGACCGGGTAACCCTCACGCTTCATCTGAGTCCAGACCTTGTCGGCCCCATAGACGTCGAGGTTCTCCTTGTGGACCCGGGTGATCTCGGGCTTCAGCTTCTCGTCGCTGACCCTGCGGGCACACGGTGGCCGACGCTTGACGGCGTAGTAGGTGCGGGAAGCGAACTGCAGCGTGGTGCAGATCGGCTCGACTCCCCAGCGACTCTTTCGAGAATCGATGTAGCGGACTACTTCTTCGGTCGACCGTCGAGCTCGGTCGCGAAGAAAATCGAGGCGTCCTTCAATATTTCGTTGGCCCGCCGGAGCTCCTTGACCTCCTTCTCGAGGTCCTTCAGCTTCTGGCGCTCGTCAGTGGTCAGCCCTGGCCGCTGGCCTTCGTCGACCTGGGCTCGCCGAACCCAGGTCCGCAAAGTCTCGGGCGTCATGCCCAGCTTGGCGCTGATCGACGTGAAGGCGGCCCATTCGGAGGGGTATTCGTCTCGATGCTCGGCCACCATCCGGACGGCGCGCTCACGCACTTCCGGGGAGTACCTGTTGGTCCTTGGCATTTCTCCATCCTCTCAAGGGAAGGAGTCCGCACAATTCCCGGGCCGATTCAACCTGGCGATTGTACTCCGTCAAGTCCTAGTCCGGCACGTAGCTACGCAGGATCGGGTGACCCCGTACATTGATACTTCTCTGCGGGATCCACCGCTTGATTGCTGGTCCGAAATAGCTTCGGGAGTGCTGCAGGTCGGCGCTTTCGCGCTTAGGGGCCGAGACGGCCCAGATCGGTCATCGGACCCCCTTGCGCTGCCGCGTCCCTGGTCATCCGTTGTCGGTAGGCGGCGCAACAGATCTGAACTCTCGCCACATCAGCCACATGTTCGGCGCGCCATTCGAAAGTTGCTTCGTGTTGATGACCTCGAATCCATGCCGACGGTAGAACGGAACGTTGCTTTCCCGGTGCGTCTCGAGGTAAGCGGGAAGACCATCGGTGTCGCACTGGCCCAAAACCGGGGCCAGGACTTCGGAGGCGAGTCCCCGCCGTTGCCAGTCGGGATGTGTCCCCAGACCTTCGAGGTACCAGTGAGGCTCAGATGGGTGCGCTTCTGCCATCTCGGTCAGGACGCCCATGGCGAGGTCGGCTCTGTCGCCGGCAGCCTCAGCGAAAGGTCCGGCCATTATTCGGATTTGCTCCTCGGAAAGGGTCCAAGCTTCTGGCGGCGCCCACGTCGCTGTGCACGCAGCATCATCGGTCGTGTAGATGCTTTCGTGGATCATCGAAGCGCGGATCAAGCAGTGGAACAACAGCGTCGCCCGCCGCTCAAAGTCGTCGGGAGGAAGCATCCAGGTGATCAACGGATCGTACTGAAATGCCCGCATTTGGACCTGGGCTATTTGAGGAAGATCGTTGAGCGTCGCCAGTCGAACCGTGGTCACCCGGTCAATGTAATTCCATGCAGGATCTGGTGTTGGCCTATCCCACTACGCCGGTTCTGTGCGGCCTGCAACTCCTCGACGTGGTGGTATTTACGCTACGGTGAAGAAATAGGTTGTGCCGGACGCGGTCACAAGCTGTGCCTCCCAGTCGAGTCCCGTCGTACTGAAATTCTGATCGGTGATGGCGATGACGGGCGAATCGACAAGGCCCGTGGCGGACGATGTGAATCGTGCGTCCCCGAACGCGAATACGCCGCCATCCGACGCTGCTAGGAAGTACCCGCTCCCGTCCGTTGCGACCATCGAGACCACGGGTGCGTTCAGGTGTTGGCCGCCCATTGATCCGAAAAACCGTGCGTCACCGAACGCGAATACACCGCCATCGGCAGCCACCAGCGAGTACCCCGCACCGTCGGGGCTGACGGCGATGCCCACCACCCGAGAGTTCAAGGGTTGGCCGCCCATAGATCCGAAAAACCGTGCGTCACCGAACGCGAATACGCCGCCATCAGCAGCCACCAGCCAATATCCGCGCCCGCTGGGCGTTGCCGCGATGCCAACCACCGGTGCCTGCAAGGGTTGGCCAGCCATTGATCCGAAGAAGGATGCTGTCCCGAAGGAGAAGACCCCTCCATCTGCTGACGCGAGCCAGTAACCCAAGCTCCCGCTCAAGGTTCCACCCGAAATTCCGACGATCGGCGTGTTGAGGCGCTGCCCGCTCATTCCGCCGAAGTTGGCGCCGTCTCCTATCGCAACGACCGAACCATCTGCCGTAGTCAGGAGACCAGGCGGCGTCGAAGTTGCAGCGACGTAGATTGGTCCGCCAAGGCACACCGGAAGCTCCGCCCGCCCCGACATCGTGCACAGGGATGAGGCTCGAGCCGGTGTTGCACCGATGACAATCGAAACACTCGCGACCAAAGCTAGTACTCCGCAGACAACAATTACCTTCGAAGAAGACCAGTGCAGCGCCATCTGCGATCACCTCGTAGTGAACCGTATCGCCTCAGCAGCTCTTTGCTTAGACACCTACCCCGATCGCCGGGATTGGGTGCTCTCTGCGGCACCTCGGACCTAGCGCCGCCCGCCTGACCGACACCCGGTGTGGATCCATCCTCCGTGCTTTTCCCTGTTGCGTCCGCCCGGCAAACGGAGACCAAGGCGTCGGCCATGCGCTGGTCGAAGGGTGTTCGATCCCGGCTGCGACGACTGGCTCGGGCAACGAGCGAGCTCTTGACCACTGCGTACTGGTCCTCGGGGAGCGTTCCCGTCAGCGTCCGGCGCCGATCGTCGAAGCGAAGGAACCGCCTGGTGTAGGAGCCGCTCGACCGTTCGTCCGATTGGTTCCGGGCGGCTGACGCGAGCTCTCGCACCTGGTTGGCGGACCAATGCGTCGCCTCTTCGGCCAGCCGAGCGTCGGTCTCGGGCTTGGCGACCTCCACCAGGGGCTTGACCTGGTCGAAGGAGAGTTTCCCCTGCGACAGCGCGTCGGCGATCTTGGGAAGCGACGGAAGTTTGGCCGCCGCCGTCACCCACTCGGGAGCGGTGGCGGCGGAGACCCCACATCGCTGGACCAGCCAGGCGACCATGGACGTAGCACCGTCGATTCTCCACGCCCGCCGGTGGTCCAATTCGGCCACGGCGCTGAGGAGCTGACTCTGGTGTGCCGAAATCGCTCGGTGATGCTGGGTAACGCTCGACACCAGGGTTTCGGTCCGTCGCGACACGGAGGCCGGGCGGGTCCGTCTTTGAGGAGCGCGGGTGCCATGCAGATTTGAACGGTCGCCGTTCCGAAGCCGAGAGGACCACAAACAACCGAAGCGCGAACCCTCCAGGCCCGTCAGCGATAGCGATCGGCGGGTACCCACTCCCCGTGGCTACGCACCGGCAGGCGCGCCGGCAGGTGGATGACCGCTTCGGGACGGCTCCGGCCCAACGCGGATGCATCGAGGACGTAAATGTCGCTCGCACCACGATTGACGTCGTCGACCACGGTCAGGAGCCAACCCTCGTCGTCGCCGTGGCCGTCCGTCGCCCGCACGAAGATAGGTTCGCTCGGCGTGCGCCCCGGCCCCGGGTTCCAGGAGGCGATCTCGTCCCGCATCAGGTCGAACTTCAACAGTCCCACCGGCGTCGCGTCCGCGGGTCCCGATTCCACATCCTCCACCACAGCAGCGCGCGGAGGAGAACCGGCGGACCAAGCCGTCTCGAGGCAGTAGCCGTACCGAAAGGGAGCGCCCTCGCAGAAGGCGTCCATGCGCGGATACTCGACCGACCGCTCGTCCACCTGCGTCCGCGCGACCTGGTCGCCGACGATCCGCCAGCGCTCCAGCACGCCGAGGGTGCTTCCGATCCCGGAGAGCCCCACCCCGGCCGAACCGACGACCGAGGCCGAGAGGTCGACGGGTTGCCCCACTTCGGGGACGCCGTAGCAGCAGACGTACAGGACGATGGCCCCGTCAGGTTCGTCGAACGCCCCGAGCACGTGCGTCACCAGGCAGGGGTCGAGCCGAATCCAGCGCACAGCATCGGCGTGCACGAGGGATCCGTCTCCGCCACGCGGCACCACGCCGATCCAGCCTTCTGCACCGGGCACCCAACCGAACGGCACCGCCGGAGAACCGCCGTGGCCGGCCGGCAGCCGCACAGTCGGCGACTCCACGAACACCACGTGAGTCGCCGTGACGCCGATGTCGTGCTGCCAAGTCGCTCGTTCGAGCTCCACGGCCTGCGCCGACAGCAACGCCCCGGCGGCGTCCCATTCGCCCAGCCGAAGGAAGATCCCATCGCCCTCATCGACCGGGCCACCGTCAGCGCTCCCGTCATCGATCCCGAACAGGACCCTCCCGCCTCCGGCGGCCTGCCGGTGCACGTGCGATGCGATGCGAACGGTCAGCCCGCCGGTGAACTCCTCGGGCACCAGGAACCGTGAGTACCGCAACGGGATCCCCGACTCGGGAAGGGCCAGGATCGACCCCGCGTGCCAAAAGACGCTGGCAGAGGCGTCCGACTCCTGGCGGACGTAGGAGACAGCCCTTCCGTCTCTGAACTCCACCGCATGCAACGCGCCAGCGTGCTCGC
>Ga0302326_10031017_pt1 | contig 10684 bp, 10 predicted proteins | sample Palsa_T0_3_FD_202264 | JGI IMG/M metagenome (GOLD analysis project Ga0302326, IMG submission 202264) | Peat permafrost microbial communities from Stordalen Mire near Abisko, Sweden - Palsa_T0_3 | ecosystem: Environmental > Terrestrial > Soil > Palsa > Peat permafrost | place: Sweden: Abisko...
CCGTAAATCTCGCGTCGCCAAAGTAGGCAATGTCGAAGCCCTTCTCGGGATGGCGCGCCGCGTTGCCAATCTCCTTGCTGGCCTTGCGCTCCCGTGCAGCGCTGTACGCCTTATTCATGGCGATCGTGATCGAGGAGAGCGGGGCGCCATCCATGCGGGCAAAAGCAATCAGGTCTCCATGGGCGTCGCAGACCGCGATCACACCCGCTTTGCCACGCTTCAACACCTCGAGATAAATGGCGTCGATCGCGCGGCGTGCTTCCGCATATTCAATGGTCGTTTCGGTGAGCATGCATCGAAGGTACCTTATCGTGCCGGGACCGCCTTACCGGAGCTTGCTGAAAGAGGCTCCGGCAGGCTGAACGCCTGCCCCACCATACTCTGCGAGCCATCGATTTGCCGTGGTGGCGCAGGCGGTTTCGCCGGCGTTCTTCCGACTTCGCAGCCTTTTGTGCTGCTCCGGCTTGGCGCAGATTCGCTTCGTAATCCGCCTTTTCGCGCCTCCTGATTTCTCCGGTACTTTCCCCGGGTCTTCCCGTTGACTCTCGTTTTGCGCCGTGACAGACTTGGGCACGGGGTTTCACAGTGACGTCACGTTCTCTCGTTTCTCTACTCGTCTTTACGCCCTGGATGCTTGTCGCCCAATCCGGCCGGGAGCGCCTTGAATTCCCTCTCCATAACTGGCCCGCGGCCCGCCAGATCAAGCGTTCTCAGGTGACTGCCCAGCAGCGCGTTTTGACGCCTGATTCCCTCCTCCAAGGGGCGGCCGATGGCCTTGAGCGTCGAAATAGCCCCAAGCTTACGCATGGGGCTCGACCGATCCAGGGCAGTGTCGAAAACCCGTTGGGCTCGAGCTGGCCAGAGGGGCTAGTGGACGGTGCGGGTCTTGCGGTTCATGTAGTCCATGAGTAAATATTGGCCGAGCGTGTGTGGCGTGGTGAAGTACGCTTTGCCGCGGCAGATTTCCGTCACCTTCTGCACGAACTGCACTAACCCGTAGTCGCTGGCCAGCATGAAGGTGTTGATCAGGATTCCCTGGCGCTTGCAGCGCGCCACTTCCTCAAACGTCTGGCTGAGAACCAGCGGGTCGAGGCCGAAAGCGTTCTTGTAGATCCTGCCATTTTCGAGCGTCAGAGCGGACGGCTTCCCGTCCGTGATCATGATGATCTGCTTCATGTCCTTTTTCTCGGCGGCGAGCAGGCGCTGCGCCAGAATCAAGCCATCTCGCGTGTTTGTGTAGTAAGGGCCCACTTGCACTCGCGCGAGCTCGCCCAGCCGCACTTCCTCGGCGGTGTCGTGGAACAAGACACAGCGCAGCGAATCCCCCGGATACTGCGTGCGGATCAGATGCGAAAGCGCAAGAGCGACCTTCTTGGCGGGCGTAAAACGATCTTCCCCATACAGGATCATGCTGTGGCTGCAATCCAGCATCAGGACAGTGGCGCACGAGCTTTGATATTCGGCCTGATGAACCTGAAGATCGGAATACTCGAGATCCAGAGGCACTTTCACGCCCTCGCGCCGCATTGCCGAGAAGAGTGTCGCGCTGATATCCAGATTCAGCGTATCGCCAAATTCATATTGCTTCGCCCCGCCGCTCGCGTCGATGCCGGTTGCCAGTTCGCGTGTATCGTGCGCCCCAAAACTGGACTTCCCGAGCGATCCAAGCAGGTCTTTCAGAGTCTTGAACCCCAGGAAGTCGACCGCCTTGTCGGTCACCTCAAACTGCACCCTTGCTTCGGCGCCACCCTCTGCGCCCGGCGCTTGCGGCCCATCCGGCGGAACTCCCTCGGTATGGATGTAGCCGGCCTCTTCGAGCTTCTCGATCAGGCGTTTGAGCAGCCGGTCGCGCTGCTCCGGGCTCATCTGCTGGAGTTTCTGACGGATTTCCTCGGCGCGGTCGTTGTCAAAGGAACTGCCCTCTTCGAGCGCGCGTTCGAGGGCGCGGCGCAGATCGTCTAATGTCTGAGAGTTGAATTCCGTGAACTGGAAATAGGGATCCTGATAACCGCTTTGCAGGAAATAGTCCGATAGCGCCTGGAGTAAGTCCTCGGCGTCAATGCCGAGATCTTCCTCGGTAAAGCGGGAATAGTTGATCCACTTCATGGCAAGTTACAGGCACCGCCCACCACGGCTCTTGTCACCGTGATGATTTCGCGAATGACGCGATGCATCTTGCAAAGACCGCTCCCTTGCGCTTCGCGAATTTCGGTCACGGCTCGGTTCGCGGTTTCGCGTTTGCCGATGGGACCTCAATTCAAGTTGCGCTGCCCTCCGCCGCCGCGTCCGCGCCGGAAGCCGGGATTATCGCGCCGGAATTCTTCGCCGGGTTCCTCCCGGATTCGATCCTCTCTGACCACGCGCTCGCCACCCGTGAACTCCTGCTCTTCGTTCCGGCTGATGCGCTTCTGAGCGTAGAGCCCTTCGAGAATGAACTCCGCGGCCGATGCCCGCAGCGCATCCGAGCCGCCTACGCCCACGCCAAGCTTCGCCGTAAGCTCGAAGAGCTCCGGCACCCGGCCCAGTTGTTTCAGCAGCGCCTTCGATTCCACAGTCTCATTCACGCGCAGCGTGCCGCCCAGATCGAACCACTGCACCACCTGCCTCAGATTGACGCCGTCAAAATGCGCATGGAAGACTTTCGCCACCGCGACGCGAATAATCTCACGCGCCACGGCATCGCCGCCCTTCAATTCGCCTTCATACTCGAGCTCGAGCTTTCCCGTGATTGAGGGCATGGCCGCATACACGTCGAGCACGCGGGGGGCCGCTTCATGCTCCTTGGCGCGCAGCGCACGGCGCTCGGCGTTTGAAATCACGCTCTCGAGCACCGTGATCGGCAGCCGTTGAGAAACGCCGGAGCGCTTGTCGATGCGTTTGTCTTCTCGAGCGACGAATGCCACCTGTTCCACCAGCTCGCGAATGTATTGCGGCACTTCCATGTGGACCGGCGACTGGCGGCGCGACCACGCTTCCTGGCCGGTGATGTTCATGCCGTGCTCGACCGTCAACGGATAGTGCGTTCGAATCTCGCTCCCGATGCGGTCTTTGAGCGGCGTGATGATTTTTCCGCGCGCTGTGTAATCCTCCGGATTCGCAGTGAACACGAGCATCAGGTCGAGCGGCAGCCTTACCGGGTAGCCCTTCACTTGCACATCGCCCTCCTGCATGATGTTGAACAGGCTCACCTGGACCTTACCTGCCAGGTCCGGCAGTTCATTGATCGCGAAGATGCCGCGATTGGCCCGCGGCAGCAGCCCGTAATGGATGGTTAGCTCGTCGGAAATCGCCTGGCCTGTCTTGGCCGCCTTGATGGGATCGATGTCGCCGATCATGTCGGCAATCGTGACGTCCGGGGTCGCCAGTTTCTCGACATAACGATCTTCGGCTTTCACCCACCCGATCGGCGTCTCGTCCTGCAGCTCGGCGGCCATCTCCCGGCAGCGCTTGCAGATGGGCCGGAACGGATGGTCGCGAATCTCGCAACCGGCGACAAACGGCATCCACTCGTCCAGCAGCCTGGTAAGCAGACGCGCCAGCCGGGTTTTGGCCTGCCCGCGCAGACCCAACAGAATGAAGTTGTGCCGCGACAGGATCGCATTCACAACCTGCGGCACCACGGTGTCTTCATAACCGGTGATGCCCGGAAACAAGGCCTGTCCCGTTTCCAGCCGGCAGATCAGGTTCGCGCGAAGCTCGTCTTTCACCGTGAAGTCCTGCGCCAGACGGCCGGCAAAAGAGCTGTGCTTCAGTGCTCCAAGAGTTCGGGGAAGATCGTAGTAATTCATTCAGTCCGTCCGGCCCGGCACACTGATTCTAGCAGCGCGGAAACCAAAGCTTGCCAAAAGTCCATCGCGCCCCGATACGCGACGGCTACTTGTGATATGTTCTCGGATTCGTGAAACGACCCGAACCTGAAACCACGTCGGACTTTCAGCTCAATTGGCGCAAACTGCAGCAGATCGGCCTGAACGCGTATGAGTCGCGTTCTTACCTGGTGTTGGTTGGCCACCCTCGCTTCAAGGCGCTCGAGCTGGCGGCGCGGGCGCATGTGCCGCGGCAAAAGATCTATGAGGTTCTCGACAGCCTGGTCGAAAAAGGATTTGCCCAGGTTGTGCAGGAGCGAACCAAGCTGTTCTCGGGCGTAGATCCCACACTCGCCCTTCCGGGATACCTGGCCCGGCGCAACAAGGCGTTGCAGCATGAGCTCACCGAGCAAGCCCGCCTGGCCACCGGACTGATTGAAGATTTACGGCCGGCCTTCGTGGAAGGGCAAGGCGGACGCGGCACGCTGGATTTTCTCAGCCTGGTGAACGATCCCACTCACGTTGCGGCGCACTATCGCCGGATGCTCGCCGTCGCCCAGCACTCGTATGCGGAGTTCTCGCGCCCGCCTTTCGCCGTCGATCCGCTGGATGAACAACTGGTGCGCGACGCGCGCGCCCGCGACGTCGAGTGCCGGCTGCTGATTGAAGCCGGGCCGATTGACCGCGAGCACAGCGAGCGCCTGGAGGATTACCGCCGCGCCGGCATCCAGATCCGGTTCCTCGCCAAGCTGCCGTTGAAGCTCGCGCTTTTCGATCAAAAGGAAGGCCTGGTCGCGCTCCTCGATCCTGTTCTGACACGGCCTTCGTGGACCGCCGTCGTTTTCGATCATGGCGGATTTGCCGAGGCAATGAGCGGACTCTTTGAAACGTACTGGTGCCGCGGCGAGAAGTGCCTGCCGGGCACATCGGCAGCTTAGCCTCCCCATGCCTCAGCCCCATGCGTCAGCTTGGGGCTAGCGCGAACAGGGAACAGCCCCAAGCTGACGCATGGGGCTAGCGCGGACCTCAACCCAAAACAAATTCATATTGTGCATACGCAAGGTATTAGTATATAAAAGCATTATGTCGCTTCATAATCGCATCGCGGTGCTTCGGGCGGAAAAGAAGTTGTCTCGGGCGACGCTAGCAGGGTCCGTGGGTGTGAATCCACAGACGATCGGGTTTTTGGAGCGCGGGGACTACACGCCGTCGCTGGAATTGGCCTTTAAGATCGCCGAGCACTTTGGATTGCCGGTCGAGGCTGTCTTCTCGCCTCGGCCGTTTCGAACATTGAGCGAGCAGGTGTATGAACTGCACAAGAGGGAGGCCTGAGATGGCGGTAGACCAAGAGCGGAGCTGGCTCTGGAAGAAGATCGGGTTCTGGTTTGTGCCGGCGAGGTCGGAGAAACTGGGACCGGACGAGTGGACGAAGGTCCTCAAGAGGTCGCAGCCCGCGAAACGGCGGATGCGGCGAGTGTTGACGTTGTCGTGGCTGCCAGTGCTGGCGTTTGAGATTGGGGTGAACCTGAGGATGGTGCGTCTCGATCCCTGGGCTGGACTGATAAGCGCCGCATTCCTGACGTTGTTGCTGGGGTTGATGGTTCGCGCGCTCCGGATCGGGTTCGCACAGGTGTCGCTGGAGGACCGGGCCGTGATGGAGCATGGCGCGGAGTTCGATGCTCTCAAGGCGCAGCAGCGCGGGGAGGTCTTTCAGCGGGCAGTGCGGGATGGACTCTTCGGCCGGGTGAAGATAGATGAGCATGAGGCCGCGCGGCGGCTGCGGGCGCAGGGGGCGGCGTACCGGTTGCTGGGACCCGCGCTGGTGGTGTTTGTAACAGGGTATTGGGCGGTGTGCCTATTTGGCCCGTTTGAGGCGACGCGAAGCGCACTGGCGGTGACCGCAGTGGTGGTGACTTGGCTGGCGGCGCTGGTGCTGGCGGCGCCGACCCTGATCCGGATGTGGACACAACCTGACGAGCCGGGGGAGATCGCCGCCGTTGGGGTGAAGTGAAGTGGGGCGGACCCGTGGTCCGCGCGGATCCCCCGGACCCGCTGCTCGCCAATGAAATCGGGCCCGAGTGAACAGGCCGACAGGGGCCTCGGGCGGGAGCAGCCCCAAGCTGACGCGTGGGGCTCGGACGATGCGAATCAGGGAGTTCCGTTGAGCCGCTTCAGCATCTCTTCGGGGAGAGTAAACTGCAGGGCCTGGATTCCCAAAGCCTCCGCGGCGCTCACGTTCTCGGCACGGTCGTCGAGGAACAAGGTCTCGCCGGGTTTGGTTCCGATTCCTTCCAGACAGTCGTTGTAAATTGCCGCCTCTGGCTTGGCTGCCCGGACTTCGTAGGAGAGTGTGACGGCATCAAACCCGGAGAACCCGAATCCGTCCGCCAGGATCGCCTCGCCGAGGTCGCGCGGCATATTCGACAGAATGGCGATCCGTATGCCGCGCTGCCGGAGCCCGTGGGCGAAGGCGTACATCTCGCGAGAGAACCTCATCCAGGAGCGGCTGTCGCAATCGACGATCCGCGCGATGGAATCATCAGTCAGCGGCTTGCCTGCTCTGTGTCCGATCTCGCCCCAATACTCGGTGGCGGAGACGTCGCCCCGGTCATAGCGAGCCCGCTCGGCCCAATAGAGCTCTCCAAATAGAGGCTCAGCAACGCCCGCGAGATTGGCGAGGCGCCGTTTGTCTTCCTCGGTCTGGTGCGAGGCCAGTACACCACCGTAATCGAAAATGACGCCCGCGAAACGGTCAACGTGCGCCATCAGCCACCCGCGGTTCGCGGCGGCATTTCACCTCGCGAATTGCGTAGATTCTCCGACCTTGGCTTTCAAAGTACGTTCGCATCAATACTTCGCCGATTAGGCCGGTCGAAAAGAACATCAGACCCGCGAAAAACAGCAGGGAGCCGGCAATCAGCAGCGGGCCGTGCTCGACAATGATGTCGCGGCCCATAACCTTTTCGACGAACATATAAATCATCACCGCGGAGCCCAAGCCAATCCCCACCAGACCCCATTTCCCGAAGAAGTGCATGGGACGAGTCAGGTATTTGAGCAGGAACTTGATCGTCAGCAGATCGAAGAACACCCGGAACGTCCGGCCCAACCCATAGTGCGATTCCCCGCTGGGGCGGACGATGTTCTGGATCGGCACCTCCGCAATGCGCGCTCCGTAGACGCTTGCCAGGGCCGGGATAAAGCGATGTAGCTCGCCGTACAGCCTCACTTCCCGAAGCACGTCGGCACGGTAAGCCTTGAAGGTGGTGCCGAAGTCATGCAGGTCGACGCCCGAAATGTTCTTCATCAGCAGATTGGCAATCCGGGAGGGAAGGCGCCGCGTCAGTGCGTGGTCCACGCGATGCTGGCGCCAGCCGCTAACAATGTCGTAGCCTTCCTCAATTTTTTCGAGTAGCGCGGGGATGTCCTCCGGCGCGTGCTGCAGATCGCCATCCAGAGAAATGATCACCTCGCCCTGCGCCTCGTCGAAACCCGCCGAGAGCGCCGCGGTTTGGCCGAAATTGCGACGCAATCGCAGCACCTTCAGATGCGAGTCGGTCTCGACCAGATTCGACAGCAGGTCGAAGCTTCGGTCGGTGGAGGCGTCATCCACGAAGAGGATCTCGTAGGGTTTCTTCAGCTTCTCTAGCACCGTCGTAAGACGGTCGTAGAGCGGCAGAATGGACGGCTCCTCGTTGTGGATGGGAATGACGATCGAAAGCATTGCCGGGTGCATTTCCAGTGTAGCCAAATGGCGGCTTCCGTTTGTGGACGGGTTAAAAAGCGGGCACACCGCCGCGCTGACCGCATGCGGCTCAGCGCCGAGCTGCGTCAGCTTGGGGCATTTCACTCCCTCCGCGCTAGCCCCAAGCTTACGCATGGGGCTATTTCCCTCCACTTTTTGCGCTCTCACCTGCTATAATGAGGATTCACACAAAGCTCGGTAAGTCATCGTATTTCCAACGACTTGCGTGACGATCCCGGTGCTTCCAAGGAGCTCCCGTTTGGCCGATAAAGACGAACCGAAACCGCCGGTGCAACCACCCACGCAACCGCCGGCCCCGGGTGGCGGGAACCTGATCCCCATCAATATCGAGGACGAGATGAAGACCTCGTATCTCGACTACGCCATGAGCGTGATCATCGGGCGCGCACTGCCCGATGTCCGCGATGGCCTCAAGCCGGTTCATCGACGGATCCTGTTTGGCCTGCACGAGATGGGCCTGCACTTTAACCGGCCGCCCCGCAAGTGCGCCAAGATCGTCGGCGAAGTTCTCGGCAAATACCATCCGCACGGCGATGCCCCGGTTTACGATTCGTTGGTGAGAATGGCGCAAAGCTTCTCGATGCGCTATCCGCTGATCGACGGCCAAGGCAACTTTGGCTCGGTGGATGGCGACCCGCCGGCGGCGATGCGATACACCGAAGCGCGCCTGGCCAAAATCGCCGACGCTCTGCTCGAGGATATCGACAAGGAAACTGTCGATTTCCGCCGCAATTACGACGACACCGAAGACGAGCCGGAAGTTCTGCCCACGCGCGCGCCGAATCTGTTGATCAACGGAAGCTCGGGGATCGCGGTTGGCATGGCGACCAATATTCCGCCGCACAATTTGCGCGAGATTGTGGAAGCCACCATCGCCCTCATCGGCAATCCGCACACTCCCCTGGCCAAGATCATCGAAATCGTTCCGGGCCCGGACTTTCCCACCGGCGGCTTTATTCTGGGCCGCCAGGGAATCCTGGACTACTTCACCAAGGGCCGCGGCAGCTTGAAGATCCGGGCTCGCGCCGCGATCGAGAAGATGGGCAAAGACCGCGAAGCCATCATCGTCACCGAGATTCCGTTCCAGGTGAACAAGGCTCGCTTGATCGAGCACGCCGCCGCACTGGTGCAGGAGAAAAAGATCGAGGGCATCTCCGACGTTCGCGATGAAAGCGACCGCGACGGCATGCGCATCGTGTTTGATCTCAAGCGCGGTGAGCAGGCCGAAGTGATCCTCAACAACCTGTATAAGCAGACGCAGATGCAGGTCAACTTCGGCGTGATCATGCTCTCGATCGTCAATGGCCAGCCGCGCGAGCTGGGGCTGATTGACACGATCAAGCGTTTCATCGATCATCGCCTGGATGTGGTGCGCCGCCGCACCGATTATTTGCTGCGCAAGGCGCGCGAGGAAGAACACGTTTATCTCGGGTTCCAGAAAGCCCTCGAGAACCTGGATGCGCTGATTGCCGCCATCCGCGCCGCGAAAACCCCCAAAGAAGCTCGCGAAACCCTGGTGACCCGCTTCGAGTTCTCAGAGATCCAGGCTCAGAAGATCATCGAGCTCCAGTTGCAGCGCCTGACGGGCATGGAGCAGGAGAAGATCCGCGAGCGGCTGGCCGAATTGCAGCGCTTGATTTTGGAATACCTCGAGATCCTGGGTTCGGAGAAAATTCTGAAGGGTGTGGTCGTCAAGGAACTCAAGGAGGTTCAAAAGGAATTCGGCGACGAGCGGCGCACGGAAATCGTCGACGACGCGGGCGAGATCCGGCTCGAAGATTTGGTGCAAGTGGAAGACGTTGCCGTTACCGTTTCACGCGGTGGCTACTTGAAGCGCACGGCTGTCGATACGTATCGACGACAGGTTCGGGGCGGCAAGGGCCGCATCGGCATGGGAACGCGCTCCGAAGATGTTGTCGAACATTTGGTGGTCGCCTCGACGCACGCCTACATGCTGATCTTCACGAGCAAAGGCCGCGTTTACTGGCTGAAGATCTATGAGATTCCGGATGCCGGAACAGCTGGCAGGGGAAAACACGTTTCAGGCCTCATCAGCCTCCAGCCGGACGAGGAAGTGAAAGCCTTCCTGGCGGTGAAGGAATTTGTAGCGGGCAAGTTCATCGTGATGGTGACCAAGCAGGCCGTGATCAAGAAGTGCGAGCTCACTGAGTTCGATAATCCGCTCGCTCGGGGCATCATCGCGATTGCCCTGGATGACGCCGACGAACTGTTGGGAGCCAGAATCACCGATGGCGAGAACTTCATCTTCCTGGGCTCGCATGAAGGCATGGCCAGCCGCTTCCGGGAGAACGAGGTTCGCCCGATGGGCCGCCAGGCGCGAGGCGTGCGCGCCATGGAATTGGAGGAAGGCGACTACCTGGTTGGCGTCGAGATCGTGGAAAAAGAGGGCCTCATTCTATCCATCTCCGAGCTCGGCTTTGGCAAGAGAACCCCACTCCAGGACTACCGGCTTACGGCGCGTGGGCGCAAGGGCGTGATCAATATGAAGACCACGCCGAGGGTCGGCAAAGTGGTCGGCGTCCTTTCCGTGCGCGAAAACACGGACCTGATGATCATTACGAAAGATGGCAAGATCATCCGTCTCGAATCGGGCGAAATCCGGCAGGCCGGCCGTTCCACGCAAGGCGTTCGGCTCGTGCGCATGGAGGAAGGCGACCGTGTGGCGGCTGCATCGGTGATTCCCGAAAGCGACGAGAGCGTTTTGAACGGAAATGGAAACCTCGATCTGCCGCTTCAATAAGCGTGGGAGCTCCGCTCGCGTCAGGCTGGGCGTTTGTGCTGTTCCGCAGGGCGGCGCGTTTGAATGGCATCGCGTGCAATGCCGTGTCTTCGCGCAGGCTCGTCACGGTGAGTTTTCAGCGCGGGAGCACCACCGCTAGCGTCCCGGGCCTCCCGAAACAACGACCGGCTCTTTTCGATGCTGCCAGCCCAGCGGCGATCGACTTCCTCGCCCCGCTCCTCCATTTGCAAGATGTCGTCAAAGTGCGGATCGAACACATAGTCATCATCGTCTCTGGAGGCGTCACACATTCCACTTCTCCTTACTTCGACGGATTCCTCTCAATAGATTCCAATGCGGCCAGGATGGCTT
>Ga0302326_10031018_pt1 | contig 10684 bp, 9 predicted proteins | sample Palsa_T0_3_FD_202264 | JGI IMG/M metagenome (GOLD analysis project Ga0302326, IMG submission 202264) | Peat permafrost microbial communities from Stordalen Mire near Abisko, Sweden - Palsa_T0_3 | ecosystem: Environmental > Terrestrial > Soil > Palsa > Peat permafrost | place: Sweden: Abisko...
CATACCTCACCCGACACCGTCGCCTCGCTCCAGGCGGCGACACCGGTCACCACGTTCATGCGCCCCTACACGCCGGACCTCGTCGGCTTCCTGCGGACGTTCGGCGAGACCAGCGCTAACTACGATGCCGCCGGGCATTACGCGCGTCTCTCGGCCGTGCTGGCCGATTTCGGCTCCGCCGGCGACAACACGCTGACGCCGGTCAACCCGATGTCCGGACTGGCGAACCTGCAAACCGGACAGACCAAGCGCTGTCCCGGCGCGGCGACAGCGCCGCCGGCGGACGGGTCGGCGCCCTACACGGTGGGCGGCACGCTGGACTGCTCGCCGTCGGAGGTGCCGGCGGGATGAATCCGCGCTCCTCACGCTCGCTGGCCGGTTCGCCGCTGCTGATCGGCGCCGTGACGACACTCGTCGTCATCGTCGCCGTGTTCCTGTCCTACAACGCCAACAACGGCCTGCCGTTCGTCCCCACCTACAACATCAAGATCCAGCTGCCGGACGCGAACACGCTGCAGGTCGGCAACGACGTGCGCATCGGCGGCACGCGGGTCGGCAGCGTCAGCGCCGAGACGGTCAAGCAGAACCCGCAGACTGGAGCCGTCAACGCGGTGGTCAGCCTGAAGCTCGAGAAGCGCCTGCAGGAGCTGCCGATCGACACCACGGTCCTGGTGCGCGACCGGTCCGCGCTCGGCGAGAAGTACCTCGAGCTGACCCCGGGCCACTCGACGCGCAAGCTCCCACCGGGAGGGACCCTGCCGTTGTCCGCGGCGGTGGTCCAGCCGGTCGAGATCGACCAGGTGCTCAACATGTTCAACGCACCCACGCGGACGGCGGAGCAGACCAACCTCGAGGCCTACGGCGATGCCTTCGCCGGCCGCGGCGGCAACCTGAGCAACACCATCTCCAACCTGGCGCCGACGCTGACCAACCTGGTGCCCCTGGCGCGCACCCTGTCCGCGCGCAGCACGCACCTCGCGGGGTTCTTCCGCGCGCTCGAGCGGGCGGCCGCCGAGACCGCTCCGGTCGCGCAGCAGAACGCGCAGGTGTTCGTCGACCTCGACACCACCTTCAAGGCCCTGGCCAGCGTGGCTCCGTCGATCGGCCAGGCCACCGACGACGGGCCGCCGTCGCTCACCCAGGCGACCTACTCGCTGGCCTTCGAACGCCCGTTCATCCGCCAGCTGTCGCACTTCTTCACGCTGCTCGCCCCGGGCGCGGTGGCGTTGCGGGCCGCCGCCCCGAGCTTCAGCCGGGCGGTGGTCGCGGGCGCCCAGAACCTCCCGGCGGCCACGGCGGTCAATCCGAAGCTGAGCACCACCCTCGGCGATCTGGCCGCCCTGGCCCAGGACATGGGGGCGATCCAGGGATTGCAGGACCTGACCACCACCGCCACCGTGGGGACCCCGGCGTTCGCCGATCTCGCCGGAATGCAGTCGCTGTGCAACTACCCGACGCTGCTGTTGCGCAACTTCTCCAGCGCATTGGCGGAGGGCACGAGCATCGGCACGTTCCTGCGGGCGTTGCCGATCCTGCCGAACTCGGAGTACGCCAACATGTCTGCTCCCACCGAGCCGTCCCAATATGCGACGGCCACGCTCGCCGGGCCCAACAACGAAGGCTCGCCGGCCTCCGCGCCGGCCGACGGCGGCAACCTCGGAACGAGCAGCGAGGGAACGGCGGTGAGTAAAGCCAACCACCTCCACGCCAATCCCTACCCGTACGTCGGCGCGCCCGGGCAGCCGGCCGAGTGCGAGGCGGGCAACGAGGTATACGAGTTGGGTAAGACGGTCATCGGCCATCCGGCCAGCCATACCAACAACAAGGACTTCTCGACGGCGGGCGGGGCATGAGACGGCCCGGCTCCCGCAAGTCAAAGGTGCCGAAGCGCGAGCTGCCGCTGCGTCTGCGCCGCCGCGGCATGAGCCCGGTGCTGGCTGGCGCCCTGGTCGTGGTGCTGGTGGTCGTCGCGACGTACGCCGCGTTCACCAAGCACAACCCGCTGCATCATGGCTTCCGTCTGAACGCGGTGTTCTCCTCGGCGGTGAACGTGGCCAAGGGGACGCCGGTGCGCGTCGCCGGCGTCAACGTCGGCACGGTTTCGGGCATCCGTCTGTACAAGGGCACGGACGTCTCCGAGGTGACGATGAGCCTCAACCCCGATGCCCTGCCGCTGCACTCCGACGCCACGCTGAAGATCCGACCCCGCCTGTTCCTGGAGGGTAACTTCTTCGTCGATATGACCCCGGGGAGCCCGTCGGCTCCGACGCTGCAGTCCGGGGCGACGATCCCCATCACCCAGACCGCCGATCCGGTGCAGCTCGATCAGGTGCTCAGCGCGCTCAACAGCGACACCCGCAGCAACCTGCAGGCGCTGCTGAAGGGCTACGGCACCGCCCTGACGCACGTGCCCACGGCGGCGGAGAACGCGAACCAGGACCCGATCGTCCGGGGCAAGACCGCCGCCGAGGCGCTCAACGACACCGCCCGGCGCTCACCCCAGTCCCTGCGCGACAGCACGATCGTCAACCAGGCGCTGACCGGCGAGGAGCCCCACGACGTGTCGCTGCTGGTGGCGTCGCTCGGGCGGGTGACCGGTGCGCTCGGGCAGAGCGAGAGTGCGCTGCAGGGATTCATCTCGAACTTCGACATCACGCTGCACGCATTCGCCACGCAGTCGGCGGCGCTGAACTCGGCGGTGGCCCAGCTTCCGGGCGCGCTCACCACCACCGATCAGGCGCTGGCGGCGCTCGACGCGTCGTTCCCGGCCACGCGCTCGTTCGCGCTCGCCCTCATCCCGGCGGCCGAGGAGACCCCGGCGACGGTCACGGCGGCGCTGCCCTGGATCGCCCAGGCCCGAGCGCTGCTCACGCCGGACGAGCTCGGCGAGCTGGCCCAGAACCTCGAGCGCGCCGCGCCGGTGCTCGGGACGCTCACCCCGGCCCAGACGAGCTTCGCCTCGGCGCTGGACCCGGTCAGCCAGTGCCTGTCCAAGGTCATCTTCCCCGCCGGCGACGTCCCTCTGCAGGACGGGGCGGCCTCGACCGGCGTGGCCAATTATCAGGAGTTCTACCACGCGCTCGTCGGCGTCAACTCGGAAGGCGCCGGGTTCGACGGCAACGGCAGCTTCCAGCGCGCGCTGCTCGGCGGCGGCGGCGACAACTTCGACACCGGGCCGGCCCAGATCTTCCAGCCGACCGGCACGCTGAAGACGTCCGGCAACCCGGACTACTTCATCGCGCGCGCCACCCTGCCGCCGCAGGGCACGAGCCCGGCCAACCCCGGCGTCTCGCCGCCGATCAAGTCGAACGTGGCCTGCGACACCCAGTCGATTCCGGACTTCAACGGACCGGCCTCGCACGGGCCGGCCGACGGAACGGGACGGTGAGCTGAACATGGCCGAGCTCACACCCGGGCGTACCGTCGGCGACCAGATCCGGCGCGGCGCGGTCGCCTTCACCGCGGTGGTCACGCTGATCGTCATCGCGGCGTTGGTCGGCGGCTACATCCTCACGCAGGAGGGGCTGACGCTGCCGGGCTGGGTGCCGCTGCTCGGTACGAGCTACTACTCGGTCAACGCCGACTTCCAGACCGGGCAGGCGATCACCCCGGGCCAGGGACAGGCGGTCACCATCGCCGGGGTCAAGGTGGGGGTCATCTCGGGCGTCGAGCTGGAGAACGGCGTGGCCAAGGTCAGCATGAACATCGATTCCCGTTACAGCCCGATCTACCGCAACGCCACGATGTTGCTGCGGCCGAAGTCCCAGCTGAAGGACATGACCGTCGAGGTCAACAAGGGGACGGCCGCGGCGGGCCCGCTGCCGAGCGGCGGCACCCTGCCGGCGGCCCAGACCGCCCCGGACGGCAACCTCGACGAGTTGCTGGCCTCGCTGGACGCGGACACCCGCGACTACCTGCAGGAGCTGATCGGCTCGGCGGGACCGGCACTGGACGGCCGGGGCACGCAGCTGTCGGCGGCGCTGCGCCGGTTCGATCCGACCACGCGGGACTTCGAGCTGATCAGCCGCGAGCTCGTCTCGCGCCAGTCGGCGATCGCCAACGTCATCCACAACTTCGCCCTCCTCACCCAGGCGATCGGCACGCGCGACACGCAGCTGTCCAACCTCATCCGCGCCTCCGACGCCGTGCTCGGCACCTTCGCGCAGGAGAACGCCAACGTCAGCGCCACGGTGGCCAAGCTTCCGGGCGCGCTGGGCGAGCTGAACAGCTCGCTGGGCAAGGTGACCACCACGGCCAAGCTGGCCAACAGCGCGCTGACCGCGCTGCATCCGACCGCGGTGGGGCTGGCCCCGGCCGAGCGCGCCAGCCAGGCGCTGTTCAAGGCCACCACGCCGGTGATCCAGACCCAGATCCGGCCGTTCGTGCGGGCGGCGAACCCCACCGTGGCGGAGCTGGTGCCGACCGCGACCTCCCTGTCCGCCGCGTCGCCGCACCTGACCACGACGTTCAAGGTGCTCGGCACGTTCTTGAACGAGCTGGCCTACAACCCGAAGTCGGCCAGCAACCCCGGCTACCTGTTCTACCTGGCCTGGGCCAACCACAACATCAACAGCGCGCTCAGCACCGGCGACGCCAGCGGCGCGCTCCTGCGGACCGAGCTGCTGTTCGCGCCGGCCAGCGGGTTCGTGCTGTGCGGCGCGGCTCAGGAAAATCCGAGCAACGCCATCGTGTTCAACCAGCTCAACCTCCCGGCGTCGTTCTGCGGGGCAGGGCTGACGGCCGCTCCGAGACTGCCGGTGCGCATGACCGGCCGTCACGTCAACCCGACCGACGCACATCGGAAGCGCTGAGTCGTGCAGAAGCTCGCGCCATCGGTCAGCCGGCTTGCGGTCATCGCCATCTTCGGGCTGTCCTGCTTCGGCCTGCTGCTGTTCCTGTGGCTGTCCTTCGGCGGCTCGGTGCCGCTGCAGGCCAAGGGCTACCGCTTCAACATCGTCTTCCCCCAGGCCAACCAGCTCGCCCAGCAGGCCGATGTGCGGATCAGCGGAGTGACGGTGGGAACCGTGGTGGCGCTCAACCCGACCGCGGCCGGCCAGACGGTGGCCACGATCCAGATGCAGCCGCAGTACGCCCCGGTGCACGTCGACGCGAAGGCCATCCTGCGCGCCAAGACCCTGCTGGGCGAAACCTACGTGGACATCACCCCCGGCAGCCGCAACGCCCCGGCGATCCCCGAAGGCGGCACGCTCGGCCCCGGGCAGGTGGCGCCGAGCGTGCAGCTCGACGAGATCTACCGCACCTTCGACGCCCAGACCCGGGCGGCCTTCCAGGTGTGGATGCAGGCCTCGGCGGCCGGCGTCAACGCTGAGGGTCCCCAGCTGAACGCCTTCCTCGGGGAGCTCGACCCGTTCGTCAACGACCTCGACCAGGTGACGGCCACCCTGCAGAGCCAGAACGGCGCGGTCAGCGCCCTGGTGCGCAACACCGGCATCGTCTTCGACGCGCTGACCGAGCGCGACCATCAGCTGCGCGACCTGACCACCACGTCGCTGGCCACGTTCTCGGCTACTGCCGCGGCGAACAAGGAGCTGGCCGAGGCGTTCACCCTGCTGCCGGCCTTCGAGACGAGCTCGGCGGTGGCCGAACGGCACCTGGACGCCTACGCCGCCGACACCTCGCCGCTGCTCAAGCAGCTGGCCCCGGCGGAGGTGGCACTGACGCCGGCGCTGCGCAACCTGCAGGCGCTGTCGCCGAGCCTTGAGCGTCTGATGGTCGGGCTCGGCCCGTTCGCTCACGCTTCGAACACCGGGCTGCCGGCGCTCGACCAGGTGCTCGGACAGCTCAAGCCGCTGCTGACGGCGTCCAGCCCGGTGTTGCGCAACCTCAATCCGCTGCTGCAATACCTCGACCAGTACCAACCCGAGCTGGAGGCGTTCTTCGCCGACGGCGCCGCGGCTTCCGAGGCCGCCGCGGCCACCACCAACGAGGCGCCGAGCAGTTCGACGTTGCTGCACTACATCCGCGCGCTCGTCGGTCCGATCAACCCGGCCAGCGAGGGCCTGCAGTCGAGCCCCTACGGCAACACGCGCACGAACGCCTACGAAGCGCCGGGCGCCTACAACCAGCTGGCCACGGGACTGAAGGCGCTGGAGACGACGTCGTGCTCGAACCCGACGCCCGGGGTGACCGGTCCTCCCTCGGCCAACGTGTCGGCGTCGATGCTCGCGCTCATCCTCGCGCTCGGGGTGGCCGGTCCCCCCGGCCACAGCAACGTTCCGGCCCCGGCGTGCGCCCAGCAGGCCGCCCAGACCTTCGCCGGCGTGACCAGCACGTTCCCCCACGTGCTCCAAGCGCCGCACTGAGCTGGCGCGCGGCGCCGGCGTCAGCTCTCGCGGCGCTCGAGCACCAGCGACTGCAGCGACCGCCCGACCGGTCCCGACTCGTCGTACAGGCGGCTCTCGGCGAGCGCCGCGCCGCCGGGATCGACGTGGGTCTGGGAGCGCATGCCGATCCACTCGCCCCGTGGCGGGCGGTGCAGGTAGATGGTCAGGTCGGCGTTGACGAACAGGAACCCGCCCCAGGTGACCGGCGCGGCCACGCCGTTGCCGAAGTCGGCGGTGGCGGCCAGGCGCGCCAGCGGCGTCGTCGGCGTGCCGGCCAGCAGCTCGGGGCGCAGGCGCATCCACAGCGCCGACGGCCCGGGGCCGAGCTCACCCTCGATCCAGCGCATCTCCATCGCGGCGGCGAAGCCGGTGGCCTGGGAGTCGTCCAGGGTGAACGCGTGGGGCCGGCCGTGCTCGGGTCCGATCAGCGGCGGGTCATCCGCGGCGGCGCTCTCCTCCGGACGCAGGGGTGACGCGGCGGCGACGCGCAGCGCGCGGGCCGAGCACACGACCTGATCGTCCGCGTGCAGCTCGGCGGCCAGCTCGATCACCCGACGGCCGGCCCGCACCACGCGGGTGGAGAGTTGGAGCGGTGCGATCGGGATCGGCCGCACGAAGTCGTAAGACAGGCGGGCGATCGGCAGGCCCGAGTCGGCCTCGAGACCCTCGAACACCCCGGCGATCAGCGCCGCCGGGGCGCCGCCGTGCATGGCCCGCGGATCCCACGGGCCCCGGCCGAGCTGGCGCGGCAGAAACCGCCCGGGCCCGTCGGGAGCGAACACGTGTCCCTCCACGGCGGTCAGGCCGGCAGCGCGGCGGCGAACGTGCCCAGGGCTTCGGGGCTGCGCAGCGCCGGTCCGTGGCCGAAGCAGATGAGCGACGGACGCAGCTCGGCCAGTCGCCGCGCGGACTCGCGGTTGCGGGCCGGGTCGACGCTGAACGCGGCCGGAGGCTCGTGCAGGCCGGGGCGCCCGGTGGTCAGCTGCATGCCGTTGAGCACGTCGCCGGCGATCAGCACGCGATCGGACTCGCGCCACAGGGCGATGTGACCGATGGTGTGGCCCGGGGTGTGCAGCACGGTGAACCCGGCCACCTCGTCGCCCTCGGTCAGGCGGCGAGCGACCGGGTGGCCGGGACCGGTCCACACCCGGTCGATCAGCCGGTCCAGGGTCGAGGCCGGCTTCTCGGTGCGCATCATGGCCGGGTCCTCGGCGGCCGGCGCCTCGAGCTCGCCGCACCAGAGCGGAATGGCCAGCGTGTCGCACAGCTCGTGCGTGGAGCCCTGGTGATCGGGGTGGGCGTGGGTCAGCACGTGGGCGCTGACCGCGCGGCCCCGAACCTGGCGCAAGATCCGGCCGGCGGCGTGGCGGGTGCCGGCGTCGACGATCACGTCGCCGACCACGAACACGTTGATAGCGTTCGCGGGGAAGCCCTGTAGCTGGTAGACGTCCTCGGCCAGGCGCCTCACGTGCGCGTCTGCTCCCAGGAGAAGCCGCGAATGGCCAGCACGACCGCGAAGGCGGCCCAGAGCAGAATCACGCCGAGCGAGGACCCGTAATAGCCGATGCCGTGGCCGTTGACCAGCGCGCCGGTCAGTCCGTCGATCGCGTTCTTCAGAGGCAACGCGGAGGCGACGTCGCGCAGGAACTGGGGAGTGTTCTTTACATCGTAAAACACGCCCGAGATGATGATCACCGGCAGGAAGATCGCGTTCACGTAGGCGGTGGCCGAGTCGAAGTTCGGGATCACGTGGGCCAGAGCGACGCCGAGCGCGGCGAAGCAGACCACCGCGGCGGAGGCGAAGACGATCAGCTCGAGCCAGTCCCGGGGCCAGGGCAGGCCGAAGAAGAGCTTTCCGGCCAGGATGATGATGCACAGCTGCACGCCGGCGTTGGTGAGCGCGTTGAGCCCCAGGCCACTGAGGTAGACCCCGCTCGGCAGCGGCGTTCCGCGCATCCGCTTCAGCACGCCCTGCTCGCGCAGCAGCGTCATGTTGTAGGCCAGCGCCGTGAAGGTGGTGGAGAGCAGCGCCATGCCGGCGATCCCGGGCACGATCACGTCGAGCTCGTGCTGGTTGTTGTGGAACACCGCCCCGAACAGGAACAGGAAGATGAGCGGAAGCGCGAAGTTGAAGAACGCCGCGCTGGGGTTACGCCAGAACAGGCGGCGCTCGAGCCGGTACTGGCGCCACACGAGGGTCGTGGTGCTCACCGGGGGGCTCCCTGGCGCCGGCGGCCGCGGCGCCGGCCGACCGGCGGCTCGTCATCGCTGCCGCTGGGGGCGACCTCGAGCGCGGTGTCGGCGGTCAGCTGCAGGTAGACATCCTCGAGGCTCGGACGCACGACGACCAGGTCGCGAACCCGCTCGCCGCGGGCGAGCGCCTCGCCGGTGAGCTCGTGCAGAAACGACGTCGGGTCCTCGACCTCGCGTTCCTGCCGCTCGCCGTCGACGTCGCGCCAGCTGACGCGATAGCTCGCCGTGCCCTCGACGCCGAGCTCGGCCGGGGAACCGGCGGCGAGGATGCGACCGTCCTTGATGATCGCCACCCGGTCGGCTAGCGCCTGCGCCTCGTCGAGGTAGTGCGTGGTCAGCAGCACCGTCTTGCCGAGGTCACGCAACGCGCGGATGGTGTCCCACGCGGCGCGGCGGGCGGCCGGGTCAAACCCCGTCGTCGGCTCGTCCAGGAAGATGAGATCCGGGTCGCCGACCAGCGCGAGCGCGAAATCGACCCGCCGCAGCTGACCGCCGGAGAGCAGCCGGGTGCGCACGTCGGCCTTGGCCTGCAGGCCGGACAGGGCGAGCACCTCCTCGACGTCTCGCGGGTGCGGATAGAAGCCGGCGAAGTGGTGCAACGCCTCACGCACGGTGATGTGCGGGTACAGACCGGTGCTCTGCAGCACGATGCCGACCCGCTCGCGCAGCTCGCGTGGGCGCTCCTGCGGGTCGAAGCCGAGGACCGAGACGCTCCCGCCGGAGCGCTCGCGGTAGCCCTCGAGAATCTCGACCGTCGTGGTCTTGCCCGCGCCGTTGGGCCCGAGCAGGCCGAAGATCTCGCCGGGCTGGACCCGAAAATCGATCCCGCGCACGGCCTCCATCTCGCCGTAGCGCTTGCGCAGGTCGCGTACCTCGATGGCCGCCGCGACGCCGGCGGCGGCCGCGGAGGCGGGAAGGTCGGAAAGCGAGGGGCTCGGGACGGTCGCTGACTGTGGCACGGCAGATCCGCTGTGACGCATCACCCAGATCATGACAAGATCGCCCGTGGCGCCCGGGCGCCACGGCGCCATGCGACTCGCCTGCATCGACATCGGTACGAACACGACCCGTCTGCTCGTCGCCGAGACCGACGGCGTTTCGCTGCGGGAGCTGCAGGTGGGACGCGTGTTCGTCGACCTTGGCCACGTCCGTCGGCTTGGGCAGATCGGCCCCGCGGCGATCGCGCTGATCGTGCGGGCCGCGGTCGGGCACGCGACGGCGGCTCGCAACGCCGGCGCGGAGTCGATCGACGTGGTCGCCACCGCCGGGGTACGGGTGGCCGACGACCGCGCGATCCTGTGCGACGCGGTCACCCGGGCGATCGGCCTGCCCGTGCGGCTGCTGAGCGGCGAGGACGAGGCGCGCCTGGCCTTCGCCGGGGCCACGCACGCCCTCGGGGAGCCGGCCGGCGCGCCGCTCGGCGTGATCGACGTGGGCGGGGGCTCGACCGAGCTGGTGGTCGGAACGCGGGGCGGGGGCGTCAGCTGGCTGGTATCGCTGGGCATCGGCTCCGGAGCGCTGACCGAGCAGTACCTGCACGGGGATCCCCCCGATCGCGCCGAGTTGGCCGAGGCCTCCGATCGCGCCGGTGACGCCTTTGCCGGCGTGGTCGCTCCGCCGGTGTCGGCGGCCTACGCGGTGGGCGGGAGCGCGACGTCGCTGTCGGGCCTGGTCGGCGGGGTGATCGACGTCGACACGCTCAGGCTGGTGCGCGAGCGGGTGACCGCCACGCCGAGCGCGGCCTTGGCGCAGGCGCTGCAGCTGGACCCGCGACGGGTCCGCCTGCTGCCGGCGGGGATCATCGTGCTCGAGCGGGCCGTGCGCGCCATGGGCGTGGCGGCGCGGATCGCCGCCGGCGGGTTGCGCGAGGGGGTCATCCTCGAGCGGCTGGCCGCTACCAGTGCACGCCCTTCATGAGGTTGGCCACCGCGATCTGCTCCATCGAGGCCTTCTCGTTGGGGTCTTTCTCGCCCTTGGAGGCGGCCGAGTCGGGGAACACCTTGTAGGCCATGTGCAGGATCTGGTCGACCTGCTTGGGGGCCAGCGCGTAGAGCACCTCGCCGAAGGTGCCCAGCTTCGTGTTGATC
>Ga0302326_10031019_pt1 | contig 10682 bp, 7 predicted proteins | sample Palsa_T0_3_FD_202264 | JGI IMG/M metagenome (GOLD analysis project Ga0302326, IMG submission 202264) | Peat permafrost microbial communities from Stordalen Mire near Abisko, Sweden - Palsa_T0_3 | ecosystem: Environmental > Terrestrial > Soil > Palsa > Peat permafrost | place: Sweden: Abisko...
CGTCCCAGCACCCGCCGCGCTGGTGGGCGCGACGCGCGACAAGAACGGATCCTGATGACAGTGATAGGCGAATGGATAGCAGCGGCGGCCGACCGGCAGGGGGACGCGCCGTACCTGGAGGACGCCGCCCTGCAGGACGCCGCGGGCGGCGGGACGCTGACCTACGCCGGGCTGCGGCGGGCCAGCCAGGCCTGGGCCCGGTGCCTGGACCGGGCCGGAGTGCCAGCCGGGGCCGGTGTGGCCGTCCGCCTGGCCGATCCGCTCGGGTATGCCACCACGCTGGTCGCCATCCTGGCGGCCGGGCGGGTGGTGATCCCGCTGGATCCCGCCGCTCCCGCCGCCGAGGTGACCCGGGTGCTCGCGGTGGCCCGGCCCCAGGTGGCCGTCAGCGATTCCGGTCGCGATCTGCCGCCCGGGCTGGCTGTGCTCAGGCCGCCGGATGCGGCGGACATGCTGGATGCGGCGGACACGCGGGACGCGGTGGACACGCGGGACGCGGCGGAGATTCCAGGCGGAGCGGCCGTGGCCGGGGGGATCTTTCTGTGCACCAGCGGGACCACCGGCACGCCCAAGGGCATCTTGCTGCGCGAGGATCAGTTGTCCCACGTCGCGGCGGCGGTGGCTAGTCACCACCGGCTCACCCCGGCCGACCGCGGCTACTGCTGCCTGCCGCTGTTCCACGTTAACGCCGAGGTGGTCGGGTTGCTGGCGACCCTCGCCGCCGGGGCCTGCCTGGTGCTCGACGCTAAGTTCAGCCGCCGGGGATTCTGGCCGCTGATCGACCAGCGGCGGATCACCTGGATCAACGCGGTTCCCGCGATCATCACCGTGCTGGCCATGGATCCCCCCGCTACCCGGGTACCCGGACGCGTCCGGTTCGTCCGTTCGGCCTCAGCTCCGCTGCCGCCCGGCACGCTTAGGCGGTTCGAGGACGCGTTCGGCATCCCCGTCGTCGAGACCTACGGAATGACCGAGGCGGCCAGCATGATCACCGCCAACCCGGTGGACGGGCCGCGCAAGGCCGGCTCCGTGGGTCGGCCGGCCGGCACCGAGGTCCGGGTGGTCGAGGCGGCGGGCCGGGCCGGATCGCAGGACGTACCCTGCCCGGCCGGCACGGTGGGCCGGGTGCAGATCCGGGGCCGAGGCGTCATCACGGAATACGCGCAGGGCGGTCCGGCCGGCGCCGTCGACCCCGAGGGCTGGCTTGACACGGGCGACGTCGGCCACCTCGACCAGGACGGCTACCTGTTCCTGGCGGGCCGGTCCGACGACGTGATCAACCGGGGCGGCGAGAAGATCTACCCGAGGGAAATCGAGGACTTCCTGGCCGCTCAGCCGGGTGTCTGGTCCGCCGCCGTGGTCGCGGCCCAGGACGAGGTGCTCGGGGAACGCCCGGTTGCCTACGTGGTTCCCGCCGGCCCGTGGCGCCGGCACGAAATGGAGGAGGCGCTGCGCGAGGCATGCGAGGCGGCGTTGCCCCGGGCCAAGCGGCCAAGTGCGTTCTGCCTGGTCCAGGAGCTGCCGCTGGGTCCCACCGGCAAGGTCGCGCGACACCGCCTGCGGGAGACGGGCGGCCAGGATCTGGTCCACGCCCGTCCTTGACAGGTCCCCTTACGACCTAGGAAGGCGACGGCCGGCCTCGGGTACTATCACTTTTGGTAGCTACTTGTGAGCGGAGTGTTTCTTGAGCGAGAGTAAACCGGTACAGGTGGTGCTGGAGTTCTATGAAACGCTCCGTGATAGCCGGATCAACGACATGCTCAGGCAAGAAGGCTCGCAGGTGACTGTGGAGGCCAGGATCCTTCCGGGACCCGGACGAAGGCAGCCACCGCTGCCGGTCACGAGCATCTACATCGTCCGCGACGGTCTGATCACCTCGATAGAGAGCATGGCCGACACCAGTAGGCCGTGAGCATCGCGCTCGGCGCGGGGACGGCATGACCGGAGGCAGGCACCACCGTTCGTTCCGTTCAAAGATCAGACTGCCGGGGAGGCTGTCGTGCAGCCGTGTGCTTCGCAGTCAGCACAGCCGACCAACCGCTCGATATATGCGGATATAAGCGGCAAATGCCGTGGACTGCCTCCGGTTACCGTGGTGGATCCGGGCTCCGTAGTGGATCCGGTGCATTCCAGTCCCACATACCAAGTGTGAACACATCGGACTCGAACGGCGACTGACCATCGAAGCAACGATTCAACTCTGACCTCACGCTGACGGTAACACCGCTTCCCCGCCACAGCGCGGGGAAGCGGTGGCGTCTCCGCCGGTCGACCATCGTCAGCGGACACGGGACCGCATCACCGTCACAGCCTGGCCTTTGTAATTACACTCTGCAAGCGCGTCGCGCGCCTGGCGGCGCGCGACGCAAGCCTCCGCCGCTGACCGCCGCACGGCGCCTGTCCGCGGGTAGGACACCCGCGCGTGTCCTACCGTAGCCTAGGCCCGCAGCCCGCAGAATGTCGGACACCAGACGTACCGTGCTAGCACAGACGACCCGGCCCCACCGCCGTTACGACGTCAACATCACTGTGCGACGCGTCAGCAAGTGAGCTTGGCCCAGGCTGTCAGGCTGCGCCGGTACCCTCTCACTTGTGGATGGGCGCGGATGGGACTGGCCAGCTTCAGAGATCCGCCGGGCGCAGCTGGTCAAGTGGGTCGTTCAGCGGTCCACAGAGGAACCTGACGGCGTTTACGTGCCGCTCGACTCGTTCTATAGAGCCTTGCCGGACCAGTGCATGAACACTTATGTGATTGCTCTCGATGACGTGAACGAGCTAGAGCGCCGCTCGCTGATCGACCTGGCCAACAGCCTCGGCAGCGTCGAGTCGCTGGCAGCTCAGTCCATCCCGGAGGGGCGCGCCTTGGCGGACGACTTGCGAGCCGCGCATTCCGACACGCAGCGCCGCAGATCCGCCTGCCGCGACGCGATGGTGGACTGGCTGTATTCGTGCGATGCAGTGAACCCGCCGGGCGTGGTCCGCGACAGGATGCTGCAAGACCGGCGAGGCTACTTCTTCGCCGAGCCGTTCACGGCTAACGACCTTGACACAGCGGCGGCCTGGCTTTACCGGCAGGGCCTGGTCGGAGGCACCGCGACCGGGCAGACCCAGGGGCCAGTCCGTTTGTACCTTACAGATACGGGCGTAAAGTGCGTCGAAGACTTCAGCTCAGACACCGGCGCTTACCTCGAAAGGCAGCAGTACCGGACATCCGGTCCAACCGTGACCATCGGCACGAACAGCGCTCCGATCCAGATCGCGGGCGACTACGCCCGTCAGGTTCAGAACATAGGAACCAGCGCGAACGATCTACGGCAACTGATCTCGGTGATTACGACAATTGTGCGCGCACTCGTTCCTGACGTGCCTGACGCAGACGCGGAAGAGGAGGCGGCACTCGCAGCCGTCAGCGATCGCAGCGTGGACCGGACCGCGCTTGAGCGATTCCGCGCGTGGACGGTCAACACAGTGCGCGCCGGGGCCAACGCTGCAGCGGTAGCGGTAGTAAGTTCCGCCACCACGACACTGCTGATCGAGGCGACCAAGCTAGCGGGTCATCTCGGCTAACCTCGATTCCCGGTCAGATAGTTGAGTTGAGGTTTCCTGTGGCCTGGCGGTTACCGTGGCGGGAACCGGAACCGGAGGGTGCGGCCGTTCCACCACGGGATCGGGGTTTCGAGGTCGGCGAATCCGGCGTCGATGAGGGCGGGGTGATGGCTGCGCAGGTTCAGCGCGCAGGTGACGCCGGCCTGGTCGATGTGCAGGGTGCCGGTGGCGTCGAGGAAGTCGCGCCAGAGGGTTTCGGGGGTGGCGTGCTCGTACCGGGATAGCTTGAGCGCCAGCAGCCGGTACAGGTTCCCGGCGACGACGGTCAGGGTGGTGTCCAGGTCGACGTTGAGCGGGACGCCGCTGGTCAGCGCGTCGAGGTGGAACCCGCCGATGTAGGCGTCCAGCTCGTTTTCGATCATCATCCGCTCGGCGTAGCGGGCGAACAGGTTCTTGCCGGGTGTGGTGTTGTCGTTGGTGATGATCAGGGTGGGTTCGTCGCGGCCGATGTTCTTGACCGCGATCTGGCGGACCTGGGTGCTGATGCCGGTGAGGTTGATCATGTCTTCGTGCAGGCGGGGCCGCCGGTAGCGGCCGGTGCGGGCGATGACGGCGGTCTTCCACGCGGTGGCGGGCAGGGCGTCCAGGCGGGCGAGTTCGGTCTTGCCGCGCTGGCGCAGGGTGAGCCAGGTGATGCCGCGGCCAGATAGCTGGTCGAGGATCTTGTAGGTGGTGAGCTGGGAGTCGAAGACCAGCAGGCCCGGGTCGGTACCGGTGGCGTTGTTCCAGTAGTCGGCGAAGGCGATGATCTCGGCGGCCTGCTCTGTCTTGGTGATGTCGGCGTTGGAGTACACCATGTCCGAGGCGGCGTGGTCCTGGGCGAAGAAGGTGAGCACGGCGCGGGTGCGCTGGGAGCGCCTGGGGACGTAGTGCTTTTCCAGGACGGCCTGGTCGCCGTGGTGGCGGATGGCGTGGAAGTCGCAGTTGAATCCGGCTTCGCCGGTGGCCAGCCCGAGCGGCCGCAGCGCCTGGATGAGCCCGGCCAGGAGTTTCTGGTTGGACTCGCGGCGGACCCGCCAGGAGTAGGTGCCCAGGTGGGTGGCCTTGGGCAGCGCGGTCAGCCCGAGCGCGAACGCCAGCCCTTCGTCGTCGGCCAGCGTCCCGGCGTGGGAGATGCGGGGCTTGCGGGCGCACTTGGCCAGCAGCAGCGTGCCGGTCGACTGCCACGATGACAGGTCCCTGGTGGAGGGGTAGCCGGCGCCGCTGATCAGGTCCGGCAGGCCCGTGTCGCAGATCGCGGGGAACAGCAGCAGCAGCCCGGCGTGATCGCACGGCACGTCTGCCGGCCCGTCCGGCCAGCCGGGAAGGGCGGCGGCCTTGACCGGATCGAGCCTGGCCGGCGGGCCGCGGCGGCCGTCGTCGCGGCGGGGCAGCCGCGGCAGGCCCTCGCCGTCCAGGATCTGCCAGACCGTCTGCGCCGAGACCGGCATCCCTTCGGCTGTGCACGCAGCGGCGATCTCGGTGACGGAATGCCCGGCGGCTCGCAGCTCCAGTACCCGCTGGCGGAGCTGGCCGGTGGCCTTGCGCGGGCCTTTCGGGCCGGGCCTGGTTTCGGCGAACAGGGTGAGCCGGCCCTGGCGCAGCAGGCTGGCCATCTGGTGGATGCTGGCGGTGGAGTAGCCGAACCGGTCGGCGACCTCGGCGGCGGGCATCTCCTCCAGGAAGTAGGCGCGCAGCGCCTCGTACCGGCGCTGCGCTGAGCTCGCCGGCTCGGTGAAGTACTCCGCGCCGTCCCGCATCCTGCCTATCCTGGCATCTCACGCTATCTTGCTGAATTACTCATGAAGATGGTAGTGCCGTATCAGGCGTCAGGGAGGGAGACACGCCGGTCAGGGAAAGATGCCTGCCGGTAGTGTCCGATTTCCGTTTCGTCAACCAGCGGAAGTTAGTTCAGGCAGACTCATTGAGGTAGTCGCGAGAGTAAGCGGGAAGATGCCGACCTGCCAGCATGAACGCCCTCTGGCACAGCCAGCAGGCCCGGCGGTCACAGGCTCCGAACCGTCTCCCGGGAATCGAGGCTAACAAGTATCGGCCGCTCGACACTATGGGTTAAGCATCCGTCCACGATCCTTGCCCTCGACAGTGGCAGATTGTCTGGATGCCTGTCGGGCGCTGTGGACGGTAGTCGCCGCCATCGGGAGAGTGATACGCCGTAAGCGGAACGGCGCTACATCACTAGTGCGTCGTGAGAGCGTGGTGTACCGTAGTCGTATGCCAGAGCGCTCAAGCATGCCGCCTGCGGATGAGGTGGCTGAAGAACTCATAGACCCAACCATCCCCGGTGATCATGGTAAGAACCCAGCGGCAGTCGAGTTGGGACGCCTTGGCGGGCGGAAAGGCGGGAAGGCCCGGGCTGAGAAGCTAACACCCGAGCAGCGGTCGGCGATCGCGCGCCGAGCGGCCGTTGCGCGGTGGCGGGTGCGGAGGAGTGAGGGATGAGCAAAACATCTTCAACAGTGATCGACATGGCGGCCCGTAATGCTGCGACGCCCACGCCGCCCGAGGCACCAAAGGCGCCTACGAAGAAAATCCCGGCCAAGAAAGCACCTGCCAAGAAAGCACCTGGGCGGGTTGCAGCCGGGAAGGGTGCTGCACCCGGTCCTGGAAAGGGCTACAGGGCGAGTTTGTGGCCTAGGGACGAGTCGCTGCCGCCAAAGCTTTGCAAGCCGGTTCTGGATCTGCAAAGCGAACTGGACATGCCTGTCATGCTGCTGGTGCAGGATCCGGGATCGGAATCACAACCGCTTGGCGATCTGGACGATTATCTTGTCCATATGGTTCGGCATCAGCGATCTCGTCTGCCTTCCAATCAGCCGATTGCCCTTGTTCTGAACTCTCCAGGGGGCGATGCTCGGTGCGCGTATGGCCTGGCACGCATCATTCATCGCCGTTGCGGTGGATTTACGGCCGTAGTCCCAGACGCCGCGATGAGTGCCGCTACGCTGCTGACCCTAGGCTCCGATGCGATCCTGATGGGACCGGATGCTTCGCTCGGTCCTCTGGATGCGCAAATTATGGACACCGAGACGGAAACGTTCGGCTCCGTGCTGAACGAGGTTCAGGCTCTCGAACGGCTCCGGGCCTACGCGCTCGAGTCGGTGGACGAGACGATGCAGTTGATGCTCAGCCGTACGGGCAAGCGCGTCGAAACTCTTCTGCCGCAGGTGCTCCGGTTCGTCTCGGACAGCATGCAACCGCTGCTCACCAAGATCGATGTTGTGCATTACAACGAACGCGCTCGGATTCTCAAGGTCGGTGAGGAGTACGCGGTCCGACTGCTGCGTCGGCTCCATCCGGAGGTTCCGGGCCGCCCGGACGTCGCCCGCCGAATCGCTTCGACCCTGGTTGAAAGCTACCCGGAACACGGATTCTGGATCGACCGGGAAGAGGCCAAGCAAATCGGTCTGGCGGTGGTGGACACAGACGACAAGCTGGACGGTATCCTGCAAGCACTTTGGACAGGCGTTCAGGGAGTGACCGCCATCGGCATGTTCGAGGAGGTGGCACCATGAGCTCGAAAGGTCGGGTCCGGAGCGCGTCGGGCCAAGGAGAGGGCGCGGACGATTTTCATCCAACTTCGCGGACTAGCCGCCGGTACGCTGTCGAGCAGGCGATTGCGCGTGCGAGAAGCGCGCACCCTTGGCATGAGGTGTCCGTCTCGCCGGACTCTGCCCTGAAGCCGCTGAACCGGTGCAAGGTCGAGGACGAAATAGGGATGAGCACCGAGGAAGAGCCTGGCGAGGATTAAGCAAGTCGTTTGCGTCAGGTGGTCCTGCGGAGGGTTGCAGCGCAGATTTCGCGCCGCCCTTAGCGGCAGTGCCGGAGGGCGCCTTTGTGTCTTCGGGCTTTGCCCTGGCGGCCGAACCCTGCTGCGGTGGCGGGGCGTTCCGTGCGGCACGGGTCACCATCGAAGCCACGATGCAGATCTGACACCCGGCCCAGGCTCGGTCGGCCAGCCCAGTCCCGCCCTAGGGTACTCAAACCAGGTAGCGACTAAGGCGGCTAGCCTGGCCCATCGTCCCGCTGCCAAAGCACTCCTGCCCGCCGCACTGCTCCCCACGGAACCAGCAAGCCCGAAGGAGGCGGCCCGCCCACCCACCCCCTAGCGGTCGGCGGCCACCGCACGGAATGCTTCCGCCCCGCGACACGGTCACGCATGCCAGAGCAGCCCGAGGCGTATCCTTCCGATGGATGGTTACCTACGCGCCGAGCTATAGCGCGGCCGATATTAAGACGAGTTCCCCGTCTGGTTTGGAAAGCTGCTGTTGCAGCAGGCCAAGTTTGGGCGGACTAGGGGAACGTCGGAGTCAGGCCGCTGGGGGGAAGGAAAGGATGGACCCGGTAACGATCGGTGCCGTTGTGCTGGCGATTGTCAGCGGCGCGGCCGGTGAAGGGGCCGGCAAGTTGTGGGATGGACTGACGGCGCTTGTCCGCCGCCCTTTCCGGGGTCATTCGGTCAGCGCGGACGAGGTGACTACGGTGCCAAGCGGCGCGGCGGAGTTGGCGGCGGTGGAGCGAGCCCCGGGCGATGAGGGGCGCGCGGTGGCCCTAGGTGAGGCACTGCTGGCACGGGCTGGTGCCGATCCAACCTTCCAACGGGAACTGGAAAGCTGGTGGGGTCAGGCACGCCAGGTATACACGGGCCCGGGCAGCGTGACCAACACGATCAGCGGCGGCACCCAGCATGGGCCGGTGCTGCAGGGCCGGGACTTCACTGGCCTTACGTTCAATGCAAGCCCGCCACCTCAACCCTCAGGCGGTTAGGCTGCGTGATGGCGGGAGAGCCGGACATCAACACGAGCAACACCATCGGCGGCGGTAACCAATACGGCCCTGTGTTTCAGGGCCGCTATTTTGACGTGACAGTCCAGGCCGCCGCGTCGGCGCCGGTCGCGCTGGCACAACTGCCACCGACCGTAACCGGATTCACCGGTCGCGGTGATGAACTGCTGATGGTCACTAATTTCCTGGATCCGGCCTCAGCGGCGGAAGCCGTGGTGGTGTCGGCGGTGGCGGGGCTGGCCGGGGTGGGGAAGACGACCCTGGCGGTCGCGGCTGGACATGCGGTACGGGAGCGGGGCTGGTACCAGGGCGGCGTTTTGTTCATCGACCTGCACGGCTATGACGACCGGCATGTGGAGCCGGGGCAGGCGCTCGATGCGATGCTGCGCGCCCTGGGAGTTCCCGGTGAGCACATCCCGCCTGGAACTGAGGAAAGGTGCGGACTCTACCGGTCCGTGTTGGCTCAGATCAGCGAGCCGGTGCTAGTAATCGCCGACAACGCATCCTCGGAAGCGCAGGTACGGCTGCTGCTGCCCGGCGAGGGGCCGCACCGAGCGGTGGTGACCTCCAGGCACACCCTGGCCGGGCTGGACGCGCGACTGCTCGATATAACCGTCCTTGATACTGAAGCAGGAGTGGCGCTGCTAGAAGCGGCACTAGCGGCCGCCCGGCCTGATGATCAGCGTGTCAGCGCCGATCGCCCAAACGCCGCCCGACTAGCGGAGACATGCGGGGGACTGCCTCTAGCTCTGCAGATCACGGCGGCGCTGCTGAAGGCCGACCCGACACTCACGGTCAGCGAATTGGCCGATGAGCTAGCCGATGAGCTGGTGCTACTACAGAAGTTGCGGTACGACGATGGCAGCGGGTCAGGTTCGCCGTCGGTGGCGGCGGCGTTCGAGCTGTCGTACCGGCAACTCGATGAGACCGCAGCACGGGTGTTCCGCCTCCTGCCGGTCAATCCCGGCCCTGATCTATCCACAGCAGCAGCCGCAGTCCTGGCAGATCTGCCGACCGGTGAGCTGCGCAGTGTCCTGAGCCGCCTAGCCCAGGCGCATCTGATCGAAGCTGCTGCAGGCGCCGCGCGCCGATGGCGGATGCATGACCTGCTGCGCCTCTACGCACTTCAACGGTCAGATGCTTGCGCGCTTCCCGACGGGCGGGAGCAGGCCGTTGATCGGCTGCTTCAGTACTACGAGGAAACGGCGCATGCGGCAACGACTCATCTCTCGGTCCCATCAGAGATACCATTGTCAGCGACCTTCACTGACCGCGACAATGCTCTTACGTGGCTGGATGCTGAACGGCCTAACCTGATAGCCGCAGTCGTCACAGCTGCGAACACCGGCCGGGAGCAGATCTCCATAAAACTGTCAGCTGACCTGCCTGTTTATCTCGAATTGCGGCGACGTTTTGATGATCTGCTGGTTATATGTACGGTCTGCCTTGACGCCACACGCCGCTTGGGCAAGCGAGCTAATGAAGCCGGAGCTTTGAACGATCTCGGTAACACGCTGCTAGTAGTGCGCCGGTTCGAGGAGGCAATCGTCGTGTACCAAGACGCGATCGCCATCTTCCAAGAGATCGATGAGCCCCGTTTCAGAGCCCTGGCGCTCAACCATCTCGGCATCCCGTTGCGAGAAGTGGGCCGACTCGAGGAGGCAGTCACCTCGCATCAAGATGCGGCGGCTATCTTCCGGGAAACCGGCGACCGGCACAGCGAGGGCGACGCGCTGGGCAATCTCGGCGTGGCGCTAGGCGAAGTACATCGATTCGAGGAGGCAGTAACCGCGCACCAAGATGCGACGGCTATCTTCCGGGAAACCGGCGACCGGCACCGCGAAGGCAAGGCCTTTGATGGCCTTGGCCTCGCGCTGGAGGACATGCACCAGTTCGAGGACGCGATCGCCGCGCATAAGCGCGCTATCGCTATCCTCCAAGAGACTGACGACCGGCACGGCGAAGGTAGCGCGATGAACAATCTCGGCATTTCGTTTCGGCATCTGGGCCGATTCAAGGAGGCAACTAACGCACATCAAAATGCGGCCACGATCTTCCACGAGACCGGCGACCGATACGGCGTAATGGTCGCACTGAACAACATTAGATTGGACCTAGAAGAACAGCACACCTAAAATTGAACGCTCTTACGTCACAGGCGTTAGGGAGATACCGTACCTTTTCTCTGTCCGCACACCACGGCGATATCGGTCGCGCAGGTCCCGCACAGCGGAGCGCCCGCACGTGCGGGCGCTGTGCGCCGCGATTCCGGCCCGGCCCCCCTCCTGCCTGCG
>Ga0302326_10031020_pt1 | contig 10682 bp, 12 predicted proteins | sample Palsa_T0_3_FD_202264 | JGI IMG/M metagenome (GOLD analysis project Ga0302326, IMG submission 202264) | Peat permafrost microbial communities from Stordalen Mire near Abisko, Sweden - Palsa_T0_3 | ecosystem: Environmental > Terrestrial > Soil > Palsa > Peat permafrost | place: Sweden: Abisko...
GTGCCCCTCGCTTAAACCGGAGGCGATCGTCGGCACCAATACGTCGTCGATCTCGATTACGCGGCTCGCCGCCTCGACTGATCGGCCGGAGCGGTTCATCGGCATTCACTTCATGAATCCGGTGCCGTTGATGGAACTGGTCGAGATAATCCGCGGCATTGCCACCGATGACGCAACCTTCGAAGCGACCAAGCAATTCATCGGCAAGCTGGGCAAGCGCATTGCCGTTTCGGAGGATTTCCCGGCGTTTATCGTCAACCGTATCCTGCTGCCGATGATCAACGAGGCGATTTATACGCTCTACGAAGGCGTCGGTAACGTGGAGGCGATCGACACCGCGATGCGGCTTGGCGCGCATCACCCGATGGGACCGCTCGAACTCGCCGATTTTATCGGCCTCGATACCTGCCTTTCGGTCATGCAGGTACTGCACGAGGGCCTTGCAGATTCGAAATATCGGCCCTGCCCGCTGCTGGTGAAATACGTCGAGGCCGGCTGGCTCGGCCGCAAAACCCAGCGGGGGTTCTACGATTATCGCGGCGATAAGCCCGTGCCGACACGCTGATCCGGTTCCCGAACGCCCAAAGATTCCAGTGGATTACTGCCGTGGGGCCCTGACGAGGCCCCCCACGCTGGAATTATGATCCACCTGTGAATGGCGTGGGAAGTTGCCGAGTAGTGCAGGTCGCGTTGCGTTGGGTGGGGAAGCCGGATGCGGATCTCGTTCGCATCGCGGTTGCCGCACACTATCTTGTTGCGCGCGCTGAACCCGGCCAACTTGGGCACGTCAAGCTCAATACCATCCTCTGGTATGCGGATCTTGAGCACTATCGCCGCTCGGGCCGATCGCTGACGGGCCTGACGGAATATACCCGTACCCCACAAGGCCCCTATGCCGCCGACATTCCGCGCGCCGTCGGCACGCTGGTCAGGGCAGGCAAGGTCCGCGAACAGCCAATCACGACTGCAAAGTATGCGCGCCGCGCGATGGTGAGTTTGCGGGAGCCGGGCAGCGTCGATGCGCAGCAAGCCGGTATTCTCGATCACGTCATGGATATCGTTGTGCCGCTCAACGCAACCCGGTTAATCGCTTTCACGCGCGCCGATCCGCTCTGGCAGGAAGTTGCGCCGGGCGGTCGCATGATCGTTTCGACCGGTTCGATCATCACGAAATTTCCGGAGGCGTCCGGCCCGGAAGCGGCGCGTTTCCTGATCGCCGCGGAATAGCGGCAGCCCGCGAGCTCCGACTGCTTTGCTATGTGAGCAGCCTTACCGCCACGACGACCAGCACACTCGCAAGAGCGAACCTCACCACCGCTTCGCGAGCCAGCGTCGCCAGGTAGCTTCCGGCAATAATTCCCGGCAGCGATCCGATCAACAGCGTTACCAGCAGCGCCCAGTCGATCGATCCCAGATACCAGTGGCCGGCGCAGGCGAGCAGCGTCAACGGCACCGCGTGCGCGATATCCGAGCCGACAACGCGCCCGGCCGGCATCTTCGGGTGCAGCAGCAATAAAGTGGTCACGCCGATGGCTCCCGCGCCTACCGATGTGACGGTGACCAGCACGCCCATGACGACGCCGAGAATGACCGTGAACAATCTGATCCGCCCGGGACCAAGCGCTTCGAGTTGTTCCGCGTAGCGGTCACGAAGGCTTCGGCCCAGGAGCAGAAAGACAGCGGTGATAACCAGCACCGCGCCGAGGATCATCGTGATGGCGTGTTGCGCGGCAGCGCTTTCCAGATTGAATTGCGACAACGCGACAATGGTGACGGCAGTCGCCGGAACGCTGCCGGCGGCAAGGAGCGCAACCAGCGCCCAGTCGACCGTTCGGGTCGCTGCGTGACAGGCTGTTCCGACGGTTTTGGTCGAGGCTGCGAAAAGCAGGTCCGTACCCACCGCGGTCGCCGGATGAATACCGAACAGCAAAATCAGCAGGGGCGTCATCAGCGAGCCGCCGCCGACTCCGGTCATGCCGACCAGAAAACCGACGCCAAATCCCGATGCGACGTAAAGCGGGTCGACCATGGTCAGGCTCCGGCGGAGCTGCCGCCCTTTGTTGTCGTGCCGGTCGGGCCAACAGCTGCCCGCTGTGCCACTTCACCGGCATCGCTCCGGCTGTGAAGGCCACATTCTCTCTTGGTGTCCTGCTCCCACCACCAGCGGCCGGCCCGCTCAGGCTCGCCGGGCGCGATGGCGCGTGTGCAAGGCGCGCAGCCCATTGAAACAAAGCCTCTCTCGTGAAGAGGGTTGACCGGAATTCCATTGTATTCGGCGTAGTTCTGGACCGCCTGGCGGCTCCAGTCGAACAGCGGGCTGAATTTGAGCAGGCCGCGCTCATCAACCGCGACTACTTTTGTTTCCTGCCGATGATCGGACTGGTCCGCGCGAAGCCCGACGATCCAGCCTGACGCGCCGGCGAGCGCACGCGCCAGCGGTTCGACCTTGCGCGCATGGCAACATGCCAGTCTTGCGTCAACCGTGTCATAGAAGCCGTCGATCCCGTGCCTCTGGACAAAGGCTTCCACCGATCCCTGCCGCGGGTAGACGGCGCGGATGCGGTGGCCGTATTTCCGCTCGGTCTCGGTCCAAAGCGCATAGGTTTCCGGAAACAGACGACCGGTATCGATCGTGACGACGTCGATATCGAGGGAGCGCTCCCGCAACATGTGCAGGATCGCCTGGTCTTCCAGCCCGAAGCTGGTGGTGAAGACGATTTTGCCGGCGACTTCGCGGCAAAAATGCTCAAGCCGCTCGCGTGGATGCAGGGGGGCAAGATGTTCGTTCAGCCGCGCCGCAAACGCGATCAGGCCATCGCGGTCTGCGCCGATATCTTGGGCTCTGGTCTCCGGAACACGATCCGTCCCGGCATCGATCGACAGAATGAGCCCGCCGCCGGCGATGCGCCCGGCGACATCGAGCACGAGGCGGCCGGTTCGCGGATTTTGAACATGAAGATCGGCACCGACCGGCTGTGACAGTTCGATTTCGATCTCGCCGATATGATTGCGCGCAAGCTCGCTCGGCGCCGCTTTCGCAAGTTCGCCGGGATCGATCACGTTTTCTATTGTCTCAATTCTGCCGCGCCGCTCGGCCATGCCGATGCGCACGCCGAGCGTTTCTCCGGTTCGAAGCGGTTCATGATGGAGCCAGAATACCCGGGCGCGCAGCCGTTGCGCCTGCCTCGCCGGCTGACCCAGCGCGGTAATCAGGTCGCCGCGCTCGACGAAGACTTGTTGATCGAGCGTGAGACCGATGGATTGTCCGGGGCTTGCGGTCCGCGGCAATTGCCCGTCCGGTGATGCGGGCCATGTCTCAATAGAGCGGATGCGCGCCCCGTTCCTTTCGGCAATATCGTTACGTCGTCGCCGACCGCGAACTGGCCGCTTTCGACGCGCCCAGCGACGATCCGCCGGTCGTCGAATTTGTAGACCGCCTGAACCGGGAAGCGCAGCGGCAACGCTGCTGGCGGTTTAGCCGGGGCGAAGCTGTCGAGCACCCGCAAAACAGTCGGGCCATTATACCAAGCCAGCGCCGGTGTGTACTTGGCCACGCCGTCGCCGTGCCGCGCGGCGATCGGCAGGATAGCCACGGCGGAAGAGCCAAGGCGGGAAAGCTCGTCGGTGATCTCGGCTTTGATCGCGGCGAATTTTTCCTGGTCGAAGCCGATGCGATCCATCTTGTTGACGACCACCGCCAACTGCGGAACGCCGAGAAGATGCAGCAAATGAATATGCCGGCGGGTTTGATCGCGCACGCCTTCGGAAGCATCGATCAGCAACAAGGCTGCGTCGGCTTGCGCCGCCCCGGTCACCATGTTGCGCAACAGTTCGGCGTGGCCCGGTGCGTCAATCAGCACGATGTCGCGCGCCTCGGTACGTAAGCGCACCTGGCTGGTATCGAGTGTAATTCCCTGGTCGCGTTCGGTTTGCAGCGCGTCGAGCACGAACGACCATTCGAAAGGCACGCCGCGCCGTTCGCTGCCCGCGGTCAGGTTCGCGAGTTTGCCATCCGGCAAGCTGCCGGTCTCGTGCAGCAAGCGGCCGATCAGCGTCGATTTGCCGTGATCGACGTGGCCGACAAAGACAACGCGCAACAGCGGAAGGTCTCGCGTCTGGCGCGGCTCTGCGCGGTCGTTTGTGGCGTGCATATTCATCAAAGGGTTTCCGAATTGCGGATCAGAGATATCCGGCGACGCGCAGGCGCTCGAACGCGTCCTCGGTCTCGTGATCCATCGCGCGACCGGCCCGCTCCGGGACCTTGGTGCCGCGCAGCTCGGTTATGATCTCGTCGACTGTCGCCGCTTCCGATGCGACGGGAAACGTGATGTCGGCGTCGCCGAGCGAGCGGTAGCGTTTGCCGTTCTTCGCCAGATACAGCGGAATGATCGGAATCCCTTCACGCCGGGTGTATTGCCAAATGTCGAACTCGGTCCAATTCAAAATCGGGTGCACACGCAAGTGCGCTCCCGGCGGCGGCGCGGCGTTGAAGTGATCCCAGAATTCCGGCGGCTGTTCGCGTACATCCCAGCCGCCTTCCTGTCCGCGCGGCGAGAACACCCGCTCCTTGGCCCGGGTCGGTTCTTCGTCCCGGCGGATGCCGGCGATCAGCGCGTCGAAACCATATTTTTCGCGTGCGAGCTTCAGCCCTTCCGTTTTGCGCGCGGCGGAGCGGGCGGCAGGCTCGGGTCGATCGCCTCGACTGGCGGGCAGGACTCGATTTTGAGATCGAGACCCCACTGCGTCGCATAGCGATCGCGAAACGCGTACATCTCGGGAAATTTCTTGCCGGTATCGACATGGAGAACTGGAAACGGCACGCGGCCGAAGAACGCTTTGCGGGCGATCCAGATCATCACGTTGGAATCCTTGCCGAGCGACCACAGCAGCGCGACGCTCCGCAATCGCGCGTAGGCCTCGCGAAAGATGAAGATGCTTTGCGCTTCGAGCGCGTCGAGCCGGTTCAAGACCGAGGTCTCCGGCCGCGCACCGATGCGGATAAAATCAGGGCAACGCGCCTCTCACGTGCGCGCCGAATTCGGACGATATGTTTCATGCTGACTACAGAAATTAGTAGAATTTTGTTCCACGAGCGAAGCCCAAGGGTGTTCTAGATAGGAAAATATTTTAGTCAATTCAGATTCATGCAACAAAACTGACAAAAGGGTTTTAATGCACGCTAGGTCTGCGTGAGAGCAAAGAAACACCTTCGCGGCTGCTGTCCGCGAAATGGAACTTCCCGCCACCGTCAGCCGCCGACAGTACCTTTTATGGCCTCGGATCGAACAATCTGCGTGACGTGATCGCGAAGCGCGATGAACGGCGCTTCGCTTCGCATTTCGTACCGTCGTGGCCTGGGCAGGCCGACGTCGATCACTTCGTGGATTTGGCCAGGATGAGCGGTCATAATCACCGTCCTGTCGGCCAAATAGACCGCCTCGTCGATATCGTGCGTCACCAGCACCACGGTCTTGCGCTGCTCATCCCATATCTCCAGCAGGAAATCCTGCATGATGGAGCGCGTTAAGGAATCGAGCGCGCCGAACGGCTCGTCCATCAAAAGAGTCGATGGATTGATAGCTAGCACGCTCGCGATCGCTGCGCGCTGGCGCATGCCACCCGACAACTCGGCAGGTCGGCGTTCACGGAAGGCGGACAATCCCGTTCTTTGCAGCATGCGCTCGACGATTTGTCGGTGATCGCCAACCTTTTGGTTCGCCCGCAGCGAGAGACCAAACCCAATGTTATCTTCGACAGACAGCCAGGGAAACAATGCGGTCTGCTGGAAGACGACGCCGCGATCCGGCCCCGGTCCTTTGACCGGCTGGCCATCGACGAGGACGTTTCCGACGGTAGGCGTCTCGAAGCCGGCGATGAGGTTCAATAGCGTGGACTTCCCGCATCCGCTCGCGCCGACGAGTGTCACGATTTCTTGTTCCTGCACGGAGAGGCTGACGTTATCCAACGCGGTAACCGCCGAGCTCCCTGTTTGAAACCGTTTCGTGACAGAATTGATATTAATTCTCCCCACCAAATGTCTCCTTCTTGTTCCAGGTGAGAAGAATGTCGCGGACGAAGACAACAAGACGATCGCTGCAAAAACCCAGCAGTCCGATGCTCAACATCGCCGCGATCACGACGTCGTTTCGAAAAAACTGGTAGGCATCGTTCAGAAGATAACCAAGGCCGCTTCTTACCGCGAGAATTTCGGCGACGACGACAAGCACCCAGGCAATGCCCATCGAAAGCCGGACGCCGGTCAGAATCGAAGGCAGCGCGGCAGGCAGGATGACTCGCGAGAGCAGCTCCCATTCATTGGCGCCCATCATGCGAGCGGCTTTATAGAGCGTGATGTTGATCTGACGGACGCCGTGAGTGGAGTTGATTGCAGCCGGGAAAAACGCGCCAAGGCCGATCAGAAATACAGCCGGTGCATTTCCGATTCCGAAAAAGACCAGCGACAGCGGGACCCAAGCCGTAACCGGAATGTTTCGCAACACCTGGATCGTCGGATCCAGAGTGCGCTCCACCATCCGCGAAAGCCCAACCAGCAGACCCAGGAGTATTCCCAGCGCGACACCCCAACTAAAGCCGGCGAAAACCCGCCACGTGCTTGCCCATGCATGGTCGAGCCACGTGCCTGAATAGCGGCCCGCTAAATCCGTCGAACCTGTTATCAGATCGTACCAGACCGAAAGAACTGCGGATGGCGGCGGGAGGACGTCCCGCCGAACAAAACCGATCTCGCTACAGATCTGCCACAGCAGGAGAATGCCAACAGGAAAGATGGCGTATTGAACCGTTATAGACACGCGTCTCCATGCACCCCCCGATTTTGCAACTGAGGAAGGCTGATCGCCGGGAGATGTGGCTTGGTCCGGCATCACCAGGCTGATAATTCAGCCGGTGTGAGGCCCGACGCTTTGGATGCAAACGATAGATCGATGAAGTCGTCTACTTTTGGGCCAAAATCTTCTTTCACCCAGCCAAGCTGATTCAGCTCCCGAGCCATCGTCTTGATGTCGGTGACGTTGGTTCGGAAGTTGTAATGGAGAAAATCGCGCTCCTGCATGGCTATGACGGTGTCGGGCAATCGCGAGTACTTTCTTTCGAACTCAATCTGCTTGTCCGGTTGGTCCATGAAAGTCTTGATGGCAGCGACGTGAGCACCGACAACGCGCTGCACCAGGTCGGGTTTATCCTTGATGAGTTTCTCTGCGACGATAAAGCCTACTTCCTGCTTGCCGAAGTTCCCGCCAAACAGGTGCAGGAAAAGAGTCGCATAGCCCTTGTCGATCGCGATTGCACCGAACGCGGAAAGTGTCATCGCGAGATCGACTTCGCTTGCCTCCAGAGCCCGAGGATGGTTTGGAAACGGGATATTGGCGACCTGAACATCCTTGTCTGGATCAATCGCGATGGATTTCAAATAGACCAATAGCTTCGCGTGCTGGAGCGATCCGGTCGGCACTCCGATCGTCAATGGGTTTCCCGATTGTTTTCGCGATGCCACCAGCGATTTCAACGCAGCGGAATCGTTTTCCTTGAGATTAAGCGCTTTGGCGGAAACCAGGACATTGTAACCGCCACCGTAGCCGCAAACCCACCGCACAGGGATGTTTTCGCTGATCGCTCTGATGAGATGCTGCGTCGTCGTATTGCAGATCTCCAGTTCACCTTGCTCGAGTGCGAGCAGAGCGGCCGTGCTGTCCGTGAAGTCCTTCACGTCGAAGGTCAGGTTGTCTGGTTGTGCGGCCACGGGCAGCGTCGTGCGCAACGCACCCATGGCGCCGATTTGAAGCCCGTGACGAATGACATCGGCCGCCCGCGCGCCGCGCGGAAATATCGTGGGAAGGGCGAGGCCGGCGGCTGCTGCACCCAGCGTCTTTCCGAAGTTGCGTCTGGTAACGCCGTTCCCAATCATATCAAACCCTCCATTGCGGTAGTCGTGGCCCGGCAGGCATCAAACTGCTGGCTTTTAGAGACTTCTTGGCCGAAAATTTCTCGACCCACAACGTCAAAGCGGAATGTCCATGCCCAAGCAGATCATCACTTCATCTTCGGCGCCGACCACCGGCTTCACGCCGGGTCAGCCCGTTTCGCCGCTCGCGCAAGCCATCCGGTTCGGCAACATGCTGTTCGTGTCGGGCCAGGGTTCGCTCGATCCCGCCACCGGCACCGTCGTTGCGGGCGATATCGTCGTGCAGACGCGCCAGACGCTAGACAATCTGATGAGCATACTTGCGGCCGCGGACGCGACGGCGAAGAACATCGTCAACATGCGCGTCATTCTGCGGGACGTAGCCGATTTCCCGCGCTTCAACGAGACCTTCCGCGAATACTTTGGCGGCGAGAAAGTGACGCGAACCTGCTTCGGCGGCGTGTTGCACCGCGCCGGCATCAATGTCGAGATCGACTGCGTCGCCATGTTCGACTAACGCGCTTGCGCCCATAACGACAGAGTCGCGGGCATCATGCCCAAACGGATCATCAGCTTGTCTTCGGCCCCGACGGTTGGCATCACGCCGGGCCAGTCAGTCTCGCCGCTTGCGCAGGCCGTCCGGTTCGGGAACATGCTGTTCGTCTCCGGCCAGGGTTCGGTCGATGCCGCCACGGGCAACGTCGTTGAAGGCGACATCGCCTTGCAGACGCGCGTTGCGCTCGACAATCTGATGAGCATGCTCGCAGCCGCAAAGGCGAAGAACGTCGTCAACATGCGCGTGACGCTACGGGACGTTGCCGATTTCCCGCTCTTCAACGAGACCTTCCGCGAATGCTTCGACGGCGAGAACGTAACGCGGACCTGCTTCGGCGGCACGCCCAATCGCGCCGGCGTCAACGTTCAGATCGACTGCATCGCCATGTTCGACTAACTCGGCGCCCCTACGCGTAGGCGCCGCTCGACGTCCAAAGTCCGGCTTTCTCCAGGCGAGGCAGCACTTCCCGGCCGAATCTGTCCAGACCGCCTTCATAGTCCAACCAGGTCAACAGGAACCCATCGACACCTGCGTCGGAGAGGTTCGCGAACAGGCCTGTGATGTGATCCGCATCGCCGACAAGCGGATAGCCGGCGAACCCGGCTTTTAAGGCGTAAGCGAGTTTCTCAGCCGCTTCGGGCGGCATCGATTTGGTGTCGATTGCATTATTTTTGATGATGTTCTGGACCGGCGCATCGTCGCCTTGCGTGACGATGTAATCGTAGGCGTAGGCCTGCGCTTCCTCGATTGTGTCCCGAAGCACGACGTAAGCAGACATCCATATCTGGATCTCTCTGCCAAACTTCGTCCGTGCTTCGTTGCGGTAGTCCTCGACCTGCTTCTTGATCGCGGCAGGCGCGGGGTTGTGCGCCGAGACAAAGGCGATGTCGCAGTGCTTCGCCGCGAACTCCCGGCCACGCGGAGAACGGCCAGCGTTGAGCAACACCGGGCGAGCCTGCACGCCATGCGGCTGGCTGTAAGCGGCCTTCAGATTATAGTTTGTTCCGTTGTAATCGAAGCTTTTTCGCTCCGACCACAACCGATCGAAAATATGGATCCATTCCTCGGCGAGCTCGAATCGATCGCTGTGCTCCTTCACCTCATAGCCAAAGAGCTGCATATCCGGCGGATACCAGCCGAGAACGAGATTCATGCCCGCCCGGCCGTTGGAGACGAGATCGACGGTCGCCTCCGCCTTGGCTACGAAGACCGGATGGTTGACCGTCACATGCACCGTGCTGATGACACCGATGCGCTCCGTCACGGCAGCGACCGCGCCCGCCCAGGTGAACGTTTCCATCAAGTCGCCGCTGTAGTGATCGTCACCACCGAACGATTTCCAATGGGCCGCAGAAACGAAGGCCTCAAATCCAAGCTTCTCAGCCTTCTGGGCCAGTCGCAGGTTTGCGTCCCAGGTGCACTTGAAGCGATCCGGATGAAAAGTGAAGGCGGCGCCATTGCCGTTGGTAGCGAAAACGCCGAGCTTGATGCGATTTTTGGAAGCCCGGACCGGATTCGATTGAGGGGCTTTGCGGTCGCTCATTGTCATTCCATCGTACGGTCCAGGCGGCGATGCGCGCGCCATTAGCGCATCTTAGGGGAGGCCTGTCGACGATTGGAAGCCGGCACAGTTGTCGGTCCACGGCGGCCGGATGCAATCTGGCGCGGGACCGATTTTCAGTTGCCGCTTTTCTAGCGGACGGTCCTGGCGTTGGCGCGGCGCAGCCGCATAGCGAGGATTCGTCCCAGTGCGACCAGAAGGTCACGAGCGAGATCGGGATGGCTCTTTTCGAACGCCGCGTATTGATCGGGCGTCATCGCGGCGACTTCGCAATTGCGGACCGCCCAGGCTCCGGCCGAGCGCGGACCGCCATCGAAAAATGCCAGCTCTCCTAGTACCGAGCCCGCCCCGACCACGGCAACGCGACCCATGCTGAACGCATCGCCCGAGGGCAGGATGATTTCAAGTTCGCCGACAAGCACAAAATAAAGCGTCCGATCGGGCTCCCCGTGCCGGATCAGCGCTTCGCCAGCCAGGACGGTGCGGATGCTCGTGAACCGGAACAGCTCGCGACAGTCCTCGTCGCTCCAATGCGAAGGGATAAACGTCTCCGCCGCAACGCGAAAGGTCGCGATCGCAGATGGGAGTTCCCGCCCTGGAAGAGTGTCTACCGGCATAGCCGAAGTCTTTTGGCCAACGTCTTT
>Ga0302326_10031021_pt1 | contig 10682 bp, 5 predicted proteins | sample Palsa_T0_3_FD_202264 | JGI IMG/M metagenome (GOLD analysis project Ga0302326, IMG submission 202264) | Peat permafrost microbial communities from Stordalen Mire near Abisko, Sweden - Palsa_T0_3 | ecosystem: Environmental > Terrestrial > Soil > Palsa > Peat permafrost | place: Sweden: Abisko...
CCACCGCCGCGGCGATCTCGAACCCGTGCGCGGTGAGCAGCCTGACCAGGCCCTCCCTCAGCAGGAAGAGGTCTTCGCCGATGACAATGCGCACGGTACCTCGATGACGACGATGGTGGGCCCGCCCGGCGGGCTGCTCACCGCCAGGATGCCATCAAACGTCGCGAGCCTGCGCTCCACTCCGGCCAGCCCGGTCCCGCGGGCCGGATCCGCCCCGCCCGCGCCGTCGTCGGTCACCTCCGCACGGAGCATCCCGGCCGCCAAACTCAGCTCGATGCGGACCGAACGGGCTGACGCGTGCTTGCTCACATTCGCCAGCGCCTCCGCGACGGAAAAGTAGACGGCGGAGGCGACCGGCATCTCCACCTCGCCGGGCAGGTCGATGTCGAGCACGGTGTGCAGCGGGCTGTCGAGCGCGAGAGCCCGGATGGCGTCGGCGAGCCCGCGGTCGGCCAGCACCGGCGGGTAGATGCCGCGCACCAGGTCACGCAGGTCGGCCAGGGCGCGAGAGGAGGTCTCCTTGGCTTCGGTGACCAGCGCGAGCGCCGCCGCCGGGCTGGTCGCGAAGAGCCGCTCCGCCGCCTGCAGGCTCATCCCTAGCGCCACCAGCCGGGCCTGGGCCCCGTCGTGCAGGTCCCGCTCGATCCGGCGCAGCTCGCTGACCGCCGTGTCCACCGCGTCGCTGCGGGTCTGGGTCAGCGACTCGACCCGCTGGGTCAGCTGCTGGGCCCGGGCCGCGAGCTCGGGATCGACCAGGTGCTCCACCATGACGCGCGGGACCAGCCAGAGGCCCAGCGTGAGCAGGACGGCGCCTTGGAGGCCGCTGATCACGAGATGTCCGCCTGTGGTGGCCAGGGCGGACAGGCCGTATGCGAACCCGGGCGGCACAGTCCCGAGCTCCAGGATCAGCAGACCATAGACGCCGAAGACCAGCAAGCCTGCCTCGGCGAGGGTGGCGGCCCAGACCCGCGAGCGGAACACCAGCACCAGGCTGGCCAAGCCCACGACGATGTCGATGTCGATCACTCCGGCCCCGGTGATCCAGTCCGTGCCGAACCAGTCGTGGGGTCCGAGCAATTCCATCAACAGGGCCACCACCGGCAGCAGCAGCCAGCGCTGGGCGGGCACGATACCGCCGCGTCCGCTGTGCCGCCACTTGGCCGCCAGGGCACGCACCTGCTCGGCACCGGGTGCCTGGACCCCGAGCAGCAGCCACAAGCCGGCCAGGAAGAAGACCGCGGCCTGCGGCAGCACCAGGTGAGTGCGCCAGGATCCGGCGCCCGCCAGCACCACCCCGTACAGCACCTGCGAGTTGTTACCGTCGTGCAACCACTTGGCCAGCACCAGCCCGTAGGCACCGAGAACCAGCAGGGCGTAGGGCATGATCGTGGCCGCCAGCCGCGGGAAGAAGGCCATCACGATGCCCGCGAGCGCGACCCCGGCCAGGATCCCCAGGTGGTTGCCGCCGTTAACCTCGGCCAGGGCGGCGTACACCAGCGCGACGGGAGTGAGCAGCAGTCCCCAGCCGCGGGCCCGGATGAGCCCCCGCAGGCCAGCCGGACCCGCGGTCCCAGCACCCGGGGGATCAGCACCCGGGGGATCAGCGCCGGCCGGGGGATCAGCCGCGGTCCGGTGACACCAGGCCACCAGCACGTAGCTCCAGACCACCAGGGTGACGACCAGGAACTCGTAGTACACGCCGGCGCCCTAGGCCTTCGCCGCGGACAGCGCGCACGGAACCTCGAGGACGACGATCGTCGGCCCGCCCGGCGGGCTGCTCACCACCAGGATGCCGTCAAACGCCGCGAGCCTGCGTTCCACTCCGGCCAGCCCGGTACCGTGGGCCGGGTCGGCGCCGCCCGCGCCGTCGTCGGTGATCTGCACGCGCAGCATCCCGGCCGCGTAACTTAGCTGGATACGGACCGAACGGGCTGAAGCGTGCTTCGTCACATTCGCCAGCGCCTCCGCGACGCTGAAGTAGACGGCCGAAGCAACCGGCAGCTCGACCGCGCCGGCCAGGTCGATGTCGAGCTCGACGGGCAGCGGAGTGTCCAGGGCCAGGGCGCGGATGGCGTCGGCCAGGCCGCGGTCGGCGAGCACCGGCGGGTAGATGCCGCGCACCAGGTCGCGCAGCTCGGTCAGGGCCAGGGCCGAGGACTCCTTGGCCTCGGCCACCAGCGCGAGCGCCGCCTCGGGGCTGGCCGGGAACAGCCGCTGCGCCGCCTGCAGGCTCATCCCCAGCGCGACCAGCCGGGCCTGCGCCCCGTCGTGCAGGTCGCGCTCGATGCGGCGCAGTTCGGCGGACGCGGTGTCCACGGCGTCGTGGCGGGTCTGGGTCAGCGTCTGCACCCGCTGGCTCAGCTGCCGGGCCCGGGTCACGAGCTCGGGGTCGGGTGAGCCGGCCAGGTGATGGCGCGTCACCCGCGGCGCGAGCCACAGGCCCGCGGCCAGCAGGACGGAGGCCTCCAGGCCTGCGCCCCAGAACGTTTCGTGCGGCGGGCTGTTGTGCAGGTCGACGAAGGCGAAGCCGAACCCGGGCACCCCAGGCCAGAACAGCGCGATCACCCAGCCGTAGGCGCCGAGGACCAGCAGGCCCGCCGCCGCCAGCGTCGCGGCCCAGGCCCGCGACCGGAAGATCAGCACCAGCGTGCCCGCGAGCAAGGTCAGGTCCATGACGGCCACGTCGAGCCCGTCGATCGCCCCGAAGCCGAACCAGTTGCCCGGCCCGAGCAGCTGCATGGCCAGCCCCACGACCGGGATCAGCAGCAGGGATTGGATGCCGGAGATCCCGGCGCGGCCGCTGTCTAGCCACCTGGCGGCCAGCACCCGGACCGGCCCGGCGCCCGGCGCGTCCAGCCGCAGCAGCAGCCACAGGCCGACCAGGAACAACAGCGCGGCCTCGGCCAGCACCGGCGGGGCACCCCAGGTCCCCCAGCCCGCGTGCACGAACAGGTACTGGACCCGGCTGATGCTCCCGTCGTTGTACGTCCTGGCCAGCTTGACCCCGGCGATGGCCAGCGCGAACATGCCGTAGGGCACCAGCTTGGCCGCCACGTTCGGGGCGAACGCGATGGCCAGGACCGCGATGGCCAGCTCGGCCGGGATAAGCCCGTGCGCGCCGCCGGCCATCACGGCGGCGGACATCGCGATCGGCAGCAGCAGCAGGCCCCAGCCGCGGTCCCGGATGAGCCCCCGCAGGCCACCCGGACGCGGGCCCCCCTGCGCGTCCCGCACCAGGACGAACGCGATGCATCCGATCGTCAGCAGTAGCACTGTCGCGAAAAGCATGACTGTGGTTCCTTCCCGATTCCCCGTCTTGCTCCCATCGTGGCCGCGGCGCCGGGATGCCGCTATGGGGCTGCGCCCACTTCCGGGGTAGTGCTGAGCCCCCTAAGAGTCGCGATGATTCGCGGGGTCAGGTTCCGGGCAGGCGGGACAGGCGGGACAGCGCCTCGGTCAGGACCTCGGGGCGCTTGCAGAAGGCGAACCTGACCTGGGTGCGGGCCGCCTCCTTGTCGTCGTAGAAGATGGCGGCGGGGATGGCCACGACGCCGGCCCGTTCGGGCAGGGTGCGGCAGAATTCGACGCCGTCGCGGTCGTCCAGCCGGCTGATGTCCGCGGTGACGAAGTAGGTGCCTTCCGGCTCGGACACGCCGAAGCCGAGGTCGCGCAGGCCGCCGACGAACAGGTCGCGCTTGGCCTTGAGGTCGTCGCGCAGGGCGGTGAAGTACTCGTCGGGCAGCGCGAGCGCCTGGGCGATCGCGTACTGGAACGGGCCGCCGCTGACGAAGGTCATGAACTGCTTGGTCGTCTTGACCGCGTCGACCAGCTCGGGCGTCGCCTTGACCCAGCCGATCTTCCAGCCGGTGAAGGAGAAGGTCTTGCCCGCCGAGCTGATGGAAACGGTCCGCTCGCGCATGCCGGGGAACTGGGCTATCGGCACGTGCTCACCGTGGAACACCAGGTGCTCGTAGACCTCGTCGGTGATCACGAGCAGGTCGCGCTCGACGGCCAGCGCGGCGATGGCGGCGAGCTCGTCGCGGGTGAAGACGGAGCCGGTGGGATTGTGCGGGCTGTTGAGCAAGATGAGCCTGGTTCGTTCGGTGATCGCCCGGGCTAGCTCGCCGGTGTCGGGCCGGAAGTGCGGCGGGCGCAGCGTGACCGGGACGCGGACGCCGCCGGCCATCGCGATGTTCGCGACGTAGGAGTCGTAGTACGGCTCGAACGCGATCACCTCGTCACCCGGCTCGACCAGCGCCAGGATGGCGGCGGCGACCGCCTCGGTGGCGCCCGCGGTGACCAGGATCTCGGTGTCCGGGTCGTAGCGCATGTCGTAAAAACGCATGGCGTGGGCTTTGATGGCCTGCCGGAGCTCGGGGATACCGAGGCCCGGCGGGTACTGGTTGCCGCGGCCTGCCATGATCGCGTCGGCCGCGGCCTGGGCGATCTCGATCGGACCGTCCCGGTCGGGGAAGCCCTGGCCCAGGTTGATGGACCCGGTCGCGACCGCGCGGGCGGACATCTCGGCGAAGATCGTGGTCCCGAGACCCTGCAGGCGGCGGTTAAGCAGCGGCCGCTTGTTCGTTTGACTCACCTGACCCATCATGCCGTGCGCGGGTTAGGCTGCGGGCATGCGAGTCGGACTGTGCCAGATCCCCGTCAGCTCTCAGCCTTCCGTCAATTTGGATCGCGTGCGCGCCGCGTTGGCGCAGGCCGCGGACGGGGGCGCCGAGCTCGCGGTGTTCCCCGAGGCGACCCAGATCAGGTTCGGCTCCGACCTGCGGGCGGCCGCCGAGCCGCTGGACGGGCCGTTCTGCACCGGGTTGGCGGACGCGGCGCGTTCGACCGGGGTCGCTCTGGTGGCCGGTGTCTTCGAGCCCGCGCCGGACGGGCGGGTGTACAACACCGCGGTCGCCTACGACGGGACCGGCGCGCTGGTGGCGTCGTATCGCAAGCTGCATCTGTTCGACGCGTTCGGGCAACGGGAGTCTGAGCTGGTCGCGCCGGGGTCCACCCCGGTCATCTGCACGCTGGCCGGGATGCGCACCGGGCTGGCGATCTGCTACGACGTGCGGTTCGGCGAGCTTTTCCGGGCGCTGGCGGTGGGCGGCGCTTCGCTTTTGGTGCTGCCCGCGGCGTGGGCCGCGGGGCTGTTCAAGGAGGACCACTGGGTGACGCTGGTGCGGGCGCGCGCCATCGAGAACACCATGTGGGTCGCCGCGGTGGGCCAGGTCCCCGATCCTGACGAGCGGCCGACCCGCGCCGCGACCGGTGTCGGGCGCAGCATGCTCGTCGACCCGCTCGGCGTGGTCAGGGCCGACCTCGGGCCGGCCCCGGGGGTGCTGGTCGCCGAGGTGGACGCCAGCCTGATCGACACCGTGCGGGCTCACCTGCCCAGCCTGGAGAACCGCAGGGACGACGTCTTCGGCAAGCCGATCGTCGTCGGCGAGGCTTAGTTTCTTCGCGTATGGCGGAGTCAGTGGCTTGGGGCGTGAGTTTCTGGTGAGGTCAGAGTTTCTTGTGATGGCCGCCGTAGGCGGCTGCCGGGCTGCTGGCGGCATGGTTCACCGGATTTGTCGGCGCTAGTGGGTGCTATAACCCCCGCAACCGTCGACAAATCGGCTGCGGCGAGCAGGCCGGCGGGGCGTCAGCAGGCCGGCGGGGCGTCGTCGGGCCAGCGGGCGTTAGCGGATCGGGGACTGCCAGAAGACGGGTTGCTCGGTGCTGGGTGAGGCGGTATAGCCGACGCCGGTCAGCGTGTTGCCCGATGCGGTGAGGCTGGTGATTTCCTGGATGCCCGGGCCGGTCAGGCCCTCCCCTGCCGGGGTGACCGCCTTCCAGGCGGCGCCGCTAGCTGAGGTCCAGACCACCACGTCCGAGTGGCCGGCCGAGGTGCCGAACGTCCCGGCCACGGTGAACTGGCCGCCGGCCGCGGCCAGCGCGGTGACCGAAGCCTGCCCGGCGGGAACCGGCAGCACGGACTCGGTCCAGGTGAAGCCGCCGTCGGGCGAGCTGGCCGCGAACGGCAGCTGCTGGCCGGTGGTGGTGACCGCGGTGCCCACCGCCACGACGGTCCGGCCGCTGCTCGCGACGTACTTCAGCGTCGTCCTGGCCGCGCCCATCGGCACCGGCAGGCTGGCCTGGCGCCAGGTCCTGCCGTCCGGCGACGTCCAGGCCGTGGCCTGGCTACCCGCCACGCCGACCGCCACGAAACCCTTGGCGCTAGCGGTCACGGCCAGCATCTGCCGGCTGGCGCCAGCGCCGTCGAGGGCGCCAGGCGTCGCGTTCTGGGCCCGCTGGAAGCCGGTCAGCCCCGCCGACCACCAGGCCGCGGCGACCGTCCGGGTCCCTGTCTTTTGGTAGCCGACGATGACGTAGCCGCCGGGACCGGCGGTCGCCTGCGCAGTGACCAGGCCGGATGCGCGGAACGCGGCCGCGGCGTCGGCGGCCTGCCAGCTGTCTCCGGCCGCGGAGGAGACGACGACCGGGTGCGGCGTGGCGCCCGAGACGACGCCGCCGACCGCGAGCCAGCCGGCCGGCCCGTGCGTGACGCTGGTCAGCTGCTGCGTCCCTGGCCGGCCGAGCACCGCCGCGGTGCTTCCGGCGGCGCGGTTCCAGGTGGTGCCGCCGTCGGCGGAAACCCAGGCGGCCGGGAAGCCGTCGGCGCTGCCCACCGCGACCTGCGTGCCGCCCGCCGCCGCGACGGCGTTGGCGGCCAGCTGCGGATCGAAAGCCCCGGGGATCTTGGCCACGTCAACCTGGTCGGTGACCGTTTTCGGGGCGGCCAGGGCGATCGCGGGCTGGCGGGTGTCGGCGGCCGCGGTCGTGCCGGTGATCACGGCTCCGCCGCGCGTCATGACCGCGCCCGATACCGACTCCGCGGCCGCGGCGCCGAAGTCCTGCGTCTGCTGCCAGCGGGCGCCGTCCGCGGAGACGAAGGCGGTCAGCGACGCCCCGGACCGCCCGGTGACGACGGCACCGTCGGGACCGCCGTTGACCACGCCCGCCACCAGGCCGCCGGGGGCGGTGAGCGTGGCGGGAGAGGTCCAGGATGTTCCGCTGGCGGAGCGATAGACCGCTACCGCCGGCGCACCGCGCACGGTCGCGGGCCTGGCCAGCACGAACCCGTCGCCGGCCGCCGCCACCCCGGCGATCCGCGGCTGCGCGCCGCGGGTGGCCGGCGTGCTGACCGCCACCCAGCTCGAGCCGTTGTCGCTGCTCAGCCAGGCGCCGCTGGATTGCGTCGTCACCGGGCGCTTGGGCTTGCCGACGAGGGTGGTGGTGCTGACGTCACCCGCGATCAGGATCCGCGGGCCGGCCGCGGCCGCGTACTTGATGTCCAGCACACGGCCGGTGCCCGCGGGAAGCTTCACCTCGACCCGCTGCCAGCTGGTGCCGTTAGCCGAACTGAAGATCACCGGACTGGATTTCGCCTGGTCACCGCCCGGCACGTTCGACCCGACCGCGATGAAGCCGGCCGATGTCCTGATCAGCTGGCTGACCTGATCTCCGGCGCGCAGCGGCATCCCGGCGGTAGCGGACAGCGTCCAGGTCCGCCCGTCGGTGCTCGTCCAGATCGAGTCCGGGCCGACCGCGACCCACTGGCCGTGGCCGCCCGCCACGCCGCCCGCCACGAAACGGGCCGCGTGCCCCGGCGGCGGCTCGGCGCCGTCCGGCGTCCGGACCGAACCCATGGTCCACGTCCGGCCGCCGTTCAGCGATACGTAGAACTGAGCCCGGGCGATGCGTGCGCCGTGCTGCGAGCCGACCGCCACGATTTCGGTACCGTCGCTCGCTACCTGGTCCAGTGGCTGGCTGATGCCCCGGCTGCCCGGTGCTGCCGTGAACTCGCTGCCCGCCAGGCTCGCGGGCGGGAACCCGAGCGCTGCCCCGGACGGCGACGGACCGGAACGGCCGCCGTTCGCGCCGGAGACAACCACGACGGCGACGATAAGGACGATCACGGCGAGGATCGGGATCCCCACCCGCGTCACCCAGCCGCGGAAGTGGAGCCCGGCCCGGAACTCGGCGGACCAGTTGCGCTTGGCCGGCGGCGGCAAGAAGGAGCGCACCAGCGTGGCCCACTCGGTGCCGGCCGCTGCACCGCGGTGGCTCCTGGCGCGGGACTCGCCCGGGGAGCCTGAGTCCGGCGGGGGCTGGTCCTGGGTGCGGTATGCCGCGGGACCAGGGACCGGCCGAACCATGCCGAACAGGTCCGGGTCGATGCCGAACAAGGCAGAACGCTCGATGCGCTGGTCGAACTCGAATCCCGGCACGACCGGGCCGTCAGGCGGGGCGGGCTGGTACCCGGATCCAGCGGGTTCGACCAGGAGCGGGCGCGGCGGCGGCGTGGGCTGGGCGGCCTGCGAGGGCTGGCCGGCCTGCGGGGGCTGGCCGGCCTGCGGGGGCTGGCTCACGGTCGAGGTGTACCTGAACCGTTTACCTGGCTCCGGGGGCGCTGGCCGCAGCCGCCCTGGGCGGCGCGGGGGTTGCGGGCCGTCCGGATACCCGGCGCCGCGCTCGGCCTGGTTCCCTCGCGGCCGGCCCGCGGGCTGGTGCGGCCGCGTGTGGCTGCCCTCGAATTCGTACCCGGGGACGCTGCCGGCCTCACCCGCGGGCGGCGCGAGTCCCCGCGGGAACCGCGACGCCGCCAGCTGCGGGGAATCCACCGGACCCCGGGCATCATCGGCGTCGGGAGTGCCGCTCGGATCCCTTGTCACCAGTGCCTTGCCGTCGTGAGGAACGCCCTCCTGAGAAAGCAGAGAAGGGCGGGATAAACCTAGATAGCCCATATGCCGTTCCCCGCCGATCGTACCGTCCGGCTTCAGCGCTGGCCGGACTTCGCCGGAGGTCGCGGCCAAGGGGCGGGCAGCCGCGGGCGGGCGTGATTCAGACCACACGCGCTCCGCGGCCCCTGGCGAAGTCTTCATACCCTGTCCCGGATCGCGACAGGTAGCCTTGACACCAGAGGCCAACTAATCAATACACATTTCGGAAGAGGGCGATCTCGCCGTGTCTTCTGGGTCATCGCAGGGTAGCGCGGACGTCCGCGAACCCGAAGCGTCGCAAGAACCCGGGCTTGTCCACCAGTCAGCTAACGCGCCGCAGCAGGGCGGCGGAGGAGATCCCGGTGGCAGCCAGGCGGACTTCGGAGCTAACGAGTGGCTGGTGGAGGAGCTCTACCAGCGCTACCTGACGGACCCCGGCTCGGTGGACCGCGCCTGGTGGAGCTTCTTCACCGACTACCAGCCCGCGCTGTCCAACGGCACCGGACCGCAGCCGGTCCTGGACGCCGCACCGGACACCGCAGTGGCGCCGACGGCACCGCCGGCCGCCGCGAACGGGAAGGCCGCCGCCGCGAACGGGCAGACCGCCGCCGGGCACGCCGCCCCGACCGCAGACGCTGGCTCGCCGCCGCCGGCTCCGGTTCCGCAGGACGCCCCGGCCCGGCCGGCCGCGGCGTCACCAGCGCCAAGCCCGGCCGTGCCTGCGGGCGCCCCGAGCCCGGCCGAAGGCACCGAAGTCAGCAGGCTGCGCGGCGCCGCGGCGCGGACCGCCACGAACATGGCGGCCAGCCTGACGGTGCCCACGGCCACCAGCGTCCGGGCGGTGCCCGCCAAGCTGCTTGTCGACAACCGGATCGTCATCAATAACCACCTGCGGCGCGGTCGGGGCGGCAAGGTCTCGTTCACGCACCTGATCGCCTACGCGGTCGTGGCCGCGCTCAACGCCATGCCGGAAATGAACGACTCCTATACCGAGGAGAACGGCAAGCCCGCCATCGCCAAGCCGGATCACGTCAACCTCGGGCTGGCCATCGACGTGTCGACGGCCAACGGCGGCAGGCAGCTGCTGGTGCCGAACATCAAGGCCGCGGAAGAGATGGATTTCCGCCTGTTCTGGACGTCCTACCAGGACATCGTGCGCAAGGCGCGATCCGGCAAGCTCGCGGTCACCGATTTCGGTGGCACCACCGTCAGCGTCACCAACCCGGGCACGATCGGCACCGTCCACTCGGTGCCGCGGCTGATGCCCGGCCAGGGCGCCATCATCGGGGTCGGGGCGATGGAATACCCGGCCGCTTTCCAAGGCGCCTCCGAGGAGACCCTGGCCCAGCTGGCCATCAGCAAGTCGGTCACGCTGACCTCTACCTATGACCACCGGATCATCCAGGGCGCGCAGTCCGGGGAGTTCCTGCAGAAGCTGCACGATCTGCTGCTCGGCGCGGACGGCTTCTACGACGACATCTTCGCCGCGCTGCGGATCCCGTACGAGCCGGTCCGCTGGGTCAAGGACCTCCCCGCCGGGCACGAGGACGCGGTGGCCAGGTCCGGCCGGGTCCAAGAGCTGATCCACGCCTACCGGGTCCGCGGCCACCTGATGGCCGACACCAACCCGCTCGACGTCAGCCAGCGCAAGCACCCTGACCTGGACATCAACCAGCACGGCCTGACGCTGTGGGACCTGGAGCGCGACTTCCCCACCGGCGGCTTCGGCGGCCACTCGCGGATGAAGCTGCGGGACATCCTGGGCGTGCTGCGCGACTCGTACTGCCGCACCGTCGGCACCGAGTACATGCACATCCAGGATCCGGAAGAACGGCACTGGCTGCAGGACCGCATCGAGGTACCGCACGCCCGGGCCGAGCACGACGAGCAGATCCGCATCCTGTCCCGGCTCAA
>Ga0302326_10031023_pt1 | contig 10682 bp, 7 predicted proteins | sample Palsa_T0_3_FD_202264 | JGI IMG/M metagenome (GOLD analysis project Ga0302326, IMG submission 202264) | Peat permafrost microbial communities from Stordalen Mire near Abisko, Sweden - Palsa_T0_3 | ecosystem: Environmental > Terrestrial > Soil > Palsa > Peat permafrost | place: Sweden: Abisko...
TTACTTACCTACAAAAAAATGGTCAGCGAGCCGCGAATTATTTGCCGGATGGATGCTCCTGTCCTATAAAAAACCATGCTCATCATCTTCGGTAAAAGATAATTTTGAACCTAATCGTGTCGCGGATGAAAATCCCCGTACCTACTGGGTGGCCTCGACGAATACTTCAAATGAATGGCTCAGCATCGACCTTCAGGAAGAATGCACCCTTCGCGCTATTCAGGTTAACTATACGGACTACAAGTCAGGAATTTATGAAAGCGATGCGAGCGTGTACACGCAATTTAAACTCTATTCCTCGTCTGACTCTAAAACATGGCAATTGATCGCCGACCTGACAACCGAAAAGCGTCGTGACAGACCCAATGCCTATGTTGAATTGACGACGCCGACAAAAGCACGGTATGTAAAATATGTGCATGGTTACGTGGCGTCATCTCATCTTGCCATAAGTGATATTCGCGTTTTTGGAACCGGCGCTGGCCAAGCCCCGAAAACTCCGGACGGTTTCACAATTCGGCGCGACGCCGATACTCGCAATGCATTTATTTCATGGAATAAAGTTTCGGATGCCGTGGGGTACAACATCTTGTGGGGTATTAAAAAAGATAAGTTATACGAAACGTATCAGGTTTTTGCCGACCAGAAAACTTCGCTGGAGCTGCGTGCGTTGAACGTCGGTCAGGAGTATTACTTCGCCATTGAGGCGTTTAATCAAAATGGAGTCTCCTTAATGAGTGAGGTTAGTGCCATCCGTTAATCCCACTTATCATAAATATTAGTCAATCACGTTAACATCCTCCAGCATCGTCTCCGGTTGTTCAGTATAATGAGAGTAGCCGCAGAGTCCCGAAGCGGAGACTCTGCGGAGAAGGCGATGGGGTCTCCTTAATGAGTGAGGTTAGCGCCATCCACTAATCCCACTTATCATAAATATTAGTCAATCACATTAATACAAGATCCAGCAGCGTCTCCTGTCGTCCATAGTGAGAGTAGCCGCAGAGCCCCGAGGCGGAGACTCTGCGGAGAAGGAATACAATCCACTGAAAACCTTTTCCCCTTCCGTTTTTTCAGAAGCTTTCTCTATTGAGGTGGCTGCTCGGCGAGGTAAAGGGCCGTGACTTGACTACTGGTTAGCGCCATACGAAATATCCGCATGTCGTCTATGGCCCCAATGAACGTGTTAAGGGCAGTCGAGTAATTATACGTACTCGGCAACGTGTTGATTCGGCTGCAATAATATCCAATGGCTAATTTTGGATCTAATCCTGTGGTATCACTCAGGTTCAGCGCCATGCCCTTTAACCCATGATTCGTACCACCCAGGATCCAGTATTCAATCATTTTTCCGTCCACATAAAAAGTCTTCGTAGACGACCCTGAATCATACGTCATAACAAACTGATGCCACCCATCGATCAACAGGGTAAAGACTCCTTTCGACGATGTGGTGACCGCCGTATCATTCGTCACTGAATTCGCGTTGTAACTATTGATTGACGTTCGGGCCGTCGAAGTTGCCCGGTACTTTTGAAGAACGGTGTCTTGCGCGATTCTTCCGCCGAATCCAAATCGTCGCGGGTCGGGGTACACCCGGTTAGACGAGGCGAAGGTGATCACTCCCGGTTCCGTAGAAATGGTTGTGTCGCCGCCGATTTCAAAATAATATCCATTGCTGGCACTCATTCCTAAAATGCCGCGGCCGCCAAGCCCGTAATCAACGTCAATAATATTGATCCAAACGCTAAGGGTCATACTGGGAGGAATTAAATTTCCTCCGGCCAGTTCAACGATATCACCGGTTCCGCCTGCCAAGGCGCCCTGGAAATAACCTGCGTCATTCGCTACGCCATACCGATCAGTGGTATAGCTCAACTGGGCATACGTCGGCGCGGCATTTCCGGTCAGGTCCACAATATTTCCATTAAACTGCAGATACAAGACCTGATACGGTAACGTTTCCGCAGGGGGTGTGTCGATCCCTATTCCGATGGTTGTGAAACTAATGTCCGTCTCAGCCAATGAAAGTCCTCCGGTGGATCTCAAGTGAGGGTTAAGGCTAAGCGTAAGGTAAGCACCGGAAAGGAGACCCGCCGTGGCCGTCGGAACAATAGAGAGTGTGTTGGCCGTCACGACGTAGGTAATAGGAATATGACTTGTATCGTGTTTTAATGTAACGCTGTATTGGCTGACCGTGGTATAATCTACGTTCGCCGAAAAAACGGCCGTGATATTAAAATCAATAGGTACATTAACTGCATTGCCTGTTAGCAGATTGGACGTGCCGGCGGTCAGACCGGTCAGCGTAAAAGTCGTCGGAGTAGACGACGATTCTTCTTTTTTACACCCCGCCAAAGTGATGATCATCCCTAAACAGGATGTGATAAAAATTCTATACATTTTTTTATTCCAGTCAAAAGTAATACACTATCGCCAGAATGAACTTAATTCTGCGCAAGTATCAAATAGCCTGCCAAAGAAGAGAGTCGTCGACTCTGGAGACAAGGTTTGTTTGTTGGCGAAAAGGTGAATGCCTGATCCCTGCCATAGGAATTGGATGGCGAGTGGCGCATTATAAGTTGTGAGGGTGACTATCGCGATTGGAGCGTTAGCATGAGTGCCCCGCGAGAGACTGAAATAAAGGTAATGCCCCTCATTAGGGCTTTTTCTTCTTTGCCTGCTTCTTCTGATTGTCGGCTTGCACCATTTTCTTGTACCCACCCTTCAATTCTTTTTGGACCTCTTGAATTTTTCTCTCCATTGGCAATTCTTCGGGGGACTTTCCTGTGTTTTTCAATATAATTTCACGCACCGATTTTCCGACTGCTTGGTGTGTGCTTTCCAAATTGACTTGACCCCTTATATTGTGATTCTTAATGCGTTCTTCAGTTTGAGTAATCCTGAATAAATTGGCAGCAAGTTCTGTTCTCCCCATCCTATCTTGTAAATCCTTGCTTTGCCAATTTTGCATATTATATAATCCCATATACCCGGCGTTCGCGAATCTACCAAAGTCAGTTACTCCGGCTCTTGATGCCACAGACATCAGGGACTTATTGCCCTCCTTGATTTCGTCGCGGATAGTTAACCTTTCAAATTCATCCGATTTTTGAACAAGGATTTCAAACTTGCGAGTTTGTTCAATAAAATATATTTGTGCTTTAGCTACCTCCGGCTTCTTGGAGTCTGCATTCATTGCAGTTAGGTAGCATCCAAATCGACTTAATTTATAATCTTCAATCCCCTCCCTATCAACCCTGGTAAAGTTATCAAAGCAATCAATATTTAATGAAATACACGCCTTCATTGCCCGGTCAATTGCTTTTTTAAAAGCACTAATCTCACTATACCCAAGCATGGCCATCAAGTCAGATGCCCACCAATAGGTTAGACCATTCTCGTTTCTGAAATCTTCAAAATCCGGAGTATTTTCTATGGGTTGCACAGTGTCGGACATCAATCCAAAGATAAATAAAAAAGGGCTTGTTCAGCACCTTTTTTCGTCAGGTCTCAAGCCCTGGGGAGAATAGACACTTTCGAACGCCTATCCTTCGTCCATAAAATGGCTCAGATGCTGGTAAGCGGCTTCGGCAAAATTCGGAATTTGGGTCAGGTCGGCGTCCCACAGGTCGGCATTTTTGCATATTTCAGACACTGCTCCTTTCAACTCCCTGGCTTGCCACAGTTCATGAAAATATTCGGCCTGCTGATCCCGGATAAGATAGTGCTCTGCTTTTCTCCGGCCATAAAATTGACCGTCCTTTTTCTCAGATTTCATGAATAGCAGATAGGCGGCAAAGCCTTTAGCCATAAGGTCCGGAACTTTTCCGAACTTCTCCAGATACCGGAACAGTGTTGGAATGTTCCGCATTTTCATCTTCGCCGTTGACTGCACGGTGATATCCAACAGCCGGTGTTCGATAAACGGATTGCGAAAGCGGTCCAGAACAGATCGCCCAAATTCGGTATTGCTCGCAGCCGTTCCCGATGAGATCGTTGGCAGGATCTCAGTCAGCATTACTTTTTCAAGGAACGTACTCATCTCTTCATTTTCCATGCATTGGTGTACGGTGTCAAAACCTTTCAAAAAGCCCATGCAAGCGCCGATCGAATGGGTGCCATTGAGCAGTCGCAATTTCCGTTCGCTGTAGTCATCAATATTTTCGGCAACAATTACACCTTCGTCGGCTTCGGCAAAGGACAGAATATTTCTTACCCGTTCATTTCCCTGAATCGCCCAGAGCCGGTAAGGTTCGGTTTGGATAGCCATGGGATCGGACGCGGTCAGAGGGGAGGGCGAAGGTCGGGTTACGATGCGGTCGACCAATGAATTGCAAAAGAGTATTTTCTCGCTCAGCCACTCATAGAACCCGGCTTCCAGCGCATTGAAGTCGGCAAGGTGATGAACAATCTCTTTCAATGTATTCCCGTTGCGGGGAATAAGTTCCGTTGGAATAACTACGGTTATCGGGCTTCGCATTCCCAGTTTTTTAAAGCGTTCATACAGGAAGGCGGTAAGTTTGGCAGGAAAGGAAATCGGAGGAGATTGGAAGATGGATTCTGCTCTAAACAGAATACCTACTTCCGTAGTATTGGAAATGATGATTTGAAGGTTTGGGTTCTGCGCTTCATTGACTATTTCCGGCCAATGATCATTCGCCGATCGTATTCTTGAAATGGCGATGTTGATGAATTCTTCTTCTATTTTCTTCTTATGTATAATCCCACGAACGAAGGTCGTGAAGGTTGTATTTTGACTTGCAAAATCGGAGATCCCGACTTGGGTGGATTTTACGACCAGAATTCTGCCGTTAAAAATTCCTTGCTTGTTTGCTTTATCGATAAAGTAGTCCGGCAGGCCCCGCAATAAAATGCCGGCTCCGAATTGAATAACGCGCTCGGGCAGACCAGCGGGTTTTGAAAAAACAATCCGCATCAATATTTGAAAACTTTCCCCTCCGCCATTACCTCTTGCGTCTTTTCATCAAAGGTCACTTTGGATCCCGTTCTCACCGCTGCATTGGTCATGATGGTCGCTATGGAATGCGAATACCCGGCCTCTACCGGTGCATTGGGTTGACGGCGATTGCGCACGCATTCCATCCAGTTGCGCACATGATTGGATGTGAGAATATCCCCTCCTGTATTGGCTGAGGCTACTACCTTTACGGCGATGTCCGTCAGATTAACGTCAGGCAAAAGATTGGCCGTCATGTTCATGGCCTTGGCCATCTTCTCCTGCAGCCCTCCGGTGGGAGAAACTTTATTGGTGATCAGGTTCAATTCACCGCCGTTTGAATAATAAATTTCCGCGGGGTTCTCATCGCCATTGTGCATTCGCGAACTGAAGGTAACCTGGAAACCGCTGCCAGGATCACTTTCCGGACCATAGTCAAAAACCGCCGTTGTAGTGTCCCAGTTCTTGCGGCCGTCTTTCCACCAATAAACTCCTCCGTTGGCCACTACGCTGCGCGGATGTTGTAACCCGCTGAACCAATGCACCGTGTCAATTTGATGAGACATCCATTGGCCGGGCATGCCGGACGAATAGGGCCAGAACAAACGGTATTCCAAATGCTTGCGCGCGTCGAAAGGTTCCTTGGGGCGGTTCAGTAAAAAGCGTTTCCAGTCCGTATCTTCTTCTTTCATTTGTGCCACGAGAGCCGGTCTTCTCCACCGACCGGGTTGATTTACGTTCCACGTAAGTTCAACCATCGTAATCGGGCCGAACTTTCCCTGTTGAATAAATTCCGCCGCGGCCTGATAATTTTGTCCGCTTCTTCGTTGAGAACCTATCTGCACGATCTTGCCGGATTCCCTGATTGCCTTGAGCGCCGTACGGTTGTCGTCCATGGTCTCAGCAAATGGTTTTTCGGTGTACGTATCGCAGCCGGCCCTGACCGCGTCGATGGTATGCAAGGCATGCATAAAATCGGGGGAACTGATAAAAACGGCATTCAAATCCTTTACCCGATATAATTCATCGTTGTTGACGCAGGCCTGGATATCGTGCCCCATTTTTTCTTTGAGAAAAGCGTGACCCTCTTCTCTTCGTATCTTCCATATGTCGGATACGGCGACGATATCGAAATTCAATTCCTTGTCATGATAGCTGAACGCGGGAAATAAGGATTGCCGAAAGCGGTCAGAAAAACCGACGACTCCGACACGAACGCGGTCATTCGCGCCAAGAATACGGGCATAACTTTGAGCACTGAAGGCAGCAGCGCCCAACACTACGGTGGTGGATTGTTGGATAAATTTCCTTCTGGATGTTGTCATAGTGATTGTTAGTTGATCGTTGCTAGCACCGGATGTCGGTTTTGGGTAGAATCCTGGTTTTGATAGAAACCAACAACCACCAACTAACAACTATTTTATTTCTTTTATCTTAATACTTCTGAAAGACACTTGATTGCCATGATCTTGCAGGAGAATATGTCCCGCCGGTGACATGCCGAAATCGGGCCAGGATGCATATTTACTGCGTGCAACGAGCGCATAGTAGATAGGAGTGCCGCGTTGATATTCTACCACTTTATACCCGTTGAGCCAATGTTCAATGCGGTTATCCGGATAAACAATAATTCTTCCCTGATTCCATTCTCCTATTTTCTTTTGTCCGCGCGGAACTTTGATCGAGGGAATCAAATCATAGAGCGATGCCTGCGTGCGATTGCCAACTACCCCCAGCTTTGCGTCCGGGTGACGCTCATCATCGAGGATCTGATATTCCAGTCCAATGGCGGAACCGGCATTTTTTTCCTTTTCGGTTACAAAATATTTCACACCGCTGTTGGCGCCTTCCGTCAGCTTGAATTCGAATTGCAAATCAAAGGCACTGAATTGCTTTTGAGATATCACATCACCTCCGTTGGCCGATTCGGTACCGAGGGAAGAAAGGACCGTTAGCTCTCCGTCTTTAATTTCCCATCCCCTTTCCGGGAATTTATCCTTGTAAGCACCTCGCCATCCATCGGTCGTTTTGCCATCCCAGAGCAGAACGACGTTGTTCTTCTTTTCAGATTCGGATAGGGTATTGGGAATAAAATTGGCTACAAAAAGGGAATCCGGCGGCGATGGTATAAGCTTTTGCGTTTGAATTTGAATGTTTCTAAAGTGAACCTGTTGGCCTGCTTCCTCAGGCTTCGATACGGCATGAACTTGCAAAGCAATAAATCCCTGCATGGTAAGATCGTCGACCACCGAAGACGCTGCGATCCCGTTGATCCATGTGCGAATTACCGGCCCAATGCATTCGACCCTGACCTTGTTCCATTGTCCTTTGCGAAACACCTTTTTTGCAGAGGCATTGTATTCCATCGGGTATAGCCAATCCCTGCGCGCTTCATCGTAAAGCCCACCTGTCCAGGCGCGTGACGACGGATCAATTTCGACCTGATATCCATATACTCTCCCATTCAGGTATTCGGGTTTGCTTTCGCTCCGGATTTGTATTCCACTATTGGTGTTTCCGTCGACTTTAAATTCCAATTCGAGGATAAAATCTCCGTACGTTTTTTCCGTAGCTAAAAAAGAATTGGATGTATTGATCCGGGTTGTGCCGATAATCTCCTTGTCCTTAACTTCAAAGGTAGCCTGACCGTTCAACAGTTTCCAGCCTTCCAGGTTCTTTTCATTGAACAACTTTATCCATTGACCATGAACGGAACTTAAAGAGCAGATCAGAACGATACTAAAGGAGAGTATTTTCATAACGGGTTGCAATACTCAAACTCTGCATGTGGTCATTTTGAAACAGCGTTTGAAGGTAGAAAAAAAACAATACTTTTTTTGAATTCATAATGGAGGCGCAGAATTCTAAAACTCCAATGAGACACTTTCAATACCGACTCCCTGTTTGTTTTGCAAGTCGCTTTCCGCAATTCCGGGGCCAATGGATAACTGCAAGGTTTCCACGGCATTCATATCAAGTGATCCGGCGGCCGCACTTTCAAAATAATAATCCAGAAAGGAAGGGTAGGGCCTTGGCAACGAGACCAGTTTTACTTTTTTCAGATTGGCCAAAGCAAGCTCATAATTTCCTTTTTTAGGATCCACATCGATTACTCCACCATACGCCGAGCCATCATTCATTACCAGGGCTATCTGAAGTTTACACGGCCTTTCATTAAGTGCTCTGCCGTGAAAAACAATCTTTTTGGCAACGGAAAGATCTTGTTTTCTTCCCTGAAGCTTATGGATAAAACAATAGCGCATGGAGTAATCATAGATTTTGGCAGCGTCCTTATTTTCAGGGTCGCTGGCCAATAACTTCTCGACATTCACCTGCAACTCCGCTTTTCCGGGTATATCCGTCGGTAACAAGTGCGAATCCCGGTTCCACTGCCGCGATAACTCTTCGGCATCCGTCATGGCATCAAAGAGACAAATAGGTGTCGTCGGGGGGACAACGGTAACCCGGTAAGGATTCTCGTCGTAAAAATCCCAGTCGGTTGGCAAACCTTCTACAGCGGAAGGATAGGAACTATAAATGCCCTTTTCCTTTACACAGATATAGTATCGCAAGAATCCTTCCCGCAATAATTTCTCGGGAATACCGGCGGTGTACGAATATCCATTCCGTTTCTCCATTTTAATTACTTCGGGTCTGAATCCGGCCAGAACAATCAATTCCACCGACTCGGGCTCAGAGACAGAAATAACTTTAGCCTCGATCAAATGCGGCATGCCCATGGAAATTTCATTCTCCGGTTGATGAAGCACAAACGTTTTTTTAAGGGTGACGGGAGGGGCTACAAATTCCTTTAGTGTAATTATATTCCAATGATCCTCGCCGGTCAATTTTGTTGCGGTTCCTTTCTTAATCAGGAAATAGGTCCCCGGAGAAATGGTAAAGGTCTTCCCCTCAGCTTTGCCGGAAAACGCATTGCCCGTATTTAACCCTGTGATAGCGTAATTCTCGCCCAGGTCGTGGAGATCAACTGTCATTGTCCAGTTTCTCCAATTGATGACGGACACTTCCTTTTTAAGACTTGTTCTTCCAAACGGATCATTTACCCAAATGGCATCGGGCATGACTTCAAGCCGCCAAACACCGGGTCCCAGCTTATCGAGAAAATAGGCGCCCGACCCAGCATATTGAATTACCGGAGAGTTTCCAAAGCCTGCGATGTGTTCCAGTTTGTCCTGCGACGGTGGTATAGACGCCGTGTTGTTGGTATAATAGAATTTATTTTCAGAAGTCATTTCCGCCAGATCTTTCTCATAGCTAACCCGGAAATCATCAAACGAAGTATTCTGAGGATAGCTGCCAAACGATTTGTGCATTGGAATTTGGTGAAAGACTTCTCCGGCTATTTTCAGGCTCAGCGCTTTCTGTGGCGCATACGCCAGGTTCATGTAATGGGTGCTGTATTCGGTATTGGCATACGCTGTGTATGTGGGGTCATAGGCAAATTGAGTGGCAATCTGCATCCCGGCTTCCCGGAAACTTCGGGCCATGGCAGGGTAGATGTAGGAACGACCTACATCGGCGGCATCAAATTCATAGACTATCCTGGCGATCTTTTTGAATTTACTATTGGCCGCAAAGGGTATCGTATATTTATCCACATTGGGTAATAAATTACCTTTCTGTTCATGACGTGAAACCAATCCGGTCGGATACCATTGAAATGTTCCCCCCTGAATAGCCGCTTTAAAATAAGCGTCCTCCAGTTGAATACTATGGCTTATATTATAGAAGATGGGTTTTTTACATCCGGTACTCCGCATCGACTTGACCATGCCGTTGATAAATTCAGTAACTTTTTCGGGGGCTTCGTGGTGGTGAGGTTCGTTGCATACCTCGAACGCAATCAAATCAGGTTCCTCTTTGTAAGCAACTCCGGTGTAGCGGTTGACATGATTTAAGAACTGAAACAGGTATTTTTCCTGAGCCTTAATAGCGTCGGGATTGGTCAGGCAGTTGTCTTTGCCATACTTGGTAGAAAAGCCAGGTGTCTTTTCAGGGGGGTCCGGATACCCATCGGACCAATACGCAATGGGTGTGATCATGAATTTCATTCCCCGTTCTTTCATTTTTTTTATAGCATAATCCAGAAGCCTCAGATGATCGTTGTCGAGCAGGTTGCCCACGGTGTCGCTGATCTCGCAATCCCAGACGTGGACCCGGTAAAGATCAAAGCCGAGACGCGCAAAGTGATATACGTCATCGTCAATCGTTTTCTCCAGCGAAACATTTAATTGCTTTGCCGCACGATAGGCGTAGGCAAACGGAACGGTGTAGTTTACGCCGAAAGCATGAACTTCCGCGTTCGAGCCACTCCACCGGATCACTCCGTTTTTATCGACATAGGCGGTGACGTTGGAAGAGGTCTGCCCTTGTGCGGCCCCGATACAGGATGCCACTATTGCGATAATGAAGCCAGAAATAAAAAAGACATTTCGAAAATAATGCAGGATAAGGTTTCGTGGTTGCCATAACGCTTTATAAACACGTGTTTCCATAGAGGTTAATTTCAGTATCTCAAACGAAGATAGCCTTTTGATGTAAGGAATCCAGCAGCCTTATCTGGCGAGGCAGGAGGCTGGCGATTCCGATCTGAAAGATGAGTTGTAGTCGTTGTCATTCTGGAAGGTGTTTTCCGTTCATCCATTCCAATAACTCTACACACCTGTTTTTATTCATTTTGTGTAAAAATATCACCTAAAATGGG
>Ga0302326_10031024_pt1 | contig 10682 bp, 10 predicted proteins | sample Palsa_T0_3_FD_202264 | JGI IMG/M metagenome (GOLD analysis project Ga0302326, IMG submission 202264) | Peat permafrost microbial communities from Stordalen Mire near Abisko, Sweden - Palsa_T0_3 | ecosystem: Environmental > Terrestrial > Soil > Palsa > Peat permafrost | place: Sweden: Abisko...
AGGCCGGTCGTTCCGTGGCAACGCTCCGGACGCACGCGCAACAAATCAACGAGCGGCTGGGGGTCCACGGCCGCGCGGCAGCGATCGCTCGTGGCCGCGAACTCGGTTTGATCTAGGGCTCAAAAAGCCCGTGGATAGGGCGTTTACGGCGCGCTTCATACGATATGATGAGGCGAGGGAGGGTCAGCGTAGGCTACGGTAGGTGCGTCACCACACCACCGCTAGGAGTCACTCTTGCTTACCGTCGTCACCTTGGCCATGTCTCTTATGCTCCCGTTCTTTGCTTCCGGCTCAAGTTCGGCGGTCAACATGGTATCTGCAGATCCAATCACATGTCCGGTCGATTCGGACGGCGTCACCCCCCCGACATGCGGTTAACCGCGTTAGCGAGGCCAATCATGATTCAGTCTGACGAATTGGCTCACGAAGCATCGCTCTTTCTCGGAGCGTGTTCAGGTATCGAAGCAACGCAGCAACACGCAGCGCTCGGCGATCTCGCCGTTCGCCGGGTCGTCTCGGCACTCTATGACGGAGACGTCGACCGGCTCGAACGCTGGTACCGTTTGCAGCGCGATGAGCGTCCCGACGTGATGGCGGATATCTTGCACGCCGCGTGTCACGCCGTCGCACTCGGATTCGAACGCGATGATCCGGCGCGGCTTGGTGAGGCGCTGTGGGCACTTGAGATCATGGAGTGTGAGGTTGCACAGCCGACCGAGCGTCGCACGTGCTGCCACAATCATCCGCTGGGCGTAAGCATCAAATTTCAACAGTCGGCGTAGCGCGCCAAGACATCTTGGGAGTCCTACTGGGTGTGGGCAAGTAGAAAGCCGGCGATTTCGCCGGCTTTTTCTTATTTGTGCAAAGAGCCTTGACGGGTCGCCCCGGGGTGTGGTACAACTCGCGGACAGTGTCAGCGTTTGCTCGGCTCCTCGTCGTCGTTACCATTCTTCTTGAGCTCCTTCCGGAGCGGCGAGAAGCTTTGACGTAACCGAACGAAGGTTCGACCCTTACGCAAAGCCCCTCGCCGCAACTAGCGGCGAGGGGCTTTTCTTTATCACAGGAGAGCAGTTCGACCATGGAAACCCAGCCGACCGCCTTCGAGATCGCACAACGCGAGTTGCGCGCCCAAGAAACGGTAGCCGTCCCGAGCCCCCTCGACGAAGCGTTCACCATGCAAACACGCCCGTCGACCATCGAAACGTGGCTCGGCGATCGGCACGCCGCGGGAGAATAATGTGAAAGCCTACTACGACGCCGATATCGACCGCAGCGCGCTCGACGGCAAGACGATCGCCGTGATCGGTTACGGCAGCCAGGGTCGCGCGCACGCGCTGAATTTGCGTGACTCGGGCTGCGATGTCGTGGTCGGCTTGCGCACGGGTTCGGCTTCGGCTGAGGCAGCGCGCCGGGACGGCATCGAAACCGCGACGATCGCGGATGCCGTCGGTCGCGCGCAGATCGTCATGATGCTCATTCCCGATGAGGAACAGCCGGCGACCTACTTGCGCGAGATCGTCGACCACCTGCGCCCGGATGCGGCGCTGGCGTTCGCGCACGGTTTCGGCATTCACTTCGGCACGATTTCGCCGCCCAAAGGCAACGATGTCTTCATGGTTGCACCCAAAGGCCCCGGACGTTTGGTCCGCAGCGAATATGAGGCCGGGCGCGGCGTGCCGTGTCTCGTCGCAGTCGCGCAAGATCCGACCGGCACGGCGCGGCGAACGGGATTCGCCTACGCGCGAGCGATCGGCGGCGGACGCGCGGGCGTGCTCGAAACGACATTTAAAGAAGAGACCGAAACGGATTTGTTCGGCGAGCAAGCCGTGTTGTGCGGCGGCGTCTCAGCCTTGATCACCGCCGGTTTCGAAACGCTCGTAAACGCCGGCTATGCACCGGAAATGGCATACTTCGAATGCCTGCACGAGATGAAGCTCATCATCGACCTGATGTACGAACGCGGAATCGAAGGCATGCGTAACGCCATCAGCAACACGGCCAAGTACGGCGACTATACCCGCGGCCCGCGCATCGTTACCGACGAAACGCGGGCCGCGATGCGTACGATCCTCAGCGAGATCCAATCGGGCGAGTTCGCCCGGCAGTGGGTCGCCGAGCACGCTGCCGGCAAGCCGTCGTTCAACGCGTTTCGCGAACAGGCGTCGGCGCATCAAGTCGAAGAGGTCGGCGCGCGCTTACGCACGCTCATGCCGTGGCTGCGCGATGCAGCCGGAGAACGGGTCGGATAGCATGTCGATGACCGGCGCGGAAGCGGTGCTTTCCGCGCTCGAACGTGAAGGCGTCGACGTAATGTTCGGGTACCCGGGCGGTGCGATCATGCCGCTGTATGACGCGCTTTACGGGCACGCGGTTCGTCACGTGCTCGTTCGTCACGAAGCTGCCGCGGTTTTTGCCGCCAGCGGTTATGCGCGCACGAGCGGTCGCGTCGGCGTCTGCTGCGCGACATCGGGGCCGGGCGCGACCAATCTCGTCACCGGTCTGCTCGACGCGTTGATGGATAGCGTGCCGCTTGTCGCGATCACGGGACAAGTGCGTAGCGCCCTCATGGGCACCGACGGCTTTCAAGAAGCCGATGTGTGCGCGATAACGCAAACCGCGACCAAACGCAACGTGCTCGTGCGCGATGCCGGCCGCATCGGCGACGCCATCGCCGAAGCGTTTGCGCTCGCGCGTAACGGACGGCCCGGGCCGGTCTTGATCGATATTCCGAGCGACGTCCTCAAGACACTTGTGCCGCGCACGTCCGGTCCGCGTTCCATTGTGGCTGCGCGAAGTGGCCCCGTGGCACAACCTTCCGCCATCGCCGAGGCGATCGCGCTTCTGCGCGATGCAAAGCGGCCGGTCACGATCATCGGCGGGGGCGTGCGCAGCGGCGAAGCGGTCCATGCGTACCGCCGATTCGCCGAACTCGCCGGTACGCCGCACACGGCCACGATCAATGCGCTCGGCGCCGCGCAAGCCGGTGACCCGACGTTCCTCGGTATGGTCGGCATGCATGGAACGAAGGCCGCCAATCGCGCGGTCCAAACCGCCGACGTAATTTTCGCGTTAGGCATGCGTTTCGACGACCGCGTAACGGGACGCCCCGACCGCTTCGCAAGCGGTGCGAAGATCATCCACGCTGATATCGATGCGACGGAGTTCGATAAGATCATTCGGACGACGGTAACGTTGCACGGCGATCTCGACGTAACGCTCACTGCACTCTGCACCGAGCTGTGCCGCGCACCCGTGCCGCGCTTTGACGCGTGGGCCGAGCAGGCGCGCGCGCTGGGCGGCCCGCTGCCGAGCGATCGGGTCGACGGCTTAGCCGCGACCGACGTCCTCGACCGTTTTTTTGCAGCAATACCGCGCGATTCCATCGTGATGACCGATGTCGGCCAACATCAAATGTGGGCGGCGCAGCGTGCCCGGCCGGCGCATCCGCGCAACTATGCAACGTCGGCGGGGCTGGGCGCGATGGGCTTCGGTTTTCCCGCTGCAATCGGCGCGCGCTTTGCCAATCCGGAGAAACCGGTTTTTGCGATTGTCGGTGATGGTGGTTTTCAAATGTCGTTCGCGGAATTTGCGACGCTCAAGCGTTACGGAACCGACGTTCGCGTACTGCTCATCGATAACCGCAACCTCGGGATGGTTCGTCAGTGGCAAGAGCTGTTTTACGACGAGCGCTATTCGGCAACGAACCTGAGCGACAATCCGGACTTCGTCGCAATCGCGCACGCCTTCGGTGTTTCGGCAGCCCGTGTTACAGATACCGATGACCTCGGCGCCGCGATGGACAACTTCATCAACCGGCCGGGGCCCGCGCTCTTACACTGCGCGTGCTATCCGGCGGAAAACGTCTGGCCGATGATTCCGGCCGGAATGACACCCGACGAACTGATGGAGGCGCGCGCGTGATGTACGAAGGTGACGTGCGCGACTCGCGCTGCATCGCGCGGATCATCAATCTCGCCTATCGCTTTAACTGTGCGCCGACGTTGATCGACGCCCAAGCGGCGGCGCACGCGACGCGTCTGCGTATCGCCTTTAGCGGTGCACCCGATGCAATCGTTCGGCTGATCGCGCAAATCGGCAAAATCGTGGCCGACGAGGCGTTTGCATGAGCGCACGCACCACGCTCCGACTTCGACTCCTCCTTACGGGCCTGCCACCGTAGTCGATTCGTCGCGTGCCTCGGTATCGCTATCCGAAGCCCTCGATCGAACCGATCGAGGGCTTTCTCATCAACCGCTCGGGAGACCACATGGAACACATCGCACTTTTCGATACGACCCTCCGCGACGGCGAACAATCGCCGGGCGCAACGATGAATGCCCGGGCGCGACTGCGGATCGCGCATTTGCTCGCGCAGGCCGGTGTCGATTGCATCGAGGCGGGTTTCCCGGCAGCGTCGGCGGCAATCGAGAGCAGCATGGCTACGATCGCACGCGGTGTCCGCGGCGTGCGGATCGCAGCGCTCGCGCGCTGTGTCGACAACGACATCGACATCGCCGGGCGAGCACTGCGTCGGGCTGAACTGCCGCGTATCCACGTGTTCCTGGCAACCTCTGATTTACATTTGGAAAAGAAGCTCCGAATTACGCGAACGCAAGCCATTGAGCGCATTCGCGCGGGCGTCGCGCGGGCACGGCGGTTGTGCGACGATGTGGAGTTTTCAGCCGAAGATGCATCGCGCAGCGACCGTGCCTTCTTGATCGAAGTGTTCTCGGCGGCGATTGCTGCCGGCGCGCGGACCATCAACGTTCCCGACACCGTCGGCTACGCCACGCCGGCCGACATGTACGAATTAATGGCGTATCTCCGTGAAAATGTTGCGGGCAGCGAGCAGGCGGTCTGGAGCGTGCACACCCACGACGACCTGGGCATGGCGACCGCGAACGCCTGCGCGGCAATCGATGCCGGGGCTCGTCAGGTCGAGTGCACGATCAACGGCATCGGCGAGCGCGCCGGAAACTGTGCCCTCGAAGAGATCGCAGCCGTGCTCTTCGTCCGTCCCGACCGCTATCCATATACAAGCAGCGTGCGCATGGAGAAACTAGCCGAGCTTTCACGGGCCGTCGCACACGCGACGCGCATGCCGGTACAAAAGAACAAGGCCGTCGTCGGCGCAAACGCATTCGCGCACGAGTCCGGCATCCATCAGGACGGCATGCTCAAGGATCGTCGGACGTACGAAATTCTCGATGCGAGCGCCGTTGGCGCGCGCGCACGTTTTTCGATCGGCCGAAACTCCGGACGCCACGCGGTTATCGCACGCGCCCAGGAAATCGGCATCGATATCGACGCCGGGGGCATGCCCGCCTTCGTCGCTGCAGTCGCCGACATCGCCCAATCGCGGATCGTCGTGTCCGACGCCGATCTCATTGCCATCGCCGCTCGTATCCGAGGAGTTGCACGTGAACCGATCGCTCTTTGATAAAGTCTGGGAAACACATGTCGTCGAAGAATTGCCCGGCGGCAATGCGCTCGTCTTCATGGATCTCGTCGTTGCGCACGAGATAACGACGCCGCAAGGCGCCATCGCCATCGAAAAAGAGTTCGGCGACCGGCTCTACGACCCCGCGCGCATCGTCGCGATGAACGATCACGTATCGCCCGCCAAAGATACGGCGACCGCGATTCAAGCGCAGGTCCTGCGCACATGGGCGAAACGCCACGAACTCACGCTTTACGATATCGGTGACGGCGGCATCTGTCACGTCATCGTGCCCGAGCGCGGACACGTCACGCCGGGTATGACCGTGTGCTGCGGCGACAGCCACACCTGCACGCTCGGTGCATTCGGCGCCTTCGCACTCGGTATCGGCACAACGGCGCAAGCCGGCGCGATGCTGGCGGGCTGCCTCATCCTGCAACGGCCGGCTGTGATGCGCGTCGACGTCAAGGGACTCTTGCCCGCCGATGCAACCGCCAAGGATCTGGCGCTTGCCGTGATCGGTGAAATCGGTTTTCGCGGCGGCACGGGCTACGTTCTTGAGTACACGGGCTCGGCGATTCGCGCCCTGTCGATGGAAGGCCGCATGACGCTGTGTAACATGGCAATTGAAGCCGGCGCAACAAGCGGTATCATCGCCGCCGATGAAACCACGATTGCGTATCTGGCGGCGACACAACTCGCTCCGTTCGGCTACCGCTGCGAACGTGCGGACTCGAACGCGCACTACGAACGAACGGTGACGATCGATGCATCGCAGATACGCCCGACCGTTTCCTGGGGCACCAATCCCGGCGAAGCATCGCCGGTAGACGGCTGCGTTCCCGACGATGCGCCGGCGGAGTCGCTGGCCTATATGGACGTCTTCCCGGGACAACGGATGAGCAGCATCGCGATCGATCAGGCGTTCATTGGATCGTGTACCAACGCACGCATCTCCGACTTGCGCGCCGCCGCTGCCGTCATGCGCGGCATGCGCGTGCGGGTACCGACAATCGTCACACCCGGCTCGCAAGCCGTTCGCCGGCAAGCCGAGCGCGAAGGGCTGCATGACATCTTCCAAGACGCCGGCGCATTGTGGACGCACTCATCGTGCGGCCCGTGCTTAGGCATGTCGATGGGTGTGCTGGCGCCCGGCATGCGCTGCATCTCGTCGAGCAATCGCAATTTCCCGGGCCGCATGGGCGACGGAGGGCGTGTCCATTTGGCTTCGCCGGCCGTCGTTGCCGCCAGCGCCATCATGGGCCGGATTGCATCGCCGCTTGAACTCGCTGCGCGCGAAGCGGTGACGGCATGATCGTGCGCGGATCCGTCCTTGCTATCGACCGCCCAAACATCGATACCGATCAGATCATTCCCGCGCGTTTTCTCACCGGCATCGATGAAAGCGGCCTGGGTGCGCAGTGTATGTCCGGCATGCCGGACGGTCCGGCGCAGCTAGCACGTGTACCGGATGCGACGATCCTGGTCGTCGGACAGAACTTCGGCTGCGGTTCATCGCGCGAGCACGCCGCTTGGGCATTGCGCGATCGCGGCTTTCGCGCCGTGATCGCGCCGAGCTTCGCGCGCATTTTTCTCGAGAACGCCTACAATAACGCGCTCGTTCCCGTCACGATCGACGCCGCGCTTCTGCCGCAATTCGTCGCCGCGACGAATGCGACGATCGACGTTGAGAACGAAACCGTGAGCATCGATGGCGGAGCCCCGATCGCCTTCGCCCTCGACCCGCTGCGCAAGGCCTTTATCACGGGTGGCGGATTCTTGCCGTACCTCGCCAGCAAAATACCGGTCGTGCGCGCTTGGGACATCGCATGGCACAAATAGCCGTACTGGCCGGCGACGGGATCGGCCCCGAAGTTACCGCCGCCGCACAGCGCGTTCTCGCCGCGGTCCTGCCGGAAATCGCGTTCGTGCCGACACCGGTCGGAGCAGCGGCGATTGCATCGCACGGGACTGCGCTGCCCGATGAAACCCTCGCTCTCTGCGATGCGTCGGATGCCATTCTTTTTGGAGCCGTCGGCGGATCGTTCGCAAATATTTCACCCGAAAAGCGGCCCGAGGCAGGATTGCTGCGTTTACGAAAGCACTTCGGCCTCTTCGCGAACGTCCGTCCCGCGCGCGTGTATCCCGGACTTGAATCGCTATCGCCGCTGCGCGATCATCTTGCGCGCGGCGTGGATATGGTCATCGTCCGCGAACTCACCGGCGGTCTTTACTTCGGTCAGAAATCGCTCGAACGCGAAAACGGCGTCATGACTGCGCGCGAAACACTCACCTACAATGAGAATGAAATCGCGCGCGTGGTGCGCTTTGCCTTCGAACTTGCGCGACAACGGCGCGGCAAGCTGACGTCCGTCGATAAAGCCAACGTCATGATAAGTTCGCAACTGTGGCACCGCGTAGTTGACGACATTGCCGGGGAATTCCCGGATGTCACGGTCAGCCATCTGCTCGTCGACAACGCGGCAATGCAACTCGTACGCGCCCCGGCCCAATTCGACGTGATCGTCACCGAAAATATGTTTGGTGATATTTTGTCCGATGAGGCCGCCATGCTGACGGGCTCGATCGGCACGGCACCGAGCGCGAGCCTGACGACGACGAGCGGCGGTCGCGCTTTTGGTTTATACGAGCCGATCGCGGGCACGGCCCCCGATATCGCCGGACGTGATATCGCCAACCCCGTCGGTGCAATTCTTTCGGCGGCAATGCTCTGCCGGTTCTCGCTCGGCGATGCCGCTGCCGCGAACCAGATCACGCGCGCGGTCGGGGAAACCCTCGCCGCCGGGCCGTACACGGCCGACCTTGCCGCGCCCGGAACCACGGCGGTCGGCACTCGAGCGTTTACCGATGCCGTCCTCGAGCGCCTAGGAAAACTCGCAGTCGCCGGCTAGGCAGCTGAGCCACCAAAGACCTTGACGAGAAGCTTCGGATAAGGCATAACAAACATAGTTATTAGGCATTCCTAATATATTAGGTAGGTGTGACTATGTTTCGGGCTCTTGCTGCCTCCGGAAGGCACGCCTTCGCTCTGCTCGCCATCGTCGCGCTTCTTGCATCGGGGACCGCGGCGTTTGCCGCCGAGGACTCGTCGGCGGCCGGCGTGGTGTTATCGAGCGACGGCATCGCGATTGCGGGCGCAGCAGTGACGCTGTCCGGCAACGGACCCTCGATCTCGGCGGTCAGCGACCGGCACGGTGCGTTCACCTTCGCCCACGTGGCAGCGGGAACGTATTCGCTCGGCGTGAGGGCGCCGGGCTACAATCCGATCGGCTCGCAGACAATCCAAATCGCAACCTCCGCCAAGATCACGATCGACTTGCGCCTGCCGCGCGCGCAAGCATCGTCGCTCACTATTATCGGAACGGCCCGCACGAACGGGGCGCAAACGATCTCGACTTTGCCGGCGCCGGAGCTCGACATCTCGATGCAGCCGTACGCGCAGCACGGCGAGACGCGCGTGAGCGACATTCTCGGCGACCAGCTCTCCACCACGGTGATCCCGGTCATCGGCGGCGGCCTCAACGCACCCGCGGTCGTGTCGTTGCGCGGGCCCGATCCAAGTGAAACGCTCGTCGACATTGACGGCCATCAAGTCAACAACGGCAGCACCGGCGACTTCGATCTCTCGTTACTCGATCCGGCGGATCTGACGAGCACGCAAGTCTTGTACGGCATTGCGCCCTCATCGTTGTTTGGACCGAACACCCTGGGCGGCGCGCTCAACGTGCGCACGCTCGAGCCGACGGCGCAAACAAACGTGCTCGAACGTTTTACCGGCGGAAGCTTCGGCACATTCGGTGAGACGCTGCAAGCGACGGGAACCGTGAACCGCCTCGGATACGCCTTCTCGTTTCATCGTCTGACATCGGGCGGCGACCAGCACAACACGGCGTTTCCGACCGGCGACGGCGGCACGGCACCGGTCGGTGATTCGCTCGATGCGACCTCGATCATTGCCAAGCTGCGCTATTCGCTGTGGAACGGGGCGGGATTCGTCGGCGTCTCCGTCCGTGACCAAGCCGTCTTTCGCGACATCTCGTCAACGCTGTCATCCGTCGAGCCGGGCGCGGGCGCGAACGGCACGGACCTCTACTCAAACTTCTCCGGGACATCGGTTCTCTCGCACAACGCGGCTTATAATTTCGATGCGCAAGCGCCGCTAGGCCCGCGCAATGCCGCCGGATACTATCTCACCTCGGTCCTTTTTCGGCACCAAACGTCGATTGTCGACCAGACCGTCAACGGTCCCGGCGCCGCGACGTCGCCGTATCTCTACAACGATCGCGACGTGATCGCCGACGACACACTCGAGGTCGATCACCTTCTTCCGCACGGCCTGCTTTCGCTGCGGTACGCGCTGACGAATGAAAACCTCACCACCAACTTCATTCCCGGCGTCGTGTTCGCCGATTCGGGATTGCGCATCGCCGAAGACGTCGCGTCGCTTACGCCGGGCCAAGACGGCACGGTCCGCCTGCTCGACGATGCGTCGGGGTCAGGGATCTCGACCCAGCAACTCGCACAAACCCAGCATTCGCTGGGAATGCGCTACGCGCTCGAACCGAGCGCCCACCTTCACTTTACGTTCGCCGGATACTACAGCGCATTTAGCACGTTCGGCCACAGTATCGATCCGCGTTTTGGATTTGTTTGGACGCCGAAGGCCGACAGCGCATTTCGCTTTTCGGTCGGCTCGACGTTTCAATCGCCGCAGCTTCCGACGTTTCTTGTACCGGCCACATTGCCGGCGCCCGTCGACGGTTTTGTCAGCATCGGCAACCCGAATGCCACCGCGGAACGCGCGACATCCTACGATCTGGGCTACGATCATCGCTTCGTCATCAATCATCTGAACCTTCGGCTCGGCGGCGACGTGTACCGAACGGATCTGCACAACGGCGTCGCGACCTTCTTCTCGGCCACGCAGTGTCAGCCGGGCATCGACTACGGAAACACTCCGCCGTGCTTAAGCTTCCCGGTCAACGTCACCCAAGAAGTGTATACGGGTCTCGAACTGCACGGCAATATCGCCTTCACCCAGCACGACGTCCTGCGTCTGGGATACGATATTGACAGCGTGTACACTCAAGCGTACCCGGCCGCGGCGGCCGACGATACGCCGCTGCACGAGCAATCGCTTGGAGTTCCGTTGCACAAGATGACGCTCGACTTCGCGCACGACTCCGGCAGAGGAATCGGCTATTATGCCGGCCTTCGTTAC
>Ga0302326_10031026_pt1 | contig 10681 bp, 12 predicted proteins | sample Palsa_T0_3_FD_202264 | JGI IMG/M metagenome (GOLD analysis project Ga0302326, IMG submission 202264) | Peat permafrost microbial communities from Stordalen Mire near Abisko, Sweden - Palsa_T0_3 | ecosystem: Environmental > Terrestrial > Soil > Palsa > Peat permafrost | place: Sweden: Abisko...
CCCGGGCCGTTGAGTTCGGACCAAGTCAATTAATCCGCCGAGTGAGTAACAGACTCCTTACTAATCTCCTCCGAAATCCACTCCCGTATAATCAAATCAACCCGAAGACTTGGGCTGCGAATGTTACACAAACCTCAATTAGATGCCATCCCAAGTAGCGCGCTGCAGGTTGAGCGAGGGTCTCTGCCGATCCTTCCTGTTCAGTCGGTTAGGAGTCAGGTGGTAGCTGCGGCCTGCAGACCACGCACACTGACCGGGAATTAATTAGCTTCGGCCGCGGTAGTAGACCTCATTACGGTCGAGAAGGTAGGACAAGTCAAATGACAGCGACCGGAATCCTTGCTCTGCGCTTCTTATTTGCGAAGAGTGATTGGAGAGGAGACACCGCCATTTTAGTCCAACTTTATTGCCGAAGCGATCAGATGTTACTAGGTGCGCGCATGGACTTGGCGGCCTTTGCGTCACAATATGCAGCCCCCCGCAAATATTTTACTCTACTTCGTTTATTTTGATAAACCCCATCCAATGAAAAGGTCACGACCCTCAAAACGGCTTTTTTTCCTTTGTTCAATGTTTGGAAAGCCTAATTGGCGTACAGATAACCTTTTTCGTTATCCTTGGTTTGCAGCGAGATTCCACTGGACCACCAGCCTTATACAGTGGGAAATTAAATCTGGCACTTTGTCGCGGCAGGCTTGCCGAAATTACCGATACAGATGAAATATCAAGAAATTGAAGACCCGACTTGGGGACAAGGACCCGCGGAATTGGGCCGACATTTGTCAATGCATACTTCGCATTGTTTATGCTCAAAATTTGGCCTCAGCGTAAACCGGAAACGAACCCGGCCAACCGGCTCAACATTGACGCTGAATTTACCAATGTCTGAAATTAAGGGTCACAGGTCCCAGGAACCGCTGCAGGGTCCCTGTTGTGAGTTGTGATGCGCAACCTTGATTCGCAAGTCAAGCCAGTTCGAGATTAAGTGCAATAGCACTGCCTCCGCACGGGCCGCTATTTGGTGCGACGATTGAGATCGGCAGGTTTCGTGGCCGACTTGAATGGGCAAAGGTTTGTCCGTGATTAAGTTTCGCGGTCGATACGGTTATGTGAGGCTACTCCTGATTCGACTTCCGTCGTTGCACAGACGGTTATTCGAATTGCGGTATGGTCTAATCTATGCGATGGGATCTTCTCGATCGTCCCGGCCATCTATAACTGAGCGCAAGTACTTCAAATTGAAACAATTTTGTAAATAAAAGTGACACACGGGTTCGTGATTTCCCAAACGCAGTTAAGAGGCGAGGAGATTGGAAGCGACAATCATTCATCAAATTTAAAATTCTATTTCCGAGGTATCCTTGCCTTGGTTCAGCAATGCTGCCTCGGACCACTTGGTCTAGATCTCCATCTCATCTCATGCAACTAAATTCAGCGCATCAGTGCGTGTTTCAGGTTTAAATAAGGAAATTACCGGTTGTAATAACCAGACGCCGGGGTCCGTTTTGAAGCCTGAAAGCTTTGACACTCGAATATTCCTCCCCGATATCCCACCTCACAAATTGTCATAATTAAGATCTCCGACTTGCATAAGCGCTCCCGCTCCTATTTAAGATGAACCGGGTCATAATGTGATTTGATCGGCAGAGAACAAAGGAAATTAAACACCAAACCCCCACCACCACCGAAGGCGCGGCTAACACTGCCGCCTCCGTTGTTTGTTCGCGCTCCCGGGCCACTGTCCAGGTGGATCGGGGCGTCGATAATTAAAGCAGAGCCAAGGTTTTAAGATTGATTGTAGCACAATGGCTCTGGCTCGGAGCCTGTTCTTCTTCATGTGTCTGATCATATGACCCGGAACAGTTAAGAGATGTGTGTTGGTGCGTGCGGGAGTGTGTTTACATGCACCTCGTCGCCGATCAGTTGATGAGTTCACGAAAAAGCGAAAAAGAGAAAAGGCTCTGTGCGGTCCGTTTGCTGTCATCCCGTCACGAGCCGGATCACAGGGGATTGAGTTGGACACACAGGCACCTGTGGACGATCGGCTTACCGCTGCTGCACGCCCTGCTGGCCAATGTTGCAAGAGCTTAATGGTATTAATAGCATACGGATCACTGCGACGTACTGTCTATCGAACCTTGCGGACGTGATCTCGGACGCTTGGCAAATTAAGTAATCCTGCCAGGCAAAGGGATGTCTTGCCTTGTTCGGCGGTGACGGGCCGTTTTCGACTGTTACCCAAAGGGTTGCACGGGCGCAATTTCTACGGTATCGTACATGTATGAACGCCCCCAACCTTAAATTTATTGTCTATATAGTAACTTTAGAATACCCGGGGTGCTGCAGCTGCTCGAAGCAGTGATTGTTAAAAGCATACGCAATACTGGAAAAGTTACGAGATGCCCGTCCCGCCCGTCACCTCCTGGATACCAATTTTTGTTCGTCTTTTGGCGCATCTGCGCTTGCCGCTCTGACATCGGGTCCTGGGAAGTTTATTGATCCCCAATTCTCGCTATTCTCCATGGAGGCGGGAGACGATGAGGAAGATTCTATTTCTGGAGGTACTGGTCAAGTTGAAGTTTTATAACGGTTTTTCTTAGGTGAACAACAAGATGATAAAGACCAATATCCCGATGAGCCAAGCAGCCCGGACTTGCTGAAAAGAACTCGCCCCTCGCGTGCCTGCGATTTGTGTAGAAAGAAAAAGGTTGGCAATCGATCTGACTAAATTGGTTGACTAATGCGTATTCTAGGTCAAGTGCGAAGGAAATCCATGCACGAACTGCAGCAACCATAAGACGAAATGTACCTTCAACATGCAGAATCGCAAACGGCCGCCCCGCAAAGATCACAAGTGGATCGCACGGTTCGAGGCGCGAGTGCAGCGCCTGGAAACTCGTTTCGCGAAGGAAGCACCGGAGGCATGGGCGGCTTTCAAAGCTGAGGAAGGTGGATCTCCGGGACACATAAGGAGGCATTCGAGAGGGAAAAGGTCTGAAGTTGAACCTGAACAAACGACTCAAACCATGCCGGTTGGGGGACTTTTCCTTGCCGAAGGGAACGAGGTTGGCGCTTATCTCGGTAACCCAAACAGAGAATCATATTTATTATTAGGACCCACGTCACCTTGGGACTTTTTACACAAGACGCGCTCTTATGCGAGACGGGCTTTACAAGTGGGCATTCCCACAACACCTCTACTATATTTAAGCATTAATGCATATCAATCTGGGCTTTCCAATACTCTTCAGCCGTCTCACTACACCCCTATCACAAAGGAGGATTCGACGCGTTATATTGATAGTAAGCCATCCACAAATTTCTTCATTCACTAATTTTCAGCTTGGTTCACGTACGCCAAGTCTGTACATGGTTATCTTCATCAACCGACCTTCGATATAACAGCGGCTGCAGTTCAGCCACCTGGCCCTCAGGTATCCTGGGAAGCCAAATGCCTATGCCATGCGGTCATGGGTTTGGGGGCATGGGTGCTCGGAGAAACTCAACGCTGTGTCCAGTTTCTTCAGATTGCTTGGTCGTCATTCTCCTCGAGCGTTTTCACATCTCAAAGTTTACAAGCGGTGCAGTGTGCGCATTTACTCGTGTGTATTTCTTAATATGAGTCTAATGAGAAGGCATATCTTCTGTCAATGGTAGGACGGCATGGAGTTGCATATGGGTTGCTTGGACACGGTATCAGGTGTGCCTCCTACTCCTCTGAAGTGCTCATTGCAAGACTAATGCTCGCAAACGGAATGTTTCGAGACAAAAACGTTGAAAGGATTGACGGTGTTGCCTTGAACGCAATCGAGATCGAAGAGCGGCGGCGCACCTTTTGGGGAGTATATCACCTCGACGCAGTTTTGTCACTCATGCTGGGGAGGCCACCGTCTTTCTCGGAGTCTGATATTGCTTGCGATTCACCTTTGTCGATTGACGATTCTAAGATTACATTGGACGGTATCTTGCCCGATGAAATTGAAGAGGAAGTTGTGACTTACGCCCATCATTCGCTGCAGACACTGACACAACAATTCCGGAAGATTTACAACGAGCTTTACAGTACTGAGGGGACAATGCATAGATCTCAGGAGAACTTGGCAGTTACAATCTATAATACTGATCTCGATCTTAGCGGCTGGAGGGCTTCGCAACCAGTGGAGTATCGACCATTTATGTCGGGGGAGAATCCTGAGATATTTCAGGGAGCCTCCGCAATGCAAGTATACTTTTCAGTAGCATATTACTACTGCCAATGCCTGATTCATCGCCCAGCTCTGCTCGAGGAGCTCATGAATAGTGAGCCATGGCATCAAGAACAGACCACCGGGGCTGTGTCCCCTTCGGAACATCGCTCGAGTCTCCGATCCCCACTATTTGGCCTTGGTGCAGATACCCTCAGCACCTACGCAGATCGATGTGTAGTGGCGGCACGAGATCTCATTCGCCTTCTCCAAAGTGTCTTAATGACAACTATTTTGTTTCCGTAAGGCTCCCCAACTTCACCGGCTAATTGGAGATTATTACCGGCATGTATAATCACGGCCGGCACTATTCTCGTCGATAATATTATTCGGGCTCCATTTGCGGAGACTGCCGAAAACGATGTACGATTATTGCAGAGCATGAAACAGTTAATGGGACATTTTGACCGCTTCATGTCGCAGCCCGTCGATAACGCTCTCACCGAACTCGAAATTATCGCCAATTGTGCGCTTCATCCGAACAAACTATCCCCTACTCCAGCGGCGCAACTTCCTGAGGCACACCAAACGCCGTATTTCCCTGTCCAACAGCAAGAATCCGATCCGTGGGGAGCAGCAACTTCAGCGTATGACCACCCGCATGAACGGTACGTAGCGGGCCCAATAGCAGGTTCATTCGAATTGCATTACCCCCTACCAAGTCAGCCATCTTTCCCATCAACCTCACCTTATGATTTTGGCGCCTCAGTACCTTCGACGATGATGTTGCAATTCCCAGGTGTGGGCAGTGGACCCGCAGGTACGCAGCATTATAGCCAACCTCTACCACAAGGCATCGCAGGTGACGTCAACCCGGAACAAAGTTTACAATCGCCGCTTCAGCAAGGGTATCGTCGAACTTGGGAACAGGAATTCCCCACAGAATTTGCCCCAACCGCTTCTCAAAGCCAGCAAGGACAAACCTGGGCAAGGGCAGGTGGTGGTCACACAAGCCCTGAGCGGAGCGCAACGCGCCCACCGCGCGGCAGACACCAAAAACGGCCGAGTCGATCTCGAGGTCCTCATCATTGATAATCTGTCTACCACCCACTCGGATATTTCCGGATGTTATATTATATAGTAACTGGCGCCTGAAGAATATGTATCATTTCTAATGTACGATGAAACTGAGGTTCCCTTTATGATGGGACACGGCTTTCGGATATTTAGAGTAAAATATCTGAATATGGATCTTAAAGGGACCATTCGCGTCCTGCACCAGAATAAACACTGCATTGACTCACGTCCGAGGCCACGTTCCGAAGTTCACGCCTGTGTCACCGTTGTGTGGCATAAATACGCGAAAGTGATCGGCGCCGTTCATTTGAGCGCCGGCCCCCGGACCACTCACGAGTCGCTAGTCCAACATTTAAGCCCCCGAGGCTCGATCGCCTTTGAACCTCAATCGCTGCCGTTCTTCGGGCTTTGCCATGTCAGAAAGGCTCGACTCATCCGAAAAGGGGCTCGTCTCAAATCTTCGAGCTGGTGCAATCCCCCGAGTTTCCGCACGCCGGAATGTTCGACGAGTGCTCCTTGCGACATCGATAATCCTATTTCTCTTGTTTGTTTCCTTTCACCAGCAAAGGAGAACGCAAGATATAGAGCAGACAGTACTGCGATATCTCTCCTTGACCAGTGAAGAACAAGCCCGGCTTCATGACAGCCGCCTGGCATCTCTTCAGGCTGGTTTGAAGCAATGCGCATTCCTTCAGGAGACACCTGTCGCCGAATATGACGAAACACGAACCAATCCTCGGGCTGTACCATCCTCGCAACCGATTCTCATTCGAAATGCTACTTTAATCGATGGAGATGGATCGGCTAAGGAGGCTTGCTCTATTCTTCTCTCCGGCGGAGTATTTACCAAGATCGACGGCAGAATTGAGGTCCCTGAACATGCGAAAGTTATCGACGTTGGCGGTCGCTATGTTACCCCTGGCCTTGTTGACATGGTACATATCTAATTTCCTCCCTATGCTGATCTGAAGCATTCTCATGCAGGCGTGGACTCACTTCCTGCACTTTTCGGAACGGACGACACAAATGAAGTGAGCGGCGATATAACACCATATGTTAGGACCATCGATGGCATCAATCCCTCGGACGAGATGTTCGAGAGAATATCGAGCGGAGGCGTCACAACTTCTTTGATTCTACCTGGGTACACTCCAAAGCGTTGCATCTGATTCTGGTAGGAGTGCCAATAATATCGGAGGCGAGGCTTATGTTCTGAAACTGAGGAAAGTGCCAACAGTGTCAGTCGAGGAAATGCTGCTTCAGTATAACATCACAACGAAGCCAGAGCGTTGGGGTATCCCCCTAACCTCATGATGTCATTAACGTTCAGTTAAAATGGCTTGTGGCGAAAACCCAAAGTATGTTCTATCTTGAATTCAAACTAATGGTCAAGGAGAGTCTATGGACAAGCTTCTAAATGGCCTGGCGGCCCTAATAGTATATTCCCCTATATTTTCAACCTTATGTCTTAGCCCGGCTTGGTGAAGCTTGGCGATTCCGCCGCACCTTTGAGCGTGCTCAGGCTCTCATGAAAGCACAAGATAATTGGTGTCTGAAGGCTCAGGCAGCGGCATCGACTGGCAAGCTATCGCTTTTGGAAGGACAAGATTTCCCGTCAGAGCTTGAACTAGATGTAATTGTTGGTAAGATTCCCCAATGCGACGATGGCTTATAGATAAGGGGTGCTTCGGGGAGATGTGAGAGGTATGTCCCGAGAAGATTGCATCTAACTCTTTACAAGTAAATGTTCATTGCTACGAGGTTCCTCTCAATTATGTTCTCGTCTAATATTAGACTATGGATATGGAGGCCATGCTAAGGCATGCAACCGAATTCAGTTTCCAAGTGACTGCATTTCATCATGTTCGTTGCCAGACCCTGATATCTTTTGGTTTAAGTGGTATCTCACTGATGCACAGGCCCTGGATGCATGGCGTGTCCCGGAGATGATCAGCAAAGGAACGGAACCCAAAGATGGGAGACCCAAGAGGTTCGGACCCGTGTTTTCCGCATTTTGGAACCTCGGTTCTAATTCGTAGTAATATTACCATCGCGACCTTCGGAATGATATGGGGCTACAAAAAGGAAGGTACATCCCAGGCACCCCACCCCCGAGACCCCCCACACTCCATCCACGATCTCGGATTTGCTGACATCTTTGCAAGCATATCAAGCAAACCCATGGGCCGGAAAGATACTTTCTAATAATAACATCCCCGTCGCTTACAAGTCGGATCATCCTGTACCCCCTCCTCCCACCCCAAAAATTTAGATCCTTCCGCTGATACATTTACAGGTGACCAATGCGCAACATTTGTTGTATGAAGCCCAAATTGGGCATCATTACGGACTCGATGAAGACCTGACGATCGCGAGCTTGACCAGTGTCCCAGCTAGGGCGTTAGGATTGGATCATCGCGTGGGATATGTTAGAGTCGGTTATGATGCCGATCTAGTCATTTGGAATACACATCCGCTGGCACTTGGTGCGACGCCAATACAAGTTTTCATCGATGGTGTGGAGATATTCGACGGAAAGACTGCGGAGAAAAAATTACGGGCTCCAGTCGAGAAACAGAAAGCTCCCGCGCAACGAACCTTTGACGAAGCCGAAGCTTTATCTCTTGACGGGATTGGCAGGGACTTGAAAAAACAAGATTTCGTTGCCACAGGTATTAGGAAAGCATACCTCCGACGCGAAAACGGACTCGACGAACTCTCTGCTGATGGCGAGAGCTTGACCATGGTCGTCAGAAACGGAAGTGTAACATGTCTGTCCGCATCCTGCGCTCAGGAAATGGAAGTTGCAGTCAGCCATGGGGTTCAAGTTCACCACTTGAAGAACGGTTACATTTTCCCTGGTCTCACTGCTCTTACTCCATCGCACGGTCTAATGGATATCGAATCGGAATCATCCACGCGCGATGGATTTGTCGACAACATGGGAAGTCCTTCGGATAGCAGAAATATCGTCTATGCAAAAGACGGTCTCACGTTTGATGGGAGACATCTGGAGCGGGCTTACGGCGCAGGCATTCTGAACCTCATAACAGCTCCATTGAGTCGAGGTTTCGTCAAGGGCGTGAGTGTCGCATTTAAATCTGGCGGGAAGAGCGTGATGGAGACGGACGCCGTGATCAAAGAGGACGTGGCATTACACTTTGTGGTGTCACATAGCACACGAGGAAGCGGGACGCCATCTGTATCATCGCAAATCGCGACCCTCAGAAAACTACTCACGGACAATCAAAACGTTTCCGATACCATTTACGGTCGCGCGGCGAACGGAAAAATCCCGCTCGCAATATCCACCCAAAACAAAGACGTCATTGCCCATCTCTTGAAAATGAAGAACGAATTGGCGGACATTGCTCCAATAAACCTTGTCATCATAGGCGGCATAGAAAGCTATCTCATCGCCGACGAAATCGCTAAAGCCAACGTGCCCATTATTCTCGCCCCTTGGCGCTGTCAACCTGAAGCATGGGAGTACCGACATTGTCTTCCTGGTCCGCCAATGTCGGAGAAAACCTCCTTCCAGATTTTAGTTGAACATGGCGTGCGAGTTGCTTTGGGAGCTGCGGATGATGGTTTGCTTACGACTTTGTATTGGGAGGCTGGGTGGGCGGCGAAGGGGACTGGGCTGCTGGAGAGGGATATTATTGGTTTGATTTCGACTGAAGTGGAGGATATTTTGGACATCAAGTGGAATAGAAGGGAACAAGGTGGACATGTCCTATTCGAGGGAAATCCTTTGGATTTTGGAGCGAATATCGTTGTCATTTTTTAATTCAGCCGAATGGACTATTTTTGAAGCATTAGTATCTAATATACTGTTATTTAGTTAGATAAGGTCCTTTCATCTGAGGAACAAGCCATAACACGGATGATCTGACGCCCTTAGCGCGTTGCTGTGGTAACCGCGCCAGGACGGGGAAATTAACTTGCCTTTTGTGCTCAACATGTCTCGTTCCCCAGCCACAAGTCTCAGAACTATCGCCCGGTGAGCTCTTGGTGATTCTGTCTGCGGATTATCATGGCGGACAAAGAAGCGACAGTGTTTATTATCGATCTAGGAGCGTCGATGGGCGAGAAAGCGCAAGGAAGAGAGAAAAGCAATTTAGACTGGTCAATGCAGTACGCATGGGACAAGATCACCGCCAAAGTATGTTCAATGTTTGATTGAAGAAGACTAACTACTCAGGTCCTCACAGGGAGGAAGACAGATGTCGTGGGTGTAGTGGGTTTCCGAACCAACAGTACTCAACTCCTAGAATTAGATTGACTTTGTAGGAACGGACAACGAATTGAGCGCTGAAGAGGGATATCACCATATCATGGTCCTCCTACCTATCCAGCAGTAAGTCCGCTCTGCTACCACGCTCATGACAAGAATTCTGATGCCTCAAATCCGCTCAATACAGAAACTTTGTGTTCCCAGCAAGACAAATGAAGGCGACGGTAGCGCTCCTTCACGATGAACCCGCTCTAATTGACATAGCACTTTCCGCATTGGTCGTGGCGGTAGACGTCATCATGAAATACTGTAAACACCTAAAGTATATCAAGAACATCATTATGATTACCGATGGCAAGGGCGCGATAGATTGGTCGGAACAGGACGCCATTGCCCAACAAATTAATCGCGAAAACATCAATTTGAAAGTCTAGTACCGCCTATATTTCGCTCCATCCTGACTTTTAGTGGAATCGATTTTGACGATGCCCAGTTCGGGTTCAAAGAAGAAGATAAATCGCCTACAAAGGTAAATAGTGACTTTTGACGGCAAGGCTGACAGAAGGCGGAAAATGAGGCACATTTCAGAGGGTTCGTGACGTCCTGTGAAGGAGTCATTGCTACCATGGCCGAAGTAGTGAGCTCTCTTGAAGTGCCTGCAGTGAAAAAAGTCAGACCCGTCCCCTCGTACAGGGGTCTCCTTACGCTGGGCAACAGAGAAAAATACGACGATGCCATCGCCATTGACGTGGAACGATATCCTCGGACAAAGAGAGCTGTTGCCCAGAGCGCGAGTAAATACGTTGCCCCCCAAGAGACGTCCGGGAATCAAGCCAATGCTATTCAGGGGGGGAGTGTTACTCTCCAGCGGACGTATAAAATCAAGAAAGATGGTGAGGATGTGGAGGTTGAGAAAGAGGAGTTGGAAAAGGCCTATTTATATGGCCGGACAATTGTGAATATCAGTGATGCGGATCAGAATGTCACAAGATTGGAGACAGAATCTCAACTCAGTATCGTGGGATTTGTCGAGCAGAAAGGGGTAATTGAAATCCATCTCGAAGCGTTTCCTGACGTGTGTGTAGTTTAAACGGTACATGTCTTTAAGTGAGTCATGTTGTATTATTGGACAAAAAGGAAATGAGAGAGCTCAACTTGCGCTTTCGTCTCTGATCCATGGATT
>Ga0302326_10031027_pt1 | contig 10680 bp, 7 predicted proteins | sample Palsa_T0_3_FD_202264 | JGI IMG/M metagenome (GOLD analysis project Ga0302326, IMG submission 202264) | Peat permafrost microbial communities from Stordalen Mire near Abisko, Sweden - Palsa_T0_3 | ecosystem: Environmental > Terrestrial > Soil > Palsa > Peat permafrost | place: Sweden: Abisko...
TCCTCGTCAACCTCCCGGTCGGCGTGATCGCGATCGTGCTCACCGCGATGTTCGTGCCGGAGTCCAAAGCCGGCCGGGCGCGCCGGATCGACCCGGTCGGGCAGCTGCTCGTGATCGCGGCGCTGGCAACGATGACCTACGGGATCATCGACGCGCCGCGGGCCGGCTGGGCGTCGGCGCGGACGCTGATCCTGTTCGGGTGCGCGGTCGCCTGCTGGGGCTCGCTGGTGCTCTACGAGCTGCGCCGCCGTGAGCCGTTGATCGAGGTCCGCTTCTTCCGCTCGGTCCCGTTCGCGGGCGCGTCGGCCACGGCGATCGGGATGTTCGCGGCGATCGGCGGGTTCCTGTTCCTCAACACCCTGTATCTGCAGGACGCCCGCGGCCTGTCGCCGCTGGACGCCGGGCTCTACACCCTGCCGATGGCCGGCGCGATGCTCGTCGCGGCGCCGCTGTCGGGCCGGATCGTCGGCAGCCGCGGGACCCGCCTGCCGCTGGTCTTCGGCAGCCTCGGCCTGATCGCGTCGGGGCTGATGCTGACGACGGTGACGGCGTCCACGTCCGACCTGGTGCTGTTCGCCGCCTACCTGCTGTTCGGCATCGGGACGGGCATGGTCAACCCACCGATCACGAACACCGCGATCACCGGCATGCCGCCCTCGCAGGCGGGCGTCGCCGCCGCGGTCGCCTCCACCAGCCGCCAGGTCGGCGCCACGCTCGGGGTCGCGGTGCTCGGCGCGCTCGCCGGGGGAGACACGATCGCGCACCTCGGACCGAGCTTCGCGATCGCCACCCACACGAGCTGGTGGATCGTCGTCGGGATCGGCGGCGTGCTGTTCGTCGGCGCGTTCGTCACCACCAGTCGGTGGGCGCTGCGGACCGCGACGGAGACCGCCGAGCGTCTGCGCGAACGCGACCGGCCCCCCGACCGCGGCGGCCAGACGGCGGAGTCCGAGCCCGCCCACGTCACGGTCTGACCCTCGCGATACCGTCTCAAGCGACGATGGAGCTGGTGACCCGCGACCGCCCGAACGTGTCGCTGCGCCGCCTGCACGACGGCGGCCAGTGGGTGGTGCTCTCGTTCCCCTACGACGCCCATCTGGTCAACCTCGCGCGCTCGATCCCCCACCGGCGCTTTGACTGGGACACGCGCGAGTGGACGGCGCCGGTCACCGACTGGGCCGGGATCCGCGTGCAGGACATCCTCGAGCGTTACCCGGAGCTGGACGCCTCCGATGAGGTGCTCGCCTGGCTGGCGGGCGTCAACCGCCGCTGGATCGGCAACGTCTCCACGACGCGCCACGACGGCCGCGGCTGGTGGGTGCTGCACACGATCGCCGGTCCGTTGCCCGCCGAGCTGCGCGAGTCCGACCTGATCCGGGCCGGCGGTCGGCAGTTGCTGGCGCTGACGCCCGAGGCGGGCCACGTGCTCGCCGAGCTGCCGTCGGCGCGGCTGGACGCGGCCGCCGAGCGCTGTCTGCAACTCGTTCGGGCCGGCGCGGAGCCGGCCCCGGCGCGGCTGGCGTGGGTGCGCGGCGTCGAGGGCGAGGAGCTGCGCCTGGAGGTGATCTGGGATCCGGACATCGGTCTCGCCTTCGAGGACCTGGCGGCGTCTGAGGGAACCCGATCGGTCGCGCTCGATCCGTGGATCACCGAGGAGCTCGACGCGTTCATCGACGAGCATGGGGTTGAGGTCAACGGCCTGGCCGCGGAGGTGCTCGATCGGCTGCGGTCCGAGCACGCGGCGGCGGCCGAGTCGGTCGCGCGTTCGCGGGCTGTCTCCGGCGAGCCGATCTCCTCGGTCGCCGGCGTGCTCGGCGGCGAGCTGGCGCCGTTTCAATGGGCGGGCGTCCGCTACGCGCTCGACGCCCGGCGGGTATTCATCGCCGACGAACAGGGGCTGGGCAAGACGGTCGAGGCGCTGGCCGCGCTCGAGGCCGACGACGGCTATCCCGCGATCATCGTCTGTCCCGCCTCGATGAAGCTGATCTGGGAGCGTGAGGCTTCGAAATGGTTGCCGCACCGCTCGGTCGCGGTGATCACCGGCCGGGTGCCGGTGCCGCCGGCCGGCGAGATCACGATCCTCAACTACGAGATCGTCGCCGCCCACCGGGAGGCGCTCGCCCGCCGGCGCCCGCGCGCGATCGTCGTCGACGAGTCGCACTACTGCAAGAACCCACGCGCCAAGCGCACCCAGGCGGTCCGGTCGCTCGCCGGGTCGGTGACGCCCGACGGACTGCGGCTGGCGTTGACCGGCACCCCCGTCTTGAATCACGCCGACGAGCTGATCGCGCAGCTGCGCGTGATCGACCGGCTGTCGGACTTCGGCTCGGGCGCACGCTTCTCCAACCGCTTCCGCGGGATGCAGTCCGAGGAGCGGCTGCACTGGCACCTGCGCCGCGTCTGCTTCATCCGCCGGCTGAAGTCCGAGGTGCTTCCACAGCTGCCGCCGAAGCGCCAGGTGGTGGTGCCGGTCACGCTGACCAACACCGACGAGTACAAGCTCGCCGAGCGTGACGTGATCGAATGGCTGCGCACCCAGCCGCTGGACCTGTCGGAACTGAACGCCCGGATCGCCATCACGCTGCGGGCCGAACGGCTCGCGCAGCTGGGGCTGCTGCAGCGGCTGGCCGCGCGCGGCAAGCTCGCGGCCGCACTCGCGTGGATCGCCGACTTCCTGGCCTCCGGCGAGCCGCTGGTCGTGTTCGCCCGCCACGTCGAGGTGCAGCAGGCCGTGGTCGACCGATTCGGCTCCGATGGGGCCGTGCACCTGCTCGGCTCCGATTCGCCCGACGCCCGCCAGGCCGCGATCGACGCGTTCCAAACGCCTTTAGGGCCGCAGCTGATCGTCTGCGCCACCCGCGTCGCCGCGCAGGGGATCACACTCACCCGCGCGTCCAACGTCTGCTTTTTGGAGCTCGAGTGGACGCCGGCGATGCACGACCAGGCCGAGGATCGCTGCCACCGGATCGGCCAGCACGACGCCGTCACCGCCTGGTACCTGCTCGCCGCCGGCACGATCGACGAGACGATGAGCCGTCTGATCCAGCGCAAGCGCGCCGCGATCGCGGCCGTCACCGACGGCCGCGCGCTCGACGGCGACGGCCTGGTCGACGCCGTCGTCCGCGAGCTGCGTGACGGCAAGCCGTTCGCGCACCTGCGCGCGGTCGGCTGAGCCTGGGCGCCGGCGAGAGCCTGGGCACCGGCGATATCCTGCGCTCCGATGCCCGCCGCGCCGGTCCGCACGCCCAACGTCCATCCTGCTTGCGCCAACGTCCCGGGGATCGACGACGACGGCTTCGAGGAGCTCTGCCACCTCGTGGCCGAGGACGACCTCGACACCGCGCTGTGCGGCAAGGACGTGACCGGCTACCCGTGGAATCCCCCGTGGCCACGCTGCGAGGCGTGCCTGGCGATCGCCCGCGGCGAGCTCAACTGAGAGCCCGCTTATTGGCGAGCGAGCCCCAACTCCCGCTCGCGCCGGGCCAGGATCCGTCGCAGCCGCGCCGCCTCGCGCTCCGGGGTCTCGTGCAGCCGGTCCCAGGTGATCCGAACGGTCTCGTAGCCGAAGCCGAGCAGCTCGGCATCGCGGTCGCGATCGTCACCGAACGCCATCCGGCCCTGGTGGAACTCCCAACCGTCCAGCTCGACCACGAGCCGTTGCGCCACGAACAGCGCGTCGACCTCGAAGCCGTGCAGGGTGACGAGCGTTTCTGCCGTCGGCAGACCGTATCGCCGGCAGAATCGCCGGAACGCATCCTCGAACTCCGAGCGGGTCGGCTCCGCCGGATAGCCGAGCAGGCGCGTGACCGCCGCCTCGTCGAGCCTGCGTTCCAGCAGCGCAGCCTTGACCATCCGCCTGAACTGCTTGCGCGTCAGCCGTGACTCGATCTCCCGGATCGTTCGCTCCGGGCGCGTCACCGGCACGCCGAGCTGCCGCGTCACGTCGGCCCGCGGGAGCGAGCGCGTCGTGTGTGATCGGATCCCCGCGTGCCGTCGCTGTCGGGTCGCAGTCACCTCCGGCACCTTCGGCCACCGCCGCCACCCGTACAACGCCGCCGCCGACTCGTGACTGAGCACGGCGCCTGACCCACACGCGAGCACGGCCGCCATCGCGATCGCGACCGGCTCGGGGTGTCGGTAGCCCAACGCGTACACGCCCGCATGGACGCGGGTCAACCGCCCAGCACCGCACCAGCGCTGGATGCGCGCATGGCTGATGCCGACCGCCAACAGCTGAGGGCGAGTGATGTGCCCATGCTGTCTGGCGGCGATGATCGCGATTTGTATCGAGGGGTGATCTCGATCTAGTGCACCCACGCTGGTAATAGCCGCCAGCGCCCTGAACTTCACCCCCTACTTCAGCCAGCGGCGCGGGGTCGCCCCGCGTGCAATCATCACGCCGACGCCGACCCCGGCGCCGATGAACACGGCGCCGGCGATCAGGTTCAGGACCAACGCGAGCGCGACCCCGAGGATCACCAGCCAGATCGCTGGGCGGTAGCGGCGCCAGTCGTTCATCGCATTCGCAACGGTACAGCGCTCAGGAGCTGACCCGCGCGATCCGCGCCCCGGCCTCGGCCGCGACGCGCTTCTGGATCGCCGAGATTGCCCGGAATGCTTCCTTCAGCTGGGCGCGCATCAGATCCGACAGCTCGTCGGGCGCCAGATGGTCGTCGGGCTCACGCCCGGCGCGCAGCTGCGTCGCCTGGTGCTCGAGCCGCAGGTTGTTGATCAGCGAGAACGCGTCGCGCAGCGTCTCGGCCTCACCGTCGGGCAACGTGCCCGCCGCCCCCGCCGCGTGCAGCCGTTCGGGCGTCGAGGCGATCGTCACGCCGGCGGCGATCGCGCCCCAGCGGGCCAGCGCCAGGATCGGCACCGTCCCGCCCTGCTTGAGGTCCAGGCGCCCGGCATGCTCGCCTGTGTGCTCGACGACGAGCCCGCGCAGGAACCCGGTCGGCGGCCGCGTCGAGACCGCAAGCCGGGCCAGCTGGCGCAGCAGCGCCGGATGGTCCGGCGCCAGGCGAAACGTGTCGGCGACCGGTGTGCCGGTGTGCACGCCCCACACCGGCCGTGAGTCCAGCAGCGTCGAGGTCAGCACCAGCGCCTTCTCCTGCCCGGGGTCCTCCAGCCACGAGCGCGCGACCCGCTGCCAGGACTCGACCGAGCGGACGAACGCGGGCTGCGCAGCCGAGACCCCGTTCTCGTCGGCGCGCAGACCGCACCCGGCCAGCCCGTCCATCACCGTTCGGCCGAGCGCCAGCAGCCGCCCGCGCAGCGCGTCCGCCCCGGCATCGTCTCCGGTCCCGGAGTCCGGGAACCAGACGATCGCCGAATCCACGTCGGAGGACGGCAGCGCCTCACGCCGGGCCTGGCTGCCCATCGCCAGCCACGCGAACTTCGGCAGCGGCGCGGCGCCCTCCGCATCCAGCCGGACCCGCTCAAGCTCCAGCAGCCGCCGCGTCAGCGTGTCGACGCAGACCGCGTAGACCGCCATCACGTTGGCCGCGGCGACCTGGGCGTCGTAGAGCGAGACGACCATCGGCCGCAGCTCACGCGCCACCGACTGAAGCTCGGCCACCGATTCGGCCTCGGCGATCCGCAGTCGCAGGTAGAACGACGACCGCGTGCGCACCGCGACCAGGTCCATGTCCTCGACCACGCCCAGCACCCGTCCCGCGGGCGACAGCACCGGACAGTGGCGCAGCCCGCGGTCAAACATCTCCAGCAGCACCGCCCCGGCCGGCCGGTCCGCCGCCGCGGTGAACGCGGGCGCGGACATCACCTGGCTGACGGGCGCGTCGGCCGAGATCCCGGCGGCGACCACCTTCACGCGCAGATCACGGTCGGTGACGATCCCCCAGCCGCGGTCGCCGAGATCGACGACGACCGCGGTCGCCATCCCCGCGCTCATGCGCGTCGCCGCCTCGCGGATCGGCGTGTCGGGCGCGCACACGACGGGGTCGCCGCGCAGCAGCCCGCCGACCGGGTCATCGGCGAGATTGCGCGTCGCCTCCCGCGCCAGCGCGTGCAGGTCGGTCGGCTCGGCCAACAGCGTCCGGGCGACGTAGCGCAGGCCCTCGGGTGCCGCCAGCAGCTCCTCGGCGAGCTTGACCGGGATCCGATAGCAGCTCGTCTCCTGGCCGACCGCGCGTGCCTCGAAGCCCGTCGGCAGGCCCGACAGCATCGACGCCTGGCCGAACACCTCGCCCTCGTCGAGCAGGTCGAGCACTCGGCCGTTGGCGATGATCTCGACCGAGCCCGAGCGCACGACCCGCAGATAGGTCACCGCGTCGTCGCCCTGGGCGAAGATCACCGTCCCGGACGAGAACGACTCGAGCTCGGCGGCACTCGCCACCCGCGCCACCGCCGCCGCGTCGAGCTCGTCGAACGGCGGGTAGGCGCGCAGGAAGCGAGCGATCTCGGGCGTCGAGGTGTCGGTCATCCGCGACAGGCTAGACACGGGCGGGCGGGCCGCGCACGATCACGTGACCCGCCGGTGAACGATGCCGCCCGGGCATCCCGGGCGAGGCTCCTACGCGGCGTCCTGCTTGATCATGTCGGCGCACTTCTCGCCGATCATCATCGTCGTGATGTTCGGGTTGATCGCGGGCAGAAATGGGAGGATCGACCCGTCGCACACGCGCAACGCGTCGACGCCCCGGACGCGTAGCCTCGGATCCACCACCGCCAGCGGATCGGAATCCGGGCCCATGTGCGCGCTGCACGCCGGGTGGTAGACGGTGTTGTGCGTCTTGTGCATGTAGTCGACCAGCTCGTCGTCGGATTGGGCGTCGGGGCCGGGCGCGAGCTCGGCCCCGGCCCAGTCGGCCATCGGCGACTGCGCGACGATCTGCCGGGCCAGGCGGATCCCGTAGGTCATCACCCGCTCGTCGTGGCCGTCGGGGTCGGTGAAGTACCGCGGGTCCACGCGGGCGCGGTCGCGGTAGTCACGTGAACGCAGCCGGACGGTCCCGCGCGACTGACCGCGGCACACGTTCGGGGTCAGGCAGAACCCGTTCTCGGTCGTCGGGTATCCCCACCGGGCCGTGTTCATGTCAAACGGCACCGACCCGTAGTGCATCATCAGGTCGGGCCGGTCCAGGCCTTCCTCGGAGGTGGAGAACACCCCGATCTCCCACCACTGCGTCGAGGAGCGGGTCATCGGCTGCTTGGCGTCCCATTGGACGATGCCCTCGACGTGGTCGTCGAGGTTGGCGCCGACGCCGGGCGAGTCGGCCTTGACCGCGATCCCGAACTCCCGCAGATGCTCGCCGGGTCCGACGCCCGACAGCATCAGCAGCTTCGGGGTGTCGATCGCCCCCGCGGAGACGATCACCTCACGGCGCGCGGTCACATGGGCGTGGGTCAGCAGGTCCGGGGTCAGGTAGGAGACGCCGGTCGCACGACCCCCGTCGATCACGACCTCGTTAACCCAGCAGCCCGGGCGGATCTCAAGGTTCGAGCGCCCGTGGATGATCGGGTGCAGATACGCGTGCGAGGTCGACATCCGCGTGTTGTCGGCCGACGAGTTGATCTGGAACCAGCCCGCGCCGTTGCGAACCGTCGAGCCCTCGTTGAACAGGCTCGTCGGGAGCCCGGCGAGCGCCGCTGCCTCAAGCAGCGCCACCCCACAGGGGTCCGCGGGCGGCACCGTGCGGATGTTGACCGGACCCGAGCGGCCGTGATGGTCGCCGGGGCCGTCGTTGGTCTCCAGCCGGGTGATCAGCGGCCAGCACTCGGCCGACGACCACCCGGTGCAGCCCGTCGCCGCCCACTCGTCGAGATCCTCCTTCGGCGTCCAGAACGCGATGCAGGAGTTGTGCGACGAACACCCGCCGAGCACCTTGCCGCGCGCGTGACGCAGGAACGAGTTGCCCTTCTCCTGGGGCTCGACCAGGTAGTCCCAGTCGTAGCCGGAGTCCAGCAGGTACATCCAGTCCTCCAGGCGGAGGATCGCGTCGTCGCCGACGTCGGACGGGCCGGCCTCGATCAGGCAGACGGAGACCGACGGGTCCTCCGACAGTCGCGCCGCCAGCACGCAGCCGGCGGTGCCGCCGCCCGCGATCACGTAGTCGAACTCTCCCGCTTCGATCATGGAGCGACATCTCCCAGGCGCTCGTCGGGCAGCGTCGGGATCTCGGCGCGGCGCTCGGCCAGCATCGCGTCGGACTTGTGGCGCTGGATGAACCAGTAGTACAGGCAGCCGAGGATGAACGAGATCCCGATGAACTCGTAAGCGCCGAACTGGAAGTACCACTTGGTGCCGTAGACGACCTTGCGCGGCCACGCGATCTGGAAGGCGATCACCGCGCCGTACACGACGGCGATCAGATTGATCGCGAACCCGAAGCGCCCGAGGCTGAAGTACGGGCCGTGCTCGGGCCGCGGCCACCGGCCCTGCGTCCGCCGGTACAGCATCGAACCGGTGACGGCCAGGTAGGGCAGGTAGAACATGATGATCGCGACCGACGTCAGCGTCAGGAACGCGGACTGGTTGGCGAGGTTGACGGCCAGCAGGACGAGCGACCAGAAGCCGACGAACAGCGCCGGGACGATCGGCACCTTCGCGCGACCGGACACCCGCGCCAGCGACGAGCCGCCCGGCAGCCGGCCGTCACGGGCCATCGAGAACAGCATCCGGATGCAGGCGGTCTCGACCGCCAGCGTGCAGACGAGGATCGCCAGCCCGGAATCGGCCAGGAACACGTTGCCGGTCGTGTTGCCGAGCGCCTGCTTGACGATGTAGGGCAGCCCCAGCAGGCTGATGTTCTTGTCGTGGATGTTCTTGACGTCCATGATCGCGAACAGGATCAGCAACGCGCCGAGGATCGCCGCGGCGATCAGCGCGCGGATGATCGCCGGCGGCGCCGCCCGTCTCGGATCGTGGGTCTCCTCGGCGAGCGTGCCGGCGGTGTCGAACCCGTACATCACGTACGCCGACATGATCCCCCCGATCAGAAACGCGCCGAAGTAGCCCCACGAATGGCCCGCGCCGGTGCCGATCGTCTTGCCGACGACGCCCGGGCCATGGTGGAAGTGGAAGATCAGCAGGATCACGAGGATCGAGCAGCCGATCAGCTCCGCGGTGACGCCGACGTTGTTGATCGCCGCCATCACCTTGACCCCGAGCATGTTCACGGCCGTCGCGAAGATCACCAGGATCGCGCCCAGGATCAGCGCGTTCTTGGCGCCGTCGGGTGTGCTGTAGGTACCCGCGCTGGCGACCTTGGCCGCGTGGGTGGCGCCGATGAACTGCAGGTGCACGGAGATCTGCGGGAGCACCACCTGCCATGCGACCGCCACCGCGGCGACCGTGACGATCGAGCCGATGATCAGGATCCAGCCGGTCATCCACGAGACGAAGTCGGTGCCGATCCGCTTGGACCACTGATACACCGAGCCGGCCAGCGGGAACTGTCCCGCCAGCTCGGCGAAGCACAACGCCACGCACATCTGACCGCCCAGCACGACCAGCCACGACCACCAGACCGCCGGCCCGGCGTTGCCGTAGCCGAACCCGAACAGCTCGAAGACGCCGGTCAGGATCGAGATGTAGGAGAACCCGGCGGCGAACGACGAGAAGCTGCCCAGACTCCGGTCTAGCTCCTGTTTGTAGCCGAAGCCGGCGAGCTCGTCGCTGTCACCGCCGGCGCCCGGTGCGGGCGCGTCTACGGTCGCCATCGATCAACCTCCCGTCCACGCCCGACGGCGTGGCTTGTCGGACACGAGATGACCCCGGGCGCAGGTCGCGAGAACGCGAACGTTTGAGCAAATTGACCCAGGCTGAATCGCGCTGTTATATATCAGTTGTCTTTTCGTGTCAACGAGGTCGAGGGAGAGTCGATGACCGCCAGTGCAGCACCGCACATGTTCGTGGCCGGCGATTGGCGTCAGGCGGCCAGCGGCGAGACCTACAACACGACCAGTCCCGCGACCGGCGAGGCGATCGGCGCGATCCCGCAGGGCGACCGCGCCGACGCCCAGGCGGCGATCGCGGCGGCAGCGCAGGCGGCCGATCGCTGGGCCCGCGCGACAGCGTTCGAGCGCGCGGCCAAGATGCACGCGGTCGGCGACGTGATCGAGTCACGACGCGACGAGCTGGCGCGGACGTTGACGCTGGACCAGGGCAAGCCGCTGAAGGCGGAGGCCTATGACGAGGTGGACGAGCTGGTCGAGTACTGGCGGGCCGCGGCCGAGGACGGTAAGCGGCTCGGCGGAGAGCTGCCCAACTCGTTCTCGCCCGGCAAGAAGGTGCTGCTGCAGCGCCGCCCGCGCGGCGTCGTCGGCGTGATCAGCCCGTGGAACTGGCCCTACACGATGCCGGCGGAGCTGGTCGCGCCCGCGCTCGCGTGCGGGAACGCGGTGGTCTGGACGCCGGCGCCGACGACCGCGCTGTCGGCGTTCGCGCTCGCCCAGTGCGTCGCCGAGGCCGATCTGCCACCCGGCGTGTTCAACATGGTGACCGGCCCCGGGGCGATCGTCGGCAACGAGATCGCCGCCAACCCGGCCGTCGGCGGGATCGGCTTCATCGGCTCCACCCAGACCGGCCGGCTCGTCGCCCAGGCGGCGGCCGGCAAGGCGCTGGTGCTGGAGATGGGCGGCAACGGCCCGGTCGTCCTGCTCGACGACGGCGACGTCGACGCGGCGGTGGAGGCGACCGTCACCGCCTGCTTCTTGTGT
>Ga0302326_10031029_pt1 | contig 10680 bp, 14 predicted proteins | sample Palsa_T0_3_FD_202264 | JGI IMG/M metagenome (GOLD analysis project Ga0302326, IMG submission 202264) | Peat permafrost microbial communities from Stordalen Mire near Abisko, Sweden - Palsa_T0_3 | ecosystem: Environmental > Terrestrial > Soil > Palsa > Peat permafrost | place: Sweden: Abisko...
GGGATCGAATCGCCGGGGCTGACGTCGTCGCTTGCGATCGCAGACCATGTCGCCGAACTGGCGGGGGTCTGAAATTGGGAATCTAAAATATCGCCGCGTAATTTCGGGCGCCGGCCGATTTCGGGTCAAGCCATATACCGGGGGGAAGCGCCGCCGCGCTTCACCACCCCCCGGGATGCCTCGGCTGCGTTCGCGTCGCAGCTAGTGCAAGGTTTCGGCGGTATGTCTCAACCGCTCGATCTCGTCCTTAACCATTAGTTTCCGGCGTTTCAGCTCGGCGATTTCCAGGTCGTCTGTTGAGAGGTGGACAAGAGCTTCGTGCAATTCGCTTTCGAGAAGCTTATGTTTCCGTTCTAGTTCAACGAGATGCGCCTGAACTGCCATACGAAACCTCCTCGGTTGGATGAGACTTCCGGACGGTCAAGTGTACACCCAAAACCTGATCTGTCGATATCAATCGAAAATCGTGCCCTCATTTTTTCGGTGCCGTCTGTAACCGATCGTGAGTTTTGCAAGGCGCCCCGAAGTCGAACGGCGGCCGCCTTTTTGAGCGCTCCGGATTCGACAGGGCACTGGAAAAGCTAACAATTCCGGCGAGGTTTGGTTCAAATTCGGGTCAAAGCGATGTTTCGAAAATGAAGCCGTTCCGCAGCCCCGCCAGCTTGCGAACCGCCCGGCAAGGGGCGATATTCTGCACAGCGGCTTTCGCAACTTTTCGCAACCTCATCCGCGCCTTTCAGTTAACGCACGCCATGACCGACGAAGATGAGCGCGAACTCGAGTCCGAGCTCGCACGGCTGCAGCAGGAGCATCGCGATCTCGACGCGGCGATCGATGCCCTGCATCAATCGCCCGCGCCGGACTTGTTGCGCCTGCAACGGCTGAAGAAGCGCAAGCTGCTGCTGCGCGATCGCATCGCCTTCATCGAAGACCAGATCACGCCCGACATCATTGCCTAGCTAACCGCCGGTCAGTTCCCGCAGCACGCCGGTAATCTGCGTTGAGTTGTAGGGCTTTGGCAGAAACCGGCCGCCCTCGGGCAGATCCGCCGTCCCGACATCGAATTGGCCTGACGTGGCGATGATCTTGATCGGAGGCCAGCGGCCCCTGACCGCGCGGGCGAGCTTCAATCCGTCCATCGAGCCCGGCATCTGGATATCGGTGAAAACCACGGTGATGTCCCGCCGCGCCTCCAGGATTTCAATCGCTTCATCGGCATTGGCGGCTTCGACGACCTCGAAGCCTGCGCCCGCGATCATATCGACCGCATGCGATCGCAACAGGAACTCATCCTCGACGATCAGCACCACGGGTGTTCCGGATTGGATTGGTCCCATCCTCGTACTCCCCTGGCAATACCCGACAAGCTCCCGGCTTTGCTTTAGTTCCTCCGCACGGATTTCCGGTTCTCGACCGTTCAGCTTGCCTCCGCGACGGTTCGCCTTGGGCCGTGGTTGTGGATTTCGCCGAGCCGCCCATTTGGAGGCACTTGACTCAAGAGGAACAAAATAGGAACATCGGGACCGACCCTCCAGCCAAATCAGGAATTTCGCCATGTCCGAATTTGCAACGCTGTCCGATACCGATCGTTACGAGCGGGCCTGCGACCAGGCGATCGCGATGTGCGACGGCAACCTGCGCTCCACGATCAAGGCGCTGATCATGGCGAACGAATATCTGGAAGCGGAAATGCAGGAGATACAGATGGCGGTTTCGAACGTCTGCGCACCGGCAGGATTGTCGCGGGCAAATAGCGACGCCGCCTGATCGAGCCGATCAAACGGAGCGGGATCATGGCCGATGTCACCTATTACGTGGCGCTGTCGTTCCGGCAGGACGACGCCGGCTCGCCGGTCGCGGGCCCTGCGGAGGAATGCCAGAGTTCGTCGGCGGCGTTGCGCCGCGCGGAAGTTTTGTCGAGAGTCGTGGGCAATGTCGGCGCGGTCGCCTTCAGCCGCAGCGGCGATCCGATGATCGGCGAATTCGGCGACGCCCAGGTGTTGAGAAAATTCGGCAATGTGCCTGACGATCTGAGCGGGCTGTGAAACCGCCGCAATCTCACGCCGCTTCCGGCTTCGGCGCGACGAACGCTCGCAATTCCTGAAGGAAGCGTTCGAATGCCGGCTCGTGTTCCATGATCAGGTGATTGCGGCTTTCGAGCGGAACGAAACGCGCGCCCGGGATGCCCGCGGCCATCCTCCTGCCCGCCTCCATCGGCACCCTGGCGTCGTGTCGCGAATGCATCACCAGCGTCGGCACACGTACCTGGGACAACAGCGAGGTCACGTCCGTCTCGCCATTGGCAACCAGGTTGCGCACGGCATCGGCGGGGGAAGCGGAAATCCGTTGAAACTCGTTGAACCAGTCGGTCTGCGTCTTGCTGGCGTCCGGAATGAACTGGGTCGTGAACATCTGCCGAAAGGCCGGATTTTCCTGGCCCCAGCCGATCCGCATCAGGGTGAGCATCGCCTCACCCGCCTCCTTCTCCGACTCGGCCCTGGCGCGTTTTTTCCAGCCAAGGGCGTAGCCGCCAAACAACACCAGATGCGAAACCCGATCGGGATGCCGGACCGCATAGGCGATCGAAACGGCACAACCCTGCGATATTCCGAGAAGCGCAAAGCGATCGAGACCGGCCGCATCGACGACGGTTTCGAGGTCGCCGACGAAGCGCTCGAAGGTGACGTCAGTCACCTCGCGATCCGACAGTCCGTTGCCGCGGGCATCGTAGCGAAGGAACGTATTGTCGCGGCAAAGCTCGCGATAAAGCGGCTGCCAGACCGGGCTGTCGAAATCAAACTCGATGTGCGTGAGCCAGTTGCCGGTCTTGACGATCGGAAACCCCTGCCCCATCCGGGCATAGGCCAACTGCACACCATCCCCGGTTTGGCAAAAGTGGATTTCCTGTTCGTATTTCGGCGCAGCTGATCTGACGGTGTCCTCGGTGGCGGAAGCGGAAACCGCCGGCAACGCGGCGATGTCCTTTGCCGCGAGCCCGAACACGCCGACCGCGCGGGAAATGTTCTTGACGGCCTGTTCGCCAAGATCGGCAAACGCGATCGAAAGCTTGTCCCTGATCTGGTCGTTCGCCGCGCGCGATATGCAGACGCCGCCGGGCTCGCACAGCGTTTCCAGCCGCGCCGCGATGTTGACGCCATCGCCGAAAATATCATCGCCGTCGATGATGATGTCGCCGACATTGATGCCGATCCGGAACACGATTTGCTTGTCTTCGGCAATCCCGGCATTGCGCCGGACCATGTCGCGCTGGATATTGACCGCGCAACCTACCGCGTCCACCACGCTGGCGAATTCCACCAGCATGCCGTCGCCAGTGGTCTTGACTATACGGCCGTGGTGCTCGGCGATCGCGGAATCGACCAGCTCCCTGCGGTGGGCCTTCAGAGATGTGAGAGTTCCGATCTCATCGGTGCCCATCAACCGGCTGTAACCGACCACATCCGCAGCCAAAATCGCCGCCAACCGACGTTGCATCGCTTTCCCCGGTGACTTGTCCTAGGGATTAATCTAGCTTCCGATGGCTTGCCGCCACAAGCGCGACTTTGCGCCTTCGCTCCTCATCATCGCAGTTCGCGGAAGAAGGCGCGGACCTCGTCGGCGAGCAATTCTGGCTGTTCCAGTGCGGCGAAATGTCCGCCCCTGGGCATCACGCTCCAGCGGCGAATGTCGGTGAACACCCGCGCCGCCGCGCTGCGCGGCGGTCTGAGAATTTCGCGCGGGAACTGCGCGTAGCCGGTGGGCACCGGGATCGTGGCGCCGGCCGGCATGATCGCCGAGCCGTGAAGGCGGGCATAATAGGGCCAGAACGAAGAGCCGATCGCGCCGGTGAACCAGTAGAGCGCGATGTCGGCGAGCATGCGGTCCCGGCTGATCGCACGCTCGACGTCGCCATCGCAATCGGACCAGGCGCGGAATTTCTCCACGATCCAGGCCGCGAGGCCGGCGGGAGAATCGGTCAAGCCAAACGCCAGCGTCTGCGGGCGGGTGCCCTGGATCCATTGATAGCCGGCCTCTTCGCGCATCCAGCGGGCGAGTTCGACAAGGTAAAGCCGTTCCTCCTTGCTCGGATCGGGAAACAGGCTGGCGTCGCGGGCGACCGCAATCAGCAAATTGAGGTGGATGCCGATCATCCGATCGGCATGGGCATAGCCGAGCCGGGTGGTGATCGCGGCTCCCCAGTCGCCGCCTTGCGCGCCGAATCTGGCATAGCCGAGTACGTCGTGCATCAGGGCTGCGACGCAATCGGCGATTTCAGGAACTCCGAACCGCCGCTGGCCGGGACGGAAGGACAGGCCGTAGCCGGGCAAGGACGGCGCCACCACCGTAAAGGCATCGCGGGCGTCACCGCCGAAACGTGCGGGATCGGTGAGACGCGGGATGATGTCGAGAAACTCGAACACCGAACCCGGCCAGCCGTGCAGCAACAACAGCGGCATCGGGTCGGGGCCGACGCCGGGCACATGCAGATAGTGCAGTTCGATGTCGTCGAGCGCGACACGGAATTGCGGAAACGCGTTTAGCGCGGCTTCCTCGGCCCGCCAGTCAAAATCGTTGCGCCAGTATTCGGTCAGTTGACGCAGATAAGCGACATCGGTGCCGTAATCCCAGGCGCCTCCGGGCGCAGAATCCGGAAAACGCGTGCGCGCAAGCCGCTCGCGCAGGTCGGCGATGTCGGCATCAGGGACATGAAGCGTGAACGCGGTGGGCTTGATGGTCATGATCCTGCTCGGCTGTCTGACAGACCACTTGAACTTCTAGCAAGCTTTGGCACCCGTCCAGCGGCGGCGCGAAAGATTTGCGAGGTCACGCTTCATGCCGCCTATGCGCCTTGCGCACATACATCGCGCTGTCGGCTTGCTCCAGCGCGCGGTCGGCCTCGGCATGCAAACCGAGCGTGGCGACGCCGGCGGATGCGCCCGCCGAGATGGTGCGGCCGCCGAATACGAACGTAAGCTGGTCGATGGCCTGCTCCAGCGCTGCCGCCTTGGCGTGGGCGTCGGTTTCGCTGAGGTTCCACAGCAATAGCGCGAATTCGTCGCCGCCGAGCCGGCCGATCACGTCGGATGAGCGCACCTGCCGCTTGAGCACATCGACGATGGCTTTCAGCACCTGATCGCCGGCGGCGTGCCCGAAGGCGTCGTTGATCGGCTTCAAACGATCGACGTCGAGCACGATCAGCGCGCCGCTGGCGCGATAGCGTTTGATATAGGCGATCGCCCGACCCAGCTCGCGCTCGAAGCCGCGCCGGTTGGCAATGCCCAGCAGGAAGTCGGTCTCCGCGGACGCCTGCAGTTCGTCGATCCGGGCCTGTGCCTGCGCCAATTGCGCCCTGAGCCGGCGAACCGCCGGCTTGGAATCATCGGGCACGGCTGCGGGTTGGGAATGGCGCGGCGGCGCAGCCTTGCGTCCCGCCGCGCCACTTTTGCGACGTTTCGCACCCCCTGCGGCGGGCGCCGCCCTGGTTTTGGGTGTTTTGGTTTTGGGCGCCCTGATTTTCTTCGTCATGCACACCCTTAAAGGAGGCTTGCTGCGATTCACCAAGACAGGATAGTCCATTCCCGACCCTTTGCCACGCCTTGCCGAACCTCAGGCCGATCCTATAATCCGGCCTATGTTTTTGGATTCCCGAAAAGAATTGACGCAATGACCGCCCCTGTCGCACTCATCATGGGAAGCCAGTCGGACTGGGGCACGATGCGCCACAGCGCCGAGACCCTTGATTCGCTCGGCATCGGCTACGCGAAGCATATCGTCTCGGCGCATCGTACGCCGGAGCGGCTGTTCGCCTTTGCCAAGGGCGCGAGGGCGGCCGGCTTCCGGATCATCATTGCCGGCGCCGGCGGGGCTGCGCATTTGCCCGGCATGACCGCGTCGCTCACCGAACTTCCGGTATTCGGCGTGCCGATCGAGTCGAAGGCGCTGTCCGGCGTCGATTCGCTCTATTCGATCGTCCAGATGCCCGCAGGCGTTCCGGTCGGCACGCTGGCGATCGGCAAGCCCGGCGCCATCAACGCCGCGCTGCTCGCCGCCAGCGTGCTCGCGCTCAGCGATCCCTTGCTCGCCGGCAGGCTGGATGCCTGGCGCAAGCAGCAGACGGCCGCGGTCGCCGAGCGCCCGGAGGAATCGGCGTGACGGCCTCAAATCAGGTGAAGCTGAAGCCCGGCGACACCATCGGAATTCTCGGCGGCGGACAATTGGGCCGGATGCTGGCGATGGCGGCGGCGCGGCTCGGACTGAGATGCCAGGTGTTTTCGCCGGACCCGGATTCGCCGGCATTCGACGTGGTGCTGAATGCGACTTGCGCGGAATTTGCCGACGTCGAGGCGCTGGAGCTGTTCGCCAACGACGTCGACGTCATCACCTACGAATTCGAGAATATACCGGTTGCAACCGCGATGGTGCTGGCGGCGCGGCGCCCGGTGCTCCCCGACCTAAAGATCCTCGAATCGACCCAGGATCGACTGGCCGAGAAGGATTTCGTCAAGCGGCTGGGGATCGGCACCACCGATTATGCTGACGTTTCGTCGGCGGCGGCCTTGCGTGCGGCGATCGCGCGGATCGGCCTTCCCGCCGTGATCAAGACCCGCCGCTTCGGCTATGACGGCAAGGGCCAGGCGATCATCCGCGACGGCGACGATCCGGACCAGATCTGGCAGGACCTCGGCACCAAATCCGCGATCCTAGAAGGCTTCGTTCCGTTCGCCTGCGAAATCTCCGTGATCGCCGCGCGTTCCGCCAGCGGCGCTGTCGAATGCTTCGACGTCACCGAAAACTGGCATAGCGACCACATCCTCAAGATTTCGCGCGCGCCGGCCGATATCTCCGACGCGCTGGCGGCGCAGGCGCGCTCGATTGCGGAAAAAATAGCCACCGCCCTGAATTATGTCGGCGTGCTCGCGGTCGAGATGTTCGTGGTGCAGCGGGACGGCGGCGCCGAGGTCCTGGTCAATGAAATCGCACCGCGGGTGCATAATTCGGGACACTGGACGCTCGACGGCGCATCGATTTCGCAGTTCGAGCAGCACATTCGCGCCGTTGCCGGCTGGCCGCTCGGCAAGCCGGTCCGTCATGGTCCTGTTACCATGACCAATCTGATTGGGGACGATATCAACGACTACGAGCGATGGCTGACGGTTCCGGGCGCGACCGTGCACCTCTACGGCAAAGGCGCGCCGCGGCCGGGCCGGAAAATGGGCCATGTGACGGAGGTCGGAGCGACAGAGGCCGGAATTGTGCCGCCAAAAACCGCCTGATCGGGAGCAAAACAAGCAGATTTTGCCGCGCGGTCCAGATTATCGGCTTCGCCTTGGTGGACATTCCCGGTCCGATCTGATACATCCGCGCGCTTGAGGCTAGGCGCTAGGCCTTTTTGCCCGCCGCTTGCTTTATCAGACTCCAATCCGATCAATCAAAAGAGGATGCCGCGTGCAGGTTCTCGTCCGCGATAACAATGTCGACCAAGCCCTCAAGGCGCTGAAGAAGAAGATGCAGCGCGAGGGTATTTTCCGCGAGATGAAGCTCCGCGGCCATTATGAAAAGCCTTCCGAAAAGAAGGCCCGCGAAAAGGCCGAAGCGGTGCGCCGCGCACGCAAGCTCGCCCGCAAGAAGCTGCAGCGCGAAGGCCTGCTGCCGATGAAGCCGAAGCCGGTGTTTGGCGCAGGTCCAGGCGCTGAGCGCAGCGGCCCCGGTGGCGGGCGCGGCGGTCCGGGCGCCGGCCCACGTGGGATGCGCTGATCCCGCTTTTGCCCAGATTTGAATCCGATGACGCGGGCTTTGAGCCCGCGTTATTATTTTTGACCGATGCATTCTGCGAGATGACCGGCTACCAATACCAAAGAGCCAGCCACGCGAGTGCCCGCCATACATGCCTATTCCGGTTCCCTTTATTGTTTCCGGAGCTTCGCGCCAGCGCCTGCCGGCCTCGGCGCTGATCGCATTGATCGCGATCGCGCTGTGCGGCTGTTCGATCAATCTGGGATCATTATCGTCCGAGCCCGACGCCAAAGGACCACCCAGGGTGGCGCCGGCCGGCAGCTCGATTGCGCCGGACGATATAACGGCCTCGCAGGCCGCGACCGCACGCGCCGAGGCATTCGTACGCTCCGGAAAAAATGAAGAGGCGGTTGCCGAGTTCAATTCCGCGCTTGCGCTCGACCCCCACAACGCGGAAGCGCTGTACAACCGCGGCCTGCTTTATCAGAGCGAAAAACAGCATCCACCCGCGATCGACGATTTCACGGCGGCCAATGGCCTGACGCCACAGCGGGCCGAACCGTTGCTGGCCCGCGCGATCAGTTATCTCGCGCTGGACAAGGTCAAGCAGGCTGTCGCCGACCTCGACGAGGCGGCGGAAGATGACCCGCAGAACGTGCAGATCTGGATAACTCGCGGGCTAGCCTATGAGCGGCTCGGCGACAAATCCAAGGCCGCCAGTTCCTATGCCCGTGCCATCTCTATCCGCCCCAGGGATGAAGCCGCGCGAAGCGGCCTGGCGCGGGTCGGCGGATGATCGAGCATGATCCGGAAAAGTGGATACCGGTTTTCCGATAAGATCATGCTCAAATAAGATGGAGTTCGCGAGCTATTTCGGCAGGACCGCCTGAAACACCGATTTCGCCGCCGACAGCATATCGTCGGCAACCGTCGGGTGCGGGCGGGACACCGGTTCGGTCGCATCGGCCCGCAGATCGAGCGGTCGCGGCGGCGGAATATCGGCCGGCGGCGTCGGACGATGCGGATCGTCGAGCCGCGCCGAGGTCGCCGGCCTCATCTGCGCGGATCCCGTCGGCTGATCGAAGGTTTCGCCGGAGGGGGTGGCAACCACGATCGGCGGCGGAAGCGGCTGGACCGTTGGCGCGGACGCGACGCGCGGAGCCTCGATACGGGGAGCCTCACCCCGGGGAGTTTCCTGGGCACGCGCGGCTTCCTGCGGACGCGGCGAACCCTCGTTGCCGCCGCGCAGGCGCTCGATCGCCGCCCGCGCGAGATCGTTGACGTCGCGGCGGTCTTCCGGAGCGACCGCGGCCTCGACCGGCGCAGCGGTATTCGGCGCAGGCGCGACGGCCGGCGCGCCCGGCTGCACTGCCACTGGCGCGGTCCGCACCGCGCTCTTTTCGCGCGCTGGCGGCGGCTGATGCCGTCGTGTATCCAATGGAATGATCGCCGTCTCCACCGGCTTGTCGACGGGTTTCTCCGCGGCCTTTTCCGGAAGCTTTTCCTGAACCGGTTCCTGCGGCCTTTCGACCGCCGATCGCTCAAGGATGGCCTTTTCCGAGATACCCTTCGCCTTGACCCCGGGCTCCGGGATGTTGGAGACGTCGGATGTTTCCGATGCCTTTGCTTCCGATGCCTTTGTTTCCGATGCCTTGGCGTCGATCTTTACCGTCTGCGGCGCGCCCCTGGGCTCGGCTTTCGAATCTGATTTCAAGATCGCGGACATAGCTGCCACAACCGGCGAGACGGTTCCGGGGCCGGTAACCATGTAATGATTGACGATGTACGCCCCCAGCACCGTCGCGACCAGCGAAGGCAGGATATCCAGGGCAAATTTCGCAGCATATCTCAGCATCATCGGCCAACTCCCCGCACCGGTTTTGATGCGGGAACTTTGAGGCACATTGAAGGATCAACTGCGACCGATCGGTGGCAAATCGGCCAGTGGCGGCGTTAAGGTTTCAGTTCGACCTCGAGGAACACGATCTCGCTTGCGGTCTCGTTGAGCACGTCATGCTCCACGCCTGCCTTGCGGAAATAGGATTTGCCGAGGCCGAGTTGCGCCTTGGAGCGTTCGCCATTGGGCGCCACGATGGTCATTTCGCCCGACGTCACGGGAACGATCACGTAATCCATCTCATGAATGTGATGGCCGGTGGCGCTGCCCGGCGCCAGCCGCCACTCGGTGACGCGGACTTCGGGCGTATCGACCTGAACGTCGGACTTGGCGGCGAGCATGGCAGTTTCTTCTCCAGGTTACGGCACGAAGACCATGAAAATAAACACCGCAAACACCACGAGGTGAACGAAGCCGAACAGGATGTTGGTGCGGCCGGTGCCGAAGGTGAGCATGCTGACGACAAACGTCAACAGCAACAGCACGGTCTCCTGCTCATTGAGTCCAAGCACCAGTTTCTTGTCGAGCACGTAAGCGGCGACCGCGACCGCCGGGATCGTCAAGCCGATGGTCGCAAGCGAGGAGCCGAGCGCCAGGTTGATGCTCTTTTGCAGGTCGTTCTTGCGCGCGGCGCCTACCGCGGCCACGCTCTCCGGCAGCAGGATCAGGAACGCCACCAGTACGCCGGCGAAAGCCGGCGGCGCGCCGATCGAGGCGGTGGCGTAATCGACCACCAGCGAAAATTTCTTTGCCAGCAGCACCACCGCCAGCAGCGAGACCAGCAGCAGCACGACACTCATGACCAGCGTCCGGTTCGACGTCAGCGCACCGTCATCGTTGACGGTGACCGCTCCGGCGATGAAATAATCCCGGTGCAGAACGGTCTGCGTATAGAGAAACACCCCATAAAGAATAAGGGTCACGACGCTGACAAAGCCGAGTTGGGCCGCCGAGTAGATCGGCCCCGGCGTGGTCAGGGTAAAGTTCGGCAGGATCAGGGTGATGGTCGCCAGCACGAACAACACGCTGAGATAAAGGCTGGAGCCGGT
>Ga0302326_10031030_pt1 | contig 10680 bp, 6 predicted proteins | sample Palsa_T0_3_FD_202264 | JGI IMG/M metagenome (GOLD analysis project Ga0302326, IMG submission 202264) | Peat permafrost microbial communities from Stordalen Mire near Abisko, Sweden - Palsa_T0_3 | ecosystem: Environmental > Terrestrial > Soil > Palsa > Peat permafrost | place: Sweden: Abisko...
CACGCCGGTCATGAAGGGCTATTCGATGGTTGCCAAAGAGGAGGGCGGCATTGCTGGCGGTATCGGCGGATTTGCCGACACACCGAATTACGTCACCTTTTATGTCGAAGTCGCAGATATCGTGGCCACGCTGGCCAGCATCGATGCGCACGGAGGCAAGAAGATCATGGGCCCGCATCCCATCCCCGACGGCTCCGCGCTGATCGGCATCGTCACCGATCCGGAAGAGCACGTCGTCGGCCTGATCCAGCGCACGCCCAAGAATTGAGCAAAGCGTCTAAGAACAAACATGGGTGCCCCAGGTCCCGCTTCGGGACCTGGGATCCCACCGAACTCCACTCGTCACATCAACGGAACCGTGGAGCTGAACGTTCCATTCGACACGTTATTGAAGAATGAGTTGTTGCCATTTGACGTGACGAAGTAATCCACCGCTGTGTTGTTGCCGATGAATGAGCTCCGGCTCACCTGCACCGACCCCGCGGACCAGATGCCAACCCAGAACCCGTTGAACTCGCAATTGTCGACGAAGATATTGGCCGCGCCATCGGTAAAGATGCCGTAGGTGCCTGACGCTGGAGGCCCGACAGGCGATGAGAACGTGGAGTTGTAGGCCGCGACATTGGCATTGTAGTCATAGAGGCCGTAGGCGCAGCCACGCACGTGCGTATTTTCGATCTTTGCCGTGAGTGAGCTTGTTGCGCCTCCGTTAAAGTAGAGTCCCGTGCCGGAGCAGTTTTCGACGCTGCTGTCTTTGATAAAAACATCGGAGACGGCGAATGGATCGATCAAAATTCCATAGTTGAATCCGGTTACTTGAACGTCGTCGATGTCCAGCGCGCCGGCCAGTCCCCAAAAAATCCCTTCATAGGCGCTGCCATTGCCGTGAACGCTGAGGTGACGAATCTCGACCACGCTGCCGGCGGGCGTGTTGATGGTAAACGGAGTGCTCGCAGTGAAATAGCTCGATGCAAAGCCGCCGCCGTCGATGCGGATGGATTGCGTGATGGTGACGGGGCCGTAATCGCCCGCGTTGAGCACCCCCACCTGTCCCGACACGGGTGTCACGTTGACGGCGCGCTGAAAGGTCTTGCAGGGCGCGGCGAGGGTGCAGGCATTGGCATCGTTGCCGGAGTTGGAGACCCAGGTCTGCGCTGCCGCGGAGCCGGCAAGAGCCAGCGCGTACAGCAGCAGGGATGGGATGGTGGCGTTTTTCATGAGGACTCTCCTTGGGAAGATTTCGCGGAGGCCATGGGGGATGCGGCTCAGACCGGCGGCCGCAAGGGCGCGTTGTGGCTGAGTGGGGTGCCGAGGGGGATTTGTGACGGATGGAGCGTTGCAAGGCCGCGAACAGCTTTGGAGCAGGGCACGGCCTTACAGGCTGCAAGAAAACTCACTCGGAGAGGCACGAAGTGTCAGGGCACGACCGGGGCACCCGCTGGGTCGCGTGCCGCCAAAGCCAATCGAATCATCGTCGGGCTTTACAGGCTGCGGAAAAACTCAATTCCACAGAAAGGGCGAAAAACTCATCGCGCGACAGGGTTCAAGGCGCGATCCGTAAGCCCTCGGCGAGGGTTTCTATCACCGATTTGGGGCCCATTTTAGCCCATGGTCGAGTTTTTCCGCAGCCTGTTTAGCCCCTGTAGCGTCACCCCAGACGAATTTGGCGGCGTTTTGGACGTGGATTGGCTGGTTTTTGCATGGGGCAGCGGTCTGCGAACAGGAGGATGACAGTATCCTGTGATTCGATGAGTTGCAATTGACGGTTGTTGGAGCGTGAGGAGCACAGTGGATGGCGCGTTCGATGCGATCGTGGTGGGCCTGGGCGCCATGGGGAGCTCTGCGGCTTACCATCTTGCCAAGAGTGGCGCCAGGGTATTGGGTCTGGAAGCTTTCTCTCCGGCCCATGACAAAGGATCGTCGCATGGGGAGTCGCGGATCATTCGCCAGGCCTACTTCGAGGACCCCGCCTATGTTCCTCTGGTTCTGAGAGCCTACCGCCTCTGGAAGGAGCTCGAAGCGGAAAGCAGCCAGAACCTGCTCAACGTTACGGGAGGGGTGGGGGTTGGACGGTTGCAGGGCGCACTCGTCTCGGGATGCCTGAAAAGTGCAGCGGCGCATGGTCTCAAATACGAACTGCTCGACGCCGGCGAAATGAAGCAGCGCTTTCCTCAGTTTGTGCTGGCGGAGAATGAGGTGGCTTTCTACGAAGAGAAGGCGGGCTATCTCAGGCCCGAGGAATGCATCACGCAGCATTTGGAATGCGCGTCGAAGCGAGGCGCAGATCTTCGTTTCGAGGAGCCAATCGTCTCATGGACCGCGGGTGAATCCGGAGATGGCGTACGAGTGGTCACGGCGAAGGATACTTACCGGGCTCACTCGCTCGTCATCGCGGCGGGCCCATGGACGAACGAACTTGTCCCAGGTCTGCCGGTCTCGCTGACCGTCTCGCGCCGGGTGATGTTCTGGCTCCGGCCTGTGGCGCAACGCGCATCCTTCGGCGAGAGAGTCTTCCCGATCTTCCTTTGGGAGCCGGCCGAAGGCCCGATGTTTTACGGCTTTCCGCGAACGCGTGAAACCGGCGAACCGAAAGTCGCCATCCACTCGGAAGGCGAGGCCTGCACACTGTCCAGCATCGATCGAATCATCCATCCATCGGATGAAGCGGCAATCCGGTCCGCAATCAATTCCAGGATTCCCGCGCTGAACGGCGAGGTTTTTCGTGCCGTCACGTGCATGTACACAATGACCCCCGACCAGCACTTCATCATCGATCGCCATCCCCGCTATCCACAGGTCAGCATCGCCGCGGGTTTTTCCGGTCATGGATTCAAGTTTTCGTCGGTAGTGGGCGAGATTCTGTGCGATCTCGCGTTGTCGCGACAGACGCCAAGCGATATCGATCTCTTCTCTATCTCGCGTAGAGGCCGGCGATGACGCTGGCTCTCAGCAGCATCGGAATGGCGCCGCCGGCTGCGGACTCGCATGTCCATCGGCCAGCGACGGCCGCGCCGCCGAGGGCGGAGGCACGCCGCGCAGCGTCTGGATGCATCGCGCCGCCGTGGACACAATGATCACCAGCGATCCAAAGACGAACGACGACATCAGCGCGACCTCCACCCATCCCTGCGCCTCGGTGCCGGGCTGGTGCGCCATGGGCCAGTAGACCTGCATCGTCGACAGCACTGCCGCCGACATGGTCGTCACCAGCACAAACACCGCCGGCACCGCCGTGAACCACGCGTAGGCGGCCTTGCCGTGGTTCACGAGATACGTGGTCATGGTGGTGAGCGCGATGGCGGCCATGAGCTGGTTGGCCGTTCCAAACAGCGGCCAGATCGTCGAGATCGAGCCACCCCACACGAGGTATCCCCAGCACAGCACGATCACGCCGCTGGCGATCAGGTTCGAGGGCAGGGAACGCGCGCTGCCGAGCGGCTTGTGCATCTTTCCCATCAGCTCCTGCGCTACGTAGCGGGCTACGCGCGTGCCGGCGTCGATGGTGGTGAGAATAAACAGCGCCTCAAACAAGATGGCGAAGTGGTACCAGTAGCTGGTGAGCGCCGCCATGCCGGGAAGGCCGCGGAAGATCTGCGCCATGCCCACGGCCAGCGACACTGCGCCTCCGGTGCGCCCGGCCAGCGGCTCGCCCACCAGCCGCGAGACCTCGGCCAGGTGCGTGGTGCTGAGGCCGAGCTTGGCAAACGCCGCCGGCGGCACATTAATGGCGAAGTAGTCGCCCATCGACAACGAGCAAGCCGCGATCAGCGCCAGCACGCCCACCAGCGACTCGGCCAGCATGGCTCCGTAGCCCACAAAGCGCGCCTGCGTCTCCTTGTCGATGAGCTTGGGCGTGGTGCCTGAAGCCACAAGCGAGTGAAACCCCGAGATCGCTCCGCATGCAATCGTCACAAAAAGAAATGGAAACAGGGTGCCGTGAATGATGGGCCCGCCGCCGTGAACGTACTGCGTGAACGCCGGGAAGTTGAGCGTCGGATGCACAATGAACACGCCCACGATCAGCACGGCGATGGTGCCCAGCTTGATGTAGGTGGAGAGATAATCGCGCGGCTCGAGCAGCATCCACACCGGCAGCACGCTGGCAAGGAAGCCATACGCGCACAGCAGCAGCACAATCTGATGGCCGGTGAAGACGAACACGTGCGCCGCGCCCGACGCCGCCACCCAGTGTCCGCCCGCCAAAGCCAGGGCCAGGGCCAGCACGCCGAAGATTGAAGGTCCCAGCACCCGCACGCGCCCCGGCAGGCTCCTGAACATCCACCAGCCCATGATGAACGCGATCGGTATCGTCATGCCGATGGTGAACACGCCCCACGGGCTCTGGCTCAGCGCGTTCACCACCACAATCGCCAGGCCGGCCATGGCGATGATGATGTTGATGATGACCGCGATCATGGCCACCACGCCGGTGACCGGGCCCACCTCGCGCAGCACGATGTGCGGCAGTGAGCGCCCATCGTGGCGCATGGAGCCGATCAGCGCCGTCATGTCGTGCACGGCTCCGGCCAGCACCGCACCGGCCACCAGCCAGAGAAGTCCCGGCGCAAAGCCAAACTGCGCAGCCAGCGTCGGACCCACCAGCGGCCCGGCTCCGGCAATCGCGGCAAAGTGATGGCCAAACACCACCCAGCGCGGCGAAGGCACGTAGTTATGCCCGTCGTTAAAGCGGTGCGCGGGCGTGATGTTACGGTCGTCCAGCGCAAACGCCCGCGAGGCCAGGAACGCGCCGTAATAGCGATAGGCAACGGCAAAGATGCCCAGGACGATGAGAAGCAGGGGAAGGGCGTTCACTTCAGAGACTGACCTCGAAGGGATTCGGGGAAATCCGGCGTGCACGCAGTATAGCAATCGGACCGAGCAGTGGCCTTCAGGCCACTAATGCATAGGACCGCGCACAGGGCTTCCCAGGCTGCGGAGAAACTCAAGGGTAAAGCACGAAGTGTCAGGGCACGACTTCAGTCGTGCCGAAGATGCCGCGGAAGGAGCGCTGGGCTTTAGCCCCTGAGGGGCTTTCCCGGAAACTGCCCGCAGCGGGAATTTTCCCCGCAGCCTGCCCAAGCGACTGAATGCAGCCCGGGACCGCAAGGGCCTTCAACCCGGGCCCCTCGGAAATGCGAAAAACCTCTGCGCCGCGCATCACAAATCTTCGGCCGGACCCGGGCGTATACTGCCTCCAAATTGCGACCGCCTCGCGGGCCTTGGCTGGACTTCGGTACTGCATCGCGGCATGGAGTACGACTATGCGCAAGCTTCTTATCGCATCATTTGTTATCTTGGTTTTCGCAGCTCCTGCTCTGGCCAAACCAAGGGATGTCTATCCGGTTTCATGCGACGATCTCTGGGCGGCTGTGAAGGACACGCTGACCAACCCGCACGACTACGGAATCATGTCGATGAGCGATTTCGACCAGAGGGCACAGTTTGTTGTGGTTGGCAACCTGACTACGTACTTAGACAGTGTTGCACTGATGGCAGCGGGCGATGGCTGCGCGATGAAAGTGACGATTAGTGAGGTCGGCGCAGACAATGCCGATTGGCGTCAGTTCCACAATCGAATTGCGAAGTCACTGGCGAGGCGGCAGGCTGCGAAGCCCAAACCTGCGGTGGGGTCTACGGGGCAACTGTAACTCGGACCTGGCTGCATCACGGCGATTTTCATGGCCAGTAACCGCGGCGGCCATGGGTTTTGGAAGGCTCATCGCCGCCGCGGTTCTCTGCGCTTGCGGCCCCGAGGCCGCCAATTGCCTTACGGCTTGTACGCCACCCCTTGCTGCGCACTGTTGCCGTTGGCGTCCTGCACCTGAATCTGCCACTGGTACCACTCGCCGGAGGTCAGGCTCGGCACCGACGGCGGATTGTTGGACGACGTCGGATCGGTGCCCCACTTGATCGATCTGATCGAACTGGAAAATCCGTTGGACCTGGAGTTGTCGCCAGGGATCGACCAGATCTGGTTGCCGTTCTGATCCCACAGCTGGAACGAATAGGTGTAATTGGCCGCATCGGCCGGGTCGGTCCAGGTGAAGGTCGGCTTCGTGTTTGTACCGCCTCCCGTAGGCGCCAGGCTGGTGGCAAAAAAGCTCGGCACCGCGCTCACCGTGGCCGGCAATGTCTCCGTCGTTCCGTCGCTGAATGTGACCAGCAGGCTGTAGGCGTCGCCCACCTTGGGAATGGCGCTGTCAAGGGACAGATAGAAGTCGAATCCGCTTCCGCCGCAGTTGTTACACTGGCCCTGGTCCACAGGCGCGAGGATGTTGGGCCCGGAGAGCACGGTCACGCCCACCGGCAGCTTGGTTTGCTGCTCCAGCGAGAAGTTGAGGCTGTAGCCGCTGCCTGAGCCGAACTGGTTGTTGTTGTTGTAATGCGACGTGTTCATCTTCACGGTTGTTGGGGTTTCAGGCAGCGTCAGGTCCGCATTCGCCAGCGGACCGCCGATGGTGACTGTGTGATGGTTGTCGTCCGTGTCGTCGATGTCCCCGGGATCGACGACGCCGTTGTTGTTCTGGTCGATGATGCCGATTTGGACGTAACCCGAGCCGGATGGTATCTGGACCGAGTAAAGCTGGGGGCTCACAGGGTGCGGAATGGTGGTGAGGAATACGCCGCCGGTGCTGTTGTTGTAGAAGCCCGTATAAAGAGGCCCGGTGGCCGTCCCAGTGAAGCTCACGGTGCCGGAAACGGCGTTGCCGCCGGTGGCCGCCCCGATCGTCAAAGGTCCCACGATGTTGGACCACGGGCTGGTCGACGCGCCCTCCATCCCCGCGGCGCGGAAATAGTATTTCGCGCCATTCGTCAGACCATCGATCAGCCAGACCGTCGTGCCATTGGTTCCGGTCGCGGGAAGCGTCTTGCTCCCGGTGATCGTAGCGAATGTCTTGGCAGTGCTCCATTCCAGCTTGTAGCTGCTGGCCAACTCCACGTCATTGTTGTTCTGGATGGGATTGAACTGGGCGAGCACACCGCCGCTGAACGCGCTCGCGCCCTGGATTTGCGGAGCCGAGGAGAGCGTGTAAGGAGTCGGGTCGGTCAGCGTCACGTTGGCGCCGGTCTTGTTCGCGGTTGTCGAGACATTCACGTCCGCCGCGCCATACGGGTCGACCCCGTTTTGCGCGCCAAAGCCAAGACTGTCCATCCACGCCTCTAGCGTATAGTTGCCCGGCGGCACGCCGCGGATGGTGAACGGGCCTTTGGCGAGAATGCTGACGCCGGGCGTGAAGCCGCAATTGTTGTTCTGCAGTGTCAAGTAGATGCGCCCGGCCTTCGCTCCCGCGTATGCTGCCGTTCCGGTGACCGTATATCCCACCGAGAAGCTGAATCCTGTTACGGTATTGCCGTGGCCCCCGCTCAAGGTGACCTTCTGGGTAGCGGGATAGAAGATGGAACTCGCTCCTGCAATCGAGATCGACGGGGTCACCGTGTAGGTGCCCTGGGGCACGTTGGAGAACGAATAGTTTCCGTTGCTGTCGGCGGTGGTGGTCTTCACCGGCGTCGTGCTGAGTGTCACCTTGATGGGTGGATATCCAGGCACCTGACCGCTGCCGCACCAATTGTTCAGATTGTCGATCTTGCCGGTAACCTGGCTGCCGGACGTGCTCGGGTTGATGGTGATCGAATACGTGTTCGGGCCGGTAATGGCTCCCGCAGGGTCTTTGACTGTAACCTTGAATGTTATTGTGGCCGCCGAAGTGGGCGACCCGCCCACGCACAGGTTGTTGCCCGAGCACTGGAAGACATTGAGATTGTCGGACAAGGGTACGTTGTTTCCGTTGGTGGGGATGGCGGTCGAGTTCACCGTCCAGGTATAACCGCCGTTGCCGCCCACGCCCTTGAAAGTGGCGCCGTATGGAATACCCGCGGTTCCAGCCGGCACGCTGGCCGAGATCGTGAGAGGCAGGAACGGCACCACGATGTCCAGCATGGCGGTTACCGTCTTCGCGGTCGTGGCATCCGTGGCCTGCACCGGGAAGTAGGTGCCTTCACTTCCCACGGTGGGCTTGCCGGTGATGGCGCCGTCGGCCGCCAGCGTGAGGCCCGGCGGGGGAGTGTCAAGTGGGTTGGTCAGCTTGAAAGTCACCGAGTCGGTAGCCGGTGCGGATGTCTTGACGGTGCCCGAGTAAGCTACTCCGATCGCGCCTACTGGAAGACTGGTCGTCGTGATGCGGAAGGAGCCGTTCTCCGGATTCATCACGTAATAAATTGTCGCCGTGGCCGTATGCGCTGTCGGCGTGGCCGAGTCGGTGGCCACCACAGTAAAGCTGTCCACGCCGTTCGACGCCTCCGTCGCGGTGCCCGAAACCACGCCCGCGGTGCTGAAATGCAATCCCGTCACAAGAGGAATGCTCGGGGTGGCAAACTTCCAGGTCACTGTGCCCGTGCCATTCGCTGAGGCAAGCTGCGCGGAATAGGCCACGCCATCGACGCCAATGGGCAGGTATGTGGTGGTGACGCTGAACGTGGCCGCGGATGCGGCGGAAACCAGCAGGCTGACCGGCAGGATCGCAGCAAGCCACTTCGAAAGTTGACGCAGATTGAGCATTCGATTTGTCCTCGGAAGATACGTCAAGGGGCGACGCCAAAATTGCGGACAACCGTTCGCTCAGATGGCTGCGGGTAGGTCGAGGCCCATGCATGGATAGCGAGAACAATGTTCCCCCTTGCAGCGCAAAACTGTCAAGAACATTCAGAAGCCTGCGCAGCCATCCTCATCCCGGAATTCCCAATGCGGCCAAGCGTCCTCTTTTCGATCGCGCATTTGGGAGAAAGCTCTGTTCCGGACCGCACCCGCACAAACCGGCTGCTCGGCACCAGTCCTGCAAGAACATGCGCCGGCCGTCCACGATGTAAGCGATGGTCGCGGATGCCGTGTGAGCGGTCGGAGTGGCCGAGTCCCTGGCGGCGACCTTGAAACTGCCAGCTCCGTTCGTGGATGCCGTAGCCGTGCCGGAGACTGCTCCAGCAGCGCTCAGATGCAGCCCCGTTACCAATGCGCTGCCGGTGGCCAGCGCATTGGTCACAGTTCCCGTGCCGCCGATGGAGGCAAGCTGCGCAGAAAAAGGCCACGCCGTCCACACCATTTGGGAGCGAGGTCGTGGTCAGGTAAACGTGCCCGCGGACGCGGCTGGAGCGAGAACGGCAAACAGGCTGACCGGCAACGCCGCGGCCAGCCCGGCACAAAATGCGCTCAGACTACGCATCGGGGGATTTCCTCCGGAAGAAATCGTTGCGCTCGGCAACGAGCTTTCACGCAACCTGCAATGGGCGGGCAAGTCCCGCGGGCGCCCTGGTGAGTTATGACGATATGGTCTACTCTCGTCAATTCGACTGTCAAGATGTTTTCGGAATTTGGGAACACAACTGCCGTGTTACTCATGGAGATACCAAAGTAATCGACCATTCATCGAATACGCGTTAGAACCCTCCGCCGGGCGCATAGCCCGTCTGGATCTGCGATGAGTTCCCATCGCTGTCCACGGCTGTTATGGCCCATGTGTAACTCATCGTGGCCGACAGGCCTGGTATGGCCGGCGGGTTGTTGGCTCCGGTGGGATCGATGCCCCACGCGATGGAGGTTATAGCAGCAGAGAATCCGCTCGAACCGGAGTTATTGCCCGGTATCTCCCAGACGGTGTTCCCGTTTGCATCCCACATCGCAAATTGATAAGTGTAGTTGCCTGCATTGGCCGGCGGGTTCCAGGTAAAAGTTGGCGTAGTGCTTGAACTGATTCCGGTTACAGGAGACAGGTTGGCAGCGAAGGCATTGAGCACATTGCTTACCGAGGCGGTCAGCGTTTCGTAGTAAGTGGCGGCGGGGTTAGGAAGAGTTACCGTGAAAGCGTAAGTATCCCCCACATTCGGCACCGCGCTGCCCAGAGGCGCCCAGTAACTGTAGGGCACATTTTCGCATGAGTTGCACACGCCGATATCAACCGGGATAAGTACATTAGGCCCGGAGTTAAGAGTGACTGCCCACGGCTGTAGATCGGGCGCGCTCAGATAGAAGCTCAGATCGTAGCTGTCATTGGTTCCCGAGAGATTGGTCTGACGTACGTGCTTCGTTGTTACCGCGATCGCGCCGGCGTCAGGCATGGTAAAGCTGTCACTCGTATTTTGCGTAATCGCAATGGCGCCTGCGCCGCTGGTAGCTATGGCGCCTGCGCCCGCCATGTTGCTGAAGTTTCCTGCGTTGCCCAGCCCGTTCCGGCTCCGGTCCATCACCGCGAACGGGATGTAATTCGAGCTGTCGGGAACCAGCAGGGTATACGGTTGCGGACTCACCGGCGCTCCAGTGGTCCTTGTGATATAGGCAATACCCTCGATTTGATCGTAGTAGCCGACATACAGCGGGCCGGCGTCGAAGTCGATGGAAAAACTCACAGTTCCCGTCACGCTATTGCCGCCGGTCTGCGCGCCAATGGCGATGGGGCCGTAAGGAGCCGACCATGCGCTGACCGAGGACGCCGTTATACCCTGCGCGCGGAAGTAGTAAGCCGCGCGATTGGTGAGGCCGTTCAGAATCCATACCGACCCTGCTGCGCCGCCCGCGGCCACGAACGTATGGCTGCCGGCAATCGAAGCGAACGTCGTGCTGGTGCTCCACTGCACAGTGTAGGACGAGGCCTGTTCCTCTCCATTGACGCCCATGATCCCGCTGTAACCCAG
>Ga0302326_10031031_pt1 | contig 10680 bp, 8 predicted proteins | sample Palsa_T0_3_FD_202264 | JGI IMG/M metagenome (GOLD analysis project Ga0302326, IMG submission 202264) | Peat permafrost microbial communities from Stordalen Mire near Abisko, Sweden - Palsa_T0_3 | ecosystem: Environmental > Terrestrial > Soil > Palsa > Peat permafrost | place: Sweden: Abisko...
AACCGCGCCAATTATTTTGTGGAATGGACATTCTTGCCCATTATCCTGTTGAACTGGCTTTGAGATGAATTGCTCGGAACGACCCGCGAGCTGACTTCGTCAGGCGGCGTTCACGCAACAAGCTTTCTGCAACGCCGGCCGAACATTAGCGGCAAGAGCGCCGTTCCAATAAGCAAACTGCTGCCCATCGGCTCAGGTACGTTGTCATTGTAGATCAGAACAAGGTCTTGACCCGTACCGCCGTCCAGTTCACTGTTCACTCCGCCGTTGTTGGCAGCGGACAGGCTGGAATCCGCAACATCCGCCAGCGTAAAGCCGCTGTAACTGAAGTTCGCTGTGTTGAAGGTGCCGCTGGCCGTATTTGCAATGGCGAATTCGTAGGTGCCGGAAGCCAGGGCCGTGCCACCGCCTACTGTGGGGACCAAACTGATCGAGAATCCACTGGCTGTATCCGTCAGACTTGACATGAACAACGTGTCAAAATTGGTGAGGCTGTTGCCGTTCAGACTTCCACCAGTCATGACCGAATTGACTATCGAGCCGCTGTGATAAGCCGTAGTCGGCGCGGTGTTCAATTTCCAGACATAGCCGCCGGTGGCGCCGAAAGTCGTGGCGGAGAGATGCATGTTGCCGTAGGTGTTGCCAGAGAGAGCGCCACTTCCACCAGTGATCTTGCCGTTCACGATTGTGGCGCCAGTTGTTACAAACTTGGTTGAGTCGCTGCTCAGGACGCCATTGGCGCCGACCGTGACCGCATTCGATCCCACCTCGTTATTGTTATTGCCTGTAAGGTAGAGGGTGCCGCCGTTGACATTCACGCCACCGGACCCGCTGAAAGCTACCTGGCTTCCACTGGACTCAGTTAACTTCAGCGTGCTCCCGCTTCCGCTGCCGGATACGTTCAGACCGCCCGAGCCGCCGAGCGGGGTGCCGAACGTCACAACCGCGCCGCTGGTCACTCCGATGTTCTCCGCACTGCTGCCGGTGGTGGTAAACCGACCCGAAACGTCCGTGGACGGTGTGGCCGCAAAGGTCAGTGTGCCGCCATCAAAGTTCGCCGCGCTGTTATTGTTAGGTATCGCAATAGGAACGGCTGCGGCACTGAGCAAAACGACATTCGACGTGCCTCCTAAAATTATGCCATGATAATTGCCGCCCTCGACGGTGGGATTCATGTCCAAAGTCCCGGCTCCGTTAACAGTTAAATCAGGCTGGCTGCCGGTGACGGCAATAGCAGCATCGATCTCGGCGGTCACACTGGAGTTGACGGTTACGGTCGGCGTGCTGCCGGTCATCCCAAGCGTATTGGCGCTCGTTCCGATAATGTCGTACGAGCCACTATTTACCGCGCCGAAGGTGATATTACCAAGAGTGATCGCCCCTCCCATCGTGATGTCCTGGACGCCGGATACGACATTGTTGTTGCTGCCGATGGTAGCGCTATTGCTGGTCGAACTCGTCCAGACCGCATCAGCGGAGCCCGATGACCAGTTGGAATTTGCCGTGCTCCATGTGCCATAGCCGTCCTGTGGGGAGGTCGGGTGCGAACCGTTCCCGCCGGATGTGCCGGCATCCCATGTGAAGACCGCCGCCTCCAGCCGCAATGGCAGCAGAGCGATAACCGCGAAGCCAAACATTTTTACCGAGCGACGAATCATTTTATTCTTTCGCATGTCATCTCTCCCTGCTGCCCGTGTAGCACAGGTCGCGCGACCGTTTTGAGGGACGCTTTAACATGAACAGGAAACCTACCGCTGCCGCACCAAGACTGGTGGGTTCCGGGACCGGGACCGATACTACGTAACTATTCGTTCCCGGATTAAACGTAAAATCGTAGTCCTGGCCGTTGATGATGGCTTCATAATTGCCGTAGAACGCAGTGTCCGTCGCAGTCATGGTGCCGTCAGCGTTCATTGTGCTCGGCAGAGTTACGGTGCCGTTAGCGTTCACGACGGTGTCATCCTCCGTGTTCCAGTACTTTTGCAAAGCCTCGTAAGCGGTCCCATTGGCGGTGATGGAGAAGTTGTTATTGAAAAGAACTGAACCGCTTGATCCTGTGTACTGGTTGGCGCCTTCATTCCACATTCCCCAAAGGGTAAACCCGGTCATGCCCGGCATGCCAAAAGCCAGGGTCATCGCGGTGGTCAGCGATGTCGCGGTAGTGGAACTGGGGGAACCGGTTTCGCCAAATTCGGTGACCTCAAGCGGAAGACCCTGTGCCGAGAGGTTCTGCCAAGTGGCGTATGAGCGGGCGGGATCCACTTCGCTGCCGTCGGTTCCGACGCCGGGAGTGTTGTACCATTCGGTACCGATGCCCGAGACAGCGCCGGTGTTCGGGCCGTTGCCGTTGCGAATGGATTCCACATGCTGCGAGTAAGTTTGTCCGTATTGATCGGAACTATTGTTCAGAATGTTGTAATCGTTGGTGAATAGCTTGGTGGTGGCTCCGGCAGCGGTGACGGCAGACTGGACCTGATTATAAAGACTTGCCGTCCATGCCGCTCCGCCGGCGGCGGTGCCCCCGCCCATCACCTGCCAGTAGTTGTCGCCGGTGGACGCCGAAGCGTTAGCGCCGGTGTTGTAACTTTCATTGTACACATCCATCTCGGCATACTGCGTTGCGCGAATGCCGCCGATCTGACTGTTGGTGCCGCTGACATAGCCGGCGATGCGATTGGTGATCGCGGTAGTGATTGCTGCTTTCCCGGCGGCGGCCGTCGTCGGATTGCTGCTCTGCGCGTTGGTGAAATCGGTGTTAACATCCGTGGGTTGCTGAGTTCCCCAAACCATGTTGTGCATGCGGACGCGGAGATTGTTTTGCTGTGCGAAGGTCAACAACGTATCGAGATTATCCAGTTGTGACGTAGTTTCACTCTCATCCCATTTGCCGGCATTTTCCGGCTCGACGCTGTTGAAGTTCGCCAGGAGATCCTTCTCATACGTGGATCCCGGTGTAAGGTTGGTACTAAGGTTGTCTGCCACAGCCGTACCCCACTTGAATGCGGAGTTTATTTCCTTGATCTCGACCGGCGTGCCGGGCGCAACGCCGTTAATAGTGAGGTTCATCGAACCTTCACGGTAATTATCGATGTAGGTATTGGCGGCGTTCGTCGCGTCGGTGGCCGCCGCTGTGGTATAGCCGGCATCATTTGCAAACGTCGCGCTGGAGCCGCTGACCGTGCTGACGCTAAGATTGTTGATGGCAAAGGATTGATTGACCCCATTGTCATAATCACGCTCGGCACGAACGAAATAAGTGCCTGCGGGCAGTGTGACGTTCGACGAGTCGTAATTCGCCGCCGAAGTCCCGGAGACGTTGAAATTAAAGGTTGAATTGTCGACCACCAGTTCCATATGGCCAGGAGAACCGGCGGCGGAGGCATCTGCATTTACATCAAAATTGACCGTCGCGCCGCCAGCCGGCACGGTCAGATAGGTGCCGAGGTACCCGGTCGCGCTTAAGGTCGTGCTTTGAGTTCCCAGAGATTTGTAGGCTAAGTTTCCGCCAGTGATCGACGTTTGCCCCCAAACTGCCGTCGCGGAACCAAAAAGGCCCACAATACAAACGATATACGAAGCGAAAAACCGGCGCATGAAGTGTTCCATTCGATTGCTTTGATTAGTGACACAAAACGTATGCACCGTCATACGTACTTCATCTCGATACCACGAGCATTTAAATAACCTTGCGATTCCCATAACGGCATTTCCAGTAATCGTTTACTTAAAACGTTTCAACGTGCGAACATGACCTGCAAGGCGAAGGTCATTACGCCAAATAAAGTTGCCGCCGGAAGCGCGCACTTACCAAGGGAGCCTCGCCTCTCCTCAAAATGCTTTCCGCCTATGAAGGACTGGTGCAGCCATTCATGCTATTGACGCAAATTACGACCCCAAAGTCACAATTTGGTAACCGCTTACTTAATCTACTTCGATCCAAGTTAATGTCAAGTTAATTATGAGGAATTTGGCTGTGTCGATCGACGGGAATCAGTGGGGCAGGGAAATCAAACGGGGGACCGGTGCCGCAAAAAACAGATAGTAATGCTTCCCGCGACGCGCGATGATACTGAATTTAATTTTTCTAACAAAAGACCCTGCTTCCCTCAAAACACCGACAAAACCTTCACCCCACAGACCAGCTTATAGCGAGCGCTGAGCGCGGCCAAACCGTACGTCATTTAACCGTACATCCGCCAGCCGATGGCCTCTCATCTTAACCATCTTCAATTTCGTGACGATGATACCGATGCGAGTTCACTTGCCGATGCCGGCGGCGAATAAAGTTGCCAGTGCCAAATCAGACCGATCATCCCGATCCGACCGGGCCGGAACCCGACCCTTCGGCCCTGGAGGGGCCGCGCGCCTGGCCTCTGCGCCTTTCAAGTTGGGTTGGTCTCGAGGGGAAAATTGTCATCGCCGTCGTCGCGCTGCTGGCGGCGGCGCTCGGATCGACCTGCTGGCTCTGGGCATCCCGGATCGACCCCCAGGTAACAAATATTCTAGGTGAACAGGCTCGCCAGACGGCCGTGACTCTGTCGATGGCCGCAAGGCCCGCGTTGGCCGCGGGGGATGCCGGCTCGCTTCGATCCATGGGCCACGAGTTGCTCAAGGCCCGCAACATTCTTTTCGTCGCATTTTACGATGGAGCCGGAAAGAACATCGCGATCGTCGATCGAGAAAACTCCCCCCACGAAGCGCCTCCATCCCTGATGACCACTCAGATAAGCTCCCTGGCGCAAGTGCGGATCGGCAATTCCCCGCTCCTGGGGGATTATCTTGAGGTTTGCCAACCGGTGCTGGCCGTCGGTCCGGGACCAAGATCGTCGCGGTTGATGGGATATGTATCCGTGGGCATTTCACCCACCGCCGAAGAGCTCCAGGTTCAGCGGGTGAATTATTTCGCCACCGGTATCGGATGCGTGGTGATTCTGTTCATTTTGCCCCTGGCGTATCTGCTCGTGCACCGGATTTTCCTGCCGATCCGCCAACTGGTTTGGGCCACCAACCGCATTTCCGCCGGAGAGCTGGATGCCGTGGTAGCCATCGACCGCACCGATGCGATCGGGGATTTATCGCGGTCGTTCAACGCCATGATCGGAACAATCAAACGCCAACAGCAGGATCTGCGGCAGGCCAACGCCGACTTGGAGCGCAAGGTGACGCAGCGCACCGCGCAGCTGGAGTCGGCCAACCGCCGGCTCAGCAGCGAGATCGCGGAGAAGGAGGATTTCCTGCGTGCCGTCAGCCACGATTTGAACGCCCCGCTGCGGAACATCAGCGGAATGACATCGATGCTGCTGACGAAGCACGGCGAGCGGTTCGACGACGAGATCGTGCATCGCCTGCAAAGAATACAAAAGAACGTGGAAGCGGAAACCACCCTGATTTCCGAGCTTCTGGAGCTTTCGCGCATCAAGACCCGCCGCGAGAAGATGGAAATGGTGGACACAACCGCCCTGGTCCACGAGGTGGAAGGGATTCTGGAGAACGATCTGAAGACGCATCAGGTCCAGTTGATCGTCGACACACCGCTGCCGGTACTCAACGGGGAACGATCGCGCTTCCGCCAGATATTCCAGAATCTGATCGACAATGCGATCAAGTACATGGGCGACGGAACGGTCCGGGAAATCCACGTCGGCTGCGTGGCGCGCACCACCGAAGCGGAGTTTTACGTCCGCGACACCGGCATGGGCATCGAGCGGGAGGATCTGGGTAAGGTGTTTTATATCTTTCGGCGCGGGAAAAACTCCACCGCCCGAAACATTGCCGGCAAGGGCGTCGGCCTCTCGTGCGTGAAGAGCATCATCGAGACCTACAACGGAAGCATCTGGGTGCAAAGCGAACCCGGTCAGGGATGCACATTCAAATTTACCATCAACGGCCAGTTCGTGCCCGATGCGTCGCTGCCCTCGAAAGCGGGCGTCGAATCATGAGTGCCCCAATCGAACCCAAAAAAGTTCCCTGCCCGGAACTCACGATTTTGCTCGTGGATGATGATGTCGATTGCCGGATGTTGATCCGCGACGCCATCTGTCAGAGCAACCTGAGCAGTCGGGTGTTTGAGGTTTCCAGTGGAGAAGCCGCGCTGGATTTTCTGCATCGGCGCGGCCGTTGGGCGCAAGCGCCCAGGCCGGGTTTGATTTATCTGGACATCGAGATGCCCGGCATGGATGGCCAATCCGTGCTCAAGACGATCAAGGTCGATCCGGATTTGCGGGATATACCGGTTGTAATGATGACCGGATTATGCGACGAGCGCCAGATGCGCATGGCCGCCGACGCCGGCGCCAACAGCTACACCATAAAACCGGCCAACGCCGAGCAGTTTCTGAGAACCGTGGCCGCCAGCACGAATTACTGGTTGACGATCCACCAGTATCCGGATCATCACATCCCGCCTGGGGATTGCCGGAAATAATGACCGCATCCGGGGATTCCGCGGCGACAAACACCGCCATGCATTCACCCTCCGCTCAAACCTGCCGATAAGAACGCTGGAGTGGAACCACCTAGCGACAACGAGCGCCTGCGATTGCTCATCGTCGAAGACGACCCCGACCAGCGGCAACTGATCGGGGAGACGCTCGAACAGCATTTCGGCGCGCGCACCGTTCAAGCGGTCGACAGCGGCGCCGAGGCCCTCAAGCTGGACCTGGCGGCGTTCGACCTGATCCTGACGGATTTCAATCTCCCCGATATCACCGGCATGGAACTGCTGGAAAAAATCCGCGCGGCGTGCGGCACGCCCGTCGTCATGGTCACCGGCGAAAACGTCAGCCAATTCGCCGCCGAGGCCATCCGCAAGGGAGCCATGGATTATGTCGTCAAAGTGGGCGATTACCTCTTCACGATCCCACTCGTCGTACAGAAGAACCTGACGGTCGCCAAGTTATACAAGCATAATGAAGAGCTTCGGGCGGACCTGCGGAAGAAGAACACCCAGCTCGAGGAATCCTTGAAGATGGTTGAGGAACTGGCGGCGACCGATCCGCTGACGGGATTGCACAATCGCCGTTATTTTAATCGCGTTCTGGATCAACTCTTTGCCGAGAGCGAACGGATGGATACCGATCTGTCGTGCGTCATGATCGACCTCGACGGATACAAGCAGTTAAACGACTCGTACGGTCACGCCGCCGGCGATCAACTTTTAGCCGCCGCGGGAAAGGTAATTTCGGCGAACATGCGCCGCATGGACGTCGCGGCGCGATACGGCGGAGATGAGCTTGTCCTGCTTTTTCCCCACGCCTCCGAGAGCGAAGCCGCCAATGTCACCGAGCGCATCCGGGACCAATTCGGGCGAGGATCGGCGATCCTGCTTCGGCGGAATGAACCGGTGACGATCTCGGCGGGAATCGCCTCGCTAAAAAGTCATCTCCCCAGCAACGCGGAACAACTGCTGGCGCTGGCGGACAAGGCGTTGTATCAGGCCAAAGGCGGGGGGCGCAATCGGATCGTGATTCGTGACAGCGCGACCATTCTACGCCGCGATCGCTAATTCCGCCTCGGGATGAGCTTCGGCACAAGTCCGGCTGAGCTGCTGCGGGTCATAGATTACGCGGTTGCGCTTGGTCTGGACGAGGTTTTCTCTTCTTAACTGCATCAGACAAATACTGACGGTTTCACGGGCGGCGCCGATGGCTTGCGCGAGTTGCGCATGCGTGATGCGAAGCTCGACCCCCCCGGGCGCCGGTTGCGCGGCCGGGGAGTTGGCAAACCCGACCAGCTTTCGCATCAGCCGCAACCGGCAATCCTCCGAAAAGAAATTCCCGCCCTCCGTCCAGACGTTGTGGAGCTGAAGAGCCAGTATCTCGACGAATTGTAGCGCTAGATCGCCGTGAGTCAGCAGGGTTTGGCGGAGGCGATCCGCCGGCACCGCGCGCACCTGCGAATTCCCGACGGAAATCGCGAGCTTTCCATAAAGGGCCATTCCCAGCGACGAAAGCCCAAAGAGTTCACTGGCCCCCAGAATATCGAGCAAACTGCGCCGACCGTCGGCCGTCGTTTGAAATAGTCGGATCTGACCGCTCTCGATCAGGAAGAGGTCGGTTGCCGGAGCGTCCGGCTGGAACATCGCCTGCCCGTTGGTAAAATTGAGAAGGCGAGAGCCGGCTTCCGCCGTTCGGAGGAAATCGAACATCGTTCCCGGGTTTTGCCTCAACTCCTTCATCGCAACACCTTCCCACGGCGTTTGTATCGCTACAAACGTAGCGCCTACAAATGTGGTATCGGCCGATCGGGAAGATTCAATCGCGAAATTAAAGATGGGGCAACGCGAAACAGAAGATGGGTGAGTTGAACAACACTCGGAAACTTCATGATGAATCGCACCGCCGACGAAAATGCACCGCTCGGGAATTGCCGTTCAGATCTTGACCTGCATCGCGAGAATCCTTGCGATGGCTTCGCAGATTTCGGCGCGGTGAATGCCGCTGAGCGCGAGCGCCAACTGTGTCTCCATCAAGCCGTAGGGAATTCCGGTATCGTATCGCTGGCCTTGGGTTATAACGCACCAGTATTTGTCGCAATGCTGTCGCATGTGCTCCTGGGCAGCGGTAAGTTGAAATTCGTTTTTCTCCCGGATGTTGTTTTTGATGAGGTATTCGAGTGAATCGAAAATCATCGGTGAGAAAACATGCATTCCGAAATGTGCCAGGTAATTCCCCGCGGGCTGACCGGGAGTCACCAATTTCTCGCGGGCCAGCTCGATAGATGGTTTTTCAACGATCAGCTCGGTTGCATAAATTCCCTGCTCCGGCTTAATCGGTGCGCCGCGGATGACGCCGAAAAGGTGCAACTGCCGCTCCAGAGTCGGCTGCACGCCGCTGACGGCGTCCAGGCCGTTTTTTTCAAAAACAGTCACGAGTTGACGGGCGCAGCGGTCCTTCACATCGCTGATGTAAACGTGATCTCCCAGCAGAAGGAGAAACGGTTCGTCGCCGACGAATTTTTTCGCCTGGTATACCGCATGTCCAAAACCCTCGGGGCTGTGCTGCTCGGCGAAATGCAGCCGCTCGCCGAAATCGCCGAGTTTTTCGGATTCGAGGATCGCCCAGTCCTTCCCCCGGAACGCCTTGACCATGTCGCCGTCCAGCCGGTGGAAATATTCGCGGTATTGTTTTTCCTCTCCCGGCTGCGTGATGATGCAGATTTCCTCGATGCCCGAATCGAGCGCTTCCTCGCCGATGATTTGAACAATCGGCTTGGTCAGCCCGTCCCGATCCACAAGCGGGAACATTTCCTTCTGCACGGCGGTGGAAGCGGGATATTGACGCGTTCCGCGCCCGGCGGCGGTAATGACGGCTTTGCGAACCTTGGACATTTTGATCTCCTCGATTCCAGCATAAGGAAGATGAAGTAAGTTGCCAGTTGGGGGCCGTGCAATTCGGTGTCAATAGTTCCCGATTTTGGGGTAGAATCGTGGGCGCGATGGATGACATCACCAGACAACAAGCGATCCGCGATCGGTTTCAACGAAAACTGTCATTGCAAAAAACGCCTGAGCAGCGGATGCGCGATATGGAAACGCTTCAGGCTACCGCATGGGCTACGCTGCGGCGTTCTCCGGAGGGCTACGCTCATTTCCTGCGCCGCAACTTCCGGGCGCGCGCCGTTCGGACTCGGGATCAACATGTCTGATGAATTGAATTTATTAGAGGTGCTGGGACGCCATCACATCCCTTACGTCGTCATCGGAGGACATGCCGTTAACTTCCACGGCTTTGTAAGAGTCACTGAAGACACCGATCTTGTGTGGATCCGCTCCACCGAGACCGAGGAGTCGCTTTTCCAAGCTCTGATCGAGATTGAAGCCAAGTACATCGGAGACGAAATCGATCCCGCAACGGGAATAGAAAGAACACACCCGATCACGTTGCCATTTATTCAAGCGTCGCCATTGATGATGCTGTGGACGAAATTCGGGTTTCTCGATTTGTTCGACTACATTCCCGGGCTTCCTAAGGAAGATGTCCAGCAGTTGCTGGAATCCAGTATTGCCGCCGGAGGCATCCGATATGTTTCGCTTCCTTGGCTGCGTCAAATGAAAGTCGCCGCGGGGAGAACAAAAGATCGGCTTGATTTGGAGAACCTGCCCGAATAATGTCACCGCGCTCGGAAAAAACTATTTCTGCGCGGAATCCGGGGGAGAAGATGTTGTTTCATCCGGCGGCGCGGGAAGGCGTCGGTCATCGGCGAGAACTTCGGCAACGTATCCCTTGATCCGATCGTCGTTCAGCAGTTGGCTCATTAAAACCCTGCGATAGCCGGTTGAGCGCAGTTGTTCCTTGAGCGAATCGGTCCGTTCCTGCTTAAGCTTTTCGTTTTGCGCGTAGAGCGCCTCTTCAAGGGCTTCATTTTCCAGAAGCAGGGCGTACATCGCATCGGCTCGCTTTCCGCCGGATGAAAAAAGTCCGCCCAGTCCCGCCGCCTTTTTTCGATATTCTTCGGTGCGGGCATTGAGTGTTTCAATTTGTGCCGCGAGGTTGCGGTTCTCCTCCTTGAGTTGAGCGGCCTCCTGATCGTAAAGCTGTTTGAAGCCTTTTTGGGCCATGAAGTGCTCCTTGTCCCGATTATTGAGCTGCCTGGCGGCGGCGAGGTCCCCCAGCCAACGGCCGAAGCGCATGCCGATCAGCAACAGTGCCGCCCCGATGAAACAGAAGATGATGATTTCCA
>Ga0302326_10031033_pt1 | contig 10680 bp, 8 predicted proteins | sample Palsa_T0_3_FD_202264 | JGI IMG/M metagenome (GOLD analysis project Ga0302326, IMG submission 202264) | Peat permafrost microbial communities from Stordalen Mire near Abisko, Sweden - Palsa_T0_3 | ecosystem: Environmental > Terrestrial > Soil > Palsa > Peat permafrost | place: Sweden: Abisko...
ATCTCATCGTCGTCTCCTCCGGCGGCAAGGAACTCACCGCGTATGCCTTGAACCCGAATAGCACCGATCCAGAAGCCAAGCTCGCTCTCTTGCCCCTCGAGCCCGCCACTGAGCATCCAGGCCTTACTCCTGCACTGCCGGTCGACTACTGGTTCAACGGCGACTTCGCGGAGACTCTCTCCGCCACTCAACCCTATACGTATACATCGCTGCAACAGATGTTCGAGAAGGGCTTGGGCACCCGCACCACGTTTCAGTTCGTATCCCCTGACAACAGTCTCTTCATCCCCACGAATGCCCCCATCGTGCAAGGCGAGCCATACTTCGGCACCAAATGGGTTCCCGTCCTCGAAGCGTACGGTTTGGTAAAAGGAACGGTGGGCAAGCCCTTCTACGCCACCAACGAAGCCGAGCAGCGTACCTATCGCGGTCTGCTCAATGCCGATGGATCGTTATCCCAGATCACCACGTTCACCGAGCAGGGCGGAGAGAGCTTGGCCCAGGACGCCGACGGCAACGTCTATCTAGCTGCCGGCCAGATCTTTGTCTATTCCCCAACGGGAACGCTATTGGGCAGCATCGATGTTCCCGAGCGGCCGCACGATATCCTCTTCGGAGGCAAAGACCGCCGCACCCTCTACTTGCTCAGCGACCACTCTTTGTACGCAGTGCGCATGCGTCATCCCGGCATGTAGCGATAAATATTTTCTACATAGCCGAACGAAACTTCACTGAAATGGATCTAAGTGGGTGTGGGAAAATTCGCCAGACGGCCGTTGAGTCATTCACATACGAAGACGTTCAAATTAATTATTTTGAGCATCTTGATCATCTTCGTGAAACAAAGGACTTAGCCGCCAACAAGCCGACTTATCTCGCTTATCTCGCTTTTCGCGCACTTTTATTTGGACAGGACGGGTGCCCCACGTTCGCCAAAGCGTACGTGGGCCGAAAAAGGCGGGCGAAGCCCCACCATAGTCTTTGCCACACCGGCAACAAATGACGGGTGCCCCACATCTCGCTCGTTTTTCGCGAGATGTGGGATTCCACTGCTCTAGACCAGCAACCCTTCGGTCTTCGCTTATGCGGGTGGTGCCTCGCGTTTGCGAACCCCTTCACCCACCGAACCCTGGTGACCCAGCGTATGGTTGAGCCACTCCGTCATCTGCACCTCCCAGTCGGGCACGCCCGGCAGCTTATGCCATCCACCAGTCCCATGCATTCCGCCAGGGATACGAATGATTTCACTCGATACCCCTACCTTACGCAGCGCCGCATCCAGATTGGTTGCTTCGCTGAAAGGGATGTACTCGTCCTTATCGCCAAGGATCTGCAGGAATGGCGGATCCCCTTTGTGCACATAGGTGATAGGAGACGCTTCTTTCAGCGCCACGGCCTCGCCCTTTTCCTTGATCAACGGATCGAGCAGAGCATGAACATCGGCATTCAACGGCACCGTGGCAAAGCTGCTCTGCGCGAACAGCGTTACTACGGCCTGCACCTGCGCGCTCTCTCTATCCACCGGATCGGCCGCTGACGGATCACCGGGCAAATTCAAGAGTCCCACCATGTTGCTCAGAAAACCGCCCGCCGACCCACCGATCAGCGCAATACGATTCGCCTGTCCGTCCCAACGGCTCGCATTGTGGCGCAAGAAACGGATGGCCCGTTCCACGTCATACACCATGTAGGGATAGGGATACTGCGGCGCCAGGCGATAGTTGATGGAGAAGACAGCATACCCTGCAGGCGTCAGGAAATCGGCGCAGTAAGCCTCGCTCCCGCTCTTGCTGTTTCCTCTTTGGTAGCCGCCTCCATGAATGATGATCGCGATCGGATGCGGCCCAGAGCCCTTGGGCGCGTAGTAGTCCATGGTCAACTGCTGGCCATCGACAACCCCGTACAGGATGCCTTCTTGCGTCGGCGTCCGCACATCAGCGGCGAACGAAGATGCCGCGAAAACCAGCCCCACGAGCACGCATAGCAGCAGTCGGGTCATCATCATGCACCCAACGGGCGCTCAGGATGCACGGTCATCCAGAGCCCAGCCCCAAGCACAGCGAGTGCGGCCGCGATTGCGAAGGAGGTGGTCCAGCCGAAGCGCTGCGCCACCCAGGGTGTGAGCGACGCGGTCACGGCGCCCCCGATCTGCGCCCCCATGTTGACCATGCTGGAGAAGACACCGGAGCTGCGCCCGGCAATGTCGGCCGAGACCGACCAGAAGGAACTCTGCGAGACATACAACGCGCCCGCTCCGCCCGCGAGGATGACCCCGGCAAGCTGCGGGCTTTGCACTCGGGAACCAAGCACCAGGAAGACAGCGGTGAACAGGTACGCGACCGCAGCCAGCCCGCAACGGCCTGCGCGCAGTCCGTAGGAACGGGTAAGGCGGTCGCTGAGAGCACCACCAGCGAGACAGCCAACGGTCATCGACAAGAATGGAAGCATGGAGAACATTGCACTGGACTTGAGGTTGAAACCTCGCACCTGCGCCATATAGATAAAGAACCAGCTAAAGAAGATCCAGGCGGTGTAGCCGAAGCCGAAGTAGGTTACGATCAACGCCGGCAGATCCCGGCGGCGTAGTATAGCCGACCAGGAGATCACCGTAGCAGAGTTGGCATCCGCGCCCGCCACCTCGGCGATACCCTCGCGAATGACCTTCAGCTCGGAGGGCGAGACCTTCGGATCTTCTTCCGGAGTATCGCGTGCGAACCACCACCAGACTACTCCGGCGATCACACCGATGATCGCACTGAACCAGAAAGCAGAGCGCCACCCGTGATGAAGAATGAACCATGCGAGAAGGGGCGGGGTGAGCCCACTGCCTGCGCCGACTCCGGCGAAGATGAGCCCATTGATAAACCCGCGTTCCTGCTCTGGTACCCAGCGGGCGACAAACTGGTTTGCCGCCGGGTAAATCACGGCTTCGCCCGCGCCGAGTGCAAAACGAATGCCGATCAGCAGCAGCACCGCGTGGGAAATACCCGCGGGGATGACCGTGGTGAGCGCGGTGGCGATGCCCCACCACACCACTCCCAGCGCGATCACCAAGCGTGGGCCAAAGCGGGATGCGAGCCATCCTGCGGGAACTTGAAAGCCGGCGTAGCCGATGAGAAACGCACTGAAAATCCAACCCAGGTGCTGGTTGCCCAAGCCGTACTCGGAACTGATCTGCAGGCCCGCGATAGAAATATTCGTTCGGTCGAGAAACGAGATGGCGCTGAGAACGAAAAGCAGGGATGCGAGGAAAAATCTCTTCCGGGTATGGCGCTCTGCAAGCATTCGGTCATTGCTCCTGAGGACGCGGACGCCAAGGCAGCGGCCGCAAGAAATGATACCCCACAGGGCACAGAAGCAAGCCGGAGTGCTAACGTATGATTTCGTTTGTGGAGGGGTTACGTGTGCTTCTCAGCTAGCGCGAACTTTATCGGCAGCGCCGTATTGGGTGCCATCGGAGTGGTGACGTTGACCGAAGTCAAGCACCGGCGCGAGCTGCTCTTTGCGGCTATGCCGTGCTTCTTTGCGCTGCACCAGTTCACCGAGGGGTTTGTGTGGCTGGGGCTGGATGGCAAGCTGCCCCCCATCGTGACCCATGATGCTGCTGCGGCCTACATTTTGTATGCCCATGGCCTGCTCCCTTTTCTGCTGCCACTGAGCGTCTTGCTGATAGAGCCAACCAAAGCCCGGCAGCGGCGAATGCTTGATTTTTCCCTCTTGGGCGCCGCACTTACGGTTTACCTGCTGTGGGGGTTGATCGCATATCCCCTGCACGTCTCCGCGGCCGGTCACGGTATCGTCTACACCAACCAGATAACCACCACGACCGTGGTTGCGATGCTCTACGTAACCGCCACCTGCGGAGCGCTTTTCTTTTCAGGATTTCGTACTCTGGTCCTTTTGGGCGGTCTCAACCTGGCAGGTCTCCTCATCGTGATGCTGGTAAAACGGTACGAGTTCACATCCCTGTGGTGCGCTTATGCGGCGGTGTTGAGCGTCATCATCTACTACTTCTTTCGCCAAAGCCGTCTTGATCGGCCGGCCAAGTATGCCCTGAGCGCGGCCGCATGAGTACCCGGGCGCTGAATCTCGCAATGGCACGGCCGATCACGCTGTGCTGGTGGATATTTGCGGTTCGCGGAGGCTTGGCCATCGTTTTTGCCGTGGTCCTCTTTCTCACCAGCATCTTTTTGGGAATCTTCTTCTTCGATCCAGTCACACTCGTTTATCTGAGCCTTCTGCTCGGCTCTTTCGTTCTCAGCAACGGCCTTCTTTTAGCAGTGGCGGCCGGTTTCGCCTACGAACATCGTTTGCATCTTTGGTGGTTGGCGCTGGGTGAAGGTTGTTTTGCATTGCTTCTGGGCGTCTACATCGGCATTTCGCTCATGCTGACGTCTCAATCCCTCGCCTTGCTTGCGGGGATTCACGCACTCGGTACAGGATGCTTTCAAACAGCTCTGGCAATTAAGCTGCGGGAAGACCGCCCCAACCTGTTCCTGCTCATCGTAGGCGGAGTGCTCTCTCTTTGCGTGGGCGTGGTCTTCCTCGAGCATTTCCACCAAGCCGCCCGGCCCACAACCCAGGCGCTCGCCGGCTACGAGCTTTTGAACGGAATTATCTGGAGCGTGTTGGCCTTCCGGCTGCGCAGATGAAGTGAAGGTCTGCGCTCCCGGCGGCATGGAGGCCGGCAGTGAGAATCGTCGTACTCGGCGCTGGCGTTCAAGGGACAGTGTTTGCCATCCGGCTCGCCATGGTAGGTCACCAGGTGACGCTGGTCGCGCGACCGGACCGGGCCGCGGAGCTCCGCCGGGAAGGTGCATCGATTCAGGACGCATCGACTTCGCTGATCAGCACCAGGATGCTACCCGTTCTCGAGAAACTCCCGCCGGACCTGGTTGCAGATATGTGTTTGGTCACTGTGCGCCGTGAACAGATGGAAACCGTCCTTCCAGACCTGCTAAAGGCGAGCGCCATTGCGCAAATCGTGTTGCTGGGGAACCACGCTAACCGTACAGACCATCTGCTGACGGTTCTCGGTCGTTCCCGGACAGTCCTTGCCTTCCCAGGGGTCGCTGGATACCGGGAAGCCGCCAGGATTCGATATATCGATATTCCCCAGCAGCACACCGCGGTGGAGAAACGCGCACCAGGTGTCGGTTCGCTTTTCCGGGAAGCCGGCTTTCGTGTGGATTCAGTGCCAGACATGGATGCATGGTTACAGCGCCACTCTGTCTTCATTACGGCAATGGCCGGGGCCCTTTATGAGAACGGCTGCGACGCAAGCCGTCTGGCGCAAAATACCGAAACGGTCCGCCGCTTCGTCGTTGCCGTGCGGGAAGGCTGGGAGGCCCAGGAACGCAAGCGAGTGGGAGCCGCTCCCTTGGCGCTACGAACGATCATGTGCTGGGTCCCGCTATCACTCTCGGTAAGGTATTGGAGCCGGCTTCTCGCTTCTTCTCGGGGTGATCTCTACTTTGCGCGCCATGCCCGTCATGCGCCGGCCGAGATGGCATCCCTTGCAGACGATGTGCGAAGCTCCCTGCGCGAGTCGGATGCCTCGCAGCTCCAGAGGCTGCTAGTGTCGATCGACACCTGGCAGCGGAAATGCGGCGCTTGAGGGGAATTGTCCCCGGCATCGTATACTTGTGGCATGTCCATTGTGCGAAACATAGCGGGAGTAGCCAAGGGAATGAGCATCACGTTTCGCGAGATGCTGCAGCCCACCGAAGTGGAGAACTACCCGGACGGACCGGGACCCAACCGCGGCGCGCACTTTCAGGATCGCTTCCGTGGCGCCCACGTCCTGCAGCGCGATGAAAATGGCCTGGAGAAATGTGTTGCCTGCTTTCTATGCGCGGCGGCCTGTCCCGCCAACTGCATCTACATCGAGGCTGCCGAGAACACGGCCGAGCAGAGAATCTCCAGTTCGGAACGCTATGCCAAGGTCTATAACATCGACTACAACCGGTGCATCTTTTGCGGATATTGCGTGGAAGCCTGCCCCACCGACGCGATTACCCATGGCCATGGCTTTGAGCTGGCTTCGCTCAATGCCACGACGCTGATCCATCGCAAGGAAGACATGCTGGTACCGTCCATCGGTTTGCCGCGCAGCGCTGAGGCCAAGTCGAACGCAGTGAAGTGATGGCACACCTAGGAAATCGTCTCCAGTGCTGGTAGCATCGGTTTGATGCAAGCCACGTCTACAGGCAGCAATGGAGGGCAGCGGATTTTCCACGTCAGCAGCCGGGAGAATATCAAGGGCTTGCGCGATCAAATTCTCCGCTTGCACGGTTTTGAAGTGCAGTCGACGCTCTATTCCAGCCAGGCATTGGATGAAGTCACGCAGAGCGACTACGACCTGGTATTGATCGATGTCGAGTCCGATGTCCGGGTGCAGAGTGCCCAGGAACTCTGCGACGAGATCAAGAAGGTTGTCCCCAAGCAGCATGTTGCCTTTGTCTGCAATTACCGCGTGGCCATCGAGAGCGACTGCCCGGACGAGATTATTCGGGCCGAGTTCAATCCTGAGGCGTTAGTGCGCGGTGTGCAGCAGGCCCTGGGAAAGAACGAAGAAGGATAAGAGTCGCGATTAGTCTTCCAAGAAAACGAGTTAACAATGCCCCGATGAAGGGCTAAGAGGAAAACCGTACCTCGGCGGCTAGAGTGTCTGCGTGAGAACTCTGACGTTGGGTAGGTCTGGGCTTCACAGGCTGCGGAAAAACTTATGTTTTGTATCAGGGCACGACTTTAGTCGGGCCGTAAAAAGCCACAGCATGAGGGCTTTAGCCCCTGAGGTATTGCTTGCCTGCCGGTGCAGACTTTTTCCGCAGCCTGTTCAGCCGGACATCAACGGGGTCGGTTCTTTGGCCTTTAGGCCCTGAGGTATGGATTCCTTGAATTTCCGCAGAGGCATGAAGAGAAAAGCGTACCTCAGGGCCGATGGGTCGTGGGGATGGATCCGGGCTGAAGCCCGGACCTACCCAAACGTTTGAGTTCTCACGCCCTAGCTGGCCTTCTTGCGCGGCTGCGCGGCCTGGAACTCAGCCTTGAGCGCAGCCTTATGCATCGGCTTCTCGTGCAGCAGCAATTGCGTCGCCTCTAAGTGTGCGTTAGCGTGGAACCAATCCTGCACGATGTTGTCATAGAGCAGGTTGAGCACGGCCAACAACGACATGCCCTGGTGGTGGGCCATCCACTCCCGCACCAGCTTGGGCGTTTTGAGCGATTCCTGGTAGTCCGCAGCCTCGTAGAATCCATAAGCTCCGCTCCAGCCCATTTTTGCCATGCGCTTGAGGTTACGCATGGATTCGACGGAATCGATGCCCAGCGCCAGGCAGGTGGAATAGGGCGAGACGACGGGGCCTGCCACCGCGTCCCACTTGAGCGCGATTCCGGGAATGCCGAAAGCCTGGTAGTGGTAGTGACCGTGGTCGTCGATGCCCGCCCAGCCCGACTCAGATATGCCCCACGGGATACCGTGCTCTTTCCCGAAAGCACGTTGGATGGCCACTACGCCGCTGAGTGTGCGCGAGACCAGGGTGTCAGGATAACTACGCATCCAAAGCGAAGGCATCAGGTACTCGAACATGGTGCCAGTCCAGGAGATCAGCACGGCATGGCCATAGGCCATGGTGTGGATGCGTCCAAGCTTGAACCAGCTTTGCTGTGGCGCCTCTCCCTTGGCTACGGTAATGAACGCCGCAATGCGGGCCTCGCTCGAAAGCAGGTCATAGCAGGCCTGATGAAGATGCTGGCGCTCTATTTCATAACCAATCGAGAGCAGCAGGCGCGAACGATCCATCAGGAAGCCGAAGTCCATTTCGGTGGCGAATCGCATCGCCTCTGACGCCAGCTCATGCAGGTCATGGGTGAGTGTCTTCAGGCCTTCCCGCGCCGGCGGAATCGCCAGGCGCAACTCCTCGGCTAGTTTGGCTTCAGGAGCATTGGAAGCCAGGCTGGTTGCGGCCTTGGCGATGCGGGCATCGAGATCGGCGGCAAGGCCGCTGGCGGCTCCGGTTTTGATCGCGATGGCAGCCTCGCGAAGCCCTTGCAACGGAGGCAACGCGAACAGCGGCGCGTATTGAGGCAGGAGCCAGGGCATGTAATTGCGAACCAGTTGGACCACAGCACGGATCCGCTGGTGGGTTTCCGCAAGCCACCACGATGCCTCGCTGTCTGCCGGAAGCGCTGTAGCAAACTCAGGCGCGTCCACCTTGGCCAGAGCCCATGCGAGCCAGGTATCGGTGTCCGCTTCCGCGGCGGGAGGCTCCAGTCCCTCCAAGCCGGCGGGTGCATCGTGGAGGCCCGTAAGCAGTTGCCAGTGATCGCGAATGCCGGCAAAAAGACTCGGATCCAACAACGGCTCGCGCAGCATGCCGCGGCAACCGCTGCGCAAGGTATAGAACGAGGCGGCCAGGTTTCCGCTGTCGACCGAAGAAATGGTCATTGGAAGGATCGGGATCAGCGTACGCGTGTCGTACCAGTTGTAGATATGCCCGCGATACTTCTCCAGCTTTTCATAAGTCTCGAGACTGTGTTCGGTCAGAGTAATAAATTCGGGAATGGTGAGATAGCCAAAGGTGTTTGCAGCCTGACGGGCATTGAGCAACAAGCCATAGTTGGTAGGCGAGACGCGCGCCGCCTCAAAGAGACCATCTTCCTCCACATTATCCGGGATGAGGTAGTTGTGGCTCGCGCCCCCGAACTGATAGAAGAAGCGCCAGGTGCGCAGTGCAAGCTGGCGCAGGAAAGTATCCTCTTCGGACGTAAGCTTCAGCTTAGTCTGCTGCGGTGAGCTGTTGAGCCAGGCAGTGATGACCCCGGCAAAACCCCACAGAATGAGAATGGGGAGTGCCACCAGCAGCGATTCCCGATGGCGCAGGAAAACCAGCACCCCGACCACCAGGGCGACCAGCGGCGTCACCGCAAGGTAGCGATCAACCGGCGTGCGGTTGCTCGCCGTACCCTCGGCTTCGGCAGCGGTTTCCCACTCCAGAAGGCGCTGACCAGTGATAAAGCTGCGCACCAGCGAACGGATGATCGCGTCCAGCGCAAGCAGCGTCTGGTGAGGCAGGTAGACCAGCGTGAGCAGGCTGATAAATGTGCCTTGCCCAAAGCCGCTCACGGCATCGCGCATGGCGCCCGGCAGCTTGGTGAAATAGGCGCGGCCCACGCTGAAAACAAACTGTACCAGCGACGGCACGAACATCAGGAACAGCGTGACCGCCGTCCAATAGAGCGCGCCACCGGGCAGTCCAAGCCAGCCGGCGAGCAGCAAGGCAAAGGTAAAGACTTCCACCAGCGACCGGCGAAGATTGTCGAAGATCTTCCAGCGCGAGATGGTCGCGATGGGATTGCGAACATACCGCCCTGATTCGTCCGGGACCTTGGAGAAGAGCCATTGCGCAATCTGCCAGTCGCCGCGCACCCAGCGGTGTTTGCGTCGCGTGTATGCGCTGTAGTGCGATGGGTAATCGTCGATGACCTCGATATCCGTCGTCAAACCAACGCGCGCATACGAACCCTCGATCAGGTCGTGGCTGAGCAGGGAATTACGGGGAAAGCGTCGATCCAGCACCGCGTGCAGCGCATTGATCTCGTAAATGCCCTTACCGGTAAACATGCCCTCCCCATAGAGGTCCTGGTAGGCGTCTGAGATGGCGCGAGTGTAAATATCAAAGCCCGTCTGCCCGGAATAGATCGAGGCCAGGCGCGAGCGCGATGCGGATTGCACGCTGACGCCAACCCGCGGCTGCAGTATGCCGTATCCCTCGGTGACGATGCGGAGGTCGGGATCGATGATGGCGCGGTTGAGCGGATGAGCCATGGCGCCAATCATGCTGTGCGCCGTGCCCCGCGGAAGCTGCGTATCGGAGTCGAGAGTGATGACGTATTGCGCGTGCGTCAGCGCGCTGAGATTGCCGGCCTTGACTGGGAAAGGATCAAACTGGCCTTTGAGCAGCTTGTTGAGATCCAGCAGTTTGCCGCGCTTGCGCTCCCAACCCATCCACACTCCCTGGCGCGCGTTGAAGATGCGATGACGGTGCAGCAGAAAGAACGATCCCGCTCCCGACGAGGCATAGCGCTCGTTCAGCTCATCAGTCAACTGAATAGCCAGCTCGACCAACGGATCGGTGTCGTTCTGTCGCGGGCGGGTGACTGAGTCGGGAAGATCGGTGAGCAGTCCGAAGTGGATGTTCGGATCCTGGTTAGCCAGGTAGCGCACCTCGAGGTCATCGAAGAGCTCGCGTACCTGCTTCTCCTTCATCAGCAGGGTGGGCACCACAACCAAAGTCGTGAATGGCTCGGGCACACCCTCGGAGAAGTCGAGCTTGGGCAGTGCGTAGGCTTTGAAGACTGCAGTGATGGTGTTGTTTACCAGGTCGACCGCTCCCTGGGTGGCCGGGAGCAGTAGGAGCAGAAAGGCCAGCGTAAGGCCACCGAAGATCGGGTAGGTGGGCACCAGGGGAGCCAGGATCAGGCCGATCAGCACGACAGTGATGATTTGAATGCCGCCAATATAGAAATCATCCGCGTGGTTCCGCATGGTGAGGCGTATGCGGTCGATAAACCGGGGACGATAGCCGACCCGCGACGCAAGCAGCGGAAAGCCGCGATCAATCAGGTAGTACCCGATGTGTGCCCGGCGGACACGCAGCCGCGGATCCTCTACCCGCT
>Ga0302326_10031036_pt1 | contig 10679 bp, 15 predicted proteins | sample Palsa_T0_3_FD_202264 | JGI IMG/M metagenome (GOLD analysis project Ga0302326, IMG submission 202264) | Peat permafrost microbial communities from Stordalen Mire near Abisko, Sweden - Palsa_T0_3 | ecosystem: Environmental > Terrestrial > Soil > Palsa > Peat permafrost | place: Sweden: Abisko...
CACTTTATTAAATGTTAATCAACAAATCGTTCATTCATTTTGTCAAAATTGTTCATACGATTTGTTATTTGTCGGTATTGATGGTCGTTCGTGCGCGATATAGAACTGAGCTGTCGATCGGTCGATAGCCAGCAGGCCACCCGGGTCCCGCTCCCCTCGCTCCGAAACAGTAAGGAACCCCTGATGATCCCCCGCATCAGCAGCACGATCGCCGCTACCGTCACCGCTCTCGGGCTCAGCGCCGCGGGCGCCATCGCGGCGCAGCTGCCGGCGAACGCATCCACCTTCACCGCTACCTACTCATGCAGCGTCCCGATCGTGGGCACCGAGGCCGTGACGGTGGACGCTACCCTGACCGCTTCGCCCAATCCGGCGACGGTCGGCTCGGCGGTCAGCTTCGCCTTGGACATCTCCAGCATCAGCCTGGAGTCGCCAATAGCCATCGACTCCTGGAGCGCCACCGCCGCCATTGACGGCAGCGGAGCCGAAACGTCGGCGTTCGACGCTACCGGCTCCGGCGGCGCGATCGCGGCAGACACCGACATCACCGACGTGGACCTGACCGGAAGCTGGACCCCCTCCGTGTCCGGCACAGACACGTTCGTGGGCGGCGACTTCACGATCGTCGCGGACACCGCCCTACTCGGCGACCTCACCGTGACGTGCACGCCCAGCGGGACCCAGCCGACCGCGGAGACGCTCACGGTCAGTTAAGTCCCACTAGCCAGCCCGGTGCCAGGGCTGATGGCTCCCCGGCCGCCAGCGCGGCCGGGGAGCCTGTACCGCTTTCACAATGTCATGACCGGCCTGAGCTGCGGGTTCGCTGAGTCGCTTACGCAGCCTGGTAAGGCGGCCGCTTCCGCGGGCCAGGACGTCCCGCGGAAGCGATCGCGCGGGCGGTCAGAGGTTGAAAGCTGCCGTCAGCGTGGTGGCGGAGGCCGCCTGACCCAGCTTGGGCAGGCCCAGGAGCTCTTCGGCGGTGCCGAGCAGGGAGTAGTGGCTAAAGAGCGTGCTCGACCGGGCACCCACCGGGGTGGACGGGCTGATGACGAAGGTCGGCACGAGGCAGCTCGAGTCGCTGGTGTTGGCGGCGCAGCTCTCCCCGGTGTATCCGCCAGAGCCCTCAGATCGGGAGGCTCCCCATGCTCACGCCCGACGTGGCGGCGAGGTAGTTCGGGGCGCTGGGGTGCGTGATGTTGTGGTAGTTCGTCGCTAGGCCGCACTCCGACGCAAGCGAGTTGAGGTACGGTGCCTGCGATGTGTTGCCGATAATGTCGCCGAGGCTGTGGTTCTCCATCCAGATCCAGATGACATGCGTGTAGGTGGGTGCCGTCGCGGTTGTCCCGCACGAGCCCGCAGCGGCGGCCGGCAAGGCTGATGTTCCCGTGATGCCGAGCATCGTGAGCGCCGTGACCACGATGCAAAGAAGCGTCTTGCGCACTGGCTCCTCCTGAGTCCTGTGAACTGGGTTGTCCTCTCATCCCTCCCAGGCGCCAAGAGTGCCCTAAGTTACTCGCGAGTTGTACTAACGCCGGGGAAACATCGGGAATCACTGAAGCTCCCTCCTGCCGAGGCTCGGAACGACGGGGTCGATACGACGGGCAAGGAACGCGGCCGAGGATACGGGGAACCGCGCACCCGTTCGGGCTGGTAGCGCGCGCATCAGGTCAGGTCAGGGTGATCGATGTCCACCGGCGGCAGGTCCTGCACCTCCTGCTTGGCGAGCTTGAGCCAGATGCCGCCGCCGGTGCTGGCCACCGCGCTGATCGGGATGGCTACTTCCTTGCGGCCCCACAGATGGCCCTCCTGCAGGAGCACGTGGGTCACGTGGCGGCTGCCCGGGTCGATGACGAGGCCCTGGACCCGGCCGATGTGGCCGTCGGTGGCGTGGACCGTGTCGCCGCGGCACACGTCGACCTCGCCAGGCGGAACGGAGTCAGTGGTGACGATCTGCGCGGGGGTACCGCCGCCGATGCCGAGGCCTGCCACGCCCATCCCGCCGCTCAGGCCGTAGTAGGGCCAGTAGCCCACCTGGCCCGGCCCGTAGCCGTAGCCTTCATAGCCGCTGGTTGACGGTATGAACTGGGACTCCTGCGCGGGGTCGAGCTGCTCGAACTCCGCCTTGGTGCAGTGGAGCAGGATCTCGCCTGCCGCGCTGTCGACGAGGTCGAGCGGGACGAGCCGGCCGGTGTCTCGCCGGTGCTCAGGTTCGACCACCAGGTGGGTGACTTTCTCAGCGAGGGGGTCGACGATCACGCGGCTTAGCCTGCCGATTGCCCCGTCGCTGCAGCTGACCCCGGTTCCGATCGTGAACTGCGAAGTATCTGTCATGGCCATCCTCTTCCTCTTGTCAGGGCTTTACCGGGTCGAGGACCCGGTAGGCGGCGAGTTTCACCCGGTCAGTGAGCAGGAACCAGGTGAGCGCGTATCCTCAGACGGCCTTTCCCGCCTGGTGCTCTAGGCCCGCTGCCGCTTCGGGAGGACCGGTGCCGGATGCCTCAAAGGTGCTCATGTGCAGACAACCAGGAAGGCGGCCGCAGCCACGGGCCACAGCAGGACGCACGGCGGGGAGCAGGCGGCGCCCAGCACCCAGTATCCAATGCGGCAGCGAACCTGGCGGCTGCGCGGTGGCCAGGCAGGTCACTCATCAGATGGCTCCTCGCGTGACTCGACTTGGTCACCAAGGTCCGGAGCGACATTTTTCCAGGATCACCCTGCACAACCGTTCCCAGCGATCAGGACGGCTCTACGGCTGACAGTACGCTCAACAGGCACCTATAGCGATAGGGCCCCCGGTCCTCGGGGTAAACCTCAGCCAGCACGTGACCTGCGCGACTTTCCTGGTCACAGGCGGATACACCGTCAGCTATGAGTTGGCGCCGATGACCTGGAAGGACTGGTTAACGAAGATGTGGATCGTCGCCTCGTCGTCCACGACCAGCAAGCGCGCCGACGCCGTTACGGCTTCCATAGCCCCAGGATGTGAGCAAAATCTGACCGCTGGCTGACCGCGAGCCGCAAGTCCGCTCCAAGAACGACCATCGTGCCGCAGTCAGCGGAGCCCGTCAGCTGGCGCTGGACCTCGTCAGGAGGGTGGTGGGGGGTTGGGCAGCAGCCGCACCCCCTCTAGGGCCAGGCACAGCTCTGCTGCCGCGCGCGGGCTGGTCAGTGACCTTCCGGTGAGCTGCTCTATCCGGCGCAGCCGGTGGCGGACGGTATTGGGGTGGCAGTAGAGGGCGGCGGCGGCAGTCGCCGCGGAGCCGTCGTTGTCGCGCCAGGCCTCCAGGGTCTCAAGCAGGACGGCCTGGTCGTCAGGCGGGAGGTCAAGCAGCGGACCGAAGACCGTGCGGGAAATCCGGGGCAGGATCTCGGACGCGCTGATCGCGGTCACGGCCAGCGGGCGGGCGTCGAACCGGGTAACGGCGGCCATGCCGGCGGGTGTCGCGGCCATAGCAAGCCGGGCCAGCCGCAGGGCGGGGGCGGTCTGGTTCAGGGCCGGGTAGCCGGGGCTGATGCCGACCCGGGCGCTGGCCAGCTCCCGCAGGACCGCGACGAGGGTCGCGAGCCGGTCCTTGGTGGGAACGCAGGCCACCCCGATCTGAACGTCCGCGCGCAGGCACCAGGCGGACCCGATGCCGCGCCCGGCCAGGCGGGGCTCCGCGCCGGGGAGAGCCTCGTGGGCGATCCGCGGGACCTCGGCCGCGATGACTACGTACGTTCCGCTGCTGGGGAGGCGGAGCACCTCCGCGGTGTCCCAGATGTCAGTCATGTCGCTCAGCCGCCCGTCAAGCAGAGCGTCGACCAAGGCCGAGCGTTCGCGCTCGTTGCTGATCATCTCGGTGGTCATCGCGTCCCGGTAGGCGGTGGTCATCGCGTCGGTATAGGCGTCGTGGGCCGCCCAGAGCGTCGAGGCGACGCCGACGAGCGCGTCGCTTGAGGCCAGGCCCCGTTGCCGGGCGCGGCTGACCATGGCCTCCCAGAGGTGGCGGAACCCGATACGGTAGGCGGCCATCACGGCGGGGAGCGGCGCGTGCTGGGCCGCGCGGCGGGTGCCCGTCTCGCGTGGCGACGTGAGGTCCACCGCGGCGCCGGTGGTGAGCGGCGCGAGAATGTCGCGGACGTTAGTGTCACAGGACGTCCAGAGGTCGGCCTTGTCGACGGATCCGGTCCGGTAGAAGGAGATCTCCTGCCGGATCCGGTCAACCATGCCGTCGACGATGTCCTTGCGATCCTCCTCAAGGACGCCGACCAGGGCCGCGATCTCGGGATCGAGCCGGGGCGGGTCTGCCTTGCGTGCCATGCTTCGCACATTACGCTCGCTGGGCCGGAACGTCCCGGGCGAACTACGGTGTGGGCGAACTACGGTGTGGGCGCGCACACCCAGAGCGCCCGCATAGTGTCACGGCGGATATCGACATCGCGGCCTAGCTGGGTAAATCTGAGGTAACAAAATCCACCGAGGGAGCGGGCCATGCCAAACCTCAGCCTGAACCTATCCGAGGCCGCGACCATGTACCCACGGCGGCAGCGCCCGTGAGCACCCCGAGCGAGTGCACGAGGTCCTGGGCGACTCGATGCGGATCGGGTCGGCGACTGGGTACCTGCACCAGCTGATCGCCGGGGCGGGCTGGACCAGCCTGCCGTGGCTGCCGCTGATCCGCCAGCCCACGCTGATCCTGTCCGGCGACGATGATCCGATCGTGCCGCCCGCCAACGGCCGACTGCTCAGCAGGCTGATACCGCACGCGGAGCTGCACGTCTACGACGGCGGGCACCTGGCGCTTGCTACCGAGGCGAAGGATCTCGCCCCGGTCGTCGCGCGCTTCCTCACCGCGCCACCCGCGAACCACCCGAACGAGGACGAGGAGGCCACCCATGGCCGAGGCTGCGACTGACTCGGGCGACTTCTACTCCCTTGAGCTTCTGCTTGACCCCGAAGACCTCGCCGTCGTGCACCGGGTACGCACGTTCATGACCAAGGAGGTCGCGCCGGTCATTACCCGGCTCTGGTCCCGCGCCGAGTTCCCGTTCCAGCTGCTGCCCGGCTGGGGGGACCTCGGCATCGCCGGGCTGCCCTATGCGGGCTACGGATGCGGCGGACGCGGCGCGCTTCTCGACGGCATTGTCGCCATGGAGATCGCCCGCACCGACCCGTCCATGGCCACCTTCCACGGGGTGCACAGCGGGCTTGCGATGGGCTCGATCTACCGCTGCGGCTCCGAGGAGCAGAAGCAGCGCTGGCTGCCCGCCATGGCCCGGCTTGAGACGATCGGCGCGTTCGGGCTCACAGAACCCGACGTCGGATCCGGCGCCGCCAGGGGCTTGACCACCACGGCCCGCCGCGAGGGCGACTCCTGGGTGCTCAACGGCAGCAAAAAGTGGATCGGCAACGCCACCTTCGCCGACCTCACCGTCATCTGGGCCCGCGACATCGCCGATCAGCAGGTCAAGGGCTTCGTGGTGGAGAAGGACACCCCGGGCTTCACCACCTCGAAGATCGAGGACAAGATCGCGCTGCGCGTCGTCCAGAACGCCCTCATCACCCTCGACAACGTGGTCGTCCCTGAAGACAGCAGGCTCCAGAACGCCAGCTCATTCAGGGACACCGCGGAGGTGCTCCGCCTTACCCGCGCCGGCGTCGCCTGGATGGCCGTCGGCTGCGCGCGCGGCGCGTACGAGAACGCCCTGGCCTACGCAACGGAACGCGAGCAGTTCGGCCGCCCCATCGCCGGATTTCAGCTCGTCCAGGATCTGCTCGTCCGGATGCTCGGCAACATCACCGCGTCCGCGGCCCTGTGCACGCGGCTGTCCCAGCTCCAGGACGCGGGCCTCGCCAAGGACGAGCACTCGGCGCTGGCCAAGAGCTTCTGCACGGTGCGGATGCGGGAGGCCGTCGGCTGGGCCCGCGAGCTCATGGGCGGCAATGGCATCCTCCTCGACCTCAACGTCGGCCGCTTCGTAGCCGACGCCGAAGCCATCTACTCCTACGAAGGCACCCGCGAGATGAACACCCTCATAGTCGGCAGGTCCATTACCGGGATCAGCGCCTTCGTGTAACGATGACGCTCGCCGTAGCCGATTACCCTGGGCCGGCCTTATGATTGAACTGTCAAGCTACTCCAGACTCCGGTAGCCAGTGCAGGCGTGCTGTCGGAGGTATGGGTATGTCCCGCGTGTTGCACGAAATGGGTTCCCAGCGGTGGATGCTGCGCGGCGCCTGCCGGCAGGTGGATCCCGAGCTGTTCTTTCCCATCGCGGTCAAGGGCCCGGCGGAGCGGCAGGTCGCAGCGGCGAAGGCGATCTGTAGCCCGTGTGCCGTCCGCGCGAACTGCCTGTCCTACGCGCTTGAGGCCATGCCGGAAGGCATCTGGGGCGGAACCACGCGGGAAGAGCGCCTCTCAGGACCGGGATCTTCCGCCCGGCGGACCAGGCTCGACGCCGGGCGGCGGTTCACCCCCGGCAGGGCCGACGTCGGCTACTGACGGCCTGCGGGAAGCGCAACCCGGCCACGGGACCGCATTCGCGCAGGTAACCACGCCCCGGCCAGCCGGAACGGGGGCACGGCTGGCCGGGGCACGCGGAAACTGCCGGAAACCGTAAAGCCGGCCAGGTCACCGCACGCCATTCGGGCACAAGATGATCACCTGAAAGTCGCCGAGAAAACCCTCATCGTGCCGTTTGGGTGGCGGCCGTTAGCCAGCCGAGCCGGTTGGACATCGCCTGGGCGCAGTTGACGACGGCTCGCACGTGGCCGGAGTCGTCGGCCGCGCGCCACAGGACCGACCATGGGTAGTCGGACGCCGGTTCGGCGAGCGGCCGCCAGATGGTTCCGGGGAGGGCGGCGATGCAGGAGGACGGCACGCAGTACAGGCAGCGTCCCGCGGCGACGAGATCGGCGGCCGCCCTGATGCTCTCCACGGTTCCGCGGTAAACGGTGGGGGTGAAGCCGGCCGCCCGGCACATCTCGACGGTGAACTGGTTGAATTCCGGCGCCCGCACTTCCTCGGCGAGCAGGAGGGGCTCCCGGGCGAGGTCGGCGACGGTGACGCTGGCGAGGTCGGCGAACGGGTGGCCGGTCGGGACCAGGACCCCGAGCGGGTCCCGGCGGAACAGCAGCGATGCGATCTGCGGCGGGGCGAGCGTGGCGCGGCCGACGCCCACGTCCAGGCGGCCGTCGATGAGCTGCTGGTACTGCTCGGGAACGCCGACCTCGACCTGGTTGATCACCAGGCCGGGGTAGCGGGCCTGGACCTCGTGCAGGATCTGCGGCATCGAGTCGTAGCTTGAGTCGATGATGCCGACGCGCAACGGCGCCGAGGCGCCCGCCGTGCTCCTGGCAATTCCCGCGGCGCGGTCCACGTGCGCCAGGATCTGCCGCGCCTCGACCAGGAACACGGCACCGGAAGCGGTCAGCGCGACATGGTGCGTGCTGCGCTCGAGCAGCCGGACGCCCAGCTCACGTTCCAGCCGCTGCACCTGCTGGCTCAGCGCCGACTGCACGATGTGCTCCCGGTCGGCCGCCCGGCCGAAGTGCAGCTCCTCCGCCAGCGTCACGAAATAGCGTAGCTGCCGTAGCTCCATACCCGCCGCCAAGTCCGCATTCGGGCTGTTCCTCCGATTTCCGGCTGCCCAGCCCACTTCTGCGGGCGGGTTATTAGTTCTGGTGATGGACCCCCGTGCTCACGTTGGTTGACGGTGGTCTAAGGCCCGCGGCAGTGCACGTGGAGCCCCCCGCTGGCTTGCTTTGCTTGGCTTGCTCTGCTTGGTCGCACAGGCGGGCTGGTACCTGGCCGGGACTGGCTGCATGTGCGCTGCGACGGCGATGACCGTGCCGGGACACGCCTGCGGGCTTGGCAGCGTCAGGCTGAGCGTGAACGCCAACGTGACCATGGCCATCCCGACGGCGGCCACTACTGCCGGCCACATCCATCTCCGCCACAGCCGGGCCGTGACCCGCTCAGTCACGGGCATTGCCTCATGGCCGACCAGCCTGGCAAAGATCGCGAACAGCGGTCCGAGACCAGGAGAATCGTGCGCCAGCGCCTTCTCGATCCGGTTAAGTGCGCGCTGCTGGCCGGACGGCAAGCTCATCACGCGGTCCTGCCGGGCGGGATCCGCTGCCCCGCCGCGTGCCCGGCGCACGTCGCGCTTACCGTGCCGGGGGACTGCGCGCTGGCCTGGCGGCGGAATCGTCGTCTCCGTGCTGCGCGGCGCTCCTCCGGGGTGGTTCCGCCCCAGATGCCCTCCGGCATGGCCTCAAGAGCGTAGGACAGGCAGTTCGCGCGGACGACGCAAAGACCGCAGACCGCCTTTGCCGCTTCAGCCTGCCGTGCCGCCGGGCCTGTTACCGCCTCAATTGGAAAGAACAGCTCGGGATCCGCCTGCCGGCAGGCACCGCGCAGCATCCAGCTCAGGGAGCCCATTTCGTACAGCACTCGAGACATGTCCGTACCTCCGGCAGTGCGCCTAAATTGGCCACCGGGGTCTGGAGCAGTTCGACAAATACCATCATAAGATCCAGCGACGCCCGATTGCCAGAGCCGCTGAGCCACAGCTCCTCCTGGAAAGAAAAGATCTTCACCATCAGGCCGGCGCAGGGTAATCGGCTACGGTGATGAGCCCTTCCCTGATCGGCTGTTTCCCGCAGGGCGCGGGCACGCTTGACTCAGAGATGAACGCGCGCCGATCCCGGTGCCCGCGCTCCTGCGGACCGCGGGTCCGCTGCCCTGATTGGGGAGTGCGTCATGATCATCATTCTTGGGCTCGTCGTCTTGATCGCCGCGGTCGTCGTCGGCGTGGCCGGCGTTCTCGGCAACCGCGGCAGCGGCCATCAACTCGTGCACCATTTCGTGGTGTTCGGCTACCACGTGACCGGCTCCAACGGCAGGCTGTTCCTCTATGGCATCGTGATCGGGGCGATCGGCGTGGCCGGGCTTGGCCTGCTGCTGGCCGGCGCGCGGCGCACCTCCCGCCGCGGCAGCGACGCCCGCCGCGGCCTGCGGCAGTCCCGCCAGGAGACGGCCGCAGTCACCCGGGATCGAGACGACCTTATCGACCAGCGCGAGACCGCTCGCGCCTACACGGCAAACGATCTGGGCAACGGCACGCCCCGCAGTGATCCCCAGCCAGACACAGACGACAGCCGCCGGAGCGGGCTGCACCTGTTCGGGCGCCAGCCCGCTCCCCGGCATGCCGTCGCCGTACCACCGGAATCGTTGAATGGCCAGGTCGTCCCCGATGTCCCCGCCGATACGCCCGCCACGTAGATCACCCGCACTGGTCCTTGACATCGAACAAGGCCACTACCTCACCCGTTGAACGGCCATCGGCTCTGCCGGGTGTCGAAGCGGAAGGAGAGCCAGACCCTACAGCCGAATTTGAGAGGTACTACAGGCCCAGAAGGAGAACACCAGGTCAACGGCAGTGACAACATTACCGGCACTCACACGGTGGTAAAGTATTCGACCGGCACAAGCTTCCACGTCACTCTGCATGGTAGAAATCCGCTATAGGATCTATACTTCTGCTATGGCACTCAGCATTAAGAGCGACGAGGCAGACCAGCTCGCCAGGGAACTGGCTGCGGAGACTGGCGAGACCCTGACGGAGGCGGTCGTGATCGCGCTCAGGGAGCGGCTTGACCGCGAGCACGCCAGGCATGGTGCCAGTATGCGGGTGCGACTGGCGCGCCTCGCGGCGGACGTGGCGACGCTGTCGGCTGCCGACGGCAGGACGCCGGAGGACATCATCGGCTACGACGACGCGGGCCTCCCGAGTTGACGCAGTCGTCGCCTGAGTCGGAGCGCGGCCGAAGCCTCGTCGTTGACACGTCGGCGTGCGTAGCCGTGATCCTCGGCGAGCCGGCAAGCGAGGATCTCGCCGCCTACCTCGAGCATGCCCTGGTCCGGCTGATGCCCGCTGCCATCAGGGTTGAGCTGGGCATCGTCATCGAGGCCCGCCTCTGGCCGGCCGGGCAGGATGTCGTAGACCGGTTTCTCCGTGATGCGAAGATCGACATCGTCGCCGTCGATGAGGAACTGGCGGCCCGCGCGATGAGCGGGTGGCGGAGATACGGCAAGGGAAGGCACCCAGCCGCGCTCAACTTCGGCGACTGCTTCACGTACGCGCTCGCCGAGCGGACCGGGTACCCCGTGCTCTGCACAGGCGACGACTTCGCCGCGACCGGCATCTCCGTACTACGTCCGCCTGCCTGAAACGGGGATCCGTGAAGAGCCGTCAGCCCGGCTCCAGCAGCGTCGTCTGCGGGTTTTCGGGGGCAGTCCGGCGGCGGCGCGGTGCTGGTTTTCTTCCTGCCGGGCGTTCCAGGCGTGCAGGATGCGCTGGTTGCGGGCGATCAGCAGCGTGGCGGCATCAGGGGCGTCAGGCCCATCAGGCGGCACCAGCCGCGGCTGATGCCGTTTCCGGGGCCATCCTGAGCTAAGGGCGCTTGCTAATCGGACCGTCAGTCCATATGTTTAAAAGGACTTCTAGTCCGCTTATTGGAGGGCGTGTGACCAGTTCCGTTCTGACGCCGGTCGAGATCTTCGGGCAAGTCCTGCTCGCCACCGCATCCGGCGACGTCCAGGCGATAATCGACCTGTGCGCCGACGACGTGGTATTCGAGTTCCCGTTCGCCCCGCCCGGCCGCCCGGCCGAGGTCAGCGGCAAGGAGCCGCTCA
>Ga0302326_10031038_pt1 | contig 10678 bp, 8 predicted proteins | sample Palsa_T0_3_FD_202264 | JGI IMG/M metagenome (GOLD analysis project Ga0302326, IMG submission 202264) | Peat permafrost microbial communities from Stordalen Mire near Abisko, Sweden - Palsa_T0_3 | ecosystem: Environmental > Terrestrial > Soil > Palsa > Peat permafrost | place: Sweden: Abisko...
CGTGAAGACACGCGAGTGCGGATTCGTAAACTCCCTCCCCCTGAAAGGGAGAGGGTTGGGGTGGGGGTCCTCTGACTCCTCGGCACTGCCGCCCGCGACCCCCTCCCCGACCCTCCCCCTTTCAGGGGGAGGGAGAAGACACTCACCGCGGCGGAATCTGGATCAATTCGGCGAGCTGCTCCTTGCTGAGCGGCGCGGCCATGTATTTGAACGCGACCGCGTCGGCGTTGATGGCGTCGACGCCGACGATGGTGTCGGGGTCGAGCGCGGCCTTGGGATAGAAGCCGTCGCGGCCGCGCCGTCCGATGGCCTCGCTGACCCCGAGGAAATCAGAATAGTGCCTGAAAACCGCGGGGTCGGAATACATCCAGTCGACCGTCTCGCGGTAGGCCGCCATGAAGCGCACGATCGCGGGGCGCCGCGCTTGGAGGGTCGCGGCATTGGCGATGAGGAGCCGCACCGTCTGGTTCTTGAACGCGCTCGCGTCATTGCCGGACGCGATGATGCGGATTTTGCCCTGGTCGATCAGGTCGAAGCCGAACGGCGGGCCGGCCCAGCCGACATCGACCTGGCCGGACATCACTTGCGTCAAGGTCGAAGCCGGACTGCCGGTCGCGACCGGCTTCGCCTTGAGGTCGTATTGGCGGATGAAGGCGGTGACGATGGCGTGGGTCGATGCGCCGTTGGTGGAATAGGCGATGGTCCTGCCGTCGGTATCGGCCAACGAATGAATGGGCGAATTCGACTGCACGTACCAGAACAGGTCGGCGGCCCCGGTGATCTCGGCGCCGATGATGCGCAGTGGCGCGCCCTTCGCAAAGGCGCCGAACACGCCCAATACCCCCGCGGACGCACCGAGATCGACGCTACCGGAGATCACCGCCTGCTGGGTCTCGCCGCCGCCCTGGGTGTAGAGGATTTCCAGCGCGATCCCATGCTTCTTGAAGATGCCGGCGCGCTGGCCGAGCTCGGCCACCGAGGTGTCCCACAGGCCACGCTGGCCGACGGCGATCCGCAGCGTGTCGTCGGCGAGCGCCGGCCATGCCAGACAAAGCCAAGTAAGGCAAAGCCCGGCCAGCACAACGCCGAATTGGCGCAGCATCCGCATCAGGCGCTCCGGTGTTTCCCTCAACTTTATCGCGGCTGCGGCCGGTTCACTATGAAAACCCCGCCGGTGCAGAGCAGTGCCCGCTTTCTAGCACCTTCCAAGCGGGACCGAGACCGGTCATATTGCCGCCAAATCAGACCCTAGGAGCTCGAGAAGATGCAGCACCCGGCGCACAAGGAAAAGCCCGCGAAATTGAAGGCGGCGACGCCCAAGGCCGCGACGCAGCACGCCGCGGCCGCCAATCTCGGCACCCGCGACCTGCGCGCGACGCTGGAATGGCTGCGCGCCCAGGGCGACCTCATCGAAACCGAAAAAGAGGTCGATCCCGACCTCGAGGTGACCGGACTGCAAAAGCACATGGACGGCGGCTGCCCGGTGCTGTTCCACAACGTCAAGGGCAAGCCGAACCACCGCGTCGTCACCAACCTGTTCAGCGACATCAACGTCATCAACAAGATGTTCGGCTGGAAGGACGACGTCGAGCGCACCCGCGCCATCGCGCGGGCGTTCCGCAAGCCGCTCAAGCCGGAAATCATTTCCCAGAAGGACGCCCCGGTGCAGGAGCATGTGGTGCTCGATCCCAAGGACGTCAACGAGTACATGGTGGCGATCCGGCACACCACCTACGAGTCCGAGCTGACCGTGGGCTCCGGCATCCGCTGCGTCAGCTTCGACCAGTTCGACGGCGGCACCGACCTCGGCTACAACCGCATGAATTTCCGCTGGGGCAATGTCGGCACGTTCCAGATTTCGCCCGGCTCCCACATGTGGCAGGTGGCGAACAAGTACTACAAGGACGACCAGCCGATCCCGATCTCCATGTGCTTCGGTGTCCCGCCGGCCTGCACCCTGCTTGCCGGCGCCGGTTTCGACTACGCGATCCTACCCATGGGCTGCGACGAGATCGGCATCGCCGGCGCGGTGCAGGGTTCGCCGATCCGCATGGTCAAGTGCCGCACCGTCGACGCCTACACCCTCGCCGACGCCGAGATCGTGCTCGAGGGCCATATCCATCCGCGCGACCGCCGCTACGAGACCAAGGAGTCCGAAGACGCCGGCATCCAGGGCCGCTTCCATTTCCACCCGGAATGGGCGGGCTATATGGGCAAGGCCTACAAGGCGCCGACCTTCCACGTCACCGCCGTGACCATGCGCAAGCCGGAGCAGAAGCCGACCATCTTCGCGCTCGGCGTCCACATGCTCGACGACCACAACATCGACACCACCGTGCGCGAGGCCGCGATCTTCGAATTGTGCGAGCGCCTGCAGCCCGGCATCGTGCAGGACGTGGTGATCCCCTATTCCATGACCGACTGGGGCGGCTGCATCATCCAGGTCAAGAAGCGCAACCAGATCGACGAGGGCTGGCAGCGCAACTTCATGGGCGCGGTGCTGTCCTGCTCCCAGGGCATGCGGCTCGCCATCGCGGTCTCCGAGGACGTCGATCCCTATTCCATGGACGACGTGATGTGGTGCCTCACCACCCGCGTCAATCCGCAGACCGACATCCTCAACCCGATCCCTGGCGGCCGCGGCCAGACCTTCATGCCGGCCGAGCGCATGACCGCCGGCGGCGCCCAGTGGACGGCGTCGAACACGCGCTTCGAAGGCGGCATGGGCATCGATGCCACCGTGCCGTTCGGCTACGAGAACGACTTCCTGCGCCCGGTCTATCCCGTCGACAAGGTCAAGCCGGAGGATTTCTTCACCAAGAAGGACATCGAAAACGCCAAGTCGCGCATGGTCGGCTGGGTGAAATCCCTGGCGCGTAGCGGCCGGTAGGCGCCCCGTGACGAACCCCGTCCGACGGCATCCCGTCTAACGGCGGATGGCGTTTTATGCGCCGCAACCTATAATGGGGCTTACCGGTTCATTTTTGAGCGATCGAGCGTGCATGTCACGGATCCCTGATTTCGCGTCCATCGCCTTCGCCGATCCCGGCATGCGCCCAGCCCCGACGGCCGCCGAGCCGTGGCTCACCCCGGAAGGGATTGCGGTAAAGCCGGTCTATGGGCCCGAGGACGTCGCCGGACTCGACTTCCTCGATACCTATCCCGGCATCCCGCCCTATCTGCGCGGCCCCTACCCCACCATGTACGTCACCCAGCCCTGGACGGTACGCCAGTATGCCGGCTTCTCCACGGCGGAGGATTCCAACGCGTTCTACCGGCGCAATCTCGCCGCCGGGCAGAAGGGGCTTTCGGTCGCGTTCGATCTCGCCACCCATCGCGGCTATGACAGCGATCATCCCCGCGTCGGCGGCGATGTCGGCATGGCCGGCGTCGCCATCGATTCGATCTACGACATGCGCACGCTGTTCTCCGGCATCCCGCTCGACCGGATGTCGGTGTCGATGACCATGAACGGCGCCGTGCTGCCGGTGCTGGCGCTCTACATCGTCGCGGCCGAGGAGCAGGGGGTGCCTCCGGAAAAGCTCTCCGGCACCATCCAGAACGACATCCTCAAGGAGTTCATGGTCCGCAATACCTACATCTACCCGCCGACGCCCTCGATCCGGATCATCTCGGACATTTTCTCCTACACCTCGGAACGGATGCCGCGGTTCAACTCGATCTCGATCTCCGGCTATCACATGCAGGAGGCGGGGGCGACGCAGGACCTCGAACTCGCCTATACGCTCGCCGACGGCGCCGAATATGTGCGGGCGGGGCTGGGCGCCGGCCTCACCATCGACCGGTTCGCGCCGCGGCTCTCGTTCTTCTGGGCGATCGGCATGAACTACTTCATGGAGATCGCCAAGCTGCGGGCGGCGCGGCTGCTGTGGGCGAAGCTGATGAAGCCGTTCGACCCGAAGGACCCGCGTTCGCTGTCGCTGCGCACCCATTGCCAGACCTCGGGCTGGTCGCTGACCGCCCAGGACGTGTTCAACAACGTGGTGCGCACCGCGATCGAAGCCATGGCGGCGACGCAGGGGCACACCCAGTCGCTGCACACCAATGCGCTCGACGAGGCGCTGGCGCTGCCGACCGATTTTTCCGCCCGCATCGCCCGCAACACACAGCTGTTCCTCCAGCAGGAGAGCGGCACCACCCGCATCGTCGACCCGTGGGGCGGCTCGTTCTATGTGGAGCGGCTCACGGCCGCGCTCGCCGCCAAGGCCTGGGGCCATATCAGCGAGGTCGAGGAACTCGGCGGCATGGCGAAGGCGATCGAGGCCGGAATCCCCAAGCTGCGCATCGAGGAGGCCGCCGCCAAGACCCAGGCCCGCATCGATGCCGGCCGGCAATCGGTGATCGGCGTCAACAAATACCGGCCGACCAGCGAGAACGCGATCGACGTGCTCAGGGTCGACAATTCCGCGGTGCGCGAGCTCCAGATCGACAAGCTCTCCCGCCTCAAGCATGACCGCGACCCCGTAGCGGTGGAACAGGCGCTCGATGCGCTCACCCGCGCGGCCGACGGCGGCAACGGCAACCTGCTGGCGCTCGCCGTCGATGCCGCCCGCGCCAAGGCCACGGTCGGCGAGATTTCCATGGCGCTGGAGAAGGTCTATGGCCGCCATCGCGCCGAGATCAAATCGATCGCGGGGGTCTATCGCAAGGAGGTCGGCACCATGAGCGAGGCGGTCGATCGGGTGCTCGAGCAAGTCGCCGCGTTCGAGGCCGACGAGGGCCGCCGGCCGCGCATCCTGGTCGCCAAGATCGGCCAGGACGGCCATGACCGCGGCCAGAAGGTGATCGCCTCCGCGTTCGCCGATCTCGGCTTCGATGTCGACATCGGGCCGCTGTTCGCGACCCCCGCGGAAGCCGCGCGCCAGGCGGTGGAGAACGACGTGCACATCGTGGGCGTGTCGTCGCTCGCCGCCGGGCACCTGACGCTGGTGCCCGAGCTCAAAGCCGCGCTCGTGCGCGAGGGCCGCGACGACATCATGATCGTGGTCGGCGGCGTGGTCCCGCCGCAGGACTACGACGCGCTCAAGAAGGCCGGGGCCGAGGCGATCTTTCCGCCGGGAACGGTCATCGCGGAGGCCGCCGACGAACTCCTCAAGGCGCTCACCCGAAGGCTCGGCCACGGCCGGGAAGCGGCGGAATAGGCGCTCCGACCTCCCTACCGCCAAACCGGTTGCGCCGCCCATTATCCGGGTGGACGCTACGAGCTTCGCGACCGGCACGGAGGAGGGGAACATGCTGGCGAATCAGCTCGAATACCTCGCGGAGGCACAGGTCGCCGGCATCGTCCTGGGCACGCGGGTGCCGATCATCCTGACGAGCCGCGCGGACAAGACGCTGGCGCGGCGCGGCTCCTGCGCGATCGCGCTGCTGCTGGCGAGCCACGAGCCCGGGGTTAAATCGTGAGCGACGCAATCCTCGTCCTGAACGCCGGCTCGTCGAGCATCAAGTTCTCGCTCTTTCCGGGCGGTTCGCGGCCGATGCCGGATGATCTCGTCTGCGAAGGCCAATTCGAAGGCATCGGACGTCGGGTGCATTTCTCGGCCAAAGACGGGGCGGGACGCCTGTTGACCGATCAGCATTTACCGGAAGGCACCACCCACGAGGACGCGCTTGCCGTACTTCTTCGCTGGCTCGGTGAACGCTTCCCCCAAGAGGAGCTGATCGCGGCGGGACACCGGATCGTGCATGGCGGATCGCGCTTCACCAAGCCCGTCCGCATCGATGCCACGGTGATCGCCGAATTGACGCGGCTGATTCCGCTCGCACCGCTCCATCAGCCGCATCACCTCGCCGCCATTGCCGCTTTGTCGAAGCTTCATCCTTCGCTGCCTCAGTTCGCGTGCTTCGACACCTCCTTCCATCACACGCAGCCCCCGGTCGCCACCGCGTTTGCCTTGCCGCGAAGGCTTACCGACGAGGGGATCAGGCGCTACGGGTTCCACGGCCTGTCTTACGAATACATCGCCAGCGTCCTGCCGGACGTCATCGGTGCGCGGGACGCCCAGGGTCGCGTGGTGGTTGCTCACCTCGGGAGCGGCGCGAGCATGTGTGCCATGAAACAATGCAGGAGCGTTGCGACCACGATGGGATTCACGGCGCTCGATGGGCTGATGATGGGCCGCCGGTGCGGCAGTCTCGACCCCGGCGTCGTCCTCTACCTGATGCAGGAGAAAGGCATGACGGCCAGCGCAATAAGCGACCTTCTCTACAATTCATCGGGGTTGCTCGGAGTTTCCGGCCTCTGCGATGACATGAGAACACTCTTGGCAAGCGACAAGCCGCATGCGGCCGAGGCCGTCGACCTGTTTGTCTATCGGATCGGCCGGGAGCTTGGGTCGCTTGCCGCCGCCCTTGACGGGCTGGATGCGCTCGTCTTCACCGCGGGCATCGGCGAGCACGCCCCCGAAATCCGACGCCGGGTCTGCGAGCAGGCCACATGGCTCGGCGTGCACCTGGATGAAGCGGCGAACGTCGCCGGCGGCCCCAGAATCACGGCAAGCGACAGCTCACCTTCCGCGTGGGTCATCCCGACCAACGAAGACCTGATGATCGCGCGCCACACATGGCACCTGGTCAAGGACGATGCCACCGGGGCGATGACAGCGAAGTGCGGGGATACCCGAACGAAAAGCGCTCCAAGACCGTCAAAGTCATGACACTGCGCTATCGCAGCAGGTCGTTGTACTCGGGATGCTTGCCCATGAAGGCCGAGACGAACGGGCATTGCGGCACGACCTTGAGACCTTGCGCGCGCACCATCTCGAGGGCGCCGCGGATCAGCCTGGTTGCGACACCCTGGCCAGACAGCGCCTGCGGCACCTCGGTGTGCACGAAGGTGATCACGCCCGGCGTCGTGCGATAATATGCAACGGCTTGCTGCCCGTCGATATCGAGCTCGAAGCGGTTGAGCGAGGTGTTGTTGCGGACGCCGTCGGACATCTGCCGTTTCCTTCACGCGATGAGACGTAAAGCCGTTCGAAGCTTGTGTACAGGGTGGACTCTCCCGTCCGCTCAACCCTCGTCCGGGAGGCTACGCGTCGCGCCGGGCCTTGTGATAGAAGGTCGGCAGCGGCCTCGCCCCTGGCCGCAAAAACAGCCGCCAGCAGAGGCGAGGCACGCCGCCCCGGACCTCGTCCGCGGGCGGGCGTTCCTCGCGAGGCGACAATCCCGAAGGGAGGCACCTATGCCGGTTGGAAGACGCTCCGTATTGACTGGTCTGGCGGCCGCCGCGGCCGTGCCATCCCTTGCTCGGTCCGTCGCGGCGCAGACGCGTCCTGCCGGCGACAGTATCCTGATCAAGGGCGGCTATGTCGCGACCCTCGACAAGGACCTGGGCGAACTGCCCGCCGCCGACGTGCTGATCGCCGGCACCGAGATCGCCGCAATCGGAAAAGACTTGTCCGCGGCGGACGGGGAGGTCATCGACGCCGCGCACATGCTGGTGATGCCGGGCTTGATCGACACCCACCGCCACACCTGGGAAACCCTCACCCGCTCGCTGATCTCGGAAGGCGACCTCGCCGTCTACATCAAGCTGATGTTCGGGACCCTCGGCCTGCATTACCGCCCGCAGGACGTCTATATCGGCAACCTGCTGGGCGCGGTGGGCGCACTCCATTCCGGCATCACCACGATGCTGGACTGGTCCCATGTCATGAACTCGCCGGCCCATGCCGATGCCGCCATCCGCGGGCTCGCGGACTCCGGAATGCGCGCCGTGTTCGCCTATGGGGCGTCGGCGGTGCCGGGCGCCGATGCCAGCGATGCGGTCGCGCAACGCGCCGCCGACATCAAGCGAGTGCAGAAGCAGTATTTCGCATCCGAAAATCAGCTCCTTACCCTCGCCATCGCCGCGCGCTCCTCGCCCACCAGCGTCGAGCCCACCATCGCCGACATCCGCCTCGCGCGCGAGATCGGGGTGCGCATCACCATGCATGCGACCAAGGCGGGCGTCGTCGCCGCCCTCGACGAGGCCGGGATGCTCGGGCCCGACATCACCTGTGTGCACACCGTCGGACTCGAGGCCACCGACGACGAGCTCCAGATGATCGCCGATCACGGCGGCACGATTTCCACGTCCTCGGGGACCGAGATGATGTCCGGGCACGGCTTTCCCAGCGCCCAGCGCTGGCTGCGCCACGGCTTGCGGCCGTCGTTCAGCGTCGACAACGAAACCCGGATGCCGTCCGACCTGTTTGCGCAGATGCGCGCACTGATCATCGCCGACCATCAGCTCGAAGCCGACCGGGCGCGCCGGGAAGGCGGACGCCCCAACCTTATTCCGGTCCGCGACGTGCTGGAATTCGCGACCGTCGAGGGCGCCCGCGCGGTCGGACTCGACCGCAAGACCGGCACCCTGTCGGTGGGCAAGCGCGCCGACATCATCCTCGTCGATCTCGACGACATCAGCCTCATTCCCGCGACCGATCCGATCGCGACCGTGGTGCTGCGGGCGCAACCGGCCAATGTGCGCTGGGTGCTGGTGGACGGCCAGGTCCGCAAGCGGGACGGCAATCTACTCGGTGTCGACCTTGCAAGGGTGCGACGGCTGGTGCAGGACTCTCACGCCTACATTCTCGGGCTGATGAGCTCTGCCGGGTTCGACATCCACCACGGTTAAGCGCCTCGTTTTTGTACAACAGCAGAGATTTGCATCATTCCTCGCCGTCCTGATTGAAAAATTGGGAGTGTTGCCGTTTTGATACATCAATTCCCCGGCGGGCTTGCTACGAAACTAGCCCAACTTTCCCAACTGGGAGAAAAAAGCGAACAATATCAACGCAGGCATAGCGGAAGTTTCCACTACATAGCGTTGGTTGGGAGACGAGCGATGTTTTCTGGCGCGGTGATACGTGGCGGCTTCTGTGGCGGAAGATCGAGCTTGAGTTGGCGGGTGAGAAGTTTCTGGTCGGCGGTGAGTTCGGTGTAACGGCTGAGGATCAAGGTGCGGCCGTCGCTGGTCGGGAAATGGACGTCGAGCATTTGGATCGCTGCAAACTTGTCGAGCACAGCTCTCGGCGTGAGGCCAGGCGCCAGCGGCTTGAGCCGTGCACGCAGCGTGACGTGCAGGCAGTAGGCCAGGAAGGCGACGAAGATATGCGCCTCGATGCGGTGCTCGAGCTGATGATGGATCGGGCGCAGGTGCAGATCGTCCTTCATGGTCTTGAAGGCGGCCTCGATCTCGACGAGCTGGATATAGAACCGCCACAGCTCCGCCGGCTCCCGCCCGGTGAGATTGGTGCGCAGCAGATAGCGGCCTTCGCGCCGCCGCACCTGGCGCAGCTTGTCGCGATTGAGCATGAAGCTGAAACTGGCGCCCTCGGGAGCGACGTCAACATTGACCAGACGCCATGCCGCCCATGCTCTGGCGCGCGCGGCGCCGAGCTTCATGAGCAGTTCCTCGCGATCGAGCTCCATGGCGGCGATCTCCTTGAGCCGCGCCCATAGCCATTTGAGCTTGCGCTTGCGCATGGCGCGTTCCTTGTGGATGCGCGCATGGCTTTGCGCCAGCACGTAGAGCTCCTGATCCTGCGGCAAGAGCTTCACGTCCACGCCCTCGCGCACCGCCTGCCAGGGCAGCGTGACGAGGTGCTTCTCCAGCTTGGACAGCCGCCCCTTGGGGGTGCCGACCAGATAGGAAACCGGCGGATCGGCCGCGCGCATCTCGGCCAGCACCTCCTCGGTTGGAATGCCGCGGTCCATCACCCAGACGCGGTTGGCCTTGCCATACTGCGCCTCGATCTTTTGCAGCATGTCGCGCAAGGTCATTTTATCGGAAGTATTGCCCGGCAGCACCTCGTAGCCGAGCGGAAAGCCCTCGGGCGTCACGATCAGCGCGATCACCACCTGCACGCAGTCGCTGCGTTTGTCGCGGCTGTAGCCATGGCGGCGCTTGTCCGTTTCATCGTCCGGCGGCGGCGACTCGAAATAGGTGCTGGTGAGGTCGTACAGCAGCACGTCGAACTTCGCGGCAAACAGGTCCTGCCAGCGCGCCCGCAGATGCGAGAACAATGCCGCCTTGTGAGGCAGCAATTTATCGAGACAGCGATACAGTGCATTCTTGGCGACCAGCGCATAATCTTCGCCCAGCAAATCCGCCATCGCGCTCTGCTCGAACCACTGCCGATGCAGGCGCCATTCGCTGCCGGGATCGATCAGCCGATAGCACACCAGCGTCTGCAGGATGTGCTGCCAACTGGTGCCCTCGCGCGAGTTCGGCAGCAGCGGCGCAAAGAACCGATCCAGCTGCAGTTGCTCATAGAGATGACAGGCGAGCCAGCACGCGCCCCATTGGCGCGGGCGATGCAACTTCATCCCATCGAGCCGCACCTGCACGCCAAAGCCCTTGGCGTGGTTCGGCACCGCCTGCTCGGCTGGAAACAGGGCAAGCTGCCGATGTCGCCCGCTCGCTTCGTCGAACGCTTCGATCTGATGACACCACGCTTCGCGCTGGCCATCATTCATCTCGCCCAGATACAGAATCGGACGCTGCACCACACGACCACCTGCACAGCGTCTGCTTTCGACAATGCTCCAGTAACGGTGCTCCTTGCCGTCCTTCCGTCGCCGTGCGAATCGCAAGTACATGGCCCGCGATTCTATGCACAAGCCAAAAGCCGAAAAGAGGGTAGGTCTTCACTACACGCGTTTCCGCCTC
>Ga0302326_10031040_pt1 | contig 10678 bp, 8 predicted proteins | sample Palsa_T0_3_FD_202264 | JGI IMG/M metagenome (GOLD analysis project Ga0302326, IMG submission 202264) | Peat permafrost microbial communities from Stordalen Mire near Abisko, Sweden - Palsa_T0_3 | ecosystem: Environmental > Terrestrial > Soil > Palsa > Peat permafrost | place: Sweden: Abisko...
GCGCCGCGTCAGATACGGCGTCTCGGAATCTTCCTCCTTCACTCGCGCCGGTTTGCGCGCGTGGCGCATCGCCCAGCCTGATGCGAGGTGATTGCCTTCGCCGTCGGCGGCGTTGGCCCAATCGTGCCACGGGTTTTCGCCGGCGTAGCCTTTTTCGTTGAGATAAAAATTGTAGCGCGGCCGCCGTGGCGAATAGCGCATGCCGTCCGGCCCCATGCCGTGCAGGCCGTCGTCGCGTTCATAGGGCTCGAAGCCGCATTCGGAAACGCGCACGCCGATGATCGAAGTCGGATCGATGCCGAGCCGCTGCATGCCCTCGACATCGGCTTCCATGTGGGTCTTGCCGGCCAGCGCAGTACGCATGCCGAGCGGACGCAGATAATCGCCCATGGTCATTTCGCCGACCTTGAGCGGAAAGCCGTTCCAGGCCGCGCCGTGCGACTGCACATAGCGGCCGGTATAGGTGCTCATGCGCGACGCGCCGCAAATCGGCGATTGCACATTGGCTCGGGTGAAGCGCACGCCACGCTTGGCCAGCCCGTCGATATTCGGCGTCGAAAGATGCGGGTGGCCGTAGCAAGACAGGTAATCCCAGCGCAGCTCGTCGCACATAATGAAGAGTATGTTCTTGAGCTGTTTCGGCACGCGCGATTTCCTCGGGCTTTTCTTGGCGGTTTGTGACAGCGACGTTAGCACAGCAAAGGCTGCGTGCTAAAATCGAACCCGGTCAGAATCGGGTGGTGTCTCAGTTTGAAATCAATCACAATGTTGCGGCACAGATCGCCATTCGCGGCCTGTGCCGCCGAATCGTGGCCGCGCGAGAACCGTGGAAGTATCGTTATGTCGAAGCGAATCGATAAATCGTGGCTGGTTTTCATCAGTATAGAGAATTCTGACCACGACAGATGCGTCGACCTATTCTCGCGTCCGAATGGAAGCTGCGGATTTGAGGAGTTTAGACGCGACCCGGAAGACAGGGGCGAGTGGACTCCGGTCCGGTACTACTCAGGTTCTGTCTATACGTCGCGAGAGGCCGCGCTTGCGGCAGCGATGCAAGTTGTAGCGTGGTTGCCAAGCGCGATCGGTAAAAGCCCCGCCGCACAAAAATTGCTGACGCGCATTTCAAACTGAGGCTTCCTCAAAAATCGTCGCACTCCGCTGCATTTCCGGAATTATCATGCCCGACCGCCCCGAACCTGCGATCCCCTCCCCGTTCGTATCGTCCGTGATGAAGGTCGAGCCGGCCTGGATCGATTACAACGGCCATCTCAACATGGCCTACTATAATGTGCTGTTCGATCGCGCCGTCGACGAGGTCTACGAAATACTCGGCTTGGGGCTCGACTATCTCAAAACCCGCCGGCACTCGACGTTCACCGCCGAGGTACATCTGCGCTACCTGCGCGAGTTGCGCGAAGGCGATCCGGTCCGGGTGTCATTCCAACTGCTCGATTACGACAAGAAACGGCTGCACTATTTCGAGGAGCTGCACCACGCCGAGCAAGGCTGGCTATCGGCCACCTCGGAGAACATGGCGCTCAACGTCAATATGGATGTCAAGAAAACAGCCCCCTTCCCCGCTGACGTCATGGCGCACCTTGCCCGCATGAAGGCTGCCCATGCTACGTTGCCGGTCCCGCAAAGCGCCGGCCGGCGCATCGCCATGCCAGGCGCGTGATCCCGAAAAGCTTGCCCTCGGACTTGATCCGTGGGTGGACATCGGTTTTCGGATAAGATCACGCGCCACTAAGAAAGAGCCAAGTGATGGTCACGATCCGCGAGCACAAAATTCCGAGCGCCGACAGCAAGCCGTATATCGCCATCGAGGGTCCGGATCACGCGCTGTGGTTCTGCGAGAGCGGCGCGTCAAAAATCGGCCGGTTCGATCCGGACTCTGGCGCGTTCACCGAGTTTGCGTTGCCCGCGAAAACGGCGACGCCGATCGGCATCACGCCCGGCGCCGACGGCAACCTGTGGTTCACGGAAAAAGCGATCAACAAAATCGGCCGCATCACGGTGAAGGGCGAGATTACCGAATTTTTGATTCCGTCACCCTATGCCGGGCCCGACGGCATCGCGCTTGGCCCCGACGGCAATGTGTGGTTCTCCGAAAGCGAGATCAGCAAGATCGGCCGCATCACCCCGCAGGGCGAGTTCGCCGAATTCGGCGAGGGCATTTCGTTCGCCTCGCGCCCGCTGTCGATCGTGGTACGCGACGGCGCGCTGTGGTTCAGTGAGGCCTCCGGCAATCGCGTCGGCCGCATCACCGTCGATGGTGCTGTGACGGAGTTTCCGATCCCGAGCGTCAACAGCCAGCCGCGCGCGATGGCTGCTCATCCCGACGGCAGCATCTGGTTCGTCGAAACCTCGACCAACGCGCTCGGCCGCATCGACCGCGACGGCAAGATCACCGAGCACCCGGTGCCGACGCCGGACGCATCGCTGCGCGGCGTCGCTGTCGGCAAGGACGGTAATCTCTGGTACACCGCCAATGCCGCCAACAAGATCGGCTGCATGGCGCCGGATGGCAAAGTGCGCGGCGAATACGATATTCCGACGCCAAACAGCGGCGCGCGCTGCATCGCAACGCTGGCCAACGGCAGGATGTTCTTCACGCAATACGACGCCGGGCTGATCGGCGAAGTGGTCTTAAGCTAACAACAAAACCTTGGGGGAAACGCTCGTGAGAAGATTAGCGCTCGCGCTCATTACCGTCATTGCCGCATGGCCTCTTGCGGCCGCCGCGGACGATTATCCGAACCGGCCGATCAAGATGATCGTGCCGATCTCGGCCGGCTCGATCACCGACGTCGCGTCGCGGCTCGCGGCGCAGGAGCTGCAGGCCAAGCTCGGCCAGCCGGTCGTCGTCATCAACAAGCCGGGCGCGGCGATGGTGCTCGGCGGCAGCGAATGCGCCAAGTCGGATCCTGACGGCTATACGCTATGCATCGTCAGCCCCGACACCATGTCGTTCAATCCGCTGACCATTCCGGATCTACCGTACAATCCCGACAGCTTCATCCCGATCATCGACATGTATCACGTGGTCGAAGGGCTGATGTCGCCCGCCGAAGATCGCATCAACACCATCGAGGACCTGCACGCCAAAGCAGTGGCCGAACCCGGCAAGCTGAACTGGGGCACGCTCGGCGAGCGCACCACCACCGATGCGTTCCGGCAGTGGCTGGGCGAACACTGGAATACGAAATTCGTCGCCATCCCGTTCAAGGGCGGCAGCGAGATCACCGCCGCGCTCCTGGGCAACACCATCGATGGCGCCAAGATCGGGCTGGGCAACATGGTCAGCCAGTTGAACGAGGGCAAGATCAAGCTCTTGGCGCTGAGCGGCTCGCACCGCTGGCAGCAATTCTCCGGCACACCGACCTTTGACGAGGCCGGGTTTAGTGCTTACCCGGCGGGACCGATCTACTGGGGCGTCGTGGTGCCTGCCGGCACACCGGCGCCGATCGTCACGCGCCTGCACGACGCGCTGCTGGGGATTTTCCAGGGCGAGAAATTCAAGAATTTCGCCAATCAGAATTTTCTCGAGGCCACCGCCGGCTCGACCGCCGATTTCGTCGCTCTGCTGAAGAAAGACCGCGAAAGCGCCAAGGTGCTGGTGGATAAGTATATGAAGTGACGGGCGACGTTCCGTCATTCCGATTTTCGCTCATTCCCGCGAAAGCGGGAATCCAGCGCTGGGTCCCCGCTTTCCGCCTTCGCTCTTCGAGCTTCGGCGGACTACCAGCCTGCCGAAGCGACTTCCGAGCGCAGGCAGGTCGCGGGGACGAGCGGAACATGGGCATCGCAAAACCCTTGATCTCGTAAAAACCGCCTTCAGGTGCCATCTTGGGGGCATGAGAATCACCGGCATCGGCCACCGTGGCTGACCCCCTAAAGCGCAGCATCGAACCGGCAGACCGCCCGGCCCCCGTGCCAGGCGGCATTGCGGCGCGCGCGCAAGCGTCGGCCGGTGCCGCGTATCTCGCCGGCCTTAATCCGGAACAGCGGCTCGCGGTCGAGACGCTCGACGGCCCGGTGCTGGTGCTGGCCGGCGCCGGCACCGGCAAGACCCGCGTCCTCACCGTGCGCATCGCCCACATTCTTGCCACCGGCCGCGCCCGGCCGAGCGAGATTCTCGCCGTTACGTTCACCAACAAGGCGGCGCGCCAGATGAAAAACCGCGTCGGCGAGATCGTCGGCGGCGTGGTCGAAGGCATGCCGTGGCTCGGCACCTTCCATTCGATCGGCGTCAAGATTTTGCGCCGTCACGCCGAGATGGTCGGACTGAAAAGCGACTTCACCATTCTCGACGTCGACGACCAGATCCGTCTCTTGAAACAACTGCTCGACGCCGAGAACATCGATGAGAAGCGCTGGCCGGGCCGCGTGCTGGCGATGCTGATCGACGGCTGGAAGAACCGAGGCCTGACGCCCGAGCAGGTGCCGCCCGGCGAAGCCGCGGTGTTCGCCAGCGGCAAGGGCCTGAAACTCTACAAGGCCTATCAGGAGCGGTTGAAGATCCTCAACGCTGCCGACTTCGGCGACCTGTTGCTCGAATGCATCCGGCTGTTCCGCGAGCAGCCCGACGTGCTGCGGCAATATCAGGGCCGCTTCAAATACATCCTGGTGGACGAATATCAGGACACCAATGTCGCGCAGTATCTGTGGCTAAGGTTGTTGGCGCAGCGAAGCATCCTTCGAGACGCCGCGCTCCGCGCGGCTCCTCAGGAGGAGGCTTCTAGAGACGCCAAGCTGGAAGCGACTCCCATTCCTCATCCTGAGGAGGCGCCAACGGGTCCGGCCCGAAGTGGCCGGCCCGATGATGAACTCAGCGCCGTCTCGAAGGACGAGGCCCCGGCATCGCCGCCGCCGATGCCCAAAAACATCTGCTGCGTCGGCGACGACGATCAGTCGATCTACGGCTGGCGCGGCGCCGAGGTCGACAACATCCTGCGCTTCGAGCACGACTTCCCTGGCGCCGTCGTGATCCGGCTCGAACGCAATTACCGCTCGACCGGCCATATCCTCGCCGCCGCCTCGCACCTGATCACGCACAACGAGGGACGGCTCGGCAAGACGCTGCGCACCGACGACGAGCTCGGCGAAAAAGTCGGCGTCACCGGTTCGTGGGATTCCGAAGAAGAAGCCCGCGCCATCGGCGAGGAGATCGAGCAGTTGCAGCGCCAAGGTTTTGAAGGCAAACCCCATACGCTCAACGAGATTGCGATCCTGGTGCGCGCGTCGTTCCAGATGCGCGAGTTCGAAGACCGCTTCGTCACGCTGGGACTGTCCTACCGCGTGATCGGCGGTCCGCGTTTTTACGAGCGCGCCGAAATCCGCGATGCGCTGGCCTATCTCCGCGTGGTCAATTCGCCGGCCGACGATCTTGCCTTCGAGCGCATCGTCAATGTACCGAAGCGCGGATTAGGCGATGCGACCGTGCAGATGCTGCACGATCATGCCCGAAAGCGCCGCATACCGCTCACCGAAGCCGCGCGCGCCGTGATCGAGACCGATGAGCTCAAGCCAAAACCGCGCGGCGCGCTGCGCGGCGTGCTGGAGTCATTCGACCGCTGGCGCAAGCAGCGCGAGAACCTGCCGCACAACGAACTGGCCGAAATCATTCTGGACGAGAGCGGCTACACCGAGATGTGGCAGAAGGATCGCTCCGCCGACGCCGCCGGCCGGCTGGAGAACCTGAAAGAACTGATCCGCTCGATGCAGGACTTCGAGAACCTGCAAGGCTTCCTCGAACACATCTCGCTGGTGATGGACAACGAGCGCGGCGCCGAGGCCGACGCGATCAACATCATGACCATGCATTCGGCGAAGGGGCTGGAGTTCAACACCGTGTTCCTGCCCGGCTGGGAAGAAGGCCTGTTCCCGAGCCAGCGTACGCTGGACGATCAAGGCCGCTCCGGCCTGGAAGAAGAGCGGCGGCTCGCCCACGTCGCGCTCACCCGCGCGCGCAAGCGGGCCAAGATCTATTTCGCCACCAACCGGCGCATGCACGGGCTGTGGCAGACCAACATCCCGTCGCGCTTTCTCGACGAATTACCGGAAGCCAGCGTCGAGGTGACCGAAGCGCAAGGTGGCTTCGGCGGTTATGGCGGCTACGGCTCGTCGCGCTTCGACGCCACCACGTCGTTCGGCTCGAATTACTCGACGCCCGGCTGGCAGCGCGCCCAGAACAAGAAAGGCAGCAGCAGCGGCTTCTCTGAAAGCGGCTCGCGCTACGACGACGACGACAATTCCGACGGCTTCGACGACGCCTCAACGCCTTCGCCGTGGCGCGCCCGCGAGCAAAAGGGCGGCACCAGCCCGCGCCGCCTGCCGCTCACCATCGAAGGTGAGCTGATCGCAAAATCGACCGGCACCACATCGGCCTTCACGCTCGGCGACCGCGTGTTTCACCAGAAATTCGGCAATGGCAACGTCACCGCGATCGACGGCAACAAGCTGACGATCCAGTTCGACCGCGCCGGCGAAAAGCGTGTGGTGGATAGTTTCGTCGAGCGGGTGTGAGGCACAGCCGTCATGGCCGGCCTGCGGCGCTCAGTTGAGCGCCGCAACTAAACCTTCAGAAGCGCGGCGGCCGCGGCGCCATTCCGCCGCCCATTCCACCGCTCTCTCCTCCACCCCGGCGCGAGTCGCGGCCCTTGGCATCGAGAACTTTTTTCTTGCGCGGATCGGCCAGCAGGCCTTCACGCTGCAGCTTCTTGCGCGCCAGCTTGCGCGCGCGCCGGATCGCCTCGGACTTTTCGCGCACCTTGCGCTCGGACGGCTTTTCGTACGACCTGCGCTGCTTCATTTCACGGAAGATGCCTTCACGCTGCATCTTCTTCTTCAGGACGCGCAGGGCCTGATCGACATTGTTGTCGCGTACCAGTACTTGCATGAAGCCTCTATTCTTCGCTGTGCGCAGCCTGGCTGCGAAAAGCCCCGCGGCTGGGTTGCCAGACGCGGGGCCTGTCTAAACGCCTTGCCAGTACATCCGTGGTCAAGGCTTATTCAGTGAAGCGGATTAGACGCTTCGCAGATTGTCCGCCGAGGATTTGCCAGTTCGGCGATCGGCGACGACCTCGAAGGTGACCTTCTGGCCTTCATTCAGGTTGGACATGCCGGCGCGCTCTACCGCGCTGATGTGCACGAACACATCCTTGCCGCCATCGTCCGGCTGAATGAAACCGAAGCCCTTTTGTCCGTTAAACCACTTCACGGTTCCCGAAGCCATGGGAGCCCTTTCTTATAGTATGCGTTGATCTATAGCCCCGCGAACGGGGCCGGCTTGTCGAGATTAGGATGAATATCGTCAGACAAGCACGCTATAAGCGGCTAGGCCAAGTCGTTCGGCCGAAACTCGATCGGCGGTTACATATAGCATACGCCCCTGTTTCACAAGGGTTCCCGGCCGCGCCTTGTGGCCAAGGGCGCGAAGCAGTATGGATTTGCGTCGATCTGGCCGGACTCCGAGCTGCTCGCGCCGTCAGAAGACGGGCCGCAAAGCCTCTTTCCAAATCGAAGATCCGGGAATGAGGGCCACGATCCGCGTGCGCCTTCCCGGCTGGGCACGGGTTCATGCCCGCCCATTCGATTGAAGGAACGCAAATCATGCGGCTGTTCATGTTCAAATCAGAGAGCAACCGGGGACTGCGGGCGTTCGCGCCCGATCCAGCCGGCGAAAAGTTGCCGTCGCGGCACGGCCCGTGGACGGCGGTCGGTGTCGTTCGCGAGGACAAGGACCCACCCTTTCGGATGAAACGCGACGTCATCGAGAAGGCCGTTTCCGATCAAGGCTTTCAGTTCTACAAGATGAAGAAGAAGGAAGATTGAGGCGGTTGCAAGCTCGTTTGAGCGCGCCAGCGAGAAGCGCGGGGTGGATAGTTCTGTGAAGAGGTGTCGGCACCACTTTACTTGAGAGGCGGAATGCCATTCCTGCGAACATGCTCGCCCGTCAAGACCTCAGACCGGGAGCATTCCGCCAAGTCATAAAAATCGTCGAAAAATTCGCGGAGTATGTCGAATAGAGCTGCTTCACGCGTGTCGTGTAATTCGTATCTGCGTACTAGGGACGCCTCGCGCATTGGCCCGTAATAATGGCCGTTTGAGAATTCGGGATGAGGCGCCCCCATGTAGGTATCCCTCAATCCGACCGCTCCGAGTTCGACAACAAACGGAGGCTTAAGCTTTATTTCCGACGTCGCCACCGAAACATAATTTTCTAGCGCGCGTGTATAGAGCCTCTCAGCGCTTATGATACCAAGCGCTGTAGTCGCCTCTTCCTGAGAAACGATAGTCCGGCGCATCGCCACTTGGCTAAAGACCTGTGAATTAATGCCCCACAACTCCCCTGTTGGAAATGCCTGAGTGATCCCTTGCGTCGTGTTATTACCGCGAGGGTCGATAACAGCCCAGCCATAGTCATTTGCCGATGCAATGCCACCGATCGTCGATGACATCGGATTAACGGTGCGACGATTTTGCAAAAGGTTCTTCACACCTGCTCTGCCCAGCTTCGGTTGACCATCACCGTACTTGGGAAAAAGCCTTAGATAAATCGCCTCATCATCTCCAAAATAATATTCTTGTTCACCTGGAAACCCGAATGTCGCGATTGCGGCACCGCGCGGAAAGAAGAAGGCAGGTGAAACGACCGATTCGGCTTCTCGGAATAGCGTTGCCTGCTGAGGCGGCGCCTCGGCGATCATCAGGCGCAATATCCTTTCGAATTCCTCTGTCAGCGTTTTTCTGATCGCACGACGATCAGCGTTCGTAGCCGTTGCCGGGAGACAATATTGCAGCGGATGTCGAAGGTGCCCCATATCGAACGGCAGTTTCTCAGCAGGGCCGTAAGCCGTATTCATCACGGGGATCATGACCGAATGCGACTTAGCGCGGAGCGCATAGCCATACTCAAGCATCACATTTGGATTTGGCGCGAGTTTCCCAGCCTCCGTCAGGGCGACAAAGGTCAAGTCGGGCACGAAGGCATCGCAAACGGCGATCTTCTTTAAGATCGTATCGGTTACTGGAACATGCCCCAACACACCCTCTGTGTCCGCGTCGATCCGGACCTGAACGTTTGCAGTCGGATCATCGGAAATGCTTTTCGCCGCAAGGTTCAACGCGAAGCGGATAAGATGACGATTCAGTCTTTCCGACCTGTCGCTTTGCCAAGCATAAAATACAACAAACTCCTTCATCGCTTTGCCTCTAATGCCGCAGCTTAAATTGTGGCTGCCAATGACGCCGCACAAGGTCTCATCTAGAGAAGCAAGGCGTGGATGGCCGGAACAAGTCCGGCCATGACGGCATCAGGAAAAGCTTGGTCCTGTTGTCATGGTCCGCGCAGGCGGACCATTCAGTAAACGCAGGCGCTGAGGATTGCTGATGCGGCGGCGATTACTGGATGCCCCGGCATAGGCGAGCAACGCGACGCCGTCCTTCAGACGGCTGTGGCGAGGCATGACAGTCGGAAATCAGTGTCTCAACCGCTCCAGCGGCGCGGACAGCTCCACCGAAAGCCCCGCTGCATTCCAATCATGCGCCAGCGAGCCGCCCAGTTGAACGCGCACGCTGTAATTGGAAAGCACGGTGCCGAAGCCTTCCGTCTTTGGCGATCCGGCAACCGGCGGTCCGCCGGTTTCTTGCCATTTCAGGATGAGGGTCTCGGCGTCGCACGCCCATGTGATGCGCAGCCTGCCGTCTTCGACCGACAGCGCACCGTACTTCGCCGCATTGGTCGCGAGCTCGTGGATGATCAGCGCAAAAGTCGTCACCGTTTGCGGCCCGAGCGCGACCGGCGGACCGTCCATGCTGACGCGGCCGCTGTCGGGGCTGTTCGGCTTGCCCGCGTAGGGTGACAGGATTTTCTCCAGCAAATCATCCAGCCGGGCCGGCTCGGCTTGCGGACCATCTTCGCCCGGCGCGGCCGGCAAAATCAGATCGTGGGCCAGCGCCAGCGCGTCGAGCCTGCCGCCGAGGCTGGCCGCATATTCCTTCGGCGTCGCCGCCGTGCGCGCGGAGAGCGCGATCATGCCGCCGGTGATGGCGAACAGATTCTTGATGCGGTGGCTCAACTCCCGCAACAGCAGGCTCTGCTGTTCCTGCGCGCGCCTGCGCTCGGTGATGTCGATGAAGGTGCAAACCGCGCCCTGGCGCACGCCATCGCGCAGAATGGGATTCACCCAGTATTCGACCGGGAAGCTCGAGCCATCGAGACGAAAGAACCGTTCGTATTCGACATGCGCCGGCACGCCATCCCTGGCCGTCCGGTAAATCGGGCACTCTTCTTTCGGATAGGGCGAACCGTCCGGATGAGAATGATGAATCACATCATGGAGCCTGCGGCCGATGGCATCCTGTTCGCGGGCGATCCCGAGCATCCGCAGGAACGCCGCATTGCACATCGTCGTGACTCCGTCGGTATCCACGCAATAGACGCCGTCCGTCGCTGAATCGAGCACCAGGCGGAGATCGGCCTCCTTACTGCGCAAACTGGCTTCGGCAGTTTTGCGTTCGGTGATGTCCTGCGCGACGCCGATCAACTGCGGCCGCGTGCCGTCCGCGCTTTGCATCAACGAAACGTTGACGTCGACCCAGACCTCCGATCCGTCGGGCCGCAGGTAGCGCTTTTCGACAGAGAACGGAATGCCGTCGGCAACGAGCTGCCGCC
>Ga0302326_10031041_pt1 | contig 10678 bp, 6 predicted proteins | sample Palsa_T0_3_FD_202264 | JGI IMG/M metagenome (GOLD analysis project Ga0302326, IMG submission 202264) | Peat permafrost microbial communities from Stordalen Mire near Abisko, Sweden - Palsa_T0_3 | ecosystem: Environmental > Terrestrial > Soil > Palsa > Peat permafrost | place: Sweden: Abisko...
CGGCGCCTGAGGCGCGCATGTTGGTCATCTTCTTTTCGCGGACCACATTGACATCGAGATCGTTGTCGCGCGAATGCTCGCCGATCACCATGCCCTCGTAAACTTCAACGCCCGCGCCCACAAACAGGATGCCGCGCTCCTGCAGGCCGTTGAGCGAATAAGTCGTGGTAAGCCCCTGGCGGTCGGCGATCAGCGCGCCAGTGGGCCGCTGCGGAATGTCGCCCTGGTAGGGAATGTAGCCGTCAAACAGCGCGTTCATCACGATGGTGCCGCGCGTCTCGGTCAGCATCTCGCTGCGCAGGCCAATGAGCCCGCGGCTGGGCACGCGAAACTCCATGCGCACGCGGCCCGAGCCATGATTGTGCATCTTGTTCATCTCGCCTTTGCGCGGGCCCAGCTTCTCAATCACGGTGCCGGTGAACTGCTCAGGCACGTCGATGGTGAGGTGCTCGACCGGCTCCATGCGCGTGCCGTCGACGACCTTGGTGACAATCTCAGGCCGGCCGGCCATGAGCTCAAAGCTCTCGCGCCGCATCATCTCAATGAGAATGGCAAGCTGCAGCTCGCCGCGGCCCAGGACCTTGAAGCTGTCCGGCGAGCCGGTGTCTTCGACGCGGATCGATACGTTGGTGAGCAGCTCTTTTTCCAGACGCTCTCTCAGGTTGCGGCTGGTGACGTATTGGCCCTCGCGCCCGGCAAACGGCGAGTTGTTGACGCTGAATTGAATGGCAATGGTGGGCTCGTCGATCACGATCAGCGGCAGCGGCGATGGATTGTCCACACTGGTGATGGTCTCGCCGATGGTGATGCCCTCGACGCCTGCCACGGCCACAATGTCGCCCATGACGGTCTCTTCAATCTCGGTGCGCTTGAGGCCGCTGAAGGTGAACAGCTTGGTGATGCGCGTCTTCATCAGCGAGCCGTCGCGCTTTGAGATGACGACGTCATCGCCCGCATGGAGCGTGCCCTGAAACACGCGGCAGATGGCGATGCGGCCGAAGTATTCCGAGTAGTCGAGGTTGGTCACGAGGATCTGTAGCGCGCCGGCCTCATTGCCGGTGGCCGCGGGAATGGTGCTCACGATGGACTCGAACAACGGCTGCAGATCGACGCCCGGCGTAGCCAGATCGGTGGTCGCGGTGCCAAACTTGGCCACCGTGTAGAGCACCGGAAAATCAAGCTGCGACTCTTCCGCATCGAGGTCGATGAAAAGATCGTAAATTTCGTTCAGCACTTCCTGGGGACGCGCGTCGGGGCGGTCGATCTTGTTGATGACCACGATGGGAGGCAGCTTGGCCTCGAGAGCCTTGGCCAGCACGTAGCGCGTCTGAGGGAGCGGACCCTCGGCCGCGTCCACCAGCAGCATCACGCCATCCACCATCTTGAGGGCGCGTTCCACCTCGCCGCCAAAGTCGGCGTGACCGGGCGTGTCGACAATGTTGATCTTGCCGCCGTGAAAATTGATAGCCGTATTCTTGGCCAGGATGGTGATGCCGCGCTCGCGCTCCAGCTCGTTCGAGTCCATGACGCGATCGGCCACCTGCTCGTTGGCGCGGAACGTGCCCGACTGGCGCAGCATGGCGTCAACCAGCGTGGTCTTTCCGTGGTCTACATGGGCAATGATGGCGATTTTGCGAATGGTCTGCGTCACAGGTGCAAGCTTCCTTATCTGGTGTGGTTCGGCCAAAAAGATGGCGAGGGGTTGGGAACGGGGAAAAAGCGAATGGCCGCACACTGCGGCATGTTCCATTCTACCAGCAACGATGTTTGGAGCCGATCCAGGGCAGTTCGGGCGCGAACGCGTCCGTCAGGGCGACAGATTTGGCAGGTTAGCCCGGCTCGGGTAGCGAGTTGGCGGGTTGGCACGACATTGTCTTCCGGGAGCCGGCGAGGCGGGCGCCCGTCAGAGGGTTCTCTCTGTACCCGGCACTTCGCGACCGGCTATGCTGGAGTCGATGAGATTCCCCACCCTACGGCTCTGGAATTGTCTGCCGATTTTTGCTGGCATGATGGCGATCGTGGTGTTGTCCGATTGCGCGGTCGCGCAGTCCTCCGCAATCACGCTGACGCCGGCGATTGTGGAGGCGGGTTCGCCGGAGCTGATTCGTGTGGATGCGGCTGCCTCCGCGCAAGTAGACGGCGAATGGCTGGGCCGCAGGCTTCAGTTCTTTCGCGGGCGCGAGGGCCGGGCCTGGTATGCGCTGGCCGGCGTGGATGTGGAGGCTGCGCCCGGGCCATCGACGCTGAAGGTGACTGTGGGCGGCGGGCGCGGCGCGGCTCTCGAAAAGGAAGTCGCGATTCATCCGGCGCACTACAAGACCGGCTCGCTTACCGTGGCGCCGAAGTTTGTGGAGCCCGACCCCGAGGCGCTCAAGCAGATCAAGGCAGACAGCGAGCTTAAGGCCAGGGTGTTTGCCGTCAGCAATGCCGAGCCGCTGTGGGCGGGCAGCTTTCGCGCGCCGGTGACGGCCGCGCCCACTGACAGCTTTGGCACGCGGCGCATGTTCAACGGCAAGCTGGCGTCGGTGCACAAGGGGATGGATTTTCGCGCGGCCAGCGGCACGGTGGTGAGGGCCGGCAACAGCGGCGTGGTGGTGCTGGCGCGGCCGCTCTACTACGAGGGCAACTGCGTGATCGTCGATCACGGCCTGGGCCTCTACACGCTTTCCATGCATTTCAGCCGGATCGATGTGAAGGAGGGCCAGCGCGTGGCGCAGGGGCAGGCGCTGGGCCTGAGCGGGGCGACCGGGCGGGTTACGGGGCCGCATCTGCACTGGGCGGTGCGCTGGCAGGGCGCGTATCTTGACCCGGCCAAGCTGCTCAAGCTGAACCTCGACGCGGTGCGTTGACCGCCCTTTTCCGGGCCTGGCTCATCGTAGTTCGCCCTCGTTGGCCTTTGCCGGCATCTTGCGCGGCGCGTCGGCTTTCATCTGCTCGGTCACGTCGCGCATGCGCTCGGTTTCGTGGCCGGCGCGGCGGGCGGTGATGCGGTAGTCGAAGGCGATGCTTGCACTGCCGCCGCGCAGCTCGTGCACCTCAAAGCTGGTGGCTGTCTTGTTGGTCACATACAATCCTTCGCAGTCGCCCTGCGGCACGGGAAAGACGTGGTAATCCATCTCGCCATTGATGGTGCCGGCAAAGGCCGGATCGATCTTGACGAGGGCGACGCCGTGTTCTAGCCTGGCCGTGCCGAAGTCCTCAAACCAATTCTCGGCGGAGTGGACCGCATACATCTCCACCTGGTGCGCGCCGCCGTCGATGGAGACCGCTGCCTTGTGCGCGCCGGTGCAGATGGAGTCGCCATCGGTATTGAGAATGCAGTCGCCGTTGGCGCCGGTGGCGTGAATGACGGGCACCGCATTGGTGCGGGGGCCGCTGCCGTAATTGATGGCGAACAGCGAGGCCGCGCCATTGCTGTTGTTGGCCACAACGGCTGAGATGGAGTTGTCCGCGGTGCTCATCAGCGGCGCCACCCAGCTTGTGTCTTCAAGGGATGCGCCGGTGTCGGCCCAGACGCCGATGCCGGCAAAGGGACCGCCGTACGACATCATGTAAGCGGAAACCTTGCTGGGAAAGTTGGACATGGCATAGACGCCAAGACCCGATTTGCTGGCGGAGACGCTTTTGGTGCCGATGCCCGTGGTACCGCTTGCGCTGGCATTGACGCCGATGCCGCTGCCGGTGACCACCAGGCCTGTGCCGTCGACGGCCATGCCGCTGACTGCGGCGCCGAGCCGGCCGCCGATCGCCTCAAGGCCCACGCCGCTTGGCGCCTTGGCGTATACGCCCGTGGCCGCGGCGCCGCTGGCTGTTGCGTATGCGCCATATTGAACTCCGTACCCCGTGATGCCGGAGGGGCCAGTGCCCTGCACGCCCGAGCCGGTGCCATTGCCAAACGCGGCCGCGGTGCTGGTTCCGAGCAGGCCATTGGCTGAGCCCGCACCTAGCACGCCGGCCTGGCCGCCGCCGACCCAGAGCACCGGGCCCGCGCTGCTGGCGCCACCCATTACGGAAACGGTAGAGCCGGCGGTGTTGCTGGAGAAGCTGGCTGTGCCATTCACGTTCAACGCGCCCGTGACGGTACCGACGCCGGTAACATTGAGCCCCGATGTGAATTTCTGCAGGGCCGTGAACGAGTTCTGGCTGCTCATGAGCGGCACCAGACCGGTATCGACGGTGAGCATCACATTGCCGCTGGTGCCGCCGCCGGTGAGGCCGATGCCCGGCTCGACGGATGTGATGGTGCCGGGATAGGTCTGATAGGGGGCAAAGTTGATGACTCCGCTGGGTTCGATGGAAAGACCAGTGGGCGTGGGCGTCTGGCCGAGAATGCTGTAGAGCAGCTCCAGGTTGGCTGAGGGCGAGGAGGTGTTGTTGTTCTGCGCCACCGCCTGCCAGGCAAAGGTCTGCTGAATGGGCCTGGCTCCGTTGGCCAGGTAGCTGCTCGCGTAGAACTGAAGCATCGGCGAATTGACGCCCGTGGCAGGCGTGGAGGCCTGGCCGGTGTAGAGCTGGAGACGATAGCGGAAATTGCTGATGCTCGCAACATCGAACTGCACAAAAGGCTTGGTAGTGAAGACGCCCAGCGTGGGCGAAGCTGCGGTGCCACTCTGGTAAATGGCTGAGTTGGCTAGGGTGGTGGCGCTGGTCCACAACGGAAGGTAGTTGGCTGTGCCCGCGCCGGATGGAGTCACCTGCGGCGCCGGGCCGGCTAACTGAGTAGCTTGGGCGGCCATTTGCCGCGCCACTGAGCTCAACTGCGCGCGCGTCACCAGTTCGCTGGCCGCGAGCCCGCCCACCGAATCGGCATCCACGGCCTTCATGGCATAGGCCACACTGACCAGTGCGGTGCGGGGCTGCTCCGGCGCGCGCTCGATGCTGACGCCGAGCCAGCGTGCTTCGCCCGCGGCAAACACCTGCGCGGGAATCCCGCCGTCAGTGCCGGCACCGAGCAGGATCGAGTATTTTCCATCCGCGCCGATCGCCACGCGCTGTGTTTCAGACCAGACCGGCTCACCGCCCTGCTGCGCCGAATAGATGCGGAAGACCGCCTCTACCGTGTCACCAGCGCGGTGGGCGGCATTGCCGGCGTAGCGCACCAGCGGCGGAACCGCGGTGATTTGGCTCGCTGCCGTTGCCGCGCTGTTGCTGTCCTGTGCAGGCATCGTGCCCACCGTGCCAAGTGCAGCCACGCCCAAGCCGGCCAACATAAGAAATTTACGCAAAATGAGCTTCGGTTTCATCGGTTCCTCCATCAAGAGCAGCCGTCGAAAAAGGCTCAACTTACGGCCGACACGGTTAGAGTGGGCGGCGAGGCGGATTTGTGACCGGCCCGCCGTGAAGATTGGCAAACTAAGTGCACTGAGCCGGCCGCCGGGCCTGCGCGAAGCCGCCGGGTTCAGCGCTCGTCGTCATTTTTCTGCGTTGCACCAGCCTGCAGCTTCCTCGCCAGTTCGCTCTTCATCTGTCCGGTTACATCCGCCATGCGCTCGGACTCATGCCCGGCACGCCGCGCGGTAATGCGATAGTTGAACGCCACGCTGGCCGTGCCCTTGCGCAGCTCGTGCACTTCAAAGCCGGTGGCCGTCTGGTTCGCGACATAGAGGCCCTCGCAGTCGCCGCGGGGCGTGAGAAACACTTCGTAATCCATCTGGCCGCTGATGGTCCTGGCGAAATCCGGATCGATGTTGACGATGGCGACGCCGTGATCAAGCTTCGCGTTGCCGAAATCCTCAAACCAGTTTTCCGCCGCGTGCACAGCGTACATCTCTACCTGGCGCGCACCGCCATCGACTGGAACGGCTGCTGCGTGTGCGCCCGTACAAATCGAATCGCCGTGCGAGTTCAGCATGCAATCGCCGCTGCGGCCCGCGGCGTGAATCACAGGGACTACGTCATAAGTGTTTCCGCCTCCATCGTTATATGCCCAGAACGTGGCAGCGTAGCTGCTGTTATTGGCGGCCTGGATCGAAGACAAATCGTCGCCAGTCGCAAGAACTGGACTGCCCCAGCCCTTCTGGCTCCCGTCCGACTCTGCCCACAATGCGGCGCCATCGAGGGGGCCAAGCAACGACACAAGCTTGGCATCGATCTTGGCCGGAGCGCCCACCACGGCGTGGATGCCGATCCCGCTATAGCTTGTCGCCAGTGCATTGACTGCCACATGAGGCGACTCGGCATTGAGACCGTACGAGGCACTGCCCGTTCCCGTTGCCTGCACGCCGATCTTCGCGGCCAGGCCGTAGACTCCGGTTCCGTTTGCATTGTTTGAAGTGCCGTAGACGCCGCCGCAGCAGCTTTCGCTGCTCACGCCAACCATACCCCACTGGGTGCCGATTCCGTTCACGCCGGTTCCGTTTGGGCCGCCAGCGTTGCCGATCACGCCATAAGCCGTTCCAAGGCCCTCCACCCCTGTCTCTCCCATTTGAGCCAACAGCACGGGGCCGGTGCTCGCGCTGGTTCCGAGGACGGTCATGGTTGGCCCGGCAACGTTATCGGCGAAGAGTGCCGCGCCGATTGCAGTAAGCGGGCCGCTTAGAGTTTCACCACCCGTGATTGCCACGCCTGCTTGAAATTGCTGCAAGGCCGTAAAGGTGTTCTGATTGTTCACCAGCGGCACAAGGGCAGTATTCAGCCCAATTTGAACATTGCCAGAGCTGCCCCCGCCGGTGAGTCCGGCGCCTGGCGTGACGGAAGCGATGTTGCCAACGGCGGTGCCGGGGAATATCTGTCCGGGCGCAAACGTGATCAAGCCGGTGGGTGCAATTTGCAGCCCTGTGGGGGCTGGCGCGGAAGTGTTGGCCCCATAAAGGAGGTTCAGGTTGGCGGACGGATTGGCTGCGTCGTTATTGGTCGCCACCGTCTGCCAGCCAAAGGCTTGCGGAATCGACTCGTTGCTGGCGGACGAATAGCTTTTTGCTTCGAGAGCCAGGATCGGTGAATTGACCGCTGCCGCTGACGTAGCGCTCGCCGCGGCGTTCACCAACAGCGTGCCGCGGAAGTTGCTGGCCCCAGCGACATCGAACGTGGCGAGGGGTTTAGATGTGTTGACTCCCAGCAGCGGAGCTGCCTGCGTTCCGGCCTGGAAGAGAATGGAGTCGCCCAGCGTGGACGGGCTAGACCACAGCGGAACGTATCCGGTCGTTCCAGCTCCCGTGGGAGCGAGCTGCGGGGCTGGTCCGGCGGTCTGCGCTGCTTGAGCAGCCATTTGCCGCGCTGTCTGGGCCAGTTGCGCCTGCGTAACCAGATCGTTGGCGGCCATCCCGCCCACCGAATCCGCATCCGCAGCCTTCATGGCATAGGCCACGCTGACCAGCGGGGTGCGCTGCTGCTCTGGCGCGCGCTCGATGCTGACACCGAGCCAGCGCGCGTCGCCCGCGGCAAACACCTGCGCGGGAATCCCGCCGTCAGTGCCGGCGCCGAGCAGGATCGAGTATTTTCCATCCGCGCCGATCGCGATGCGCTGTGTTTCAGACCAGACCGGCTCGCCACCCTGCTGCGCCGAATAGATGCGGAAGACCGCCTCCACGGAGTCGCCTGCGCGGTTAGCGGCGGCGCCGGAGTAGCGCACGAGCGGTGGAACTACGCCGACCTGAGCCGGGGAAAGCGGCGCGCTGTTGCTGTCCTGGGCAGGGATTGCGCCCGCCGTGCCAATTGCTGCTGCGGCCAAGCCGGCCAGCATCAGAAGTTTACGCAATACGAGCTTCGTTTCCATCGGTTCCTCCACCAAGAGCAGCCGTTGAAAAGGCTCAACGTACGACCGACGCAGTTAATGTCGCAGGCATGGAGAATTTGTGACAGGAAAATGCGTTATTGCGGGGCGAGCTGTTCTTCGGCCTTGGGAGCCACGACGCGCGCGGCTGCCGGTGTGAGCGGCGTCTTCTCTTCGCGCAGGGCCTTATAGGCGCGGTAGATAAACCAACCCAGGTGCCAGCCATCGATATATTTGTAGGGGGTTTCGCCGGTCGTGTAGTGGCCGCAGGGCAACACGTGCCGCTCGAAGTTGAGGCCGTAGCGGCGGAAGGCGTCGACGACCTGGAGCGAATACTCGCGAGGGAACGTGAGATCGTAGTCGGCGTAGACCAGCATGACTCGCTTGTCGGGTCCGCCCGCCTCTTCGCTCGCGAATTTTGCGTAGTAGCTGATCGGGCTGACCGACGACCACAGCGCGCGGATGCGGTCCTGCGTGAGGCCGGCCTGCGCGAGCGCCTGGCGGATGTGGCGCGTGCTCTGGCCCGCCCACACCACGTCTCCAAATGCGGTGGAAGCGTGATTGAAGGCGTTGATGCGAATGCGCGGATCGTGAGCGCTGGCCAGGAATCCGTAGCAGGAGCCGAGGCTGGTGCCAAGCACGCCAAAGTGCTCGTAGCCCTGCTCCTCAAGCCAGTCGATGCAGCAGCGGATATCGACCACCGCCTGGCGGCAGGCCGAGAGGGTGCGGCCGATGTTGGCGCTGACGGCGTAGTCGGACCGCTCCAGCTCGGTGGGCCGGCGAATGTCGTGGTAGGGCTTGGAGAGCCGCAGCGCGGAGATGCCCATGCGATTGAAGAGCGTGCAGAGCGCGTTGTGGCTGAATGCATCGGCATTCCACTGCGGCATGACCACGATGGCCTGCTTGGGCCGCCTGGGATCCTTGTGCGCCGGCGCGGGATACCAGCGCGCGTTCACCAGGTCGTTCTCAGGGTAGGGCGTGCGCTCGGGCGAGGTGAAGCGCAGGAATTGCCCTGGCGGGATCTTGCCCTCGGCGGCCTGCTGGCGCAGCGCGGCGTCGTGAGCCAGCGTCTCGGGGCGCACGTTGGTGGGGAAGAGCTGCGGCGGGCGCGTCTCCAAGCGGAAGTCGGTGGGGCGGCGATAGCTGAAGAATATGTCGCTGTGGCGGATGAGGAGCTGATTGATGCGCGCCATGGCGGATTCGGCGGCGGCGGGGTCTCGCAGTGCATCGGGGCTGGGCACTGCCGCGCCCAAACCGTTGGCTTCAAGAAAGGGCTCAATCCACTCGAAACCCCACTCCAAGGGACGCACCACGCGATTTTCGTCGCGGGTAGTGAGTTTGGTTTCCCAGCGGTACATCCAGCGCGCGTAACTTTTTCTCAACATCGGCTGAGTACAAGTTTAACAGCGCCAATGCGGGCGTCGGAATTCCCGCTCAGGCCCTGCGGCGGGTGAGCCGTCCCGCCACTGCCCAGCCGGCGCTCAGCAGCGTGATCAGCACAATGATTCCCAGCGACGTGACGCAATAGACGCACCACACCTCAAGAACGTCTCGCTCGATGTGGGTGAGATAAAACGAGAAGCCGAGGCCGATGACCGCGGCAATCAGGACCATGGCACGCCGGCGGGCGAAGGCGAGGATAGCGAGAGCAATATAGCCGGCGATGCCGATGGCGGCCACAGGCACATGCGCGATCTCAGCGAAGGGGCTGTGATTGACCACGCCGCAGTCCCATTTTTCGTTGATGTCGCAAGGCTGCGTATCCGTGGAGTAGTGGACGTGCAGCGCCAGCGCGGAAACCACCACGCCGGCAAGGGCGAGAAATGCAATCAGGAAGCGCATCGTGGTAGTTGGATGTTAGCAGAGGGACGCGGGGCCGGGGTCTGTGCCATGCGATGGCGCGATACGATGGAGGAATGGATTGGCTCGAGGGCGCCGGCAGCCGGATCGCCTTTTTTGGTGGCAGTTTTGATCCGCCCCACCTGGGGCACCTGGCGGTGGCTCGGGCCGCCCGCGAGGCGCTGGCGCTGGATACGGTGCTGTTTGCGCCGGTGGGAGCGCAGCCGCTGAAGCCGCAGGGGTCGATGGCCAGCTTCGAAGACCGCCTGGCCATGACGCGGCTGGCGACTGCGGGGGAGCCGGGGATGGCGGTTTCGCTGATCGATGCGCCCGGCGCCGGCCCTGGAGCCAATCCGAGCCCCAATTACACGTTCGACACGCTGATGCGGCTGCGGGCTGCTCTGCCCGTGGGCGGCACGCTGTTTTGCCTCATGGGCGCGGACTCGTTTGTGGGCCTGCGGGGCTGGCGGCGGGGCGCGGAGATTCCGTTTGCCGCAAAGCTCATCGTGGCCTCGCGGCCGGGCCAGCGGCTGGACGATCTGGCCGCCGCGCTGCCGCCGGGGTTGACGATCGAAGCGCATGCTCCCGGCGAGAGCGCGCCGGCCGGTCTGGCGCTGGAGCGCTATCGGCTGCGCAATGCGGCCGGGGACTGCGCACCGCTCTGCCTGCTGCCGGGGCTGCATGTGGAGATCAGCGCCTCGGAGATCCGTGAACAGGTGCGCGCAGGCTCGGCTCCCGCGCAGGCTCGGGAACTGCTGGCGCCAGCGGTGGCTGAGTACATTGGTTCTCACGGGCTTTATCGCTGACTTGCCGTTGCCCCCGCAAGCGGCTACGATTGGCTTTGGAGATCGTAACCACCGAATGGCAACAGAAGCAGTGCAACAAACCCGCCTCCTGGTGCAAGCCGCAGCCGCGGTTTGCGAAGAAAAGAAGGGCGAAGACACCCGCATCCTGGAGCTTGACCCCATCGACGCCGGCCTGTCGGACTTCTTCCTCGTAACCTCAGCCACGAATAACCGGCAGTCGGTGGCCATCGCCGACGAGATCGAGATGCGCCTCAAACGCGAGTTTGGCGTGTATCCGCACTCGGTGGAGGGCCGGCGCCAGGGCGACTGGATTCTGCTCGAC
>Ga0302326_10031044_pt1 | contig 10677 bp, 11 predicted proteins | sample Palsa_T0_3_FD_202264 | JGI IMG/M metagenome (GOLD analysis project Ga0302326, IMG submission 202264) | Peat permafrost microbial communities from Stordalen Mire near Abisko, Sweden - Palsa_T0_3 | ecosystem: Environmental > Terrestrial > Soil > Palsa > Peat permafrost | place: Sweden: Abisko...
CGCAAACGGGCGATCAGCCATCCAGGCGATTCTGAGCATACAGCAAACCAGCATGGCAGCTCTATCCAGGGCCGCCGCCTGAAAATCGTCGCGGCCCGCAAACAAATTCATGGATAGTAATACAAGAATCAAATCCGGTGAAAGGCCTTCAAAATCTCGCGCATGGAATACTGCAGCGCAATCGGCCGCCCATGCGGGCAACTCATCGGACAATCCGTGGCCGCCACCGCCCGCAGCAGCCATTCCATTTTGGCGTGATCCAGGCGCGTGTTGATCTTGATCGCCGCGTGGCAGGCGATGGAAGCCGCGATGGAACGCCGCACATCCTCCAGCGACAGGCCGCGAAACTCGGCCTCGGCCGTTTCCAGAATCTCGCCGAGCACCTTTTCCAGGTCCGCCGGCCCCACCGCGGCCGGGGCCGCCGTCACCGCGATGGTGCGATTGCCGAACGGCTCGGTCTCGAAACCAAGGGCGTTCAATTCATCGGCAATGCGCGCGTATTCGATCTGCTGTCCCTGGGTCAGTTGCACGATCAGGGGCATCAGCAGGCGCTGCGTCTCCACGTTGCCCGCCGCGCGCTGCTTCAGCACGCGCTCAAACAGGATGCGCTCGTGCGCCACGTGCTGGTCGATAATCCAGAGTCCGTCGCGCCCGGCCGCGATGATGAAGCTTTCGTGCAGTTGCCCCAACGGGCGCATATCCGAGAGCGCCCCCAACGACGCGTCCGAAACCGGCAGCGCATCCGGCGGGAACGCGCCATGCGTCTCGGGCATGCGCAGCCGCGCACCCGCGGGCGGCGCGTCCGCGGCCGGCGCGTCCGCCAGCGCGATGGATGGGCCGCCGAAATCCAGGCGCGGCGCGGGTCCGGCGGCCGGGCGCAGGGCGAAATCGGGCAGGGCAAAGTCTTGGGCAGGCTGGGAAATGACAGGCTGGGAAGCCTGTCCTACCTCATCGCGAACAGGCCCGGAGGCCTGTTCCACTTCGTTCTCCAGCATCTGGGAGAACTCGGAATACGGCATACGCGCCCCCGGCTGCGCGCTGGCCGCCGGTGAAAACGCCGGCGCGGGCCGCGTCTCGATCAGCCGCTCGCGAATCGCATCCCGCACAAAATCGTGTACAAACGATTGGTGCCGGAAGCGCACCTCGGTCTTCGACGGATGCACGTTCACATCAACCTCGTCGCAATCGCATTCCAGAAACAGCAGCGCGAACGGATACGCGGCGGGCGGCATCAGGTTGTAATATGCCGACGAAATCGAGTGCAGCAGCAGGCGGTCGCGAATCAGCCGCTGGTTCACGAAAATGAAAATCGAGTTGCGGTTGCCCTTCTGCACCTGCGGGCGCGAGACGAAGCCGGTCAGCCGGAACGTCTTGCTGGAAGGCTCCTCCTGTTCCCGCCGGAATTCCGCGATGGCTTCGGACGGCGGCACATACGGCGGCGGCAGTTCCAGGCGGTGTTCGCGCGTGCCCAGATCCACCAGTTCTTCGAGCGTCTGGCTGCCGAACACCTGGAACACGCGCTCGCGCAACGTGCCCACCGGCGTCACCGCCAGCAGCTCGCCCGCGCCGCTCGAGAGCCGGAAGGTCTTCTCCGGATGCGCCAGGCTGTAGTGCGTCACCAGCGAGGCGATGTGCGCTAGCTCGGTTTGGTCCGACCGCAGAAACTTCTTGCGCGCCGGCACGTTGAAGAACAGATCGCGCACCGTGACGGCGGTGCCGCGCGCCAGCGCCACTTCGTCGCAGTGGAGCATTTTGCCGCCCGCGATTTCCACGCGCGTTCCGGTGGTTTCGTCTTCCGAGCGCGTCTCCAGCAGCAGGCGCGAGACAGATGCGATCGAGGGTAGCGCCTCGCCGCGAAAGCCCAGCGTCGCGATGGAGAGCAGATCCTTCACGTCGCGCAGCTTGCTGGTGGCGTGCCGCTCGAAGGCCAGCAGGGCGTCGTCGCGCAGCATGCCGCAGCCATCGTCCGCGATGCGGATCAGCCGCCGGCCGCCGCTCTCGACCTCCACGCGCACCTCGGACGAGCCGGCGTCCAGCGAATTTTCCAACAGCTCTTTGACTACGGAAGCGGGCCGCTCCACCACTTCGCCCGCCGCGATCTTGTTGGCTACCTGATCCGGAAGAACGCGAATGCGGCCCATATGTTACGGAACCAATATAGCAGGGCGCTTACGCCGCTCCTGGCCGGAATACTTTCACTTCCAGTCCGGCAATCGCCTTGAAGTGGCGCGCGTTGCCGGTGGCGAGCGGCAGGGCCGCTTCCCGTGCCGTGGCGGCAATTAGCGCATCCGCAACTCGCAGCCCCTGTCCGAGCGCATACGCCTCGATTAGGCTGAGCGCCACGTGGCTGATGGACTCGTTGACCGGAATAAGCCGAATGCGGCTCTGCTGGATGAATTGGTGAATCTCTTTGATCTCGCCGCGCGATCGCGCGCCTTGAAGAAGTTCCATGGCGGTAACGACCGAAATGGCGCGCTCGGACTGCGACTCGATGAGGCGAACCGCCGCGCTGTCTCCCCGCAGGAACCAGACAAGTACGTCAGTATCAAAGATCATCGAATCGCCCGCGCCGCAACTGCCGGACATATGCGGGTACATCCTTCAGATCGGCCCGGTCCTTCCACATGCCGAACGCCGGATGGGAGGCGAGGCTCCCCTTTTTCTTTTCTCCGTCAATCGGAGTAAGGCGCGCCTTTTCCTTGCCCCGGTACAGCACGGTCACGGTTTCGCCGCGATCGATTGCCGCGAGCACATCTTTCATGCGGTAACGGAGGTCCACCACGCTGGCCTTCATGTCTACTCCTTAATATACAGTATACTAGGAACTCTGGTTATGAATGCGCCGCTGATTCTCCGCCTGGTAGGTCTGCGCTACAAGCTGCTGTGGGCCCAAACGCGCACGCGCAACGGCAGGATCGTTTTGTTCCTGGTGGGCTACCTGTTTGCCGTTCTCATCCTGATCCTGATGACCGCCGGCGGCATCGGCGCAGCCATGCTCGCGGTGCGCTCGGGCCAAGCGGAGACCGTCGCGCAGGCGGTGCTGGGCGGGCTGTTCGTGAATGCCCTCATCGCATCCGTGGTCACCGGGTTCGGCATCAATACCGCCTTCACCGACGCGGCCTTGCGCCGCTATGCGCTGACCGCCTGGGACCGCCTCGCCGCGCGCCACCTGACCGGCATCCTGGAGCCGGTCTGGATCTTCGTGCTGGGCCTCGACCTGGGGCTTGCCACCGGCATGTACGTGTTTGGCGCGGGCAGCTTCTGGTTGGGCGCGGTGGCGGTAGTGCTGCTGCTGATTACGGATTACCTGCTGGCGCGCGTGCTGGCCACCCTGATCGAGTGGCTCTCGCACGTCAAGGGCGGTACCGCGATCCTGTTCTTGATGCTCCTGAGCGTCGGTTTTCTGCCCAGCGTGTTGATCCCCAGGCTGGTAGCCGCGCACGGGGCGAAGGAATCGGTGCTGGCCGCGCTGCACTACACGCCGCCGTTCGCCGCCGCGGCCCTGATGGTGAACGCGGGCCGGCTGCTGCACCATTTCGGCCTGCTGGCCGTATGGATCGCCGCCTTGCTGGTGGCGCTCGCGGCAATCGAAAAGCAGGCCGCGCGTCCGCGCAGCGCGGCGGCCGCGGCGGTCGCTTGGGACAATCGCTACGACCGCATCGCGTCCATCTTCGGCCCCGCCATGGCGCCCCTGATCGGCAGATCGCTCCGTTATTATGTGCGCTCCAACAAGGTGCGCTTCAACTACATCGCCGCCATTCCGTTGCTGGCATTCCTCACCTTCAACCGTTCCGCCAATGCCGCCGAGAGTGGGCCGCTGCACTACTTCGTGCGCGCGCTGGGCGCCTTCGCGGTCGCCGGATTCCTGGGTACCGCGGTGATGTCCACCAACCAGTTCGGCTTCGACGCTTCCGGATTCCGGCGCTACTTCCTGCTTCCCATAGCGCCCGGCGCGATCCTGCGCGCCTCCAGCTTTACGGCGCTTTTCGTGGGAAGCACGCTGGTGGCCGCCGCCCTGGTGCTGTGGGTGCTCTTTGCGCCGGTCCCGTACGATCCGCGCATGACCCCCATGCTGTTGGCCAGCGGCGTGGGCGGACTGTGCCTATTTAACGCGCTGTCGATCTGGACTTCGCTGCTCGCGCCGCGGCCCACGAGCTTCGAAACGACTTTCGGCAACCAACTCTCGCTGGCCGCCAACGTGCTGCTGATTGGCGGCGTGCTTGCGGGAGTCTTCGGCGTGGTGGTTTTGGACAAGATGGCCGGCCCGGCCGCGGTGCTGAGCTATTGGTGGGCGGCGATCCTGGCGGCCGCGCTGGCCATCGTTTTTTATCTTTACTCCCTGCGGCGGGGAGAGGCCATATTTGTCAGCCAGAGAGAGCGCCTGTTGAACACTCTAGAAGGGCGGAACTAACCGTTGACTCTTGCCATGACTCCTGCCATCGAAGTCGCCAACTTGACCAAGAAGTATGGGGAGACAGTCGCCGTCGAGAATCTTTCCCTGACGGTGCCGGGCGGAACCATGTTCGGTTTCCTGGGGCCGAACGGCTCGGGGAAGAGCACCACCATCGGCTGTCTTACGGGACTGCTCGACCCCACCGCGGGCGACATCCGGATTCTGGGCGAGCCGTTCCACGATGGGGCCGTGGCGCTGAAACGGCGCATGGGCGTGATGCCGGAATCGCTGGGCCTGTTCGACGCGCTCTACGCGCACGAGTTCCTTTTTTTTCAAGCCCGCATGTTCGGCCTGGACGAGGAGACCGCGCGCCACCGCGTGAACGAACTGCTGGACGCCATGGAGCTCGGCGGCACCGGCAAGAAGCGGCTATCGGAATTCAGCGCGGGCATGCGCAAGCGCGTGGCATTCGCGGCCGCCGTGATCCATGGGCCGGACCTGCTGTTCCTGGATGAGCCTTTCGAGAGCATCGATCCGGCCGGTGTGGCGTCCATCAAGCAATGGCTGCACAAAATAACCGCGCAGGGGCGCACGGTCTTCCTCACCACGCACGTGCTCGAGACGGTGGAGCGAACCTGCTCGCAGGTGGCCATCATCACCAAGCCCGGCAAGCTGGTGTGGCAGGGAGACATCGGCGCGCTCGACCGCGACGGCACGATTTCGCATGACGGAACGGAGTTCCGCACGCTGGAGCAGTTGTTCCTGCATCTGACCGGCGAGCGGTATGCGGAGTTGGATTGGTTGTAGGGCCGCGCGCCACCGCACTCCCAGCGGTCCCGCTCCCATTTAGGGACCTCAAATAAGGGCGCCGGCGGGTTTCGGCTCTTCGGTCCCTAGCTGGATTGTTGAATGGCCAGTTCCTCGAACGCGACTTCGCTCGATGAATACGAGAAGGGGGGGATTTGACGGAAAGCCGTGGGAGACCGGAACCTTAAACAAAATAAATGGAAAACTCAATCTTGCTTTGGCGAGCCGTCTATTACAATGTTCCGATAGATGGGAGCGAAATTTTCGACAGGAGCAGATCGGTATGGCGATGGCGGTAGAGCGTAAGCGTATTCCTGCAAAGCTGAAGGATGACGCCATTGTCGAGGCGCTGCTCGAAGTCCGCTTTGACATGTCAAGCATCCCGGAGGTTTTAATTGGAAGGCTGAGCGAGTACGGCCCTTGGAAACAACTCTCGCAACAACGGATGCCAGCGTCTGAAATCCCGGCGCCTATTCGCCAATTCAACCCGCAGCTTCGCTATCTACCAGTGTTCGAGTTGTTCTCGCCTGGAGCCGAAGGGCGGCGAGCGGTGAGGATTGGTGCGCAGGTTCTTTCATACCACTGCACGGCGCCGTACGTAGGGTGGGAGTGTTTCAGGCCGGAACTGCAACAAGCAATCGAGGGGTTGTTCCAGACGGCAGGCGGTCTGGTTGTCCGACGATTGGGACTACGATATTTAAATGCGTTGCGAGCGGATGTTCATGGAATACGGTCCGTTTCTGACCTCGATCTGAGGCTTGAAATTGACGGCGAACGTGTCGGCGGAAATGTTAACGTTAACTTCACGGTCGATCCAGGGAGTGATACGACTTGCACTGTGCGTATTGCCACCCCCGAGTTTATTCAAGGGGCGCTCCCGGCAAACACGTCGGTTTATGTGGATGTGGATGTGTTCACCCACGATGGGTATGAAAGCAGGAAGGAGGCGGATGTGGCAAGCTGGCTTGAAGCCGCTCACACAAAAGAGAAGCAACAGTTTTTTCGGCTTCTGACAGTAGAGACGATCGACTCACTTAAGGAGGAGGATAGATAACAGTGCTGAGTGCAACCGCCGACGCCGCGGGAACGGTTCACCTTTTGGGTGCTGCGCCTGCCGGCATTTACTACGAGCTTCTTGAGCATGAGGTTGCCGCGTACCGCAATTGGGCGGGACTGCGGGTGGGGTGGCCTGGATGGTCCCTGGACATAAGGGAGCTCTCAGATAACCGACCCGAAAGCCTCATCCGAAGCCCGAGCGCCATAACTCCGCACTGGCTTGCAGATCCAAGCAAGGCTTACGTGGATGAATTGCTAGATTGGGACGCATTTATTAAAGTCGCGCCCGAGCGGCCTACTGGAACGCTCATGGTCACGCTGGAATACGGTGGGCGCGGCACGCCCACACCACTACGTGATCCTTGGGACTGAGGAACTTGTTGCTGCGGTGGTTCCGGCGTTTTTTCTGCCCTCCAATTGTTGAGGCGGCGAACACACAAATGCCAACGAACATTCCAGAGTATCCATGGTTCGGCATCGTCGACGGCGATGACATCGGGCAGGGCGATATTCTTGAGGGCTGCCCGGTCTTTTTACCGCCCAACGATCTGGTCATCGGAGCTGAACCAACGGCAAGGTTCGTATGGCAGAGGCAGGATCTGGTTGTCATGTCACAAAGCTGCGACCTGTCCAAGGGCCGAGAAAAGGTGGACGACGTCCTGCTGTGCGCAGTATGGAAACGTTCGGAGTTGAGCGGAGTTGACAACCACTTGGGCAAGGACGATGGCATGGAAGAAGCCAGAAAAGGGCGTCTGCCTGGTTTTCACGTGCTTGCGGCTTCAGCGCTTTCCGGTTTTGAGCGCGAGGTCCGGGTTGTAGATTTTCGGCGGGTGCATTCGTTGCCGGTTCCCTTCGTACGAAACACGGCAAAGGCAGCGAAACGGCTGCGGCTGCTGCCACCTTACAGGGAGCATCTTTCGCAGTCGTTCGCGCGTTTCTTCATGCGTGTAGGTTTGCCGGTGGATATTCCCCCGTTTGCCGGCAAGAAGAAATAGCGCGCTTGACAACCCAGAATATGTACATCATGTATGTACGGGCGACCAGCCGCCGGACGAAAAGGCCGGCTAGACGTTTTTTGAGGGGCATGAGCGCAGGAGGGAGACGGCCCTCGCAAAGCACCTCATCGATTTCCAGGATGCTGGCAGGGTTTTGGACGGCCCGGTTTTCGAGAGGCCGGACAGCCGTCACGGCGAAGACCCCGCAATCGCCATCAGTCTGATGGAAAGTATCGAGATCGTGGCCTGGCTAACAGTGGCGGTTTATTCGGTAGTGGGCTCCTTTCAAAGTAGCCCACTACCATTTATTCCGGCAAGGAGGGCAAATCGGAGTGAAAGGCAAGATTACGCAAACCGTCTCAGGCGCGCGGACGGAGGGCAAGACTGACTTTAAGCGCCTGCGCCGGATGCGCGATGCGGACATCGATGACTCCGGCATCCCCGAGCTGGGCCAATCCTTCTGGACGGCCGCCAAGATCGCCATGCCGGAGCCGAAGGATCGCGTGACGATTCGGCTCGATCACGATGTTGTCGAATGGCTCAAGAAGAACGGCAGCGGCTACCAGACGCGCATCAACGCGATACTGCGCTCCTACATGAATGCCCGATCCGGCGCAAGCAGCCAGGCCGGAACATCCGTCCCACGGAATGGCACATAATCAGATTCTCGATTCCGGCGACCCCGCGTTGTTCGATGTGCGCACCACTGCGCCGGGGCCCGCAGGGGCAGTCCCCATCACCCCCGAAATGCTGCTCACACGCCCTTCGGGCGACCTGTTCGGATGGAGCCAAAACGCCGGTATGGGATGGGACCCGCGCGCGCTGGGCGGCAAGGAAATCCTGATCCTCAGCACGCACGGCGGTATCCGCGACGCCAGCGGCGCGCCCATCGCGCTGGGCTATCACACCGGCCACTGGGAAGTCGGGCTGATGATGGAAGCCGCCGCGCGGGAGCTCAAGGCGCTGGGCGCCATCCCCTTCGCGGCCTATTGCACGGACCCCTGCGACGGCCGCACACAGGGCACCACCGGGATGTTCGACAGCCTGCCTTATCGCAACGACGCGGCCACCGTCTTCCGCCGCCTGATCCGTTCGCTGCCTACGCGGCGCGGCGTCATCGGCGTAGCCACCTGCGACAAAGGCCTGCCGGCCATGATGATGGCGCTGGCCGCCATGCACGATCTGCCCTGCGTCCTGGCGCCCGGCGGCGTCACGCTCGCGGCCGAGGAGGGCGAAGATGCCGGCCGCGTGCAAAGCGTGGGCGCGCGCTTCGCGCATAACCAGGTCACGCTGGAAGCGGCGGCCGAGAGTCTTTGCCGCGCCTGCGCCACCCCCGGCGGCGGTTGCCAGTTCCTGGGCACCGCGGCCACTTCCCAGGTAGTCGCCGAAGCGCTGGGGATGTCGCTTCCGCACTCGGCGCTGTCGCCCTCCGGACATCCCATCTGGCTGGATATGGCTCGCCGTTCGGCGCGCGCAGCGCTCGCGCTGGAGGCCCGCGGCCTGAAGATGCGCGACATCCTGACGGATGCCTCGGTGCGCAACGCCATGGTGGTACACGCTGCGTTCGGGGGTTCCACCAATTTGATTTTGCACCTGCCCGCCGTGGCGCACGCCGCGGGCCTGCGCCGTCCCACCGCCGCCGATTGGACGGCCACCAACCGGCAAGTGGGGCGCCTGGTGGATGCGCTCCCCAACGGCCCCCGCTCTTTCACTACCGTGCAAGTCTTCCTGGCCGGCGGAGTCCCCGAAGTCATGCTGCACCTGCGGCGCGCGGGCCTGCTGGATACCGGCGTCCTCACGGTCAGCGGCGAGACGCTGGACGCCGCGCTCGACTGGTGGGAAGCTTCCGCGCGCCGCGTGGAACTGCGCCGCCGGTTGCAAGAGCGCGACGGAGTCGATCCGGACGAGGTGATCATGGACCCGGCCCGCGCGGCCCGCGCCGGCCTCACTTCCACCGTCACCTTCCCGCACGGCAATCTGGCGCCGGAAGGCTCGGTGATCAAGAGCACCGCCATCGACCCCAGCGTGGTCGGACCCGATGGCGTGTACCGCAAGACCGGCCCCGCGCGCGTGTTCCGCACCGAAGCCGCCGCCATCGCCGCCATCAAGAGCCAGGGGCCGGACCGCGTGCATCCGGGCGACGTCATAGTGCTGATCTGCCGCGGCCCCATGGGCTCCGGCATGGAGGAGACTTACCAGATCACTTCGGCGCTGAAGTACCTGGATTTCGGCAAACACGTGGCGGTGCTCACCGACGCGCGTTTCAGCGGCGTTTCCACCGGCGCATGCATCGGACACATCTCGCCCGAAGCGCTGGCGGGCGGCCCTATCGGCAAGGTGCTGGATGGAGATGTCATCGAGATCGTGGTGGACCGCGTCAATCTGGAAGGCTCCGTGAACCTGGTGGGGCACGGGGCGGACTTGTTCGGCGCGGCGGAAGGCGAACGGGTGCTGGCCGCGCGGCCCATGCGCCCGGACTTGGAGCCGGACCCCGCCCTGCCGCCCGAGACCAGGCTGTGGGCGGCGCTGCAGCACGTGAGCGGTGGAACTTGGGGCGGGTGCGTGTACGATCCGGACGCTATTGTGAAGGCCCTTGGCCGCTGACGGCGGGCTGCAAGGTGTATAGTATATGATATACTACACGCATGGCACACCTGACAATCTACCTTACCGATGACGTGGAGTTGCGGGTCCGCAAAGCTGCCAAGGCTGCCAAGGTGAGTACCAGCAAGTGGGTGGCGGATCGAGTTAGTAAGTCAGTGGAGGCGTCGTGGCCCCCCGAGTTTCTGGCTCTCGCCGGGGCGTTTCCGGACTTCCCCGATGCCGGGGAACTGCGGAAGGGCTACGGCGAGGACGTTCCGCGGGAGAGCCTGGATTGACGCTCCTCGACACGAACGTCATCATTTACTACCTGAAGGGCGACCCCGTGATCGTGGCGCGCATCCACCACGCCTCGCGCGGCGAACTGGCCATTCCGGCGATCGTCGTTTACGAGTTGGAGTACGGCACGCTCCGATCGAAACTTCCAGTCCGGCGGCGGCGTGAGTTGGAGGCGGGCCTTGAGCACATGCAGCGCGTGCCCTTCGATTCCGCCGCAGCGATAGCCGCCGCGCACATCCGCGTCGAACTCGAGAAGCTGGGTTCGACCATCGGGCCCCTCGAGATGCTGATCGCCGGAACGGCCGCGAGCCGCGGGGCCGCTCTGGTGACCAGCAACGCCGCTGAATTCTCATGCGTTCCGGGATTGCGGGTGCTGGATTGGAAATCCGCTTAAGCCGGCCTTTACCGCCAACCTGACCAGCATTTTCTAATCGAATAATGATCCTGAAAACCGGGGAATCTCCGGGTGCCCCTTTCTGCCGCCCCGACGCGGCGAATTTTGCGCGGTTCGGGTATCGTTGATCGTCGGATGCCGCATGGTCCACC
>Ga0302326_10031048_pt1 | contig 10677 bp, 9 predicted proteins | sample Palsa_T0_3_FD_202264 | JGI IMG/M metagenome (GOLD analysis project Ga0302326, IMG submission 202264) | Peat permafrost microbial communities from Stordalen Mire near Abisko, Sweden - Palsa_T0_3 | ecosystem: Environmental > Terrestrial > Soil > Palsa > Peat permafrost | place: Sweden: Abisko...
GAAAAATACTTCCGTCGCATTTTGTTTCTCCGGCGCGTCGTCGGCAAACAGGAAATTCGGCACGGTCGTTTCAATGTAAAGTTTCATCTGACTTTCACCTTCACCGTCTTCGTCGTGTCGTTGCCGAGAATATCAATCACCTTCACGACCACTGTGTACTCGCCCGGCGCGTCGTAAGCGTGTTTCGTCTCCAATTCCAGCTTTGGTTCCTGGCGGGTGGCGGTGAAGGAAAAATCCGCGCCGGTGTCAAAGGGTGGGTCAATGTAAATCAGGTTGACCTTGCCCGCAAACTCGGCCAGCAGCGGCCAGCAGCGACGGCAGCACATATTTCTTGTCGCCCCAAATCAGCCGGTTGCGCCATTCGGAAGGCCGGTGTTGCCCGAACAGTTCTAGCGTGTGCCGCCGGTCAGCCGCCGATTCATTGACCGTCTCGACCGTTTGAAACGGCAACGCCACCCGCAGCGGCGCGACTCGGTTCCCCGCGCAGTCATATTTCCCTTCCCACACCAGTTCCGTCCGTGTGACGGCGAGGGGATGCGGCGTCTTGCCTGCCGTCCTGTTGCGTTCTGCCATGCCAGGAGCCTATCAGACCAGCCGGACACGGGGCAAGCGCGGCATTGGGGGTGTCACAGGCATTCGCAGAGAGCGGACAGGTTGGCGGCCAGGGCGGCGTCCTTGGGGATGGCCCAAAAATCGGGATGCGCCCCTTGGCGGCTTGCACGAATTGAAAATGGCGCTCAACTTTTTGGATCAAATGCCGATCAATATCATGGCTGACGAGCTGACCGCTCCAACCATCAGCTTGGATTGACGGAATAATCTTCCTTAATCCTGGCAACGAAAGGACTGTGCCCTCACGCAGTCCTTTTTGCTGTATGCGGCCGATCGATTCCGGGGTGGACCAGAGCGATTTCTTCTAAAGTGCGGCTAATTCGATCCGATATAAATAGTACGAGAGCAACAATGCCGAATAAAAACGGATGAAATCACAAACATAGATGACTATGCGTACATTGTACTACGTGCTTCTTCTTGCTGGCCTGCTTCTCCTCCTCATCTGCGCAAATTTGGTCCGATGGGTAATCTCCAAATTTCAGCTTGCGCTGCACTCCGTCCGCCAAGGGGCCACCCTTGGCAGTCGAGAATGGAGGCAAGAGAGTTTGCGGCGGTTTGGGATGAAAGCGGTGAAGCCCGTGACCAAGTGAGTCGAGGAAATGGTGGCATTGGCATAGCGGCCGGCCTCGTCCACCTGCGAGATGAGGAGGCGGCCATCGCCCATCGAGCTTGCCCTGGCTAACTCGACAATGGCGGGAAGAGTAACGCGAGCTATCCGGTCAGGCTTTTCCGCCAAAACTGACGTAGTCGTCCAAGTCCAGCACATCGGCCCAAGTGCGGATGTCCTCGCGGGTCTTGGTGATCTTGCCGATCATATCGGCGAAGAAACTCAGTGTTTCGGCGTCGCTGGTGGGGCCGCGTCTTTCCAGATAAGTGGACCACTGCTCGATCTCCCACTCCGACGGCTTGTTCTTGGCGTTGGCGTTGATCCATTCCAGAATTTCGCCGTCGCCCTTGCCGGCGGCCAGCTCCTTTTTCAGCGCCTCGGCTTCGATGCCCAGAAAACTGAGGATGCGCTGGTCCAGGGGACAATCGTAGTGGTATTCGCCATTTTTGCCGGCGATGGCGGCGCGGCCTTTGTCCAACATGCGCGGCAAGCCAGCGTAACCGCCCAGGCGGCAGCGTGGACTTCTCGGGGGGCGTTGGGTGAGATCGGGGACAGTGATTTTAGATTCGCTCATAAAACAAACATTTTTATTTTTGGTGTCATTAAACGATGGTCTCGTTTCGTTGCAACATAGGGGCTGATTCCTTTTTCGCAACCCGTCCGCAAAAAATTGCATGACAGCGCAACCAGGTCCATCGCTCACTGCCGCAGTTGCGGCGGGGTGGGCATGTACATTTTCAGGGCGAATCCATCGGAGGAAAAAGTTCCCGCATAGACCGAGAAGTAAAAGTACTTCGATACCGAGTCGAAAGACGGCAGCAGCGAGAAATCCGCCCACTGCAAAAGGGATTCCAACTGGTCGCCGCCGGCAGTGGCGGGGAGTGGAATACCGAGAAAATCCTGCACGGTGAGAGGATGTTTGCGAAAGACTTCGAAAACTGGGCGGACGCTTTGATTTTCGTTCTCAAAACCGAACAGACCTGTCCCCATGCCACCTACCTTTTGGGCGGCATCGGCCAGCCCTGGCATATCCATCAGCGATTTGGTCTTGCTTTCGCTGCTGCGCAGATATTCTTCCAACATGCTCGGGTCGCTGGAAATGGCGAGGTAGCCGCCACTGGCGGAAAAGCTGACGCCGGAAGCCGCCTCGTTACCCACTGCGGGAGGGGCCGCGGTGTAAATTTTTCGTCCGAGAAACTCGCGGTCCTTAATCGGGGCGCCTTGGAACGGAATGGCCAGGAGCACTTTGAGCGCAGCGGCCAGCTTGTCCGCGTTGGGGGAGCCTAGGAGATAGAGTGCCGGAGGCGACCTCAAATCCGCCAGTTTGGCGGCCTTGGCTGCTTTTTCGTAACCGATGATGTCGTCGCCGAGGTTGTCGAGCAGTTCAGTTTTCAGGTCGTAATGCTCGTCCTTGTCCTTGCCCGCCATCTGAAACACCGCGTTTATCTGCGCCATGAACGCGGCCGGCACGAGATCGTTTAACATGGCTTCCAGCGACTTCCAACTCCGGGCCATGTTGAGCCGCCACCGCCAAAACTTGACCGCATCGGCAGGGACAAAGGGCGGCGGACCGGAGTCCTTGGCCTCGGCGGCGAAGATTTTAAGCAGCGCGGGACGTTTCTCCTCGGGCACCGCCAGGAAGAATTGCGCGAAGGTGCCCTCGGGGAAACTTTGGTAGGAGAGCGAGGCCGACGTCAGGTTCGCCAGGCCTGTGGCGGAAAAGAACGTGTCCATGCGCGCAGCGCTGGCCGTCGCATCGGCGTCTGCTCCGGCGGTCGGTTTGGTGATCATCTCCACCAGGGCCTTTGCACTCAGCCAGAAATACAAGGGCGACCCACGCAGGCGCGCTCCATAGTCGGCTTGAAAGGCGGGCGATTCCTCCAGCGGCGGGACCATGCCGCCAGCCTGACGGTTGAGGACTTTCTCGATTGCCTCGGTCGAATCCGATATTAACAGAAGCGAATCCGACTGGCCCACCGTAAGCTGCAGGTTCCTGGGGGGAGATTTGGCCGCGCTGTCGTCGGGTGGTTCGGCCGGCTTGAGGCCGGGAAAAATCTTTTTCAAGGAAAGATCGTCGGGTGAGATTATGAGCGTGGTAAAATCCGTTTCGCGGATCTTCTGCGATTTCATGGGTTTGCCGGCCTCGGCCCATTTCTTGATCGCCTGGGACAGTGTGGTCTTCAATTGCCCGGCATGGTCCTTGGTATCCATCAGCAGGATGCCCGCCAAAGAACTGTCGGACTTGTCTTTGGGAGTGACCTGCACGAGGGCGAAAGTCACCTGGCCTTGCGCCAGACCTTCATAGTCGGAAAACTTGATCCCCAAATTCTGCTCCAGCGGCTTGATCACACTGTTGGTGAATTTGTCGAGGAACTTGTCTTTGAATGGCTTGAAGCTTGGGTCCTGCCATAATCTGGCATAAGGCGCGTTGGTCCAGAAAAGCGTGGCCTTGGCCCAATCCGGCGCGGTCAAGACGAGGACGGTTTCTTTGGGCAGCAGTTTTTCGGGCGCCGGGACAGCGGCGCCGGCCCGCAGGCAAAAAACCGCCAGTGCCAGCGGCACGAAGGATCGAGGGGTGATAGACATGACTTTAGACGCAGCGCGCTAACCTCACTCAGCCGCAGTTTTGTTCATCCGGCTGGGCGGCTCGAGGTAGCGATACGGGCTGCTGGGGTTGTCGTTTTCGTAGGCGAAAGCGTCGCGATGATTCAAAAAGTATTTGACAAATTCCACCGGGATGGCGAAGCCCAGGCCCTCGCCAATGGAAACCTTCATGTTGGTCACACCCACCACTTCGCCGCGCAGGTTGAAGAGCGGGCCGCCGCTGTTGCCGGGATTGATCTGCGCCGAGGTTTGCATATAGAGTCCGCCCTCGATCTCCCTTGTCTTGGTGCTCAGGATACCTTCGGTCACAGTCCGCTCCAGGCCCAGCGGACTGCCGATGGCAAAGACATGATCGCCCACCGACAGCTTGTCCGAATCGCCGAGAGGGACACTGACAAAATTCGGCGCGTCTTTGTCTTCGATATGGAGCAGGGCCAGATCGCCGAATTTATTCAGGGCGATAATCCGGACTTTCATGTAGCTCTTGCGGTCCAACTGGCCGTCCTTAACGTCATACACTTCGACCGAGATTTGAGTCTCGCCCTCCACGACGTGGAAATCGGTGATCAGGAAGCCGTCGGGATTGATGAAGAAGCCCGAGCCAAGGCCCGCCGGCGTCCGCACCTGGACCACCGCCGAGCCGATAGTATTGACAAGCTCCCGGACGTTTTGTTCCGGCGCCGAAGCGGGGGCCGTTCTGTAAAAGCCCTCGGCCGCGCCGGGCTCGAGCACAGCCTGGACCGTCGGGGCCGGCGTGGGGGCCGGGGCCGCCGCGATGATGGCTTTGGCGGCCGCTTCGTTGTCATGCAGAAGTTTGAGCACCTGGTTGCGCGGGATGACCAGCACCGTGTATCCGATATCAATGACGATCTGGTCGCGCTTTTCCGCCAGAATCGTTCCGGTGACGGAGGCTTTGCCTTTGAGTTCGACGGTCGCGGCGGGCGCTGTGGCGCAACCAAACAGCAAAAGCAGGCATACACACTGTTTCAACATAAGATAAGTCTAGCTGCGATTGGGCTGGATGACAAGGCTGAGGCGGCGGAATTTTGGTTCAGGGCCTCAAATCTTTAGTTAATCAATGGGCGTTGGTTGAATTGATTTCTTTGTTGCCAGGCGCTTGGCTGGAAGCGGATGGCAGCTTATCCAGTGCAGAGATCAGGTCTTCGGGAATGCGATGGCAAGTTCCGTTTGTAACGTGCTCGAGACTGCAATACATGACGCTGGTGACGGTCAAACGAGTTTCAGCCGGGTTCTCGCTGCCAACCAATTCAAAGTTAAGATAAGGAGAGACTCGGCGAAAAGTGAGCCATGTGGACCGCCAGCGATCGAAAGGTGAAGGTTTCCATGTTTGCAGGAGCTGGGCTTTGGCAACTTGTTTGCCATTCGGCACGGTGTTGATATTCCAATTGGCCTTGTCACCCATTTCGTAGCCATTGGCCTTGGCCCATTTTTCGATAAGTTCCGTCGCCGCATCCATGTTCGTTTGGATGTCAAAAAAATGGGTTTCACTACCGGGACCTCCCGATCCAAGGGAGAGAATTTCGCTAAACATCACGAGGATGGAAAGGCTGGCGAGAACGGCGACGCACGGCATAAGTGCTGCTCGCAGGTAGCGCCAATTGAAACGAAAAAGTTCCATCTCCGACCCCGGCACCCGAAAGCCACAGATCAGAGAGTGTGTAGACAGGAACAGCATTATGAAGCCGACCACAAGATTTGGCATCAGATTTGTGTAATGATGCCCTGGCCCTTGTTTTGCCCAGCCAAAGATCCATCCGCCTCGCCAATTGCCTTCCCAACCGACCATTTCCACGTTTGGGATTTCTTGTTTGAACGCCGCAAGCGGCTGGAGCAAATGAAATTCCTTGCCTTTGTATTGTGCTTCAAATTGCTCCACACTTTTTGAGCCGAAATTCTGATTGAGCGGGAATTGTTCCCAGCAGTTCAAAACTCCGCCAATGATAAAGCCGAATCCCAATGTGAAAAATAGAAAGCAAATGACATTGGCGGCGATCTTGTGCTCGCGGGCAATCTGGTCGTAAACAGCCCGCATTTTGGGGAACATCCGCATTCGCTTCAGGGCCACACTCAGCATTAGCGCCGCCATGCCGAATGAAGCCAACCAGCAGCCGAGGCCGCCGAGGTTCCAAAGATATTTCGTGACCAACCAACCAAGGCAGATCCATCCGAAAGTCCTTAGCCAAAAAATTTGTACTGACTTGATGGAAGGATCCGGCCCAGACTTTGTCGCCAACGGAACTGGCGCGGGTGCCGGATTGGCCGGTGCCTTCGGCATCGTCGAGGTGATCGAATCCACGTTGCTCTTAACCTCGCTGGCTTGTTGGTAGCGCCGCGCCGGTTCGCGCTCCAAGGCTTTCAGCACCACTTCGTCCAGCCGCACATCTACTTGAACTCTCTTGGAGGGCGGCTCGAAGCGGCCCATCGGCACTTCGCCAGTCAACATTTCGTAGAAGACCACCCCGAGCGAATAAATGTCCGCGCGGTGATCCACGCTTTGAGCATTCTGACGCTGTTCGGGCGCCATGTAGTTCAACGTGCCCATCGCCGCTTGGGACATGGTCAAGGCTGTGTCCGGCGCGGTGCCCAGCAACTTGGCCAGGCCGAAATCGGCAATCTTTACATGGCCCTTTTTATTTAGGAGTATGTTCTCCGGCTTAATGTCACGATGCACGACTCCTTCATCGTGCGCATACTGAAGGGCTGTGCAAATCTGCGTGACCAATTCCAGCGCTTGGCGCGGTTCAAGATCCATGACGAAATAGTAATATTGGCCGGTCTGGCCGAAGTCATAAATGTTCACGATCCCCGGATGATTGAGTTTGGCCAGGGCCTTGGCCTCACGTCCGAAACGTTCGGCAAAGGAAGGATGCTGTTGCGATTCCACCGGCAGGATTTTCAGGGCCACGATGCGATCCAGGCGCGGCTGGCGTGCTTTATAGACCATGCCCATACCGCCCATGCCAAGCAGTTCGATGATTTCCAATTGCGGGAATTGCGCCGCCAATTGGGCTACGTCTGGTGCGACGCGGGTTGCCGGGGCGACCCCGGCCAAAGGGTTGATGTTGATGGTGGATTTCGGTGTCGCCGGTTCGCTGCCGAGCGCGACTTTTGCCAGGCAGGCGGGACAAAGTCCTTCTGGGGCGTTCGGCGCCAAAGGCAGGTGACATTGAGGGCATTTCGGAAGCGCGACAGTGGCGGCAATGACCGGTGGCGACGCCAATGGCGGCTGCGGCAAAGACGGCGAAACCCGGTTTCTTTGCTTGGAACGCCAGATCATAATGAACGCTCCAACAATCAGAGAGCCCGTAACAAGCAGCGCCACACCCAGCAGGATAAGCAACTCACCACAGCCCAAAAAGGAACCAAAAAACGGGTTGATCATAAGCAAACTTTCTTCCATACAATCTGTTCAACTGTTACAGAAGCATTCTGCGGCAAAGGTAACAGGGCGGCCAAACCTCATGCGCCATAGGCGCGCAACACCTCGCGCAACTCGTCCTCGACCTCGGACGGGTGGGCTACGGTGGCCGCGATTTCGGAACGAATGGCTTCCCGATAACGCTGGCGGAGGCGAAGGACTGCCATTTTGACAGCCGCCTCGCTCATTTCCAATCTTGCGGCCAACGCGGCGTATGCGATGGTTCCGCGCCCTTCGGTGAGCGTCTGTTTGAGTTGCTCAAACAAAGGCTCCTTGCCGACGGCGGCATACTCGCTGCGCAATCGCGCCAGCGACTCCTCCAGCAACGCCGCCGCCCAGCGCCTCTGGAAAATGACTTCCGGCGTCAAGTTTTGCGAAGGCTCGAAGCCGCAATGGCTTTCGGCGTTATGAAAATCAATCGGCACAAAGGAGCGGTCGCCACCCCGCTTTTGCGCTCGTTGCTTGTCGCGTTCGTTGGAGAGAAAGTGTTTGAGGGCGGCGAGCATGAACGATCGAAAACGGCCCTTGGCTTGGTCCACCGCCGCCAGGTAATCCTTTTCCAGAAAACGGGCGAAAAATTCCTGGGTCAAATCCTGCGCGTCGTGCGGGCTTTCCCCCACTCGCCGGACGTAAGCGTAAAGGGGAGGCCAATAAACACGGCAGAGTCGTTCACGCGCGTCGGCGGCGTCGGCGGGGCGCTGCTTGTCCATGGCCGAGAGGATGACGCTCCAATGCGTTTCACCAAAACGCGCCACCGTGGGCGAACCGCCCTCCCGCGGAATCTCGGAGCTGGATGCCGGCATGGGCCATAGTTGACTGACCCGGCGGAAAGTTCCACAATTAAATCAACCGAAGCCGTGCAGTTTGGATTGCGCCGGGGACGCCGGTGGGTGTAAGGTGGGGGTTCATGGATGCTATCGAGAATCAGGTTCTGGCTCGGCCAGCGGCGGAGCGGCAGCCGTCATTCCGGGCGGAGTTCCGGGATTATTGGACGCGTGTGCCGGATAAATGGCTCTTCTTGACGCTGTTGGCGGGGTGGTGCGTTTTGTTTCAGTTTGTCGGGATCAGTTCGTTCAATTTTGGGACGACGGAGCCGTCGCTGTTTGAATGGATGCACAATGCCTGGGATGCGCCTGCGATGGATTGCGGGCACGGGATATTGATCCCATTTGTGGTGGCGATTTTGTTTTGGGCGAAGCGGCGGGAACTGGCGGCTTCGATCTCGGGGGTATGGTGGCCGGGTTTGGCGGTGGTGGGGCTGGCTTTGCTGGTTCATATCGCGGGGTTTTTGGCGCAGCAACCGCGGGTTTCGATGATCGCTCTGTTTCTGGGAATGTATGGGTTGATCGGCGTGGTTTGGGGGTGGCGGACAATGTGGGGAAGTTCCTTTCCGATGGTCCTGTTTGCGTTTTGCATGCCGCTGGGAAATTTCGCAGAGGTGGTCACATTGCCGTTGCGGATGGTATCAGTGACGTTGACGCGGATGATTTGCCACGGGGTGTTGGACATTGACGTGCTGCAAAGCGGGACGAAGTTGCTGGATGCAAAAGGGCGGTACGAATTTGACGTGGTGGCGGCCTGCAGCGGCATCCGCGGTTTGGTGGCGTCGCTGGTGGTGGCGACGGTTTTTGCGATGTTGTCACTGCGATCGATTTGGAAACGGGCGCTGATGCTGCTGTCGACGTTTCCGTTGGCGATTTGCGGTAATGTGTTGCGGTTGACAGTAGTGGTTCTAATAGGGCAGGCCTACGGGCAGACCTCCGCAGAGTGGGTGCATGACTGGTTTGGGTATGTGACGTATCTGGTGGTAAACATTGGAGCGTTGTTGTTGCTGGCGCACTGGCTGCGGGAGAAACCTTCTCCGAAGAGCCCATGAAGAAGAGCAAGTGGCTGGTGCTGTTGGTGGCTTTGGGCATGATGGCCGTGACGGGAGGTTATTTGGTGAAAGTCTACCAGCGCGTGCGTCTGGGCGCGCCGGGGGTCAAGGTGGGGCCAGGCCGGCTTTTCAATGAGAAGAATCACTTGGTGGCACAACAATGTGTGCTGCTGCCGGAAGTGGTTTTGGGGCTTAAGGGGTCCAACATGCCGGTGACGCAGATAGAGTTGGATACTTTGCCCAAAGACACAACTTTCGGGCGGAAAAAGTATCTGGGGAAGAATGATTTCAACGTGGTAACCAGCGTGGTCTTGATGGGGACCGACCGCACGAGCATCCATGACCCTCACTATTGCCTTGAGGCGGCGGCATGGCGCATTGAGAAGACCGAGTACGTGCGGCTGCCGATAGACCGGCCGCATCCTTACGAAGTGCCGGCGCTGAGGTTGACGGCTTCGGTGATGGCGTTTGATGAATTCAAACAGCCGATCCAAATACGAGGGATTTATGTCTATTGGTTCGTCACGGCCGACAAGATTACGTCGGGCCTGGGAACGCGGATGTGGTCCTTAGCCGAAACGATGTTGGAGAAAAGGGAATTGGAGCGGTGGGCGTATATTTCATATTTTGCGACTTGCCTTCCTGGACGGGAAGAAGCCACATTTAAGCAGCTTGAACGATTCATCCGAGCGTCAACCCCGGAATTTCAAACAGTCACAGACCGGCCTTCCACGGCGCGTTTGCCCGTCGCCACCCGGTAGGAACGATGCCTTGGCTTTTCGAAACATGTTCGAGCGCTGCTGACGAGTCATTGATTTGAGCCGATATGTTACGTCGTGACCGCCAACTCCGCGTCCAAGTGAATCAGTTGATAGATGGGGGCGTTTTCGCGCTAGGGCTATGGCTGGCATGGGTGATCCGGTATTATTGGACTTATTTTGGACCCATAGGCGCGGAGGCGATTTTTGGGACAAAAGGGGTGGAGATAATTTTTGGGACCAAGGAGGTGGCATCGATTTTTGGGTCCCATGGGGTGGACAAGATTGCGCGGTTCCCGGAGTATTTCTGGTTGTTTTTGGTGGTGATTCCGTTGACGCCGGTGGTGCTGGAATGGCAGGGGTTTTACGAGCGACTGGTTTTTTCGCTAGTCAAACAGATGGTGTGGCAGTTGGCCAGAACCTGCACGATCTGCGCGGTGGGGCTGATATTAATTGACTTCATGTGGAGGCAGTATCCGGCGCCGGCGCGAAGCGTATTTGTGCTTTTTGGTTTTTCCAGCTTTGGGCTGATGTTTTTAAAGGAGGAAATGGTGCGCGTGGCCTACAAGACCAAACTGGGCCAGGCGCAATACAAGCGGCGCATCATCCTGGTGGGAGCGCTGGAAGACATCCGCCGATTGCAGATTGACATTGGGAAGTGGAAGGAGGATTTGGAGGTCGTGGGGGAGTTCGACTTGAATTCAAGGCCGATGGAGGAATTGGTGGCCTCCTTGCACGAGCTCTCAATCAATGCAGTCGTGATCGCGGCCCGCCACAC
>Ga0302326_10031051_pt1 | contig 10676 bp, 10 predicted proteins | sample Palsa_T0_3_FD_202264 | JGI IMG/M metagenome (GOLD analysis project Ga0302326, IMG submission 202264) | Peat permafrost microbial communities from Stordalen Mire near Abisko, Sweden - Palsa_T0_3 | ecosystem: Environmental > Terrestrial > Soil > Palsa > Peat permafrost | place: Sweden: Abisko...
CCACGTCGGTGGCGGCCTCCGACGAGTACAACTTGATTGCCGACGCCTCGGCCAGCGACGGAACCTTGCCGGCTTGGGCTTTCTCGAGTGTTTGAAATACCATGTTCTGCACGTTGATACGGGCGACTTCCATCTTGGCCAGCTTGAGCTGAATGAGCTGGAACTGGCCGATGTTCTGCCCCCACAGGGTGCGGGTTTTCGCGTAGTCGATGCTGAGCCGGTGACATTCGTTGATGATCCCCAACGACATCAGCGCAACCCCAAGCCGTTCGGCCGCGAAGTTCGCCCGCGCGCTGTCCCGGCCGTCTCCGCCGTTGTGCTGTTCGGTCTCGCCGAGCAGCCGATCAGGTGTCAGCCGGACGTTGTCGAAGAACAACTCGCCGGTCGGCGAGGACATCATGCCCATCTTCTTGAACGGCTTGCCCTGGGTCAGGCCCGGCATGCCGGCGTCGAGCACGAACGGAAGCACCGGACGCTTGCGTCGGTCGGTGTTTCCGTCGTCGAGCTTGGCGTAGACAACGAGCACATCGGCGTAGGGGCCGTTGGTGATGAATGTCTTCGAGCCGTTGAGGATGTAATCGTCACCATCCCGCTTGACCGTTGTCTTCATGCCGCCGAAGGCATCCGAACCGGAGTCGGGCTCGGTGATCGCCCACGCCGCGATCTTCTCGAGCGTCATCAATTCCGGTAGCCAGCGTTCCTTTTGCGCCAGCGTGCCGCGGCTCATAATCGTCGTCGCACCCAGGCCAAGGCTCACGCCGACCGTGCTCAGCAGTCCAATACTGACCCCGGCAAGTTCGGACACCAGCACGGCGACCATCGACGCCTGCGCGCCCAGACCGCCCAACCCCGCTGACGACCGCTGCTCGGGTTCGGTGTCACGGGTCCGCTCCTTGTCCAGCATCGTTTTGACCGCTTCGGCGGCCAGCACATCCACACCGAACTCGCTGAACAGCTTGCGCGCGATCGGATAAGGCGACAGCTCGCCGGTTTCCAGGGCGTCGAGATGCGGCCGGATCTCTTTGTCGATGAAGCCGCGCACCGCATCCCGCATGATCAGGTCGGTGTCAGACCATTCGAACATCATCTGCTCCCGTTCACTGCGGCAGTCGGGCGGCGATGTCGTCTATCAGCCACAGACCATCGGTCTCGATGGTCTCAGTGTCGCGCCAGCCGGAAAGCGCCGAAATCGCTCCGCCCTGAACGGCGTACACCTTGCCGGTGACCGGGCACTTCTCGGTGGCCAAATAGGCCACCAACGGCGAGATGTTGGCCGGACTGAACAGGTCGAGCTCACCTTCGTCGGGTTCGGCCATCAGCGAGCCCATTCCGGGAGTGGCCAGGGTGAGCCGGGTGCGGGCGATCGGCGCGATCGCGTTCACCCGCACCCCGTAGCGCTCCAACTCCTCGGCGGCGATCAACGTCAACGCCGCGATTCCGGCCTTGGCCGAGCCGTAGTTGGCTTGACCGGCATTCGGCAGTGTCACACCTGACCCCGATGCGGTGTTGATCACCGCGGCGATGGGCTGGTCACCGGCCTTCGACTGCGCCTTCCAGTAGGCGGCGGCATGGTGCAGCATCGCGAAGTGGCCCTTCAAGTGCACGGCTATCACCGCGTCCCAGTGCGCTTCCTCCATCCCGGCGATGAAGGAATCCCGGAGAATGCCGGCGTTGTTGACCAGCACATCGAGTCGGCCGAACTCGTCAATGGCCTGCTGCACAACGCTTTCCGCGCCCTCCCAGGTGGCGATGTTCTCCGTGTTGGCGACGGCGGTGCCACCGGCCGCGACGATCTCGTCGACCACCTCGTGGGCCGGACCGCCGTCGGCTCCCTCGCCGGTGTTGTCACCGCCCAGATCGTTGACCACGACCGTGGCCCCTTCCTTGGCGAACAGCAACGCGTGCTCGCGCCCGATCCCGCGGCCCGCTCCGGTGATTACCGCAACCCGGCCCTCTAATGCGCCCATGCAAATCTCCTATCTGTCGCTGATCTCGGCCAGGCCGTCGGTGATCACGAAGTCGCCGCCGCGGGCCGTCTCGAACGCGTACGTGGTGCTGCCGTTGTTCTGAGCTTTCGTCCAGATCCGTGTCTCGAAGTCGTCGCCAGGCAGCACCGTCTTAGAGAAGCGAACCGCAAATCGCTTGAGCCGGCTGACATCGGAGTCGGCCAGCTCGGTAAGCACCGCCCACGAGGTGAACGCCATGGTGCACAGACCGTGCGCGATGATGCCCGGCAGCCCCGCGTCTTTGGCGATCTCTTCATCCAGATGGATCGGCATCGGATCGCCCGCCGCCGGTGCGTAGCGGAACGTCTGATCGGTGTCGATGTGCTGGACAACCTTGGCCGTGGGCGCCTTTTCCCGCAAAGCGTCGTCGAACTTGTGGTCGGGGCTGAGATCGCCGACGGCTTTGCCGACCGACATACCTCGCACGAACGTCGTGACGTACTGCTCGTTGACCAGCTCGCCATCCTCCGTGCGGCATTCGAGCACGATGGCGGCGCGGGTGCCTTTCTCCAGTCCCTGGTATCCGATCATCTTGCCGCGGGAAACAAGCTTGTCTCCCGGGCGGATCGGACGGTGGAAGTGAAAGTCCTGTTCGCCGTGCACGATTCGGGGAATGGCCTCGACGGGCATCACGTCGACGGCCGGGGTGAGCAGGGCCTCGAAGACGGGCACGATCGCGAACACCGGCGGCGCAACGTCGCCTCTGCGGTGCGCCTCGATCGGGTCGTTGGTGGCCGCAGCATATTCCGCGAGACGTTCCCGGGTTACCTCGAACCGCTCGTCGTCGGTCCAGCGATCCAGGCCAGTGTCGTCAAACTCCAGCGTTTCGGTCATCAGAGGCCTTTAGGCCTCAGACAACTCAGCTGAAGCCAGCGCGTCGAGTTGGTCGAGCGTCTTGTCCAGTTGCTTGGCGCCGTCCTTCTCTACCGCCTTACCGAGCGCGCCTTTGATCATTGCGCCTTCGAAATCGCCGAACACGGTGAAACGAGAACCGATTTCGGACGGTTCGATGTTAAAGGTGAATTGCGCCTTGACGCCGGCCATCCCGGTGCCCGACAGCACCAGCTTGCGCGGCGCGTCCACCGAATCGATCGTCCACTCGATCTTGTTGGCCATACCCAGCATGACGATCTTGGCGGTCAGTTTGGCGCCCTCGGTGAGCGTGGCAGGCGGTTCTTCCAGCCACTTCTCGTGGACGGTGAACCATTTGTCCCAGTTGGCAAGATCGGTGACGGTCCCCCACAGCGCCTCTGGGGCCGCGGACAGTTCCCGGGTTGCTTCGATGTGTCCCATGGATGAGCCTCTCTTCTTCGTTGTTCGTTCGGTTTAGCGTTCGGCCCGCTGGTACGCGGTGACGACGGCCGCGCCGCCGAGTCCGATGTTGTGTTGAAGGGCCGCGGTCACGTCGTCGACTTGCCGTTTGTCGGCCTTCCCGCGCAGCTGCCAGGTCAGCTCGGCGCATTGCGCCAAACCCGTGGCCCCCAACGGATGCCCCTTGGAAATCAACCCGCCCGACGGGTTGACCACCCAACGACCGCCGTACGTGACGTCGCCGTTGTCGATCAGCTTGGACGCCTCGCCTTCGGCGCACAGGCCCAACGCCTCGTAGAGCAGCAGTTCGTTGGCCGAGAAACAGTCGTGCAGCTCGATCACCTGGAAGTCCGCCGGCCCCAGACCGGACTGGTCGTAGACTTTTTGCGCAGCTTGAACATTCATGTGATAGCCGATGAGCCCCTTGCAGGTGCCGTCGAAGCTGTTGGCGAAGTCAGTGGTCATGGCCTGGCCGACTATCTCCACCGCCTGGCCGGCCAGACCGTGCTTGTCGACGAACGCCTCTGAGGCCAGGATCGCCGCACCCGACCCGTCCGACGTCGGCGAACACTGCAGCTTGGTCAACGGGTCATAGATCATCCGCGACCCCAGGATGTCGTCGAGGGTGTAGGCCTCCTGGAACTGCGCGTACGGGTTGTTGACCGAATGCTTGTGGTTCTTGTAACCAATCTTGGCGAAATGCTCCGCGGTGCTGCCGTACTGCTTCATGTGCTCGCGGCCGGCGGCCCCGAACATCCACGGCGCCGGCGGGAACAGCACCTCGGAGATCTCGGCCAGCGCCAGGATGTGCTTGTCCATCGGGTTGGTGCGGTCGTCGTAGGCCGCTTCCAGTGAGCCGGGTTTCATCTTCTCGAAACCGAGGGCAATCGTGCAGTCCGCGAGGCCGCCGCGAATCGCCTGGGCGGCAAGGTACAACGCGGTCGACCCGGTCGAGCAATTGTTGTTGACGTTGACGATCGGAATCCCGGTGATGCCCAACTCATAGAGAGCGCGCTGCCCGGACGTCGAATCGCCGTAGACGTAGCCGACGTAACCCTGCTCGATTTCCGTGTAGTCAATCCCCGCGTCCTCGAGCGCCTTGGTGCCCGACTCTCGGGCCATGTCGGGGTAATCCCAGCCCTCGCGGCGTCCCGGCTTCTCGAACTTCGTCATCCCCACACCAATGACATAGACCTTGTTTGGCATCGCACTCCCTTGGGCTAGCTCCGTCTTGCTATCCAGAAAGATACACATCTGATTGTATCTTTGCAACGGTGTCGCGACGATCCCGGCAGCCTCGATCCCGAGGTGTTCAGGCAGGCGATTCGGCGGTAAGCAGGCCGGCAATGATGATTCGCAGATGCTTGCAGGCGCGGTCCCACCGTCGCCGCGCGCGATCGGAATCGCGGTCGAAGAAACTGGCCACCAGGATGCCGCGCAGTGCATCCATCGCGGTGTAGACAAAGTTGCGCAGCTCTTTTTGCATGGCATGGTCGGGCACCAGCTGGGCAATCGCGGCGACCAGGGTGCCATTGACCACCGGCTCCACCCGCTCGATGTGACCTGCCAGGACGGGATCAGTACGCGCCGCGACCCAAAGTTCAACAGCGGCAATGAACATCGGGCCTTGATGGGCATCCCACAGGAAGTCCAGCACCGTCGACACCGGGTCGTCGCTGGCCTGGACGCGCCCGAACTCCCGGATCGCGGCCTGCGCACGTTGTTGAGCGAGATGCTCGATGGCCGCAACCACCAGATCTTCTTTGGATCGGAAGTGGTGAATCTGCGCGCCCCGGGTGACACCGGCACGTTCGGCGACTCGCGGCGTCGTGGTTCCGGCGTAGCCGTAGGACACCAGGCATTCGATGGTCGCGTCGAGCAGGCGCGTACGCATAGCGGCGCTGCGCTCTGCCTGCGTCCGCCGAACACGTTGTCCGTTGACTTCTGCCGCCATTCCGACCGCACCCGCCTTCCTGGGCGCAGCGTACCCTTTATCCCTCCCAGAGAGAAGATACATTCCGCTCGGAATGGAACTTTACCGCATCAGACGCGGAACCGGGTCGCGGTGCCGGAGAGCACCACCTGCATCCGCGCCAGACCGCGCAGCGAGCTGTTCGTGGTCCACTCGGGCGTGCCAATAATGTCGATGCGCTGCACGCGTTCGACAAGTTCTCGCAACACCGCCCTGCTCTCCATTCGCGCCAGACTCGCACCGAGGCACAGGTGAATACCCGAGCCGAACGCGACGTGTGAGGGATTCCGCGCCGCAACGAATGCGTCCGGATCGTCGAACTGCCGCGGGTCACGGTTGGCGGCGCCCCACAGCAGCGCCACCCGTGCGCCGGCCGGAATCGTGGCGTCACCGACGCGGTAATCGACTTTTGCTGTGCGATAGAAACCCTGAATCGGCGACGAGAAGCGCAGTTGTTCCTCGATCGCGCTGCCGATGAGCGCGTCGGGATCGCGCCGGATCAGCTCGAACTGCGCCGGGTTTTCGGACAACGTCAGGAACATGGTGCTCAGCAGGTTGGTGGTGGTCTCGTTGCCGGCCAGCAGTAGCAGCAACGCGAAATAGAACAGTTCGTCACGGCTCATCTCGCCATCGCCCGCATTGTTCACCAACCGGCCCAGCAGAGTGTCACGCGCGACCAGCTCGCCGCTGTCGATACGGCTGCAGAAGTACGAATGCAGGTGGCGCACGCCGTTGAGGGTGGGCAGCATCTGCCACAAACCTTTGGGCGTCAGTTGGATGTTGGCCACCCGGACGGTCTCGTTGGACCAGTATCGGAAGAACTCCTCGTCCTTCGGCGGAATGCCCAGAATGTGCGCGATCATCCGCATCGGCATCGGCACCGCCAGCCGTTGCACCATATCCGAACCGGGATTGGCCAGCAGCTCCGAAACCAGCTCGTGCGCAAGCTGATCCACCGTCTGCTGCCAACCGCTGAGCGCACCGCGCGCAAACGCGGGCTGCACCTTGCGCCGTAACTCACTGTGCCGCGGCGGATCCACGTTGAGCAGTAGCGGGATTTCGACCCGAGACCGCGTCACCCCTTCGGCGTTGGTCAGCATCGCGTCGTTTCGGGCCGCGGCGCGCACGTCGTCGTAGCGGCTGAGGATGAAGATGTTGCGTTTGCGGTTGTATCGGACCCGCGGGCCGGCCAGCAGCTCGGCGTATCCCGGATACGGGTTGGCGGCGGTCACCGGATCGAACGGATCGAACGATGTCTCGCCGACACCGGGATAACCGCGGCGCTTGAGCTTGGCGCCCAGATCAATGGCGATGTTGGTGTACAGACTGTCCGCGACCGGCCTGGCCACCGTGCTCGCCAACCTGAGGTCGTATTTGAGGGTCAAGGCTCCTCCGTCCGCCCGCCGGGTGCGGTCAACCGATGCATGCCTGACCGTAACAGTTATTTATGTAACGGACAATGGGGTTAAGATCAAGGTCAAATGGAGATGACCATCGACCAGCTGGCCCAGTGCGTTTCCATGTCCTCGCGCAACATCCGGGAGTGGCAACGCCAGGGTCTGCTGCCGCCGCCCACCCGCCGCGGACGCGTCGGCATCTACTCCGACGAGCACGTCGCACGGATCAGGCGGGTACAGCAGCTACACGCCGAAGGCTTCCCACTCGACCTCATTCGGCGAATGATCGACACCGGGACCGGTAGCGAGAGCGACATCCGGCACCTCGCGGCCGAAGTGCTCGCCCCGTTCAGCACGGCGGGCCCCACCACCGTCAGCCGAGCAGAACTCGACAACCGACTCGGCTCCGGCGCGGTGCCGCACCTGGCCAAGCTCGGCATGATCGCCGACACCGACGGCGACCCGGTATCGGTGCGGGACGGGGAAGCGCTGGATCTGATCGAAGGCCTTACGGGTGTGGGTCTTTCGCTGGAGCGACTGGTTGCCACGTTGGTCGACGTCCGCGGTCACCAACGTTCGATCGCGGAGGTGATCCTGCGTTCCTATGCCAATGACGTATGGGAACCGTTCGTGTCGTCGCGGTTTGCCAACCCCGACTGGGCTTCGCTTGCCGACAATGCCGGGCGAGCTCGCCAACTGGGTATCGCCCTGCTCGCTCATCTGCAGCAGACTGCGTTAGACGACGCCGCGGCGTCGGTGGTGTTAAGTGAGGTCGGCCACGCTCAGCAGGCGCTGGACGGCATCGAACCTACCCGCAACCGACCCTGATACTCCGTCGAATTACAGTGTGGCCGGCCGAATGACGACGACCGACTTCGTCCTCGACCCGTCGTCGCGCAGCAATGCGATCACCCGGCCGTCGGGCGTGTGTGCGGCGTAGACACCATCGATGGCGGCCGGGCTCAGCGCGCGGCCGTTGGCGACTGCGTCAGCATCGTCATCGGTGAGCTGTCGGTGGGAGAACAACAGCAGACAGGCCTCATCGAGGGTCAGGCTCAACTGCGGCCGCTCGGCCAGTTCGTCGAGTGTGCGTGCCTGGTCCAACCCGAACCGGCCGACCCGGGTGCGCCGCAGGGCAGTCAGGTGGCCGCCCACCGCCAGCGCCGCCCCCAGATCGCGGGCCAGGGCGCGAATGTAGGTCCCGGACGAACAGTCCACCTCGACGTCGACGTCGATCAGGTGGTCGAGGCGACGCACGCCGAGCATCGCGAACCGATCGATGCGCACCGGCCGCGCGGCCAATTCGACGGGCCGCCCCTCGCGGGCCAGCCGATAAGCCCGCTGGCCGTCGACTTTGATCGCGCTGACCGACGACGGGACCTGCTCAATATCGCCGCGCAAGCCGGCGATCACCGCCTCGATCGACTCGTCGGTCACGTGCTGCACCGAAACCTGTTGCGTCACCTCACCTTCGGCGTCATCGGTCGACGTTGCTTGACCTAGCCGGATAGTGGCGGCGTAGGACTTCGACGTCGCTGTCACCAGCCCCAGTATCTTGGTGGCACGGTCGATCCCGATCACCAGTACACCGGTGGCCATCGGATCCAGTGTCCCGGCATGGCCTACCCGCCGGGTGCCGAAGATGCGCCGGCAACGTCCGACCACGTCGTGGCTCGTCATACCGGCCGGCTTGTCGACGATGACAAGACCCGCGTTCATAAAGTGATCGCCGTCAGCACCAAATCCTGGTCCACCGACCACCGTCCGGCCAGTGAGCTCAGCGGTGGACCGGAGAGCGCGGCCCCGTCTACCAGAATCGTCGATTCGAAAGACCCGGCCGAGCCGGAGCGGTCGACGTCGAAGGTGATGTGAGCGTCCTCGAACCCAAGCCAGCGCTTTGTCAGCGGGAACCACGCCTTGTACGTTGCCTCCTTGGCGCAGAACAGGATTCGGTCCCAATGCATCCCAGTGGGCAGGGCTGCTAACTCGTGCCGCTCGGCGGGCAGGCTGATGGCGTCGAGCACACTGTCGGGCAGCACGTCGTGTGGCTCGGCGTCGACTCCCAGTGAGCGGACGACGTCGGCGCGGCCGACCACCGCACCGCGATAGCCCGCGCAATGGGTGAGGCTGCCCACCACGCCGTCAGGCCAACAGGGTTCGCCCTTCTCCCCCTTGAGAATCGGCACGGGCGGAAAGCCGAGCTCGCCCAACGCGATACGGGCGCAGTAACGGACGGTGATGAACTCGTTGCGCCGCTTGGCGACCGACCGCGCGATCAACGGTTCTTCTTCGGCCAGCGGTGCCAAACCTGGCGGGTCGGAATACAGCTCGGCATACGCCAGGTTCCCGCCGGCCGGCCCGCTGGCGGGCAGCACCGAGGACAGCAGTTTGGTCAGAGTCATCGTGACTACTGCTGGCGCAGTCGGTCGCGGAACTGCTCTGCCTGCGCCCGCATCTCCGGGGTGATGACGAAGTGACCACCGAAGTCGTTGAGATAGCCGGGCGCGTACTGCGGGTCGGGCAGCACCTGGCGCAGCCAGCTGTACGGTTTGCGGCGGCGCCACTCCCGCGGGTAGCCCACCGACACCTCTTCGAAGCGCACCCCGTCGTACCAGGTGGTGCGGGGAATGTGCAGATGGCCGTAGACCGAACAGATCGCGTTGTAGCGGGTGTGCCAGTCGGCGGTCTCGGTGGTTCCACACCACAGCGAGAACTCCGGGAGAAACAGCGCGTCGCAGGGTTGGCGCACCATCGGGAAATGGTTGACCAGCACGGTCGGCGTCATCCAGTCCAGGTCGTCCAGCCGCGTGCGGGTGGCGGCGACGCGATCATGACACCACGCTTCGCGGGTGGGGTACGGCTCCGGTGAGAGCATGAACTCGTCGGTGCACACGACATTGCGTTCCCGCGCAATGGCCAGGCCCTCGGCTTTGGTGGTCGCGCCCTGCGGCAAGAACGAGTAGTCGTAGAGCAGGAACAACGGCACGATCGTTGCCGGACCGCCCCGCTCGGTCCACACCGGAAACGGGTGTTCCGGGGTCACGATGCCCAATTCGTCGCACATGTTGACCAGGTAGTCGTAGCGGGCCCGCCCGAAGATCTGCATCGGGTCCTTGCTGGTGGTCCACAGCTCGTGGTTGCCGGGCACCCAGATCACCTTGGCGAAACGTCGTCGCAGCAGATCCAGCGCCCACCGGATCTCGTCGGCGCGCTCCGCGACGTCGCCGCAGACGATCAGCCAGTCGTCCGGCGTCGACGGATACAGCGATTCGGTGACGGGCTTATTGCCCACGTGGCCGGTGTGCAAATCGGAGACCGCCCACAACGTCGGTTGCCGCGCGGTCGTGGGCCCCTGCCCGTGTTCCTGCCAAGCCACGACTCACCAGCCTAACGAGTCCGTCGGTGGACGACTCGCCGCCTGACTAGAACAGGTTCTCGTTTACTGTGTGGCGGCGGTCCCGCGACTTGTAAACTCCCGGCAGTAGTCGCCGGACAATCGGAGCCAGCGAGGGGGTGTCATGGTCGCGAAGCTGCGCCTGCTTGCCGCGCTCGGTGCCCTGTTCACGGCCGTGGTGCTGGTGTGGCAGAGCGCGCCGCCGGTCAACGTCGGCGTCCCGAGGGTGCAACTGCGGTCCACCGCCGCGCCGATGGATCCGCCCACGACGATGAAGAGCCCGATCGTGGCAACCACCGATCCCAGCCCGTTCGACCCATGTCAGGACATACCATTCGACGTCGTCCAGCGGCTGGGATTGTCCTTCACTCCGCCCGCGCACGAGGAAGGGCTGCGCTGTCACTACGACGCCGGCAACTACCAGCTGGCCGTGGAGCCGATCATCTGGCGGAACTACGAGCAGTCGCTGCCGGCCGACGCCGTCGAAACCACGGTCAACGGCCACCGCGCAGCGCAATGGTGGAACCTCAAGCCCACCTACCACAACAGCTACTTTTACTTCTCCTGCATGGTCGCCTTCAAGACCAGCTACGGCG